>Ga0247816_10000885_pt1 | contig 15568 bp, 16 predicted proteins | sample UWRJL209509C1_FD_179930 | JGI IMG/M metagenome (GOLD analysis project Ga0247816, IMG submission 179930) | Plant litter microbial communities from Arlington Agricultural Research Station in Wisconsin, United States - UWRJ-L209-509C-1 | ecosystem: Environmental > Terrestrial > Plant litter >...
AAGCCCAACTTTTGCAGAAGGGACTAAAGACTATACAGCTACAGTACCTAATGATGTTAAAAATATTACAGTTACACCAACTACTGCGGATGCTACAGCAACTGTAACAGTAAATGGAGTAGAGGTGCCAAGTGGAACTGCTTCCGGAAATATTCCTTTAGAAGTAGGTAAAAATGAAATCACTACGATAATAACGGCTCAGGACGGAACTACTAATACTTATGTAATAGTTGTTACAAGAGAAGCTTCTAATGATGCAGGTTTGACAGATTTAGTTGTAAGTGAAGGTACTTTAAGCCCAACTTTTGCAGAAGGAACTAAAGATTATACAGCTACAGTACCTAATGATGTTACAGGGATTACAGTTACACCAACTATTGCAGATGCTACAGCAACAGTAACAGTAAATGGAGTAGAAGTACCAAGCGGAAAAGCTTCTGGAGAGATTCCTTTGCAAGTAGGTGAAAATACGATTACTACAGTAGTAACTGCAGAGGATGGGACTACTAATACTTATGTAATAGTTGTTACAAGAGAAGAAGCAGCTTCTAAGCCATCTGATAATGCAGGTTTATCTGACATTGTTGTAAGTGAAGGTACTTTAAGTCCAGAATTTAATACAGATACAAAAAATTACACAGTAGATGTGCCAAATGAGACTAATTCAATTATAATCACTCCTACACCAATCGATCCAAATGCAACTGTTGAGATAATAGTTGATGGAAAAACAGTTACTGATAATACGGCTCCAATTGATCTAAAAACAGGAGAGAATGTAGTTACAATAGTTGTTACAGCTCCAGATGGTACAAAAGAAACATATACAGTGATTGTAAACAGAGAAGATGCAGTACCAGTTATCCCTTCAAATATTATTACTCCAAACGGAGATGGTAAAAATGATGTTTGGGTAGTTCCAGGTCTGAATGTATATCCTAACAATTCGGTTAAAGTTTTTGACAGAGCAGCAAGATTAGTATATTCTAAAAATAACTATAACAGTGATTGGGATGGTACTTATAAAGGCTCTCCACTTACTGAGGATACTTATTACTATCTAATTGATCTAGGAAATGGTTCACCTAAACTTAAAGGGTTCATTTCAATTATTAGAGACTAATAATTAAGAAGGAAAGAAATAAAACAATGAAAATTAAAAAAATGAGAGCAATCTATATAAAGGTAATGATGTTTCTGATTCTATTAGGAGCAAATACCGCAAATGCGCAGTTAACAGAATACGAGTCCATGTATTTTCAAAATCAATACTTAAATAACCCTGCTATGGCAGGGTTAGAAGAAGGTATGAAATTCAACATAGGTTATCAGAGACAATGGGATGAAGTTCCCGGGAATCCAATATTAATGAATGCCACTTTCGAATATAATGGAGGTAACAGAACTGGATTAGGATTAAATGTAAGTAGTGACAGAGCTGGACTAATCAATAGAACAAGAATAATGGGAACTTATGCCTATCATTTACCAATAGGAGTTGACCAAAAATTAAATTTCGGATTATCTGCAGGTGCAAAATTTGCTTCTATTGATTACAATAAAGTTGTAGGGGATAGGGACGACGCTTTATTACAGAATTATAATGAAGGTGCTGCTTTTGATGGAGATCTGGGTATCGCATATACTAGTAGACTATTGACAATCCAGGCTGCATTGCCAAACCTTAATGCTTTAATGTATGATAATAATGATGGTGTGAAAAAATATGTAGATCGTTCTATTTTTTATTCAGCAGTGAGTTATAAAATATTACTGTCAAATGAAGATGAAAACTTAAATATTGAACCATTGATCGCTTATAGAGGTGTTAAAGGACATAAAGATATTTTAGATGCCGGAGCAAGATTTAACTTTCCGGATTATAAGATGAATGTATCAGCATTTTACCATACTAATAAAACTGTTTCTACAGCTTTTGGTATTTCGCTTAACGATTTGGGTGTTTTTCTGGCTTATTCTAAATATTTTGGAAGTCTTGGTGCTTATGCAAACAATACTTTTGAAGTTGGACTTAACTATAAATTGTAATATAAGAGTTTATCATAATTAAAATAGGTTCTTTATTGAGTAAAGAATGTGATTCTAATCAGTTAAAAAAAGCCAGTGATTTATTTTCACTGGCTTTTTCATTTTAGCATGATAATATTCTAAATGGTCATCAATTTATTTTGTATTCTCTAAAAAAGCATGAATATAATTTGCTACAAGATCTACATGTTGATGTTGTGGTGCATGTCCTGTCTGTGGAAGAACGATTAATTGCGCCGTTGGCATTTGTCTTGTTAAGGGATACCAATTTTCGACAGCAAAACTAATGTCATGATCTCCGGAAATAATTAAAATTGGAGTTTTAGTAGTTTTAAGTTTTCCTTTAAAATTATCTTTATCTTCTGTTAAACCAGCGCTGCCTTTAAAATAAAGTTGAAAAATATCCATAGTAGAAGGAATTTTAGAAACATCAATTCTTTTTGCAATTCTGTCGTGTGATGCTTTGGCTTCTGCTTTGCTTTCTTCAGAAGAAGGTTCGAAAAACAATACAATTTCATCATCAAAATCATTAACTGGTTTTAAAGCTGAATCCAGAAATGCCTGCTCCAGCGGAACAACTCTTTCACTCGGAGGCCCGGTCCCTAATAATACGGTTTGTGAAATAAGATCTGAAAATTGCAATGTTGCAACCTGAGTTACTAATCCACCATAAGACCAGCCCATTATAATTGTTTTTTTTATTTTCAGAAAATCGGCAAGATCTTTTACATCTTTTGCAACATCTTTTAAGTCAGTTGGTAAAGTTCCTGTTGAGTAGCCAATACCAGTGTAATCAAAAGTAATTACCTTGTAGTTTTCGGCAAGCTTGTCTAAAAACAGCGGATCCCAGGTATCTAGTGTTCCTCTAAAGCGATTTACTAAAATAATGGGAGTTCCTTTTCCTATAGTACGGTAAGCGATTTTTCTGCCTGAAACATCAGCAAATTCTGTTTTAGAATTTAAAGCAGTTATTTTTTGTGCATTCATAATAGATAAATTTGTTATGAGCAATAAAACAAATGGAATTGTAAATGTTTTCATTGTTTTGAATTTTGGTTAATGATAAATTCAGATAAACAATTTTAATGCCTTGGATGAAAAATATTTATGAACCAATAGTTTTGGGATATTGAATGAATTTTACATTTGTATGTTTTATTTTATATCGCTATAACCAATATGTTTTAGCGATATTTCGAAAATTAGATTTCGATTGTACTGCCTATTTTTGGTAAGAAAAGATGGAGATTTGCGTTTTTAAAACTTCCTTCAGCTTTTTTATGATCCATAATAATGAACCCAAAAGTATCATAATGAACGCCTAATATTTTATTGACTCCAACTAATTTTGATGCCTCGATAGCTTCTTCAATTCCCATTGTAAGGCCATCTCCAATTGAGAAAACAGCAAAGTCAAGTTTGGTGAATTTCGGAATCAGTTGCATATCCAGAGTTAAGGCTGTATCACCGCTATAATAAAAATTTCCATCAACGGTAGTTAACACAAAACCACAGGCAATTCCGCCATAGCTTCCATCCATAAAACTACTTGGATGCTGTGCAATAACACATTTTACGGATCCAAAATCAAAATCAAACTTTCCACCTGGATTAATTGGGTGCGCATTTTCGATTCCGTTTTTTAAGATCCAGTTATAGATTTCGAAATTGCCAAGAACTTTAGCTCCTGTATTTTTTGCAATACGTTCTACATCTAAAATATGATCATAATGGGCATGTGAAATAAAAATATAGTCAGCTTTGATTTTGTCAATATTAATATCTTTAGCTAAATCGTTGCCGGTAATAAAAGGGTCAAATAAGATGTTTTTTCCATTGGCATAAACTGAAAAACAAGAATGTCCGTAATAAGTTATCTTCATAATAAATAGATTTTATAAATTGATAATTATCTAAAATAGTTAACTTTTTTATCCAAAAAATGTACCACCTAAAACGGGCGTTGAAGTAAACTATTTATTCCTCAAAAACTTTTTCAGTATTGACAGGGTTATTTTCCTGATATAATTTTTTACCAATCATGCCTTTGTCGCCAAGAGCGCGACCTTTTATCAGCCAGGCAATCCCGAAAGCAAAAAGAGCAAGTGCCTCTAAAACTAATGTTGAATAAGTGAAAAATTTCAAACTTTCGGAAACAGGTACCATAATTATAAAAACAAGTATGGAATATCCGCAAAACCTATAAATATTATTTTCGTTAAGAATACTTTTTGGATCTCTGGTTTCATTTTTCTGACCAATTGTAAAAACATTAATAGACAATAAAGCCATTATTAAAAACAACAATGCCGCAAAGCCATAATGAAACCAGCCAAGCCATTTTTCCGGATATGGAATTATTGTGTAAATTTTAATTGCAAAATCGTCAGGATTCATTGGTATTAATGCTACACCAATCGCCATGATTCCCGCAATATTAGTCAATAAATTGTCATTTTTCCAGATTGAAGCATTGCTTGTGCCTTTGTAGCAAATTAAAAATAAACCTACAGCACACAAGGTTCCCGTGAAAACTTCTCTTAGATTGGTGAAATAATAATGGCTTATTGAAGGTTGAAGTTGTGTTTTGAAAAAAGAAATAAAAGACAAACCAACCAAAAGTATTGGCATGCTAATTCCTAAATAACCAATTGCCCGCCTGATTCTTCTATAAGTGAAAATATCGTCACGTTCAATTTCTATTTCCTTAGGATCTATTTTCATTTTATTATGAGTTGATTAAAGGAAACATAAAGTTGAGCTCTTAGTTTGAGGGAGAATACAATAAATCTGATTGTGGTAATTCTATTTTACCCTCAAATTTTTTCGATTGCGAATAGATGGTAATTCCTAAAAGTCTCCATTCTAAAGTTCCATAAGCAGAATAAACGTATTGATTTTCTCCATTAGATTTATTTAAAATAATACTAATTGGGTACCAGTTTGTACCACTTATAAATCCTTCTCTGGAAGATTGTGCATTAAGCAGTTCCTTAGCTGTATAATTTACAGAAAGAGTCATTTTTGAAGTTAGATTATCATCAATAACTATTCTTTCATTTCGGCCATTATAGCTATTAGCGACTTTAGCGGTTTTATTATTTAAATCAAATTGTTTGAATTCTGAATTGTTGTCTTTTGGTTTAGAAGTAAAAGATAATAAACCCAAAGCAAAAATAACACAAGCAAAAAGACCCAATTTTTCACGAATAAATTTCAATGCCTGAAAACATATAACAATGAATGCAATAAAGATTGCTATATTTAAGATACCCCAAATTAATTGTGTCATAACAGCTGTTTGTTACTTCTATAAATATATTAATCAGATTATTAATAATTTACAGAGTTGGTTATTTGAAAATGGTAATTTTTTACAAAACGAAAATACAAATTAAACCTGAAAAAACTAAATATTTAGAAGATTTATCTCATAATATCAGTATCAACCGGAATATAACCAAGATGCCTGCTTAGAGATAAAATTTGACCCTTATGATGGTATTCATGTGTAATAACATGACTAAAAAATTTTAAAGGTGATGCTAAATTTTTATTGCCTTGTATTTCGTAGACTATCTCTCGATCAGAAAGATCCATTTCCAGAATAAATTCTTCCATGAAAAGATCTACAGAATCAAAAAGTAAAATAACATACTGTATTGTTAAGTTATCTTCATATTCAGCATATTTTAGGTTCTTTTTCAATGCCAGATTCGCAATCCAATATTCGTATGTGTTGGCGATATGAACGAGTAAGTTTCTCATGCTTCCGCCACGACCAAATGATGTATTTTGATTAATGAAATCTTCTGGACTAACAGTTTTACAATATTCAAAAAGCACATTTCTGGAACCTTTTATATAATTATACTGCTCTTTGGTATAGTCAGATATCAATTTCATGAATCTATTTTTTTTGTTAGAAGAATAAACTTAATTTGATTATTTCTTAGAAAATAAATTCTCTACAACCCAGGCCGGACCAATCATTAGAAATTGAAGGTCTTTTAAAAACGAAGGTTTTTTTCCTTCAATGTTATGACCGTAAAATTGCCCAATCCACGCGATTACAAACACGCCAATGGAAAACAGCCATAAAGGTAAAAGCTGACCAATGTAATAATTCACAATCAGACAAAGAGAAGAGAAAATAGCGATTTTAATTGCCATTGCAACTGATAATCGGATATAAAAAACAAGAACAAAAAGTAATACAACAACGGCCCAATTTTCGATAATCGGTGCATTCAGTTTAAGAGTATTGGCAATAAAACCACTCGGAATACTCATTAATAATCCTACAATCGAAAAATAAATTGCCGGAACGCAAACATAGTGTATTGCTTTGTTTTTTGGGTTTTGATGACTTACGGCATATTCGTCAAACCATTGGTCTAATGTTCTCATTTTTTTTGGTTTAGATAGTAAACAAATCTATTAAAATTTTCTGACTTTGAATAAAATCAAAAAACATAGAACCTTACAGATTAAAATGTTTTTTCACGCAGATTCTGTAGATTTGAGCAGATTAAATTTAAATATCTGCTTAAATCTTTTTAAAATCTGCGTGAAACAAATTAATTTTTAACCGCAAAGCCCGCAAAGATTTACGCAAAAGTTCGCAAAGCTTTGTATTGATTTATCTTTGCGGTTAAAAAAAACATCGTGGTTAAAAAATACCGTGATGTTAAAATATATTAAGATTATCTGTTGCCAATATTAATTTTTTAAATCGGCTTCTGTCAAAATCTATTCTGCTGGCCTGAACGGCAATAGGAAAATAAATTCCCATATTCGAAGTCATTTTTAATTTGCTTTGGTTGCTTATTGTAAAGTCCAGTTTACCCTCTGCAACTGCATTTAAACTGGCAATTAAACCCGTATCTAATGTAAAATCAGTCTCAATATCGACCACTAGATTTTTAGCAAAAACAGTTCCCGTAATGAGGAGAAGATAATTGCGATTGGCATTTTTTAAAAGAGAAGGATTTGGATGTTGGAAATCAGCAGAAAACAAATATTCTTCGAGATTGCCCAGCGCATATTCTTTCGTAACAGAGTTTTCGTAACTGATGGTTACGGTTTTTCCGGATTTTATTTTGGCAGAAATTTCAAAAGTACCAAGTCCTAATGTTTTTAGAATTTCTTCCAAAAGTGTGATTCCTATATTAAAACCATAATCATCTTTTTTAGTATAATCAACGCTCAACGCCGGATTTTCGATTTCTATTAATTCAATATCGCTTTTAAAAGCGTGACTGATATTTGCATAATAAAGTTGTGCTTCATCAAAAGGTTTTTTCAACCATAATTGTAGTGGTTTATGACTTCTTAAAGGTCCTTCGATTAAGTCATAACCCTGATCGCCTAAAAATTTGGTAAGTTTCATGGTATTGTTTTTTTTAAGTTATACAAATAGTTTTGGGGTATTAGTATTATTATTTTAGTGTATTATACTTACAAATTTATTAAATATTTATTGGTTTGTTTTAAGCTTTATGGCATTTGGTATAATTTATAACAATTTATTTAACACATATAAACATAGGTTTTATGTAAAAAAAACAATTTTACAAAACAGAACACATTTCTTTCGCATAGTGCTGCTGTGTGTATTTTTAATAAAATAAAACACCTTTTTTGAGATTTTAAATCTATGTTTCTATGTGTTTAAATTAATTTACCTAAGACTTCGCTTTTTATTTCAAATTGTGAATATCTATTTTGAAAATTAAGATTTTTTATTTCCTTTAAAATCTATCTTTGGCATCCTTAAAAAAATGAGAAATGAGCGCAACTTGGTACGAATGCAAAGTAAAATATAGAAAAACAGATGACATCGGAACACAAAAGGTTACTACAGAACCTTATTTGGTAGATGCGATATCTTATACAGAAGCCGAAAGCAGAATTAATGAAGAAATGAAGGCTTATGTAAGTGAAGAATTTAAAATCACCAATATTAAAGTGGCAAATTATGCCGAGATTCATCCTTTTGAAAATGCTGATCGCTGGTTTAAATCGAAGGTTACTTTAATGGCTTATGATGAAGAAAGTGGTAAAGAACGCAAAACAAATATGTATTTGTTAGTTCAGGCCAATGATGTAAAAGAAGCCTATGACAATACGATTGCAGCCATGAAAAATACAATGGGCGATTACACCATTCCGGCAATTTCAGAATCACCAATTATGGATGTTTTTCCATATTTTAGTGGTGAAGAAGGAGACTTAGAACAATTGGAAAGATTTAATGCCCTAAAAGCTTCTAAACCAGAAATTGTAGCTGTAGGTGATACAGGCGAAAGTATAGAAGATCTTATTGAAGTTGATAGCGAATAATTTACTTTAGTATTATATAAAAAGAGAGCTTTAAGTTCTCTTTTTTGTTTTTATAAGATATTGATAATAAGATTTAGTAGTTATATCTTTTGTGCCGTAAATCTTTGTCAAAGTTTAAAACTTTGACAAAGATGTCCAACGTTTTATGTTTTATGTTGACAAAATAAAAAAATCCGTTTAAATCCGCGTTTTTGCAAAGCAAATCCGTGTCATCCGCGTTCCACAACAAAGATTAGAAATAAGAATAAACAAAAGTCTACAAAATCTTATTTTTGATTATAATCAAAAACATTATCCCACAATTCATCAATTTGGATCAAAGCTTTCTCTAAAGGAAGAGCTTCCCATTTTCCATTTGTTTCTACACCAAGACCGATGTTTTTTAGTTTCAGTAAGGCATCGGTTACATCAAAATCAATTTCTGTTTTTAATTTTGTTTTAAACCAGAATTCAATTTGATTATCTAGTTCCTGAGCCGTTAACGGATTTTCACTTTTATGTAAAAAAGCATATGCCAAAATAGTTTCTTTAAGCACTTCTTCTTCAGAAGAATTTAGTAAAGAATAAAAAGCACCGCTATTATTTCCAAGATTTTTAAAATACAAACTATCCGAAAGCATTTTAGAATATCGGATCTTCTTGTTTATAAAGTTGTTGTATTGGCGAAAGCAATAAGCAGCTAAAATTCCCAGTGCAATCAAACCTTGGTTTAATGATGTTTTGCTGTTTAGTAAATCGATTGTTTCGCCGGTTTCATAAGCGGTATACATATTAATCAGCGCCGGAATTACCTGGGCACTTAATAACGAAATTCCACCAAAAACTCCCGGTACCCAAAGCAGCATTTTATCTTTCAGGGACATTCGTGGAATTGCATTTGGAAAAATGGTTTCCAAATCATTTTTAGGAACACGTTTAAAGATTTTTAAACCAATAGATCCGGGATCAATAGGCATTCTTCCTAATTTGACTTTGTTTTCTTTTAGATAATCGGCTTCGTTATAATTGAGGTAAATCATAACACGATCGTAATATTCGATCTCAATTTCTTTCTTCCAGAAAATATATTTTTTGACTTTTTCTTTTGCTTTGTGACTACCGCGAACATACAATTCATAGTCTTTAAAAGCATTGAAATCTATCGAAAGATTCAGACCAATTAAATCAGAATCTTTAAAAGCTTTGTCTAAAGTTTCATGATCGATTTTGGTATAATTGCCACGTTCTAAAACCTGACGAAGTGTTTCTTTGAAAATTCCAAAATCGCTTTTTCCAATAAAATTTTCACGTTCTTTCAAACTCAAATCCGGATCAAATAAAGCGTAGTTTTGCTTTAGATTTCGGTTCAGGTTAAAAGCTTCATAATGATAATAATGTTCGATAATATCGAATAACTTTTTAAAATCATCAATCTTTTTTTTGTCTTCGGCGAAAGTGGCTATTTGTTGCTCGAGTAAGAATTCCTTGTTAAAGGGAATATAATGTTCTCGTGTCATGTTTGTAGGTTCTTAGGGACTAAGGCCCAAAGATACAAAGGTTTTTTTTAAAGTTCCTAAGGTTCTGAGATTCTAAGATCCTAAGGTTTTTTCCCAGCTTGTTAAGTTGGAATTCGGAATTTTAAAAACTTGGAATTTAAGATTTAATTATCCTAAAACGTCCCGGATATTTAAGCCACAAGCTTTTTTTGTTGCCGTAATAATCCATGAAATCTTCGCAAACAAATACGGCATGTGCTGTAGACCAGGCCACAACCCCACAAAATTCACTTCCAGATTGGCGTTTTAATTTTTGAATTTGTTTGCCTTTTTCAAAGCCCAGGTATTTATAAATAGTAGGCGTATAGACTTCACCATCTTCCAGATCTTCCAAAGCTTTTTCAAAAGTTTCCTTCTTATCTGTAATTTGTCTGTATTTTGCCATTACTGCATAAGTTAGAATGGCGTATTCTGTGATTTTCTCGCTCTCTGGGTTATCTTTGATATAGACAAAATCTGCAGAAAATTTGGCTTTATCCAGTTCTTCTTTTTTTAAATTAAAAGAAGCATTATTTTTTAATGTTATTTTATATACACCATCGCTTACTGTGTCAGTTACAAAAAGGTTGTCCAGTCCATAAACATTCAAAGAAGCTTTAATAAAAGCAATTGATGAGCAGTTTGTTCGTTCTCCTTGTTTAAAGCTTTCAAATATTTGATCCGAGCTTAATTGTGCATAAGAATTGGAACAAATAAACATGAAAAATAAAAATGTCGAAGTAATAAATTTCATTGTCTTAAATTTTATAATTGTTTCCGTATTTTAATATGATGTAGTTTTGCAAATCTATAAAAATCAACTAATAATTGACGTTTTTATCTTTTACTTTTTTGCATTTTATAAAGGATTTTTCGAAGTTAAGCTTTTGAATGATTAATGAACATTCTTTTGAGCATGATATTTTGAGGAATTTGTTTAAAAGTTGTAAAGAAACATAAAACTCTCTATTGAATTGATTAACAAAATATAGAAAACTAGAAATGGGATTTCCAATCCTTATTAAAGATTTGAAATCCCACTTTATAGCTCCAAAAAAAATAATACTATTTATAGTTTCCCTTTTGAGAAATTATAATTAATGACAAAAATTATTCAATGGCAATTTTACCACTAAAAAAAGTTTTGGCACCGCGTATTTATACCTGTTTTTGTGTTTTCGAAGATAAAACCTCAGGTTATTGATAAGAAATAGTAACTAATTTGGTTCAGAGTTCTTTAAGTGGATTATTTTGCGAATGTATTGCAGTAAATTTTCTTTTTCTACCGAAAAGACAGCATTTTCATCTTCGGTACTTAGATACAAATCGGCAATACTTTCGGCATCCATATTTTTGAGTAGATATTGATGTTCAATATATTGTATGAGATTGTCTATAAAAAGCTCTTGCAGTTTTCCTTTTTCTATAGTCTCGGGATCTCCATTTTTTATTTTTTCTATTTCAGATTCCGGTAAATCGATCGTGAGATAAGTCGTGTCTACGGCTACTTTTGAAAGTAATTCTTCAGTAACTTTTCCAGATGCATCGCAATAGGCACATGGACCGGGAGCCCATTTTAATTGTTTATTTAAGCGTCGTATATCTTCCGGACCAACGAATCCTTTTCCCAGACATCTTGGGCATTCTAAATCTGAATTTTTAAACAGGAAATTAAAAAAGGTCATTATTCTAAAATTTGGGGGGTTAGAGTTTAATAGCAGTGCGAAGATAATTATTTATGTAAGAAATTTATTTTAATGTTAATTGTTTTTTTGAACAGAAGGGTTTGTAGGGCACTTTTGTGGTTAAAAAAGAAGCAAAAGAAACAAGGTTTTAAAAAAGTAAAGAAATTCATATTATGGTGATTACGTAAGGATTTTACGAAAAACATGGAAAATTTTTGATGATTATTATAGTAAATTTGAGTAGCATTTATTTTGTTAATAAAATGTTTCAATTAAAATTTAAATTAAAGCTGAAATGGAAAATATACAAACTACAAAAACCCAAAATTTCTTTAGAATATTCTTGGGAATCTTCATGATAACGGCCGCTATTGGTCACTTTACTTTCCAGAGAACCGATTTTCAGGCACAGGTCCCAAATTGGGTTCCGATGGATAAAGATCTGGTTGTAATACTTTCCGGAATTGTAGAAATAGCTTTAGGTCTTGGTATGTTGTTTCTAAAAAAGTACAGAGTATACGTAGGGATCGCGCTGGCTATATTTTATGTATTGGTTTTTCCGGGCAATATCGCACAATACTTAAACGGAACATCTGCTTTTGGTCTTGATACAGATCAGGCTCGTTTGATTCGATTGTTCTTTCAGCCTGTTTTGATTTTTCTGGCTTTGTGGTCTACCGGGGCGATTGATTATTTTAAGATGCTAAGGGACAAAGGTTCTAAGTAGCTAAGTTTTTTTAGGGTTCAGTAGCAAAGATCTAAGTTTGGATTTTGGATTTTTTAATTTGGATTTTATTTTTTTATAATCACAATAAAAATACTAATCTGGTATAAGCCATTTCTATTAGTCTACCTTACCAAAAAAAGATGGCGATAGAGGAGAAGGTTAAGCAGGTTGAAGCATTATTTGATCGTCTTGAAATTGAAATAACTGCTTTTAAATCAGAGACTCATTTGTATTGCAACGCGGGTTGTGGCAAATGTTGTTCTACGCCTAATATAGATGCTTCGCCTTTAGAATTTTTACCTTGGGCATTTCATTTATTTCTGAATGGAAAAGCCGAAGAAACATTGGTTGAATTAAAAAATAATGAGGTAAAAAATTGTCATTTATACCGTTCGATTTCCATATTAGAATATCAAAAAGGAAGTTGCAGCAATTATCGTTATCGCGGCTTGGTCTGTCGTCTTTTTGGTTATGCGGCAAATACCGATAAATTCGGAAAATTGCGAATGGCTACTTGTAAAATAATAAAAGAACAACAAACTGAAAATTTCACAAAAGCAGAAGAACTTATAAATAAGAAAATATACGTTCCTATTTTCTCTGATTATTACATGCGACTGGCACAAATTGATCTTAGAATGGGAGTTATTTTAATTCCGATAAACGAAGCTTTAAAAATAGCGATTGAAGAAGTGTTGTCGTATTATGCTTATCGACCTTTTCCGGATGGATTGGGGAATATTGCTTAGAAGTGAAATTTAGATAATAGTTTTTAAAATGACATGTCTGTTTTGTTGTAGACATATTTTTTCGATCAATATATTAGGGAAAGCTGCAATTTTTTAAGTTGCAGCTTTTTAACTTTATGCTTTATTGTTGTGAGCGCGGATTGCAAATCTGTGATATCGGGTTTTAATTGTGTTGGTTGAGGTTTTTTAAATTAGTTAATTTTTTTAATATGTTTAAGAAGTTTTGCTTCTATTCTGATAAAAGAAATATCCGAGAACTCCTGTGAGAATTGGTAATAGAAAATTAAGAATTAATCCACTGCTGTCTAATTTATCTATATATTTCTGTTTCGTTAAATGCTCTGTTCTCGGAACCACCACTAACACTACAGTTATAAAAATTAAATATAATACAGAAGTTCCTAAGGCTAAATAATAATATATTTTGCTTGCTAGTTCTTCTTTGAATATTTCTCTACTGAAAAATGTACTGGCAATAATTAAAGAAAATATTGAAACTAAATATTTAGCAAACCATGTCATAACTTCATTGTCAACTGGAATAAGGATTCCAAATAAAAGATGATAACCGATAAAGATTACCAAAAGCATTGTCCATATGAACCAGATTGTGATTAATTGTTTTTGTGCTGAAAAGAATGTCATTGTAATGTAGGTTTAAAAAAATTATCAATTTGTTTGTCAAAATTGTAAGTTGGATCTATCAATAATTCGACTTCACCCATTGTGCCTACTTTTTTTGTTTCGAATAGTTTTATAACAATTGAATATTCGTCATTAAATATTTTAGAACTATTTAATAAGTTTTTTATTCCGACTATTGTGTTCCAGTTAGAATCTAATGCATCATTTTCATACACAGTTTTAAATTCCTCTTCATCAAAATCGAGAGGCGTGTGACCAAGTACCTTTGTAGTTACCAAAATCAAATGGAATCTTGCATATCCTTTTTCTACGCAGAAAGGATTAAACATATTACAACGATTGTTTAGGGTACAGTTTTGCTTATTAATAAGTGTTCCATCTTCGTGAATACATTCTTTTGTGGTAATTATTGCGTAACTATTTTCATTTATAGAAAAATATTTATAGTTGCCATCTGAGATGTGTAATCCAACTTCTAAAATATTTGTTATTTTAGTGTTGCATTCTTTTAAAGTAGACCCTGTTTTAAAATATTTGTTAAGTTTTATAGATTTTGTAGGTTTTAGTTTTTGAAAATATATTGCATACTCAGGTATAGCTGAACCTTCCCTTCCGTCGGCACAACCATTTGGATCAAAGTCATTCGGACAGACATCGTCCTTATCTGCAATTCCATCCCCGTCACTATCTGCCATTCCTTTTTTTATTCCTAATGATGAACAAGAAGCTATTGAAAGAATTATAAAAAAACTTAATATTATTTTTTTCATAATAATTATTTTAAATTTATTGTCATTAAATTATAAAACCTATTTGAAAATCCAGAAAGATTTCTTCAGATTTTAAGATAACTATTGAGGTTCTTTTGCAGTTGCTTTTTCGGTACCTGTAGAAAGCCCCCAATTAATTCCAAGCATTGAAATAAGATTATTATTTGAACCGAAGTTTTTACCGAATGCACCTGTCAATAATAAATTATCTGATATTTTGTATTTTAACAAACCATTAGATCTGAAAGTATTAGAATTACTACTATCTCTATATATATATTCATATGCTAAAGAAATTTTTTTAAATTCAAATTCTGCCTTTCCTCCAAAATCGTAAAAATTTTGTTTTTGATATTCTCCATTACTAATTGAAGTCCCATCTGACAAATATCTTCCTATAGCATATAAATTGAAGTAATTCTTTCCATTAGCATTTTTATCAATGTGCCATGAATAATTTAATGTAAGCCATGCACCAAATCTTCCAAAATGGCCATTAGAAAATTTATTGTCAAGATAAAAATTATTGTAACCAATTGCTCCATCAATTGCAAATACTGATTTACGAGCTAAAATATCTTTTAATTTTTCTTCGCTATTTTCTTTCTCTCTATCTTGCGCATAAAATTCTTTTACTTTTAGATGATAGAGAGTAGGATTAGTGGCTGCAAGACTAATATCAACAAAATTATTTAATCGATCATCTCTTTCTCGAATGGATTTTATAAGATCTGAATTTGCTTTTATTATGTCCTTTATATCTTGTTTGCTTCGAATCGATATTAAATTAAAACGTAACCCAATAGATAAATTATTTATAGTTTTTTGTGTTAAAGTATCATTAGTAGTAATAAACGCAAAAGAGATAGATGCTCGTTCTATATTTCCAAAAACACGTTGTTTTTTGTTTTCTACATTGTAGCCTGCATATTTTAAAGACGTCATGTTAGGATGTTTAAAAAACCAGAACGGAGTAAAATCTACGGCATAATTTTTTGGAATACCATTACTGTCTTGAAAAGAATTGAGTATACTCAAAGCAAAAGCTTTGCTTGAACTTGGCCTTTCAATGGTTGAAGGTGTT
>Ga0247816_10000887_pt1 | contig 15531 bp, 16 predicted proteins | sample UWRJL209509C1_FD_179930 | JGI IMG/M metagenome (GOLD analysis project Ga0247816, IMG submission 179930) | Plant litter microbial communities from Arlington Agricultural Research Station in Wisconsin, United States - UWRJ-L209-509C-1 | ecosystem: Environmental > Terrestrial > Plant litter >...
CTAATTTTCTTTTATAGTATAAAAATTAAAGGCGGGGCTGGTTTTGTAAAAGAATTATTCTCAGTTCCATTAGGTGCTAATATTTTTATTGCACCTTTTAACTTCGTACTGAATTGCGTTGAGTATTTAGCTAAGTTTGTTTCTTTAGGCATGCGACTTTATGGGAACATGTATGCAGGCGAGCTTATATTTTTACTCATAGCTTTACTAGGCTCTACTTGGCATTTTGATGCAAGTGCGAGTATTTTTGGTTTCTTTGGGCATATAATACTAGGTTCTGTGTGGTCTATATTTCATATATTAGTTATATTCTTACAAGCCTTTATTTTTATGATGCTAACTCTAATTTATTTAGGTCAAGCACATGATGCACATTGATACAATTGATATATTTTTCTTTATTTAGGAGTTTTTATGCAAGCGTTACTCGCAGATATTCAAAGTTTTACGGTTATAGCTATTGGTATTATCGTTGGTTTAGGTGCTATTGGAGCCAGTATTGGTATCGCACTAATGGGCGGTAAATATATTGAAGCTTGTGCTCGTCAGCCAGAATTAATGGCACCATTACAAGGTAAAATGTTTATTTTAGCTGGTTTAATTGATGCTGCGTTCTTAATCGGTGCTGGTATTGCTTTATTTTTAGCAACTGCCAATCCATTATTAAGTGCAGTTCAAAATGCTGCTGCCTAATTGATCTCAAGTTAGTTTTGATTTGCAGGCACAAGCTTGCAAATAATTTTTACAAACTCAAATCTTAGATTAATTAAAGGAGAAGTTGTGAATTTAAATGCAACATTACTAGCACAAGCTATAGTTTTTCTTATTTTCTCATGGTTTACAATGCGTTTTGTATGGCCTCCAGTTATAAAAGCTATAGATGAACGCCGTGAAAAAATAAAACAAGGTTTAGAAGCAGCTGAAAAAAATCAAAAGAATTTAGAGGTAAATGCACATAAAATTGAGCAAGAGCTAATTTTAGCTAGGTCTCAAGGTGCACAAACTATTGCTGAATCCGAAAAAAGAGCTCAAGTACAGGCACAGGAAATTCGTGATAAAGCTGCTAAAGATGGGGAAAATATTATAAAAGATGCGAAAGCACAAGTTGCTCAAGAAGTAGCTAAAGCTAAAGAGCAATTAAGAGAGCAAGTAGCTTCTTTAGCTATAAAAGGTGCAGAACAAATTCTAAGAAAAGAAATTGATTCAACGGCACATATAGAGATATTAAATCAGCTAAAAATGGAGCTATAAAATGCTGCAAGCTACTACAATTGCCAGACCGTATGCTATTGCTATATTTAAAATAGCCATAGAAAATGAATCTACTAATCTTTGGCAGGAAGTTTTACAAAATCTATCTATGCTAATTCAAAATAAAGATTTTGTTAGTTTAATTGGTAATCCAAAAATAGATAAAAAAGATTTAATTCATGACATACAAAAAATATTAGGCGAATCTGTAAAAGATCTAGAAAGCTTTCTTAATATTCTAGCAACTAATAAAAGGTTATTAGTATTACCGCAAATATCACAATATTTTAATGAGTTATTAATAAAATATAATGGCAGCTCTGAAGTATTAATTCAAAGTGCATATAAATTAACAGTTGCTCAAAAGCAGTCTTTTGTTAAGTATTTAGAAGTAAAATTTAACCGCAAACTTAATGCTGTAGTTAAAGTTGTGCCAGAGTTAATAGGCGGTATAAGAGCATTTGTAGGTGATGAAGTACTGGATTATTCAGTAAAAGCACATTTAGAAAATATGAAGGCATCAATAATTGCTTAATAGCAATAAAAAATTTAATTTATCAATAATATAAATCAGGAGCGTTGAATAATGCAACTTAATCCTAGTGAGATTAGCGAGTTAATCAAGAGTCGAATTCAAGGCTCTAATTTAGATAGTCAAGTAGTAAATCAAGGAACTGTAATATCAGTAGCTGACGGCGTATGCCGTATTCACGGCTTATCAAATGTAATGCAGGGTGAGATGTTAGAGTTTGCAAATAATACATTTGGTTTAGCTTTAAATCTTGAAAGAGATTCTGTGGGTGCCGTGATTCTAGGTAGCTATGAACAAATTAACGAAGGCGATATTGTAAAATGTACAGGCCGTATCTTAGATGTTCCAGTTGGCGATGAATTATTAGGCCGTGTAGTAGATGCTTTAGGCAGTCCGATAGATGGAAAAGGTGCTATTAATGCCAAGCAAAATGATATTATTGAAAAAGTAGCTCCAGGTGTAATTTGGAGACAGTCAGTAAGCCAGCCCTTACAAACAGGTTTAAAAGCTGTTGATTCTATGGTACCAATTGGACGTGGACAGCGTGAACTTATTATTGGTGATCGTCAAACAGGTAAAACAGCAGTTGCAGTTGATACTATTATTAGCCAAAAAGGTAAAGGGGTAAAATGTATTTATGTAGCTATTGGACAAAAAGCATCAACAATTGCTAATGTGGTTAGAAAATTACAAGAACATGGTGCGTTAGAATATACAATTATTGTAGCAGCATCAGCCTCTGATTCTGCAGCTATGCAGTTTATTGCACCGTATTCAGGCTGCACTATGGGAGAATATTTCCGTGATCGCGGACAAGATGCATTAATTATTTATGATGATTTGACAAAACAAGCTTGGGCTTATCGTCAAATCTCTTTATTATTGCGTAGACCTCCTGGCCGTGAAGCTTATCCTGGGGATGTGTTTTATATCCACTCACGTCTATTAGAACGTGCTGCCCGTGTTAGTGCAGAATATGTAGAAAAATTTACTAATGGGGAAGTTAAAGGTCAAACCGGCTCATTAACTGCATTACCAATTATTGAAACACAAGCTGGTGATGTATCTGCATTTGTACCAACTAATGTAATTTCTATTACAGATGGTCAAATATTTTTATCAACATCTCAATTTAATTCAGGTATTCGCCCTGCAATTGATGTAGGTATTTCAGTTTCTCGTGTAGGAAGTGCCGCACAAACCAAATTTATTAAAAAAGTATCAGGCGGTATTCGTACTGATTTGGCACAATATCGTGAATTAGCTGCTTTTTCTCAATTTGCTTCAGACTTAGATGATTTTACAAGAAAACAATTAGAACGCGGCAAACGCATGGTTGAATTATTAAAGCAAATTCAATATAAGCCGCAACAAGTTTGGCAGTTAGGTGCGATATTATTTGCTGCAAATAAAGGCAATCTTGATGATATTGAAGTTAAAGATATTTTAGCCTTTGAAAAAGGTTTATTTGATCATATTAAATCTAAGCATGCAGATTGGATTGACAGAGTAGAAGCAACTAAGGATTTAAGCCAAGATGATGAAGCAATTTTAGTTCAAGCCATCAAAGATTTTAGACAAGTTTCTGGTTTTAATAAATAAAAATTAGTCTAACTCAATTGGAGATTAAATAAATGGCAGGAAATAAAGAAATTCGCAATAAGATTAAAAGTGTGCAAAATACACGAAAAATTACTAAAGCGATGGAAATGGTTGCTGCATCTAAAATGCGTAGAGCACAAGAACGTATGCGTAATGCAAGACCATATGCACTAAAAATTAGAGAAATGGTAACTCATTTAATGAGTATTACTGAGCATGAATATGTGCATCCATTTATGCTGGTACGCCCAGTTAAAAAAGTGGGAATTATTGCAATTTCTACAGATAAAGGATTATGCGGAGCGCTAAATACTAATATGTTACGTTTATTAACTCAACATATGAAAAATTTCAGTGAAAATAATATTGAAATGAATTTAAGTACAATAGGCGGAAAAGCTACTCAATTTGTTAAAAGAGTGGGCGGCAACTTAATATCATTCGTTACGCAAATAGGAGATGTTCCGCATTTAGATTCTTTAATTGGTGCTATTAAATTGCAATTAGATGCATTTGAACAAGGTGAAATTGATCAATTATTTATAACTTATACTAAGTTTATAAATACTATGAAACAAGAACCGGTTTTTGAACAATTACTCCCAATTTCCAGCAAAAATTTGTCAGAAAATAAAATTTCTTATAATTGGGATTATATTTATGAACCAAATGCACAAGCTGTTACTGAATTACTATTAAAGCGTTATGTTGAGGCTTTAGTCTATCAATCTGCAGCTGAAAATATGGCATCAGAGCAATCATCTCGTATGGTTGCTATGAAAGCGGCGTCAGATAATGCTAAAAGTGTTATTGGTGAATTACAACTGGAATATAATAAATCTCGTCAAGCATCTATTACAAAAGAGTTATCAGAAATTGTAAGTGGTGCGGCAGCAGTTTAATAATGGAGTGAAAAATGAATTTAGGAACAATAGTACAATGTATTGGTGCAGTGGTTGATATACAATTTCCAGTTGACCAGATACCTAGTGTATACAATGCATTAGTTTTAGACGATGCGGGAGATAGTTTAGCTGAAATAGGTTTGACATTTGAAGTTCAACAACAACTAGGTGATGGTATAGTACGTACTATTGCTTTAGGGTCTTCAGATGGTTTACGCCGCGGAATGAAAATTAGAAACACAGAAAAACCAATTTCTGTACCTGTAGGTCATGGAACTCTTGGTCGTATTATGGATGTACTTGGTCGTCCAATTGATGAGGCTGGCCCTATTCAATGTGATAAATTAAGCCCTATTCATAGACTAGCTCCAAGATTTGATGAGTTAAAACCATCAGTAGAGCTATTAGAAACCGGTATTAAAGTAATTGACTTAATTTGCCCATTTGCAAAAGGCGGTAAAGTAGGTTTATTTGGCGGTGCTGGTGTTGGTAAAACTGTTAATATGATGGAATTAATCAATAATATAGCTAAACAGCATAGTGGTTTATCAGTATTTGCCGGCGTTGGTGAACGTACCCGCGAAGGTAATGATTTTTATCATGAAATGAAAGATTCTAATGTATTAGATAAAGTTGCGATGGTATTTGGTCAAATGAATGAGCCTCCCGGTAATCGTTTACGTGTAGCTTTAACTGGTCTTACAATGGCAGAACATTTTCGTGATGAAGGGCGTGATATATTATTTTTCGTAGATAATATTTACCGTTACACATTAGCAGGAACTGAAGTTTCAGCTTTACTTGGCCGTATGCCTTCAGCTGTAGGCTATCAACCAACTTTAGCTGAAGAGATGGGTAAATTACAAGAACGTATTACTTCAACACAAACTGGTTCTATTACTTCTATTCAGGCTGTATATGTACCAGCAGATGATTTTACTGATCCGTCTCCAGCGACAACTTTCTTACATTTAGACTCTACAGTGTCTTTATCAAGAGATATCGCTGCTTTAGGTATTTATCCTGCAGTAGATCCATTAGATTCTACAAGCCGTCAGTTAGATCCGCAAATTGTAGGTGAAGAGCATTATAATGTAGCCCGCGGCGTTCAGGTTGTATTACAGCGTTATAAAGATTTACGTGATATTATTGCAATTCTTGGTATGGATGAATTATCTCCAGAAGATAAATTAGCGGTTTCCCGTGCGCGTAAAATTCAGCGTTTTTTATCACAGCCTTTCTTTGTCGCAGAAGTATTTACAGGTTCTCCAGGTAAGTATGTATCTTTAGCTGACACAATTAGAGGATTTAAAATGCTTCTTGACGGAGATTGTGATCACTTACCTGAACAGGCATTCTATATGGTTGGTAATATTGATGAAGCCTTTGAAAAAGCTAAATCATTACATTAATTTAAATAAAAAACTAGGTTATTTAATTAATCTAGTTTCTGTTATTAATTTGTTTTAAAGAAGAAAAGTATGAACCTTATAGACATTGAAATTATTAGTGCTGAACAAACTGTATTTTCCGGCAAAGCAAAATTTGTAAGTTTGCCTGGGGAAAATGGCGAATTAGGTATATTGCCAGGGCATACTCCATTAATATCTAAAGTAAAGCCGGGAACTGTATTTATAGAAAAAGAAGATGGGCAAAACGAATATATTTTTATTGCGGGCGGCATACTAGACATTCAAAAGTATAAGATTACAGTTTTAGCTGATACGGCGATTAGAGGTAAAGATTTAGATGAAGCTAAATCTTTAAAAGCTAAAGAATTAGCACAGCAAGCAATTAATACTGAACAAAATAAATTTAATTTAGCTGCTGCTCAATCTGAATTAATGGTAGCAACTGCTCAATTAGCTGCTATTGCTAGATTACGTAAAAAAAGATATTAGTTATACTATTAAATTAAGTATCCACTTATAACAAGTAAGATATTGTCAGGTGCTAAAATATTGATATTTCTCATATAAAGAATATATATTTGATTATTTTTTGTACTATTTATTAGTATGTTTTAGCTTACTTGTTATAAGGGAATGTTACCTAAATTAAATATGGAAAAAACTATATTTTATTATGGGCTTTTTTTAACTATTATATTTAAAATATTCTAGATTGATTATTTGTTGGCCTGCCCAAAGGGATTCGAACCCCTGACCCTCGGCTTAGAAGGCCGATGCTCTATCCAGCTGAGCTATAGGCAGATAATTTTGTATTGAATATACTAGAAAAAGTGGTCGGGGCGAGATGATTCGAACATCCGACCCTCTGATCCCAAATCAGATGCGCTACCAGGCTGCGCTACGCCCCGAACTCTTGTAGTATTATAAGATAAACTAAATCTTTTGTAAAGATTTTTTTTCAGTTTGTTTATAAATAAATATTTTATCTAAATATGACATAAATATGGTAATTACATATGCTAAAATTGACTTTGTTCCCTTTATGTTCTATTTTTAATATAAGTAGAATTTTTAATAATTAATTCAACACTATATGAAAAATACTTTTACAAAAATATTTAGAAATTTATTAATTTTATTATTATTTACATTTTCTGTTACATCCATGGCATGCAAAAATCCTTTGAATGTATCATCAGAAACTAGTGCTTTAAAACTTTGTGATAATAATAATGATTTAGTGGCTGATGAACCTCTTAAAAAAGATATATTAAATCTTAAATCTTTAAATTTAGCTTTTGCAACAATTGAAGATGCTAGCTTTTATGAACAAGTTTATGGTGAATTTATAGCACATTTAAAAATTTGTATGAAAATGCCAATTTTAGTTTATCCTGTGTATCAAGAGCAAAGTGTTATTGATGCAATGAAATCCAGCAAAGTACATATAGCTTCTTTTGGAGCAGGTGCTACTATGATGGCTGTAAATCAAGCTGGGGCAATTCCTTTTGCCAGCCGCGGTAGTAATTCAGAAAGTGAATATTATCAATTATGGTTAATTACTAAGAGAAACAGCCCCTATAAAAAAATTACTGATTTAAAAAATACTAAAATAGCCCATGCAACTCCATCTTCAGTATCTGGTAATTTAGCCCCTAGAGCTTTATTTCCAGAGTTGGGCTTAAAGCCTGATATTGATTATAAAGTTGAGTTTTCAGGCAGACATGACAAATCTATTTTAGGTGTAAAAAATGGCTTTTATGAGGCGGCAGCCGTAGCATCTGATGTATTTAAACGTATGGTTATTTCTAAAGAAATCAATCAAGATGATTTTAATATTATTTGGAAAAGCTCTAATTTCCCCACTAATAGCTTTTCTTATAGTTATAATTTAGCACCTAATATTAAGAAAAATCTACAAAATTGTTTTTATAAATATAGATTCAATGAAAAAAATAAAAATCTTCTAGGTGGTAATGATGAATTTGTTCCTGTAAGCTATATTAAAGATTGGGACATAGTTAGGAAAGTAGCTAAAAAAGCTAATAAAAAGTAGTTTATTTTAATTTTTTTAAACCTCTGGCAAATAAAAAAGTCTCTGCAGATTTATCTCTTGAGGCTTTTGGTTTTCTTTCAATTACTCTAGTAAAGTGTTTTTTATATAGTTCTACAATTTGGCTATAACCGCTTCCATGAAAACATTTTAATATTACCCAACCATTAGACTTTAAATTATTTACTGCAAAATCTAACACTAATTCAGCAATATGTTCAATTTTAGAAGCATCTGCTAATGCTATTCCTGATAAATTTGGTGACATATCAGACATTACCCCGTCTATTTTATTATTGCCTGATTTTTGCATAACTAATGCTTGAAATTTATTGAAAACTTCTTCTTCTCTAAAGTCGCCTTGAATAAAATCTACATCAGCAACCGGCTGCATAGGTAAAATATCGATAGCAATAATTGCTCCTTTTAGGGTATTGCTGGCGGTATCATGTAATTTTTTTCTAACATATTGACTCCAGCTTCCAGGGGCTGAACCTAAATCGGCTATAATATCGCCGTCTTTAATCAAATTTTCAAGTTCATCAATTTGTTTTATTTTATATGCAGCTCTTGCTCTATAGCCTTCTCTTTGTGCCATTTTTACATATGGATCATTTATATGATCATGCAGCCAATTTTGATTGAATTTATTTTTTTTCATGTTTATTGATAAAGATAGCAAGAAACGATATTATAACTTATATATATACTTTAAGTAAAAAGTTATGACTCAAACACATTTTGGTTTTAAACAGATTGATATACAAGATAAACAAAAAGAAGTGGCTAAAGTTTTTTCATCAGTCGCTAAAAATTACGATATTATGAATGATGTAATGTCTGCTGGTTTACATCGTATATGGAAAAAAATTGCAATTAGTAAGTCGAGTATTAAGGCGGGTGATAAAGTTTTAGATATTGCTAGCGGTACTTGTGATTTAGCTAGGGAATTTGCCAAAGTTGCCTATAAAAACCCTAAAGGACAAGTATGGGCAACAGATATCAATAGCGATATGTTATTTGAGGGGAAACAAAGATTACTAAATCAAGGTTTAATAATACCAACTTGTCTTTGCAGCGGTGAAGAAATTCCGTTTCCTAATAATTATTTTGATATAGTCAGCGTTTCTTTTGGACTGCGTAATATGACTAATAAAGATACTGCTTTAAAAGAAATGTACCGCGTTACTAAAGCAGGCGGGCGTGTAATTATTTTAGAATTTTCTAAAATTAATCAAAGCTTAGAAAAATTTTATGATTGGTATTCATTTAATATTTTGCCGAAAATGGGTAAATTAATTGCTAAAGATGAACAAAGCTATAGATATTTAGCAGAATCTATTCGTATGCATCCAGATCAAGAAACATTAGTTGAGATGATGTATGAGGCAGGCTTTAATCATGTAACTTTTGAAAATATGACAGCTGGATTGGTGGCATTGCATATTGGGTATAAATACTGATATTAATTATTACTATTATTTGTTAGAATTAAATTTTAAATTTAATTAATTCTATGACAAAAGTTACTTCACAAAATTTTATTACCACATTAAAATCATACTATACACATACAAAATTTGCATCTCAAATAGCAAAAATAGGTATTTTAAATAAACTTTCAATACAAAGTACAACATCTAAAATTCCTTCTTATACGCTAAAGCAAATAAACGAAGAAATTAGTAGTTTAGTATGCAAATCTTTAAATGCTCAAGATAAAAGCGAAGTATTTAATATGCTAGAAGATTTTAAAATAGCTTTAGTATTACATCATCACCCATTTATGCTGGATAAAAATTTATCTGAACAAGAAAAAATAGATAAATGTATAGAACTTAATGTAAGTATAGAAGACGCACAGGAATTTGTAACAAATTTTGAATGTAATGCAAAAATACTTAAATCTGTAGATGATTTAAAAACTTTAGGCTTAAATGAAACACAAGCAAATATTATTATTCAGCCCTTAAGTCAAGAAAAACAAAATATATTACAAACTTTACCCCAAAATAAACAGTCTGAATATATTGAAGCCAATAGAAAAATACATATTGATATAATAAAAAAAGATGAAAAAAATTTAGATATTAATATTCAAGGCACTATGAGTCAAAGCCCATATGATTTAAAAGAAGTAATACAAATATTTGCTGGAGAGTTAGGACAAATAATTCAAAGTAAAGAATTTAATGATATTACAAATGTACTTTTACAATTAAGTCAAAATTATACTTTAAAAATTATGGGGCATTCTTTAGGCGGTTGTTATGCTGATATTTTCAAGCGACAATTAGTAAAAGAAAATCCAGATTTAAATAATATACCTTTAATTATGGATGATCCAGTTTTAATGAATAAAGACCAAGAAAAGCAATTTGAGGAAATTAATTTAGCAGATAAACATGGATTAATATTAACTCCTCATTTAGCTAGTTTGCCAAATTCTTTAACTAAAAATATGGTTGAGCATTTAGGTTTTTGTCATAACGGTGTATGGCTAAATTTCGAAGTAAGGGAGCATGAAAGTAATGATAATGGTATAGTTTTAGGCGATCATCATGGCAGAATTTTAAATATGTTTTCGCATATTATAGGTATATCTAGGTTACAACAAGCATTTGTTAATTAAAAAATAAACTATACCCATAAAATTAAAATGCCTTTACTTTACAATAGTAATTTTACTAATATCAAAGTATTACCAGTAACCTACAATGATATATATAAAATAAATATACTTAAAATTATGATACAAATTTCCAATACAATAATAACATGCATAAATGGACACTTATCTGAAGCTGATACATCTAATAAGGCATCTAGTACAAAAACCAATTTATCCTCATTACCATCAGAAATATTAACTAAAATATTAATTTATAGTTTATATAATGGTTTTAATGAATTATATAAGCCTAAACCTACCCCCACAAATTTTCATTATGCATATAAAAACCTAACGGGGCTATCTAAGACTAATCAGAATTTTCGTGAAATATATAAAACCCTACAAAGTACATATCCAAATAATTTAATCTTACAACCTAAAGAAATTAAAGAATTAGAAGAAGTTCTACAAAGAAATGATAATATCTTCAAAACTATGACGGAAAATGCTCAAAGTATGATAAATTTAATGCATACACAATGCACAATACCTGTGTTTATACTTTCTCCCTTTGCTGTGGGATTCCATCAAATGAATCCATTATCCGATGAGATAAATGAATATATTAGAAAATTAAGGGGTAAAAATGATAAATTACTTCTATCTATGGAGATAACTAGCAGACTTATTTATAGAGGCGGCAAGAAACTAGAAGAAAGTATGCCACAATTACAAAATTATATAGAATAAACGCCATGTCCAACTTAAAAAAGTTAAATATTAGTTAAGTATCTCTTTTTAGCAAGTAAGACAAAACATACTAATAGAATACCTTAATAAAAGTTAAAAAAAGATATTCTATTTATACTGCATAAAAAAAATAAGTTCTACAATACCTTACTTGCTAAAAAGAGATACTTAACTAATATTAGTACTAGATACCTGCCTACGCAGGTATGACGTTAATTTATCAATGATTATAACTTTTTTAAGTTGGACATGGCGTTAATAAATATAAAAATACAAATTTTTTATTTCATACATATATATGCTAAAATATTTTATTCTTTATTTAAGAGATAAAACAATATATGAGTGAAATAAAAAAAGTAGTCCTTGCTTATTCAGGCGGCCTTGATACATCAGTAATTTTAAAATGGCTGCAAGATAATTACGACTGTGAAGTTATAACTTTTACCGCTGATTTAGGTCAAGGCGAAGAATTAGAACCTGCACGCCAAAAAGCTTTAAAATTTGGTATAAAGCCTGAAAATATTTTTATTGATGATTTAAAAGAAGAATTTGTACGTGATTTTGTCTTTCCTATGTTTAGAGCTAATGCTTTATATGAAGGCGAATATTTATTAGGCACATCAATTGCCAGACCTCTAATTGCTAAAAGACAAATTGAAATTGCAAGACAAACAAATGCAGATGCAGTAAGTCACGGTGCAACTGGTAAAGGTAATGACCAAGTACGTTTTGAATTAGGTTATTATGCACTTGAACCTGATATTAAAGTTATTGCTCCTTGGCGTGAATGGGATTTATTATCACGTGAAAAATTGTTAGACTACGCTGAAAAAGCTGGTATTGCTATTGATATGAAACATAAAAATGGCGGAGCTCCATATTCAATGGACGCTAATTTATTACATATCTCTTTTGAAGGCAGACATTTAGAAGATCCAAAAGCCGAAGCTGAGGAAGCTATGTGGAGATGGACAACTAGCCCTGAAAAAGCTCCAGATAATCCTGAGTATCTAGATTTAAAATTTGAAAACGGCGATATAGTTGCAATTAATGATGTTACTATGAAAGCTCATGAAATTTTAGCTAAATTAAATGAAATTGGCGGAAAACATGGTATTGGCCGCCTTGATTTAGTAGAAAACCGCTATGTTGGTATGAAAAGCCGCGGGTGCTATGAAACTCCGGGCGGAACGATTATTTTAAAAGCACATAGAGGAATTGAGTCTATTACTTTAGATAGAGAAGTTGCACATTTAAAAGATGAATTAATGGCACGCTATGCTAGTTTAATTTATAATGGCTATTGGTATGCTCCTGAACGTATTGCATTACAAGTCTTAATTGATCATACACAACAACAAGTTGCAGGCTGGGTAAGAGTTAAATTATATAAAGGCAGTGTTAGTGTAGTTGCACGTGATTCAATTAACACTTTATTTGATAAAAATATTGCTACATTTGATGATGACGGCGGTGTATATAATCAAGCAGATGCAGGCGGCTTTATTAAATTAAATGCTTTGCGTATGCGTATTGCAGAAATTGCTAGACGTAAAAAATCATAATAATTTTAACTATTAGACAGTGTATATATTTATACTGTCTGTAATATTTATATAGGAAATTTTATGAATTCCAATCAATTACCTAGTGCAATCTCTAAAACAGCTTGTCTAAATTCTTTACCAATAGAATTAAAAACTAAAATAGTAATATATTATATTTTTAATTCAGAGCAAGAAAATCTTCTTAATTTGACTCTGTTAAATCATGAATTTAGAAATATTTTTTACAATAAAAATGTACAAAAAATATTAATAGAATATTATTCTTTAAAAATAGATAAAATAAACAAATCATTATTTGCAAGAACTTTCAAGTTCCCATCTAAGATAAAAGAATTAATACAAAATAAAAATAAAGCTATAGAAAATATGCGGAAATTAGCAAAAGAAAATAAATAACTTTTAAATGCATAATAAAAATTAAAGGCATGCAATGCAAAATATAATAATAGCTGGTGCTGGTCCTGTTGGTTTATTTTGTGCTTTAGAACTTGCTAGCTATAAAAAATATAGTTTAGTTTTAGATTCAATCCTTAATAATCCTGCTCCTTGGTCAAATTCTCGTACCATTGCATTGTCGTATGGTAGTATGCAGTTATTACGTAAATTAAATATTGATTTTACGAATGTGCAAATTCAACCCATAAAACATGTACATATTTCTAATCACGGCAAATGGGGCAGTAGTGAAATGTTTGCTAAAGATTATAAGGTTGAAGCTTTAGGCTATACAATTGGCTATAGTGATTTATGTAATTGTTTGTATAAAGCAGCTAAAAATAATCAGTATATTAGTTTTAAACCATATAAATTACAGCAGCATGAATATGATGAAAAAAATGATAGGGTAATATGTAAAGCGAATGATGAAGAATATATTACCCCTATACTAATCATATCTGAAGGCGCTAAAGTTGATAATCCTAATGATAAACAATATAAAATTTATCCAAATAATCAATATGCACATGTTGGCTGGGTTAAAATAGATAATATTCCAGCAAAATATAAACATACAACTTTTGAGAGATTTACAAATCAAGGACCTTTAGCACTGTTGCCGTATAAACATAATGATTATAATTATGCGATTGTATGGTGTAATTTTGGTTCGGATAATTTGCTTACTATAGAAAATTTGCAAGATACTATATCATATAGAATTGGTAAAATTAATCAGTTGGTTATTACTCAAAAATTTAATTTAATACAACAAAAAAGATTGTTACTACATACTAATAATGTAGTGTATATTGGTAATTCAGCACAAAGTCTGCATCCTGTAGCAGCACAAGGACTAAATTTAGGTTTTAGACAGGCACATGTTTTAGTTGATACTGTAATTAACAATCAAACTCTATCCGCATACGCCTATAATATAGCTAAAGATAGAGAATCTATGTTATTTACTACTTATTTAATGTCAAATATTTTTACTAAAAATATTCCTCTACTTGGTTTAAGTTTAAATTTAATTGACATTTTACCTAGTGTAAAAACTAAATTCGCCCGCCATTTTATGTTTGGCAGGCGATAATAAATAAGTTAAATTTTATTAATTACCTATATTCTTGTGCTATAGTAACTGTAAAGCCGGTAGTAGTAGCTTCTTTTTCAAGGGCAGCCCGCGGTGTTCCTTCATCAGTAGTATTACTTTTGTCCATTCTTGGAAACTGAATAAGAAACTTTGATGCCACCTCTTGTAAATATTGATGAGTATTAATGCTAGTATCAGTCGTAGATTGTTCAATTTTTGTACCGAATCTTTCTCCGCTGTTACCATCATAGTGCGTACCAGCATCAGTTTTATTAACAGTTAAACTACCTAAATGGTTATTTGTCTGCGGTGAAGTTATATTATATGTGCAAAAAGAAGCATTAGAAACCTTAAATGGCTGAATTACTACATTTGTTGCTTGTACCATGTTTTCTCCTTAATTTTAGTTTATTTTAATTATTTGAATAAATTTTAGTATTCAATTTAAATTAATAGTAACAAAAAAGTAATCTATAGTAAAGTTAAAACTCACATTGCATTGGGCTATATCTATAGTTATGCTTACTTGCAATGCTCACTTACTTTCTTTTGTGCTGCTGGGTTTGCATTGAATTCTATAGCAAAAACAACAATTATCTATTTTTAGGTAGATTTAAAAAGCTTAGAGAGTTATATTACTTATTTATAATTAATTATATAAATGTAATGAAAAATATTACTTCAAATTCAAAGCTTAAAGTTGCTATTACCGTTAATTCTGAGCAAGACCGGCTGCCTTCAATTTGGTCAAGCGGTGCTTGGCAAAATGTAATTTTTTTATATTATTTATTAGGGCAAAGTGAAAGAATTGAGAGTGTCAAATTATTAAATCATGCAGTAAATCCATCTAAACAGCTACAAATTGTTAAAGGGACTAGTGTTCCATTATTTACTTTTAATGAAATTCAAGATGATGTAGATGTAGTGATAATCATGGGAATTCAGCTAGGCGGAGAATTAACCCAAATTTTGCGTAATAAAGGGGTTAAAGTAATTTGTTTTCATGTAGGTAATCATTATATTATCAGTTTAGAGAATATTTTATTTAATTTAAATAGAGGCGGCGGGGACTTTGACGGTGCACAGCTTGATGGTGTTTGGACATTACCGCATCATGCTAATACTTGTCTTGATTTTTTTGAAGTAATCAATAAAGCACCAGTTGAAGTTTTGCCGTATATTTGGAATGCATTATTTATCCAACATATGATAGAAACTAATTATTTAACGGATAAATTTGGCTATAAAGCAAAAGATAAACATAAAATTGCAATTTTTGAACCTAATATTAATATTGTTAAAACTAG
>Ga0247816_10000888_pt1 | contig 15507 bp, 7 predicted proteins | sample UWRJL209509C1_FD_179930 | JGI IMG/M metagenome (GOLD analysis project Ga0247816, IMG submission 179930) | Plant litter microbial communities from Arlington Agricultural Research Station in Wisconsin, United States - UWRJ-L209-509C-1 | ecosystem: Environmental > Terrestrial > Plant litter >...
CCGGGTTTCCAGGGGCGTGTCGTCACCATTGTCGGTGCCGTCGCGGGTCACGAAGTCTTCGATGAGGCGGGTCAGGGTGTCGACTTCAAGTGCATCGTAGGGAATCAGCATACAAGCCTCGGGTGTGTAATCCCGGCGATGCTACTGCGCCGGGATCACAGTTGCCAGTTTCAGTTCTTCTGCCCCACCAAACTGTCCACCGACGGCACTCGGGTGTCGCTCTCCATCTGCGTGTCGTGTTCGATCTGGTGACTGAACCGGTCCAGAGACCCCTTGGCCGGCTGCGCATCGCTGGCAAATACCGGCGGGCTCAGGATGTAGGCGCCCAACAGGCGGCTGAGTGCCGCCAGGCTGTCGATATGGGTGCGCTCGTAGCCGTGGGTGGCGTCGCAACCAAAGGCCAGCAGGGCGGTGCGAATATCGTGGCCGGCAGTCACGGCCGAATGGGCATCGCTGAAGTAATAGCGAAACATGTCACGGCGCACCGGCAATTCGTTTTCCGCGGCCAGGCGCAACAGGTGGCGCGACAAGTGATAGTCGTAAGGGCCACCGGAATCCTGCATCGCCACACTCACCGCGTGTTCGCTGGAATGCTGTTCGTTGGCCACCGGCGCGATATCGATCCCGACGAACTCGCTGACGTCCCAAGGCAATGCCGCCGCCGCACCGCTGCCGGTTTCCTCGGTGATGGTGAACAACGGATGGCAGTCGATCAGCAACGGTTGGCCGCTGTCGACGATGGCCTTGAGTGCGGCCAACAGCGCCGCAACACCGGCTTTGTCATCCAGGTGACGAGCGCTGATATGCCCGCTCTCGGTGAACTCGGGCAGCGGGTCGAACGCGACAAAATCACCCACGCTGATGCCCAGCGAATCGCAGTCGGCGCGGGTCGCGCAGTAGGCGTCCAGGCGCAGTTCGATGTGGTCCCAACTGATCGGCATTTCGTCCACGGCCGTGTTGAACGCGTGCCCGGAGGCCATCAACGGCAACACGCTGCCGCGAATCACGCCATGGTCGGTAAACAGGCTGACGCGGCTGCCTTCGGCAAAGCGGCTGGACCAGCAACCCACCGGCGCGAGCGTCAGGCGGCCATTTTCCTTGATCGCCCGCACGGCGGCACCGATGGTGTCCAGGTGCGCGGACACAGCGCGGTCGGGGCTGTTTTTCTGGCCCTTGAGGGTGGCGCGGATGGTGCCGCGACGGGTCATTTCAAACGGAATACCAAGTTCTTCCAGGCGCTCGGCGACGTAGCGCACGATGGTGTCGGTGAACCCGGTAGGGCTGGGAATGGCGAGCATTTCCAGCAGGACTTTTTGCAGGTAAGCGAGATCCGGTTCGGGGATTGTTCGGGTCATGGAAACTCCTGATGAGTTGAGGGCATCGATGGTTTCGATGAAGTGGCAGTCTTTGAAAGCGTGGTTGTCTGTTAGGGCCTCATCGCGGGCAAGCCCGGCTCCCACATTGAAATGAATTCCAAATGTGGGAGCGGGCTTGCTCGCGAAGACGCCAGTCAAGGCAATGCATCTCTCAGCCTGCCGGTTGGCTATGGGGAAACAACAAATCCACAAACTTCTCAGCCGTCGGCTGCGGTTCATGGTTGGCAAGCCCGGCTCGTTCGTTGGCTTCGATAAACACGTATTCCGGTTGATCCGCAGCGGGCACCATCAGGTCCAGGCCGACCATGGGAATGTCCAGCGCACGGGCGGCGCGCACGGCGGCGTCGACCAGCGTCGGATGCAGAATGGCGGTCACATCTTCCAGGCAACCCCCGGTATGCAAATTCGCGGTGCGGCGAACGGCCAGTTGCTCACCCGGCGGCAAGATGCTGCTGTAGTCATAACCCGCCGCACGCAAGGTGCGCTGGGTTTCATCGTCCACCGGGATTTTGCTCTCACCGTCCGTAGCCGCCTGGCGACGGCGGCTTTGCGCTTCGATCAGTGCGCCGATGGAGTGCTGGCCGTCACCGATCACTTCCGCCGGCCGGCGAATCGCAGCCGCCACCACTTCGAAGCCAATCACCAGAATGCGCAGGTCCAGGCCTTCGTGAAAGCTTTCCAGCAATACCCGACTGTCAAATTTGCGCGCCGCTTCAATGGCTTGCTGCACCTCTTCAATGGTCTGCAAATCTACCGCCACGCCCTGGCCCTGTTCGCCGTCCAGCGGCTTGACCACGATGCGCTGATGCTCGTCGAGAAACTCCAGGTTGTCGTCGGCGCTGCCGGCCAATTGCTGCGACGGTAAATTCAAGCCCGCTGCCTTGAGCGCCCTGTGAGTCAGGCTCTTGTCCTGGCACAGGGTCATGCTGATGGCGCTGGTCAAATCACTCAGTGATTCGCGGCAACGCACTCGCCGTCCACCATGGCTCAAGGTAAACAGGCCGGCATCGGCGTCATCCACCTGCACGTCAATTCCGCGCCGATGGGCTTCCTCGACGATGATTCGCGCATAGGGGTTGAACCCCGCTTGCGGTCCCGGCCCGAGAAACAGCGGCTGATTGATGCCGTTCTTGCGCTTGATTGCAAAGGTGGCCAGCGCGCGAAAGCCGAGCTTGGCGTAGAGGCTTTTCGCCTGGCGATTGTCGTGCAGCACCGACAGGTCGAGGTAACTCAGGCCGCGGCTCATGAAGTGTTCGATCAGGTGTCGCACCAGCACTTCACCGACCCCCGGCCGCGTGCACTGCGGGTCGACGGCCAGGCACCAGAGGCTGCAACCGTTTTCCGGGTCATGGAAGGCTTTCTGATGATTGAGGCCCATCACGCTGCCGATTACCGCGCCGCTGTCTTCGTCCTCGGCCAGCCAGTACACCGGGCCGCCCTGATGGCGTGGCGTTACCAACTGCGGGTCCACAGGCAACATGCCGCGGCCCTGATACAGCTGGTTCACCGCTTGCCAGTCGGCCTCGTTCTGCACCCGTCGAATGCGAAAACCACGAAACACCCGCGTCGCAGGACGGTAGTCGCTGAACCACAGGCGCAAGGTGTCGGAGGGGTCGAGAAACAGTTGCTGGGGATCAATCCCGAGGATTTGCTGAGGCGCCGCCACATACAGGGCGATGTCACGTTCGCCCGGCCGCTCGTTGAGCAACTCCAGGGCCAGGCTCGCCGGGTCCGGGAAGGTATGGCCGATCAGCAGCCGGCCCCAGCCGCAATGCACGGCAATCGGCTCGGGGCCAAGTTCGCTGCCGTCTTCGGCGAAGCGGGCTTGCAGGCGCTCGTAGGAGGGCGCCTGGCCCCGCAGCAAGCGTTGGCTGTAAGCCGTGGCATGAGGTTTCATGAATCAGATTCCTTGTTCGCTGAGCCACAGGTTCAGCGCCGCCAGTTGCCACAGCTTGGAGCCGCGCAACGGAGTCAATTGGCCTTGCGGGTCGGTGAGCAGGCGGTCGAGCATCGCAGGGTTGAACAGGCCGCGATCCTGGCTCGGGTCCAGCAGCAAATCGCGCACCCAGTTCAGGGTGTCGCCCTGCAAATGCTTGAGGCCCGGTACCGGGAAGTAGCCTTTCTTGCGGTCGATGACTTCGCTTGGAATCACCCGGCGCGCGGCTTCCTTGAGCACTTGCTTGCCACCGTCCGGCAGCTTGAACTTGCCCGGCACACGGGCCGACAGCTCTACCAGGCGGTAATCGAGAAACGGTGTTCGCGCTTCCAGGCCCCAGGCCATGGTCATGTTGTCGACGCGTTTGACCGGGTCGTCCACCAGCATCACCGTGCTATCCAGGCGCAGGGCTTTGTCTACTGCTGCATCGGCACCGGGCTGGGCGAAATGCTCACGCACGAAGTCTCCGGCGGCGTCATTCGCGGTCAGCCATTTTGGCGCGACGGTGGCTGCATAGTCGTCGTAGCTGCGGTCGAAAAAAGCATCGCGGTAGGCGGCATACGGATCGCTGGCGCCGTCCACTTGCGGGTACCAGTGGTAGCCGGCGAACAGCTCGTCGGCGCCCTGGCCGCTTTGCACCACTTTGCAATGCTTGGCCACTTCACGGGATAACAGGTAGAAGGCGATGCAGTCGTGGCTGACCATCGGTTCGCTCATGGCACGGAAGGCCGCGGGCAATTGCTCGATGATCTCGCTTTCGGCGATGCGCAATTGGTGGTGGTGCGTGCCGTAGTGCTTGGCGATCAAATCGGAATACTGGAACTCGTCGCCACGCTCGCCGCCGGCGTCTTCAAAGCCGATGGAGAAGGTCGACAGATTTTCTACGCCGACTTCGCGCAACAGTCCCACCAACATGCTCGAATCGACACCGCCCGAGAGCAGCACACCCACATCTACTGCCGCCCGCTGACGAATCGCCACGGCTTCACGGGTGCTGTCGAGCACGCGATCAGTCCAGTCTTCCAGGGTCAGGTTGGCCTCATCGGCGTGGGGGCCGTAGGGCAGGGTCCACCAGGTTTTCTGTTCGGTCTTGCCGTCTGCCTCGATACGCATCCAAGTGGCGGGCGGCAGTTTCTCGATGCCGGCCAACAGTGTGCGCGGCGCAGGCACCACCGCGTGGAAGTTCAGATAGTGATTGAGCGCCACCGGATCCAGGATCGGGTTGATATCGCCGCCCTTGAGCAGCGCCGGCAGGCTCGATGCAAAACGCAGGCGCTGGCCGGTGCGTGACAGGTACAGCGGCTTCACGCCGAGGCGGTCACGGGCGACAAACAGGCGTTGGGCATCACGCTCCCAGATGGCAAACGCGAACATGCCATTGAGCTTGGGCAGCAGCGCCTCGCCCCAGGCGTGATAGCCCTTGAGCAGCACTTCGGTGTCGCCACCGGAATAGAAGGCATAGCCCAGCGCTTCAAGCTCCTGGCGCAGTTCGGGGAAGTTGTAGATCGCGCCGTTGAACGCCAGGGACAGCCCCAGTTGGGCGTCGACCATCGGTTGGGCCGAGCCGTCCGACAGGTCCATGATTTTCAGGCGTCGATGGCCCAGGGCAATCGGCCCTTGGGCATGGAAGCCCCACGCGTCGGGACCACGAGGGGCCAAATGATGGGTGATGCGCTCAACCGCTGCCAAGTCGGCAGGTTGGGCATCGAAACGTAACTCACCAGCTAATCCGCACATAAATTCCTTACCGGTTTTTCCGTTGGGGAGGGGTAAAAACAGTCGCGCCAAAACGGCGGGTACCTGGAAACTGACCCGGGTGAATCCGTGGAGTTTTAGACCGATCGGTTATAAGCAACCTGTCCGGGAGCGGCGTCACATAGTTATGGGATCGCGGCGGCGAGTGCTGGCTATGGTGCGCACTTCATTTCGCGCCAAAAGGACATTGCCGATGCCGGACGCCACTTCCGCCTCCGTTGAACTCAACCCGGACCAATTCTCGGCCACGCTGCTGGAGCTGACGGGCGACCTGGACAAAGCCGATGTACTGCAACAACGCGTTGCGCCCTGGCTGCTCAAGGCCAAGCCCGAATTGCTGGAGCAACTGGAGAAGGTTCATGAGTTGGCGGGGCTTCACGAACCCAAGGTCCAGGCCGTCCTGCAACGAATCAAAAGCCTGGATACGTTTTGCGCCGACGAACTGACCCGTGGCCTGAAAAGCCGGTTTGGGGTGACCCTGGACGTCAAGCACGATTATCTGCACCTCCCTTGGGTCTGGGTCGACCCGGCGCCTTCGCCTCTGAGCCTGCACCAGCCGAAGGTGGTGGTCGAAACCCGGACGCTGCTGCAGGCGGCGATGCAGAATTTTTCCGAGGAGGAGGCACAGGGCGGGCGGTTCCCTCGGGACAGCGACGTGCATCGCAGTGACACTGGCGCTTTGGTGCCTGAAATCAGCGTCCCGGCATTCGCCACCTTGTGTCGCGAGCTGGACCTCGGGCAACGTTACCAACTGCACTTGCGGGCGGCGGTGAATCAGGCGCTGCCGCTGGCTGACGAGAGGCTGCACAACCCTGATGCCAGTGAAATAAAGCAGCTGAAAGTCTATGACATGGCGGTGGACGTCTACCTGGCGTACCTGCGCGGCGACATCGGCGAGCCCGTGTTCAAGCTGTTATTGGGTCTTACTCGCCAAGGGCCGAACGTCACCCGGTCAACCATTGCCGGCCTGACGCTCGATGACCAACCGCTGCTGTGTCAGGGCCTGAGTGTGCATGATTGCTGCCTGTGGGGCGTAGTGGTGTTCAGCCTGGCTGCGATTGATGAGCACCCCGGAACCCGCTGTATCGTCTATATGCCGGGGGAGCCGCATCGACCGATCTTCGAATACCCGACGTTTGCAGAGTTCCAGCTCTACCTGAGGTTGAAGCTGCAGGTGAAAAGCTATGCGGATTTCTTTGTGCGTTATCTCGACGAAGCTTCGCGCAAGGACTTCTTCAGCAGGTTTACTGCGAATAAATCCTTGGGGTTGATCAAACCCCTGGCGATCGACACCGGGCTGTTTCAGTTTTTTTTCAGCAGCATGGTTGGCAAGCTGCAAAAAGACAGCCGGGTGCTGGCGGTGCCCACGGCGGATTTCGATCAGGCGGTGCGTGACAAGCGCTGGCAAGACTACGAATCCCTGGGGCTGGATCTGCTGAACCTCGCCGGTTTTTTTGTACCCATTATCGGTCAGTTGATGATGGGGGTGGCGATGGGGCAGATGCTCGGCGAAATCTACGAAGGGGTGCAGGACTGGCGCCATCATGACCGCGCCACGGCGTTGTCGCATTTGCGCACGGTGTTGGAGGGTGTGGCGTCCATGGCCGCGTTTGCGGTCGGGGGCAAAATTGTCGGCGCGGTACGCCGTGCTGCCCGGGATCACTTTGCGACGTTCGATGATGTCGAGGCGATCGAAAACACCGATGGCCAACCCCGCTTGTGGCGCCCTGGCCTCAAGCCTTACGCGCAGCCTGTCGCCGTTAAAGAGCCGGATGCCCAGGGGTTTTTCTGGCAGGCGGGCCAGCAGTTGATCAGCATTGATGGCCTCGCCTACGCGGTACGTTTTGACCCGTTAAAGGGGCAATGGTGTATCCGTCATCCCAGCCGCCTGCAGGCTTACTCACCTGCGGTGGTGCATAACGGCGCCGGGGGTTGGCGCTCTATCCATGAGCGCCCGCAGCAGGCCTGGAGCAGCAGCCTCTATGGCTTGCGCCGCCTGGACCCGAGCCTCACCGACCTGGGCGACGGACGCCTGGAACAGATACGCCAGGTCAGTGATGTGCAGTTGTCGCAGGTGCAACAATGGGGCCGGGAAAACCTCAAGCTGCCGGTCAGCTTGCAGGACAGCATCCAGCGGTTTGCCCTGGACCAGAAGATCAATGACTTGATCTGGCGCCTGGAAAAACGCCAGCCCTTCACCCGTGAAAACCTGGCCTTGCAACTGGAAGCGTTACCGTTGATGCCGGGTTGGCCTCATGGTCGCTACCTTGAGGTTCTGGATGCCGAAGGCCACGTCACGGCAACGTTCCCGCCGGACGCGCGTATCGACAATCAATTGAGTGTGCCCGTCACCCATGATCAGCTGGAGGAAGGCGAGGTCCTGCTGGGCGTGACCGATGGCCTTTACCAGCACGAGCTTGACACCCTGATGGGGGATACGCCTGCCGTCACCGGCGAAACCCCGGAAGAGGCATTGGCACGGCGTCTGGCGCACACCTTGAAAGTCGACTGCAAACCCTTGCACCGACGGCTCTATTCCACTTATGACCAGGCCGTGGGGCCGGAGCAGGCCCGGCTGATCGAGCACGTGCCGGGCTTGCCCGCGAAGATCGCCGGGGACCTGATCGCCAACGCCAGCAGCGTCGACCGGATTCACCTGCGGGACGCGCGCCGGGTGCCCTTGGCGCTGGCTCAGGCAGCCCGTGAGGCGGTGGCGCAGGTCCAGCGCGAACGGCTGACGGCGAGTTTCCATTTGCCGGAGCTGGCGGATGCCAGGGCCCATGGTTTTTCCTTGCGCCTTTTGCAGCAATTGCCGGAATGGCCGGCGGGGTTTCAGTTGCAGCTGCGCGAGGGGTCGATCAGCGGCGACGTGCTGGAGCGGGTTGGCGACGGGATTGCCACGCAGACCCGCATCGTGGTCAAGACCGGGGAGCAATACCAGGCCTTTGAGCGGGACGGGCGGGCCCTGGGTGAACCCTTCAGCGGCCCGCAAGGGTTCTACCGGGCGACATTGCAGACGTTGCCCGTGAACATGCGCACGGCCCTGGACATTGGTGGCAGCTCCGCATCGGATGCCCAGCGGTTGCGTTATCAATTGCTGGACCGCGCCCTGGCTGCACGCAGCGAGGCGCCTGCCGAGCCGGTCGTGGGCGGCGGTGCCTGCCAGGTCATTGACCCGTCGCCGGCCCCGACCCCTGTACGCGCGCAGCGGGTGATGGTGCGCAAAGTCATGACCCTGTACCCGTTTTTCAGTGAGCGTGAGGCGCGTGAAATGGTCGAGGGGCTCGGGGCGGATGATGTGTCACGGGCCACTGCGGTGCGTCAGCGCGAACGGCAACTGGCCAAGCTGGAAGCGGTGCTCAAGGCTTGGGTGCAGCAGGATGATGAGATGCGCAAACTCCCGGGGCGCCTGGATGACTATCGTCATAGTCGCCAGCAAGTCGCGGACCGTTTGCGCGGTGCCTGGCGCCACCAGACCCGTTTACCGGATGCTCGCCGCGCCTCGGTGTATGGCCTGAGCCTGGACAATATGCGGGTCGGCAAACTGCCGGCGTTGCCCCCCGACATCGAGTTTGGCCATATACAGCGCCTGTCCCTGAAAAACATGGCGCTGGACAACGATGTGGCGTATTTCCTCAAGGCGTTCAAGGGCCTGCATTCGCTGAAGCTGGACAATAATCAGCTCACCTGGCTGCCGGAAGTGCTGTCCCACATGCCGTCCCTTGAGGTGCTGAGTCTGGCGCAGAACCGGATTAATCTGACCCATGAGACCACCCGGAAACTACAAGCCATGAACGGGCTGCGCGGCCTGGATTTGAGCAGCAACCCGTTGGGTGAAACGCCCTCGGTCAAGCAAATGGATCAATTGCGCTCGCTGAACCTGCGTGACACCCGAGCGAGGGAGCTGCCCGAAGGATTGCTCACACGCCTGCACCTGGAAGACGCTAATTTGCGGGAAAACAACATTGTCGAATTGCCCTCCGAATTGTTCACGGCGCCGGTCGCCGTCACGGAAAGAATCAACCTGCGGCTCAATCCGATCTCGGTCCGCAGTTTCCAGGATCTGGACGAATACCGGCGTCGTACGGGGGTTGGCATGGGGTTGCAGGAGGACGACGTGCCCATGTTGAGTGAACTGCGTTCCCGCCAGGCCTGGCTTGAAGGGGAGACCGCCGACGCCTACCTCGGGCGCCTGGCCAAGTGGGACTTGCTCAAGGACGATTGGCGGTCCGGGGATTTTTTCGCGGTGCTGCGGCAGATGGTCGATACCCCGCAATACAAGCAGGTGCGCCATGACCTGGTTCGCCGGGTGTGGCACGTGATGGACGCCGCCATCGAGAACAGCGAACTGCGCGAGTTGTTATTCAACCTGGCCAAGGGTGAGCCCAACTGCGTGGATGCGGCAGCCTACAGTTTCAGTGAAATGGAGGTGACGGTGATGCTCGACAAGGCCATGAAAGAGGCCGGGGTGACCAAGCCCAGTGTCGCGATACTACTCAAACTGGGGCGCGGGCTGTTTCGCCTTGAGCAGGTGGACAGCATTTCCGACGTGTTCAGCCGGCGCAAAAACATTGCCGATCAGTTGGCGGTGCGCCTGGTGTATCGCAGCGGGTTGGCCAAGACCCTGGACTTGCCGGGGCAGCCGGAAAGCATCACTTACCGTGACGTTGGCGGCGTAAGCCAGGAGGATCTGAGCGAAGCCATTGCCCAGGTCACCACACGGGAAATGAGTTCTGACCTGGCACGCTTTCTGGGGCGCCAGGGGTTTTGGCTGGAGTACCTCAAGCATCAATTCGCGGCCGAGTTCACCAACGTCAGCCGGGTTTACGATACCCAATACAATGCGCTGGACCTTGCCAGCACCACCTACCTGGAACAAGCGCTGAAACTGCAGGCCGACCATCAGCAAGCCCGCGATCAACTGGTAGAACGCCTGACCCGCACGGCGCTGGAGGATGTCGATAAACCGCTGACGGTGCAGTGCCCGCTTTAACCCTTGCCGCGAATCAACGTACGCAGCGCAAACCGGTTCGGATGGCAGGCCTCGGCCACGCTGCGGGGCAGCGGCAGCGGCTCGTTCTCCAGCCAGGCGGCGAGCAGCTCCCCGGCCAATGGCGCGGTAATCAGCCCGCGGGAGCCATGGCCGCTGTTGACGTATAAACCGTCGAGCCAGGGGCAGGGCGCGTCCGGCACCTGGCGCGCGTCCTTGCCTAGTACGGCGTAGGCCTGGGCAAACAGGTGCGGGTCTGCCAGCGGGCCGACGATGGGCAGGTAGTCGGGGCTGGTGCAGCGGAAGGCGGCGCGGCCCTGAAGCTGTTCGGGTTCGAGGGCTTCGGTGTGCAGGCGCTGGTGCAGGTCAGGGGAGATTTCCTCCAGCAGTGCCAGGTTGCCCGCGTGGTCGGCGGCGCTGGGTGTGAGGTCGAGGCTGTTGAAATCGAAGCTCGCCCCCAGGGTGTGTTGGCCCAGGCGAGCCGGGGCCACGTAGCCCTCGGCGCAGACCACCGTGTTCAGCGCCTGGCTGGCCGGTGTTTCGGTCAGTTCGGTGATTTGCCCGCGAATGCGTTTGAGTGGCAAGTCTGCGCTCGGCGCGAAACGCTTGATCTCGGCGGCTCCGGCCAGCACGACCACCGCCGCGCTGGCCAGCAGGTGCTCGCCGTCCCAGGCCTGCCACTGGCCGTCGACTTTGCGCAGCTCCAGCACCTCATGATGGGGCAGTACTTGAATGCCCGGTTGCCCGGCCTGCCACTGACACAGCGCGGGCGGATGCACCCAGCCGCCTTCGGGGAAAAACAGCCCGCCGTGTTCCAGGGAAACACCTGCGCGGACCTGCGCCTGTGGCTGATCCAGCAGGTGCAGCAAGTCCGGCGCGAAGGCCTGGGCCAACTGCGCCTGACGCTCGGCTTCCTTGATATTGAAGGCCAGTTGCAGCACGCCGCAGCCGTCCCAGTCCGTGCCGCGGTGCAGGTGTTCCAGCAGGCGCCGGGTGTGGCCAAAACCACTGACAATCAGTTGCGACAACGCCGTGCCATGGGCCGACAGCTTTAGGTACAGCACGCCCTGCGGGTTGCCGGAGGCTTCCTTGGCCAATCCTGCGTGGCGCTCCAGCAGGCTGACCTGCCAGCCGCGCGCCGCCAGGCTGGCAGCGCTGGCGCAACCGGCCAGGCCGCCGCCGATCACCAGTGCGCGGCGCTCGCCTTCGACAGCCGGCGGGCGCGCAAACCAGGGTTTGGCGACTACAGGCGCGGGCGTCTCAGCCGGCCAGCCGAGAAACTCGCCCCGCAGGATTTCCCACTTATGGCCGATGCCCGGCGTGCGCTTCATCTTGAACCCGGCGGCATTGATCAACCGGCGTACCCAGCCGGTGCTGGTAAAGGTGCTGATGGTCGAGCCCGGCGCCGCCAGTCGCGCCAGTTCGGCGAACAGCTCGGCGGTCCACATGTCGGGGTTTTTCGCCGGGGCGAAGCCGTCGAGAAACCACGCGTCGATCTGCGCGTCCAGTTGTGGCAACTGCTCCAGCGCGTCGCCGATCAGCAGGGTCAGGGTGACGCGGCCGTTATCCAGTATCAGTCGCTGGAAGCCCTGATGGATCGCGATGTATTGCGCCAATAGTTGTTCGGCGAAGGGCGCAAGTTCCGGCCAGAGGGCGAGGGCGCGTTGCAGGTCGGCGTGGCTCAGCGGGTACTTTTCCACACTCACAAAATGCAGGCGCGCGCCCGGCACTGCGTGTTGCTCGAACAGCTGCCAGGCGCAAAGGAAGTTCAAGCCGGTGCCGAAGCCGGTTTCCCCGATAACCAGTCGCCCGCCCACTGGCAGGGCGGCAAAGCGCTCCTGTAGACGGTTCTGTTCAAGGAACACATAGCGGGTTTCTTCAAGGCCCGACTGGTCGGAGAAGTACACGTCGTCGAAGACCCGCGAGTGCGGGCGGCCTTGGTCGTCCCAGTCGAGCTGGGCGTGGGATACGGGGGTCATGGGCGGCTCATAAAAAATACAGCAGGCAAAGGCAAGGCGGCCATTCTAGCCGATCAACAGGGTTGTCATTGACCCATGGCAAGCCGCTGTGGAATTTCCTCCTACGTATTGGTGCCCAATCCGCTAGTCTTGCTCAATCCTTTAACGGAGCTGCCCATGTTCGAATCTGCCGAAATCGGTCACGCCATCGACAAAGACACCTACGACGCCGAAGTGCCGGCCCTGCGTGAAGCCTTGCTGGAGGTGCAGTACGAGCTGCAACAGCAAAAGCGCTTCCCGGTAATCGTCCTGATCAACGGTATTGAAGGCGCCGGCAAGGGCGAAACCGTCAAATTGCTCAACGAATGGATGGACCCGCGCCTGATCGAGGTGCGCACCTTCGACCAGCAGACCGACGAAGAACTGGCCCGCCCGCCGGCCTGGCGCTACTGGCGCCAGCTTCCTGCGAAAGGGCGCATGGGCGTGTTTTTTGGCAATTGGTACAGCCAGATGCTCCAGGCCCGAGTCCATGGCGATATCAAGGACGCACGGCTGGACCAGGCCATCGCCGGTGCCGAGCGCCTGGAAAAGATGCTCTGCGATGAAGGCGCGCTGATCTTCAAGTTCTGGTTCCACCTCTCCAAAAAGCAAATGAAAGCCCGGCTCAAGGCCTTGCAGGACGACCCGCTGCACAGCTGGCGCATCAGCCCGCTGGATTGGCAGCAGTCCAGGACCTACGACAAGTTCGTGCATTTCGGCGAGCGTGTATTGCGCCGCACCAGCCGCGATTACGCGCCATGGCACGTGATCGAAGGCGTCGATGCGCATTACCGTGGTTTGACCGTGGGCAAGATCCTGCTTGAAGGCCTGCAAAACGCGCTGAAGCAGCCCAAGGGTAAAACCAGCGGCATGAACCCGGCGCCGTTGCCGTCGGCGGTTGACCAGATGAGCCTGCTCAACAGCCTGGACATGACCCTGAGCCTGGATAAGGACGATTACGAAGAACAACTGATCACCGAGCAGGCGCGGTTCTCCGGGCTGATGCGCGACAAACGCATGCGCAAACACGCGCTGGTCACGGTATTTGAAGGCAACGATGCGGCAGGCAAGGGCGGGGCGATCCGCCGGGTGGCGGCGGCGCTCGACCCACGCCAATACCGCATTGTGCCGATTGCCGCGCCCAGCCAGGACGAACGCGCCCAGCCGTATTTGTGGCGCTTCTGGCAGAAAATTCCGGGGCGCGGCATGTTCACCGTGTTCGACCGTTCCTGGTATGGCCGGGTGCTGGTAGAGCGTATCGAAGGCTTCTGCACGCCAGCGGACTGGATGCGCGCCTACGGCGAGATCAACGACTTTGAAGAGCAACTGCGTGACGCCAACGTGATCGTGGTCAAGTTCTGGCTGGCCATCGATAAACAGACCCAACTGGAGCGTTTTCAGGCGCGGGAAGAGATTCCATTCAAGCGCTTCAAAATCACTGAAGACGACTGGCGCAACCGCGAGAAGTGGGACGACTACCGTGCGGCCGTGGGTGACATGGTGGACCGCACCAGCACCGAGATTGCGCCGTGGACCCTGGTAGAGGCGAATGACAAACGCTGGGCGCGGGTCAAGGTGCTGCGCACCATCAACCGTGCGCTGGAAGAGGCGTTCGACAAGACGGATAAACACGACAAGAAGGACAAGAAGAAAAAGTAAGGCCATTGCACAGCGGCCTGAAAGCCGGCCTGAGTGGTGTGAAGCAAAAGCGAATCTGCTTTTCTGTGGGAGCTGGCGTGTCGGGCCGCCGCATCGCTGCGATGCAGGCACCCCGCTCCCACAGTTTGATCCGGTTTTTTCAGATAGACCGAGGTGAGGCCATCGCAGGCAAGCCAGCTCCTACATTGGACCGTGTTGGCTTTTGATTTTGATCTTAGGCGCCCCGTTAAACCACGCTGGCCGAACGCAGCAACTCAATATATGTAGCTACCTATGCCCATGCATGCGCATACGCGTGATGAATGATCGTCGCAGTCGTGGGGGGCTGGATCTATCCTCGGTCCATCTCTCAACAACCACAACAGTGAGGTAGCCCATGCGTGAAGTAGTGATCGTCGACAGCGTGCGAACCGGCCTGGCCAAGTCCTTTCGCGGCAAGTTCAACCAGACCCGTCCCGATGACATGGCTGCCCATTGCGTCAACGCGCTGCTGACTCGCAACGGCATCGACCCGGCCAGCGTCGAGGATTGCATCGTCGGCGCCGGTTCCAACGAAGGCGCCCAGGGCTACAACATCGGCCGCAACGTGGCGGTGCTGTCGCAACTGGGTACCGGCACGGCGGGGATGACCCTCAACCGGTTTTGCTCCTCGGGCTTGCAGGCGATTGCGATTGCCGCCAACCAGATCGCCTCCGGCTGCAGCGACATCATCGTCGCCGGCGGTGTCGAGTCCATCAGCCTGACCATGAAAAGTGTCAACACCGACAACCTGATCAACCCGTTGCTCAAGGAGCAGGTGCCGGGCATCTACTTCCCCATGGGCCAGACTGCCGAAATCGTCGCCCGCCGTTATAACGTCAGCCGCGAAGACCAGGACCTCTATGCCCTGCAAAGCCAGCAGCGCACGGCTCAGGCTCAGGCGGGTGGCTTGTTCGATGATGAAATCGTGCCGATGGCGGTCAAGTACAAGGTCGAGGACAAGAACACCGGCGAGGTGCAGGTGCTGGACGGCGTGGTCGAACGTGACGACTGCAACCGCCCGGATACCACCCTGGCCAGCCTGGCCGGGTTGAAGCCGGTGTTTGCCGAAGACGGTTCTGTGACGGCGGGCAATTCGTCGCAGTTGTCTGACGGGGCGTCGATGACGCTGGTGATGAGCCTGGAAAAAGCCCTGGAACTGGGGCTTAAGCCCAAGGCGTTTTTCCGTGGGTTTACCGTGGCGGGGTGCGAGCCGGACGAGATGGGCATCGGCCCGGTGTTTTCGGTGCCCAAGTTGCTCAAGGCGCGGGGTTTGCAGGTGGCAGATATTGACCTGTGGGAACTCAATGAGGCGTTTGCGTCGCAGTGTTTGTATGCGCGTAATCGGCTGGAGATTGATAACGCCAAGTACAACGTCAATGGGGGGTCGATTTCCATTGGCCACCCGTTTGGCATGACCGGGTCGCGGCAGGTGGGGCACCTGGTGCGTGAGTTGCAACGACGCAAGTTGCGTTACGGCATCGTCACCATGTGCGTCGGCGGCGGAATGGGGGCGACCGGATTATTTGAAGCCGTGCGCTGAACTAATAATGTGGGAGCTGGCTTGCCTGCGATAGCCATAGGTATCTACACAACTCTTGCAGGCTGATCAAAATCCTTTGTGGGTAGTCTGGGAGGGGTGGGGTACAGATCCGTTGCTGCGGTCATGGCTGATATGGGTTCCGCCCTTACGGCGGCTCACTTTTGATAGAGCGCAAAAGTAAGCAAAACGCTCTTGCCCCACCACTCGGCACCTCGCTCATGCTCGGTGTGCCC
>Ga0247816_10000890_pt1 | contig 15454 bp, 16 predicted proteins | sample UWRJL209509C1_FD_179930 | JGI IMG/M metagenome (GOLD analysis project Ga0247816, IMG submission 179930) | Plant litter microbial communities from Arlington Agricultural Research Station in Wisconsin, United States - UWRJ-L209-509C-1 | ecosystem: Environmental > Terrestrial > Plant litter >...
ACCGCCGCTGCGGATGATGCCTGTAAGTTTGTAAAAAGTGGATGGGGCCAAACGATTCTTATCGGTACTGCCGTCGCAGGTGCTGCTGTAGCAATATTTAGTGGTGGTATCTCGCTAGGGTGGGGAACTGCAGCTCAAGTTGGAGCAAGCGCAACACTGGCCATAGCGATTGCCAGCCTTACACCAAAACTTATCGACATGGCATCCGGAACTCTTGTGACTGGTGATGAAAATGGAAACGAAGCGGGTAACGCTATTACATCAGGTATGGGTGCCTATAACGCACAATCATCTCAGTCACGTGGTCTTGCAGCACTAACAAAGGAAGATGCAGTCGCTTATCAGAATCTTACAAACGAAACCGTCGCACTCTATGACGCAGTTGACCGACTAGAGGCTGATCCGCTCGATGTGAATAATCAAAATTCATTCGTTGGATCTTTTGTGTCTAAGCTGCTTCCTCATGTCGTAAAAAATAATACTGTCTCAATTAGTGGATCAGTCCTTGGCTCATTCAGTGCGGCGACAAACTCTCTTGCAAGTACCTTTACAACAAAGGCGGCAACGGCCGACGAGTTCAGCCAGTGTGACGACCCTGAATACGCAGAAGTCGGACTCGCTGCTGATCCATTCTGTAACCTAAAATACGGTATGAGTGCTTCTGCACTCGATACTGACCCCGACACAGTGCTTGATTACATGATAAATAATGGACATATCGATGAAAATTCAGGCGACGCAAAAAGCGATGCATACAAAAAATACATCACAACCTGTGTCGATCGAACAAACTCTATTGGTGGGTATTCAGAGGGTGAAGAGAACGCTCCTGACCCTAAGGGGTATGACTGTATTCAAGGATACGGCGAGAACGCTGCACGCAACGACATGTTCCGTCTTTACCTTATAGATAAAAGTATTGTTGACGAGATGGACGGCGAAGATGATGCTGCGCCTGCTGAAGTAGAAGGGCCGCTTCCAACCGGTTCAGCACCTGAGCTCGCGAGTGCTATCCTTGCTAGCGGAAACGTTACTGACCGTACAGGACAGTTAGCACAAATCGTTTCTGGCTCTCGTACAAATGTTAGTGCTGATATTCTTGCAGTTGTTGCAGCGCTTTCGACTTCAGATAAATTCACTATCTCTTCAATGAAACGTGACCAGGCACTGGGTGTTGGCGCAGGTAACCGTAGTCTCCACCTAAGCGGTAGGGCTGTCGACTTTTCTGGATCAGCGGGAGTAAACGGCGTTTCATTTGGCTACAATGGCCATGACGCAACGGTTCAGGCGTTCCTCGATAAAGCCGCGTCTGTCATGCCACCGAACTGTGATATTGGTGTGCCGAACCAAGCATATGTAAACGCGACAAAACCGAAGGTTAAAAGTGGCTGTACCGTCTTCGTAGACAGAGGCTCAGCACCGCACATTCACCTTGATGTAAAGGGTAGTGATTAATATGAAACGTACTGCTAAAAAGATATTCCTACTATTTATTGCGGTCATTTTTACTGCATCGATGCCAATTGAAACTGGTGCTGTTGATAATATATTCTACTCATCCAACGATATTTTTTTCTATGACGAATCAGCGCCTGTTTGTACCGCGGGTCAACTTGCACTATCGGGTAAAGACAACCGTCAGAAAATATATAACTTCCTGACGGCAAAGGGACTTAATTCTCAACAAGCTGCGGGCGTTCTTGGTAATATCCAACGCGAATCCGGATACAGCCCAACACGTCATGAACAATCACATAGCGACTTTAATGCCGGTGGGTATGGAATTGCACAATGGACGTTTGGGCGTCGAACCGCCCTTAAATCGTTCCTCGATCGCACAATTCCAGAGCTTGTCGGTACTTATTACAATAATGCCTACGGTGGAGCTGTAAACGAAGCCGATGGATATGTTCCAAAGAATTCAGGTACTGGCGACCTTATGCCGCTTGCCGATAACGATGCGTTCTTGTCAGCAGAACTAGACTTCTTATTCGAGGAAACTTCATCGCGAAGGATTTCTGCAAAGACAGAAAGCGTATCTTCTGCGAAGCAAGGTCAGAACGAATGGGAAGCACTAAAGAATGCGACAAGTATTGAAGATGCGACAAAAATTTGGCTCTACAACTTTGAAATTCCTGCAAATATTGCGCAGGCTGCAATAGATCGTACAAAGAGTGCCGAAGAAATACTTGCGCAGCTATCTGCTGAATCAGGTGACGCGGCAACAACAGCAACGGGTGGATGTGTCGATGCAACGTCCGGTGACGTCACCGCATTACAAGCGACCGTTAAAACGTATGCATGGCCTGAATACCACAAGCCTGGCTATGTAACCTTAAAGCCTGAATATAAAGAGGCTGTCGATAAGGCCCTTGCCTCTGGTGGTTACGTCGGCGGTATTCGCTACCGCGGTGTTGACTGCGGTGGATTCGTAACACGTGTCATGATTGATAGTGGATTTGAACCCAACTACAACAGCGCTAAAGGCGCAACTCCCGGACAAAAAGCATGGCTTGATGCTAACTGGGAAAAGATCGGTACGGGTGGTTCAATTGATACAGCAACACTCCAGCCGGGTGACGTAGCTATGAAACCGGGGCATACCTTTATGTTCGCCGGAACAAACATCGATGGCTTCGGCTCAACAACTGCTGGATATAAAGGTGTCGCATCTGCATCACTCGACGAACGCTCACCAATGGCCGGGCTTGAAAACTTAACAGACAATAGTGTGTCTTGGTATAGAAAGAAGATCGTTAGTCATGAATAAAAAAAAGACACTCATTATCGCGGCACTACTGGTGTTTATTGCGATTCCCGTTATCATATGGGTTATTAACTCAACGTTGCAAAAGGGTACTGTTTCTGTTGAAACACTTATCGTTCCCTCTAACGCAACAGTTAAAATTAACGATGAAACGTATTCAAATAAACGTAGCATTAACCTAAAACCCGGAAACTATACAGTCGTTACCTCGCGTGACGGTTTCGAGACTAACACGCAAGATATTCTTGTTGCGGATGGTCAAACAAATGCTATCATTGCCTCACTACTACCCGTTAGCGAAGAGGCTAAGCGATGGCAAGAAAATAACATGAAAGCCTACCTGGAACTCGAAGGCAGAGCGGGAAGTATTGCTGCGCAACAAGGCCAAGAATTTATTGATACCTATCCTATTACAAAGTCGTTACCATTACAAAAACCTACCTACACTATTGGGTACCGACAGGTAACAGAAGAGGGGAAGCAAGGAATCGTGATTACAATCAACGCTGTTGAGGGGTTTAGGGAATCGGCTCTCCAGGAATTACGAGATCGTGATGTTAACCTCGGCGATTACACAATTGAATTTACAGATTATAGGAGTCCGTTCTAATGACTAAAGGTCGTATTATTAGTGTCGTTATTATTGCACTCGTTGTGATTGGCGGGGCATTTGGCATCAGTGAATTCTTATCATATAGAGATGTCTCCGTGACACTAAAGCAACCTGACGCAGCGGTTGATATATACACTTCGAGTAACCAGAAAGTTACGACCGTATCAGCAGATGAAATGATTAAACTTAAAGTTGGCGACTACTACTACAAGCCGGTAAATGAAAAATTTGCTACTGAAAATGTTACATTTACCATCAAAGATACAGCGACTATTGAAATCAACCCTTCATTCTCACCGAGTTATCTTGCAAACCTCCTTATTGCGCAACAAAACGATATACGAGCAGCGCTTATTTCAAACTATCCATCTATAGCGACGAGTTATATTGTTGGGGATGATTCACTATCACACCAAGGCGAGTGGTATAGTGCAAAATTAGTACAACGAGTGTCTGGTGGAAATCAGCCTGATGTATACCGAATTATTTTAAAGAAAGACGCCGAGACATGGAACGTTGCCGTCGCACCACAATTTGTTATCGGTAAAGCAGCAAACCCAATCATACCAAGTGACGTTATTCGGAAAGTAAACGAACCTCTGAGTAACGAGGCGTATGCTCTGTTATATCCTGAGTAATGTGTGTACTTGTCATAATAATTTGATAGCCTTCGATACGTTCGCTTAACGCTTGTTGTCGCTTTGTATCCAATTCAGAGAAGACGTCATCTAATAATACGATAGGTGACTTTCCTGTAAGTTGTTCAATAATCGCTACTTCTAAAAACTTTAGTGCGAGGACAATTGTTCGTGCTTCACCGCGTGATGCGGTTGATAACGCAGGGGAGTCATTAATATTAAAGATCACATCGTGGCGGTGTGGGCCTACCGATGTATTGCCGAGGTAGCGGTCTTTTTCAATATGCGCGTGAAGTTCGTTTAATAACTTCTGCTTAATATCACCAACAAACGTATGTGAATAGTGGATAGAAACTTCGTCATAGGTAGCAGCAATATCTTGATATAAGCCCAAAAGGTTTTGATTAATCTGTTCAATAAAGGCAATTCGTTGCTCGATAACGTACGCTCCGTGATCGGCTAATGCGATATTCCACGCAAATAGCTCGTCATCCTGTATATAAGCGTTTTTAAGCAGATTATTACGTTGCTTTAGTGCTCTTTCGTACTTTCGGAGTGTCGGGCCGTAGAGCGGGTTTAACTGACTAATAAATCGGTCGATAAATTGACGACGGCGAGTAGGCGAACCATGAAGTAATCGTAAATCTTCTGGCTCAAATAAAACGACAGGATACTTTTGCTTGGCAGGGAGGCGAGCAGTTGTTTTACTATCTATAACAAACTGTTTACGACTCGTCGCTTTTTCTGGGTCAAACTTAATTGTGCGCGTTTGCTCATCGTTAAGAACGACGTTAATTTTCCACCATGGGCTATCTTTTCGAAGTAAATCACGATCACTTCCACGAAATGAGCTACCTTGAAGGCTAAGATACACCGCTTCGAGCAAACTGGTCTTTCCACTTCCATTAGCACCGGTAATAATCGTCACCTCTGGAGAAAACGCAATAGAATACTCAGCGTGTGAGCGTATATGCGTAACTTGGAGTGATTGAACCGACGTCATAAGGTTCGCGTATTCTGCCTTAGCTCTTTAGCGGCATGATAACGTGGTAATAATTGGTGTCTTTGTTCGTTGATTTAAGAATAGTAGGTGAGAGCTTTCCACTAAAGCTAAATGAAATCTTATCAGCATCAAGCACACCGAGTGCCTCCGTAAGGTATCGTGAGTTCAAGGTAACTTGTCCGCTTCCATCGATTTCAGCATCAAGCTCTGATGTATTTTCACCAAGCTCAGAGGCGATAGAGTGAAGTGATACCGTTCCCTTATCGCTATCAACAGTAACCGTGACGCTTCCGCCAGATTCGCGCGCAAACAACCCAGCTACTTTTGTTACTCGAGTAAAGTCGGATTTGTTCATGACAGCAGTGATTTCAGATTTAGCAGGGATAAGTTGGCGGTAATCAGGGAAGTTTCCGTCCACAAGACGACTGATGATTTCAGCTTCGTTAATGCGGAAACGAACTTGGCTTTCATCAAAGAGTACATCAATAGTATCTGAACTATCAGTAATAGTGCGTAATACCTCTTGAAGGGTCTGTGTTGGGATAATTGCTGCAACTTCACTGGTTGTTTCAACGAGGCGACGTTCAGAAAGCCTGTAGCCATCTGTTGCAGCTAAGAAAATCCATCCTTCGTGTGAGTGCCAATAGACACCAGTAAGCACTGGACGAGTTGAGTCTGAGCTTGCGGTGATAATTGTCTGAGATACAGCCTGTTTAAACTCTTCGGTATTAATAGAGTAGGTAACTGAGTCTTTTTCATTAATTGTCGGTAGCTCTGGGAAATCATCGGCAATAACACCATTAATAATTGAGTGGTATTTTCCGCTTGAGATGTGGATATTTTCACCAACAATCTTTAACTCGATAGAACCTTTAGGAAGGCTTGATACGAATTCAGATATAAGGCGAGCAGGAACCGTTATTGCACCTGGTTTTGCTATCTTTGCACCAATATATTGTGTTGTTGCGATCTCTAAGTTGGTAGCTGCAACTAAGAGTCGGTTTCCATCTGTCCTTAGAAGTATATTGCTAAGAATAGGTAACTGCGTCTTTGTACTTGCTACTCGACCAACTGCTGAGAGTGCTCTTGCGAAGTTTTCTTGTGTAACTGTGAGTTCCATTGTTATTAGAGTTCCTTTCTTATTTTTCTTTTTTCTTCTTAATAATAGGTGCTGTGGATACTGTGTATAAGTGGGTAATTAACAGATTGAATTGAGAGAAAAAGGCTGTGTATGAATAGGGTGTAAAACTGTTGAGAAAAAGAGGGATAACTTGGGGTTGTACACCTATACGTGCGGTATTGTGGGTGAGTTGTCCTAGGGGTGTGTACGACTGTGCACTGGTTATTACCCCTTGTGTGCACAGGCTGTACACATTTTTTACCCAGGTTTTTGAAGCACTAAACATACAGACGCTCCCGAATTGCATTTACTTGTTCACGAATCATATAGTCGAGCTTAATAGCTTTTTCGATCTTTTCGACTGAGTGGATTGCCGTTGTGTGGTCTTTACGGCCAAGCTCACCGGCAATTTTAGGAAAACTTAAATGGAGCTCACTACGTAATAGGTACATGGCGATTTGTCGCGGAACAACGATGTGTTTATCGCGCTGACTTCCACAGATTTCCTCGACTTTGATTTGGAAGTGCTTAGCGGTCTTATCGATGATTTGTTTACTTGTAAGATGCTGTGGTCGAGAGTGACGAACATTACCTAGAAGACCCTCGGCTGTTGATACGTCTGGTTCAACATGATGAAGTTCGGCGTAGGCAAGAAGTTGATTAAGTGCACCTTCGAGTTCTCGAATGTTTGTCTTGATGTTATTAGCAAGAAACTCAACTGTCTCTGGATTAAGCGTGACGCCGGAGAGCCCTGCCTTCGCATTGATGATCGCACAGCGAGTTTCAAAGTCAGGCATTTGAATATCAATATTCATTCCCATTTCAAAACGACTACGAAGACGCTCTGTTAGGGTTGGAATACTTTTTGGTGGTTTATCGCTAGAGATGATGATTTGTTTGTTGTTCTGGTGAAGGAAGTTAAACGTGTGGAAGAATTCTTCTTGGGTTTTTTCTTTGTTAGCAATAAATTGCATGTCATCGACAATAAGAACGTCAACGTTACGGTACTTATCTGAGAAGCCTTTTTTCTTGAAACGAATGTAATCGAGGAACTCATTAACAAATGTTTCAGAACTAACGTAGAGAACACGAGTATCGGGTGCTGTTTTGAGAATCTCGTTACCAATCGCCTGCATAAGGTGCGTTTTACCAAGCCCGACGCCACCATAGAAGTAGATAGGGTTGTACTTAACACCTGGGTTAGCGGCTACGGCCTGGCTGGCTGAGTAGGCGAGGTCATTACTTGATCCAACAATAAAGTTATCGAAGGTATAACGTGGGTTAATATTACCGCGCGCAGAAAGCGGAGATGGGCTAGGGGAGTAAGCACCGGTATTACGTGGTGCTGAAGGACTACTCGATACAGAGATAAGATCATCAATTGGGTTAGATGTTTGGGTGGTCTCACGACTCACACGAGGCTTTTTATTGCCAGATGGAATGACGTAGGTAAGAACAGCAGGGGTGAGACCGTTCTTTTCGAGCATATCTCGCATCATCTTGTCGTATTTTGTTTGAAGATTTTTTTGAACAAAAAGGTTAGGGACTTCAAAGATAATCTCGTTTTGGTCACAAGATACAGGCTTTGTCTTAGACCAATAGACACTGTAATTAGGAGTCGAGAGACTTAACTCGACTTCACCTAAAATACCTTGCCACAACGCATGAATATCTTTCTGCATTCTTCCCTCATTACTTTTGAATCAAACTACTGTTCCTACTATACGATAATCCCCGAGTTTTCCACAACCATAAATAGGTTAGAAAAAGAGGGGAGTAAAATACCCCCAATAAAGGGTACGAGTTATCCACAATTACAATTCACCCCTGTAAAGGTGTGGAAAACTATGTGTCAATTGGGGATAGTATTTATATATAACGGCACTATTTCATCAAAAAGCAAGTGCCAGGATTGATTTAAAGGGGTGAGTGCGGTATAATACTTGGGATATGCCAAAACGAACTCACCAACCACACACACGCCACCGTGCACGAACACACGGCTTCCGCGCTCGTGTGTCGTCAAAGACAGGACGCCAAGTTTTGAAGCGCCGACGTCTTAAAGGACGCGCACGTTTGACGGTTTAATATAAATACCTCTCCATTGTGAGAGGTATTTTTTTATCTCCTTAGCACCACTCATCCCTCCCTCGGTCATCTTGAGGTATACTAGATATAAAATGATAGCAACAATATTTCGTTTCCACGGTCACAATAGCTTGCGCTACTTGTACGCTAACGGTAAAGCAGTTCGTTCGCAGCTGTTTACTATTAAGTATGTTTCTAATGCGCACCGCTCTCACCCGCGCTTTTCTGTTGTTGTAAGTAAAAAGGTTATTAAGTCGGCAGTTGGTCGAAATCGTATTCGACGACGACTCTATGAGTATCTTCGCACCCATACTGATCAACTCGATGGCGTTCATGACATCGTTATTATTTGTACGTCAGCAGAACTTCGAACCATGCCACATGAGCAAATAACCGAACAGCTCAATCAGTTATTTGCAAAAGCATCCCTGTATAAATAGGCGAAATACTGGTATACTACTCTGTAGTAACTTTGCTTTCGAGAGGCTGTAATGAACATCTTTGAACTATTTGTCGTCCAACCAATTTTTAACCTGCTGTTATTTATTTACAGTATTGTCCCCTACGCCGACTTCGGTGTCGCGATTATTATCTTTACGATAATTATTCGTTTTGCCATGTGGCCGCTTGTTGTTAAACAGCTCCACCAAGTAAAGGCGATGCGAAAGCTACAACCCGACCTTGCTCGTATTAAAAAGGCAACCAAGGGTAATAAGCAGATGGAAAGCATGCAAATGCTCGAGCTCTACAAAAAGCATGAGGTAAAGCCACTTCGCTCTATTCTTATTCTTTTAATCCAGCTCCCTATCTTCATCTCCCTCTTCCAGGTTATACAGATCTTCACAACTCACCGTGATGCAATCAAGACCTTTACCTACGACTTCATGCAAGTATTTGAGCCTGTTAAGACACTTCTGGCTAACCCAGATAGCTTTAACGAAAAGTTCCTTGGCGTTATCGATCTTACGAGCCACGCAATTTCAGCTGAAGGCATCAGCTTGTTCCTTATTGCACTTGCGGGTATCGCGGCATACACACAGTTCATTATTTCAAAGCAAACAACTCCAACAACCAGCACAAAGCGCCTTCGTGATGTACTAGCTGAAGCTGGTGACGGTAAAGAACCAGACCAAGCTGAGCTTAACGCCGTCATGATGAGCAAGATGACAAAGTTCCTTCCAGTTATGATGTTCTTCATTATGCTGAACCTTCCTGGTGCACTTGCGCTCTACTACGTCACCTCAAATATTTTTGCGGCTATCCAACAGCACTATCTTCTTAAGCGCGACGCTGAAGAGATGGATAAAATTGCTGACACACCAGCAAAATCAAGCGGTAAAAAAGCAACAGCAAAAGCTCGTGCTAAAGAAGCGCGCGAAGCTGAAGTTGTTACAAAGGGTTCAAAGAAGAAGAGTGAGGTTAAGGTCACTCGTATAAGCGCGAAAGATACACCGCGCAAAAAGGAGAATTCATGAACCGTGAGCAATCAGTAGAATTTGCCCGCAACTATGTCGCAGACCTTTTAAGCTTCTTTGAAGTAAATGTCAGTGTCGACGCCTCTGTCGAAGATGACATTATCGAACTATCAGTCCCGGCTACCGATATTAGTAGCCTGTTAATTGGCCGTAATGCTGAAACACTTCGCAGTCTTCAGTTTCTCGTATCAACTGTACTACGCAATAAAGATGCAGCGCTCACACGCGTTAACCTCGACATTGCTGATTACAAAAAGCAACGTGCTGAACGCCTTGCTGAAAAAACTCGTGAATGGATTAAAGAAGTTCGTACTTCTGGTACCTCTCACGTTGAACGCCTTAACGCAGCTGATCGCCGTATTGTGCACCAGGTTGCTGCTGAGTATTCAGATATTAATACTTTCTCTGAGGGAGAGGGTGTTGAGCGACGAATTACGATTGTTCAGGCTAGTTCTTAAACAATCTTTATAAGGCTACAAACGATTCGTTGGTTCACGCCGTGCGGCTTTACGCACGGCGTTTTTGTTAGCTGCGGAACTCGCTTTGCTCAGACATCCTCGCTAAGGCATAAACGCCGTACGTAAAGCCACCGGGTTCTCCAAATATCGTTCTTAACCCTTATAAAGATTGTTTAATTACGAACTGAGAACTTTCTTGTATACGTTATAGGTTTCTTGAGCCTGTTTCTTCCAAGAGTATTTTTTGATTTGTTTGTAGCCGGCTTTTGCAAGGCGGGTGCGGAGTTGGTCGTCGGAGAGGACTTGATCGATTGCATCGGCCATATCGCTGGTGTCGAGAGGGTCGAAGTAGTGTGCTGCTGGTCCGTAGACTTCTGGAAGGCAGGTCGCGTTACTACTTACTACGGGCGTGCCGTAGCCCATTGCTTCGAGGCCTGGGAGACCAAAGCCTTCCATGAGTGAGGGGAAGATGTATGCTTGGGCGTTACTGTATAGCCAGCTTAGATTAGCGTCGTCAACGAAGTCGGTAAATAGTACATTCTTGTAGTGTTTTGCTTGAAAGTAGGCTTCGTTTGTACGGGTAGAAGCGTTCTTTTTACCAACAAGAACGAGCCCAAGGTCGGGATATTTTGCGAGTAAGATTTGATGTGCGTCACCGAGTCGCTTGACGTTTTTATAATCAGATTGCTGTCCAACGTATAAAATGTATTTCTTAAATGGAAGCGCGTATTTTTTAGGTGCAACTGAAGCAACGTCAGATGATTCATAAATGACAGAGATTTTTTTATCATCGACTGGAGTAAATGCTTGAAGCTCTTTTTTGGTAAATTGGCTAATGGCAATAATGTGATCGTTTTCTTGTGCGACTCGTTTAAAGACGTATTTGCCAATTTTCTGTTTTGCGTGAAAGACGAGCCAATTTTTATCTGAGTTGTATGTTTTGAGTAGTGTAAGGTCGTGGAAAGTGGTTACTTTTTTGCCGTTGTAGCCAAGCGGCTGTTGGGGCATACAAAAGTGAACGAGATCAGCGTTGAGTTTTTTTAGATAGCGGTTAAACCCAAGCTGTTCACCAAGTGAATAGTTATCAAAGTTTATTGTACGAACGGTAAAGTTTTCGTTGTGTGGTTTCCAAAAGTCTTTATCTTTTTCGGGGACAAGAATAGAGTACTGGTTGGTTGTATCAACTTCTTGTAGGTAGGTTATGAGCCGCTCTACGTAGCGTCCGGTGCTTGAGTTGATAATACGAGCGTCGATTGCAATATGTGCCATACTACTTCCCCTCTGCCTTAGGGTGTTTTTTCTTGAAAACAAGGCGTGAATACAGCATGTAGTTCCATACTAATGAAGCGCCGGTTGCGGTGAGCTTGGCGATGAAAAGTTCGACTGATTTATTCATAAGGTATGGGTCGATGGCAGTACTGACGATCCAAATAACGACGGGTTGAATAACCCACATACCAATAACGGTGACGATAACAAAGAGGACGAATTGTTTACGTTTCTGATCACCGGTGTGTTTAAACGCAAATCGTCGATTACCGTAAAAACTAAAGACCATTGATACGCCGGTAGACATATAGTTAGCCGGAATGCGTTCAATACCGAGTGCAACGAAAATGAATAGTAACGTGAAGTCGAGGACGGTATTAAAAATACCGACAACGCCGTATCTAATTTTTTGACCGTGTTTTTTTCGGAGTTGTTCCATTGTGATATTCCTCAATTAGGTAAAGCGGACGCTGTTTGGTTTCGTTGAAAATGCGGCCAATGTATTCACCAATGATACCAAGGGAAATAAGCTGTACGCCGCCAAGAAAGAGGATAACCGCCATCATTGATGGATAGCCAGCGAGGTCAGTGCCGAAGAAAACGGTGCGTACAACCAGGTATACAAGATAGAGGAAGGTGAAGGCAGATACAGCGATACCGGCGTAAGTAGAGATGCGAAGTGGAGCGGTAGTAAACGAGGTAATACCATCAATAGCAAGTTCAACGAGCTTGAGATAGTTCCACTTTGTTTCGCCAGCAGCACGGGGGTCGCGGTCGTACATGATTTCTTTTTTATGGAAACCAACCCAGCTAAACATTGCCTTGGTATTGCGCTGTGACTCGCGGAACTGTTTTAGTGCTTCGACGACACGGCGGTCGAGAAGGCGGAAATCACCGGTGTCTTTTTGGATAGGGATGTGGGTGAGGTTCTGAAGTGTCTTGTAGTAGAACTTAGAGGTGGTTTTCTTAAACCAGGTTTCACCTTCACGTGATTTGCGCTTTGCATAAACGTCGTCGTAGCCTTCTTCCCATAGCTCGATCATCTTTGGGATAAGCTCTGGTGGATCTTGAAGGTCGGCGTCGATAATCACAACTGCGTCACCCTGGGCGTGGTCGAGACCGGCGATCATACCGATTTCTTTACCGAAGTTACGAGAGAGATTAATGTAGCTAATACGTGAGTCTTTTTCGGCAAAATCACGAATAATCTGAAGTGTTTTATCTTTACTGCCGTCGTTTATAAATAGGAATTCAAACGAATAATCTTTAGTGTCATTTGCAAGGTTACCAAGGCGTGTCATGAGTGTATCAAGCACTTCCTCTTCGTTGTACGCAGGGATAAGAATAGAGATGAGTTTCATTACTTCACTAGTATATCATTTACTGATGAGCGACAAGGGATACAAGCTCGGTAATGCTCGTTGCAGTGGTTGCACCAGATAAGCCAAGAACGCGTGTTTTTGCTGCGGCTGATTCGTGCTCCGAGCCAAGGATTGCTCCGGCGTGACCAAGTTGGACACCTTTCGGTGCGTGATGCCCTGCAATGTAGGCGTAAACGGGTTTTGTGACCTGTTCTTTGATAAACACCGCGGCGTCAATTTCTTCTTGACCACCGATTTCACCAATCATAACAATCTTGTCGACAGCTGGATCATCCTGGAAGAGTTGAAGGCAAGCTTTATACCCAATGCCGTGAATTGTGTCGCCACCGATACCAATGACATACTTTTGACCAATGCCTTTTTCGGTGAGCCCGGCCATGGTCTCGTAGGTAAGGGTGCCTGATCGACTCACAATACCTACCGTACCTGGCATAGACGGTGCGGTTGGGATGATACCGAGTTTGTTACCACCGGGCAAAAGGGCACCAGGTGAGTTAGGGCCAAGAAGCGTGCTGTTCGCTGACATTCTTAACTTTTCATTAACTATCAGCATGTCATGGACCGGGATGCCTTCGGTAACACAAACGATAAGTGGGACGCGAGCGTCAATCGCTTCAATAATTGCACCCTTTGCGTACTGTGCTGGTACGAAAATAACCGAGACATCAACAGTATGGTGTTCTTGGATAGCCTGGATGGAATCGTACACCGGCACAGTCTCAATAAATTGGCCCGCCTTACCAGGTGTTGTACCAGCTACAACGTTAGTATGAGCTGCGAGCATGGCTTTTGTCTGGAAAGTTCCGTGTGCGCCAGTAATACCTTGAACAATGACGTTTTTTCCTTCAAATATATTAGGCATCGATAGCTCCTTTGGCAGCCTGTAAGCAGGACTCGAGATTAGGCATGATAGCGATATTCTCTGCAGACAGTAACACTTCGGCTTCTGGGTAATTTGTTCCTGCCAGGCGAATAAATAATGGAGGGAGGTGCGAGATACTTTTCTTGGCTTCGATAATTGCTTTTGCGACTTCGTCTGCTTGTGTAATACCGGCAAACACATTAATGATAATGCCTTGTACGTTCGGGTACTCAAGGATTTTATTAAACGCCCTTAGGAGTGATTCAGTATTGGCGCCACCACCGATATCGAGGAAGTTTGCTGGGGTAAGCCCTGCGTCGTAGGCGGCGTCGACTGTTGCCATTGCAAGCCCGGCACCATTGGCTATCGTCGCGACATTGCCATCAGGATTGATCGTGACGAAATTAACTTCAGCGGGGTTCGATTCGAAATTCCACTCAAGATGGCGAAAGGCAGCTGCGTCGTCGAGGGTCATTTTACAGTCACCAGCTATAAGGGTGTCGTTTTCGGTGAGAATAAGGGGGTTAATTTCAATAAGGGTTGCATCGTTCTGCTTGAAACAAGTAACAAGGTGCTCAACGAGGTCTTGGAGCGCGAAGGCTTGCTCTTGAAGGTCGTAGTAGTCGGCAAGCTCTTGCCCAAGTGCGTCAAAGTCTGGGTTTGAGTAATCAACTGGCCACGAGGCAAATTCTTTATTGTCCTCAACTTCTACGCCACCCTGTGTATGAGCGATGAGTTTCATACTAGCTGTTTTACGATCAATAAGAAGGCTCAGGTAGAGCTCACGAACAATACCGAGTTTTTCTTCGGCCAGAAGTGTTGCAGGGAGGTGATCTTTAATAGGTAAGTTGAAGAGCGTTTCGGTAGCAACGGGGAGGTCTTCTGGAGTGTTAACGATAACAATACCGCCCGCCTTACCGCGACCACCAACAGGTACTTGAGATTTTAAGACAACGGGGTAGGCCGTGACAGTACCAGTATCTTTAGTGATAACCGTCCCTTTGGGTATGGGAATCTTCGATGACTGAAGAATGTGCTTTGCTTCGTGTTCGAGGAGGTTCATATACTTCTAGTATACAGGGTATAATGGGGTGAACGGAGATACAGTTATGACAGATTTGAAACAAATACTCGTGCCAATTGCACTGACTACAGATAAGACAAGCCAAGAAATCAACCGAAACATTGCCGATGCGCTTAAAGACGCTGGCTACACGGTTGTCCTTTCAGACTATAGTCGTCCATGGGGCGGGTTTAACCAACTTGATAATAAAGACGCGGATCGTTTTGTCGAAGAGTTCTTCCCCGGCTTAAGCCCTGAAGAAGCACGGCTAGGTAACAGCGACTCTGAACTAAGTCCGAAGATATTACTCGTCGCACCAGAACAGCGATTAAGCTGGCAATATCATGATCGTCGTGCAGAACGTTGGGCGTATATTACCGATGGCGGCTACTTTAAGAGTATGGATGATACACAAGGTGCAGCGCACAATGCTGTTGCTGGTGAAGTTGTTCAGTTCGAAAAAGGTGAGCGACACAGGCTTGTTGGCGCTGAAGGTCATTACGTTATTGTCGCTGAAATTTGGCAGCACGTCTATCCGAGTGAACTATCGGATGAATCGGATATTGTTCGACTTGAAGACGATTACAGCCGAGGATAGTTAGCCTTTCCGGGTAAATAGGCTGCGAAACTTCCGCATGCCCGTTTGCTCTGGCGGAAGGTCGTGATACAAGAGTGACCAGATGTGCTGCGCTGACACTTTTTTCTTAGCCTGAATA
>Ga0247816_10000891_pt1 | contig 15444 bp, 12 predicted proteins | sample UWRJL209509C1_FD_179930 | JGI IMG/M metagenome (GOLD analysis project Ga0247816, IMG submission 179930) | Plant litter microbial communities from Arlington Agricultural Research Station in Wisconsin, United States - UWRJ-L209-509C-1 | ecosystem: Environmental > Terrestrial > Plant litter >...
AATCCACAGACTCAACGAACTTCACGCCGTCGGCTAATCAAGGGCACTTAATTCCGACACCACCACGAATACGTAACACCTTAACCACGCACGCCCCATCCGGGCGGCGGGCTTCGGCCCAGGGGCTCCTTCGCGGAGCCCTTTTTATTGGGCCGGGATCAGGTTCTTGGTAACGCAGCAATCGCATCTACCGACTGGCGAATCAACGCCGGGCCCTTGTAGATAAAACCGGAATACAGCTGCACCAGGCTCGCGCCGGCAGCGATTTTCTCGGCCGCGTGTTTGCCTTCGGTGATACCGCCCACGGCAATGATCGGCAAACGCCCGGCCAGTTCCGCCGCCAGGACCTTGACGATATGGGTGCTCTTGTCACGCACCGGCGCACCCGACAGGCCGCCCGCTTCATCCCCATAGGCCAGGCCTTCAACCCCGACACGGCTCAGGGTGGTGTTGGTGGCAATCACCGCATCCATCCCCGAGTCCACCAGCGCCTGAGCCACCAGCACGGTTTCTTCATCGCTCATGTCCGGGGCGATCTTGATCGCCAACGGCACGCGCTTGCCATGGCGCACGGCCAGGTCTTCCTGACGCTGGCGCAAGGCTTCGAGCAATTGCTTGAGCGAGTCGCCAAACTGCAGGCTGCGCAGGCCAGGGGTGTTCGGCGAGCTGACGTTGACCGTAACGTAGCTGGCGTGGGCGTAGACCTTGTCCAGGCAGATCAGGTAGTCATCCACGGCACGCTCGACCGGCGTGTCGAAGTTCTTGCCGATATTGATCCCCAGGATGCCGGTGTACTTGGCCGCCTGCACCCGCGACAGCAGGTGATCGACGCCCAGGTTATTGAAGCCCATGCGATTGATGATCGCCTCGGCTTCGGGCAGGCGGAAAATCCGTGGCTTGGGATTGCCCGGCTGCGGCCGTGGCGTCACGGTACCGATTTCGACAAAGCCAAAACCCAACTGCGCAAAACCATCGATGGCCGTGCCGTTCTTGTCCAGGCCAGCCGCCAACCCCACCGGATTGGGAAAATTCAGCCCCATCACCGAGACCGGCACTTTTGCCGGGGCCTTACACACCAGACCATTGAGCCCCAGGCGCCCACCAGCACCGATCAGGTCCAGGGACAGATCGTGGGAGGTTTCCGGAGAGAGTTTGAACAACAGCTGGCGGGCCAGGGTATACATGGGCGGGCTTGACTCGGATGGCGGCGAAAGGTGGCGGCGATTATAGCCGGGGTGAGGGGTTGCGCGCGAGGCGTCCTGCCTGATCGTCACTTACGATCGGCCATCAAGGCCTCGTAACGCGTCCAAATCTTTTGTGCATAGCGAAGGCGCAGCGCCTCACGTACCGGCCCTGGGCCTGCGCCCGCATTGTAGGAGCCCACGGCTGTCCAGTTGTAGCCAAACTGCTTGATGAAGCTGGCGAGAATTGAGGCGCCTACCTCAACCGACAAGCACGGGTCATCCAACAACCGCTGCTCGGTGACACCCTCCTTGAGCAGGCGTGGCAAATGGGTGCTGTTGATCTGCATCAGACCAATGTCACGGGTGCCATTGCTATTGTCGTAATTCATGGCGTCGGCGCGGTAACCCGACTCTACGCCAGCGATGGCTTGCAGCAACTCTGGCTCAAGATCGTATTGGCCGGCAGCTTCGGCCCAACAATAGGCCTTGGCTTCATTGCCAAAGGCCAGCGCAAGCAGCAGCACCCCTTTGCTCCCACCACGGATCACCTCAAGGCTCCCGATCGTTTACCCAGCCACAGGCCGAACAAACGTGAGGCGAGCGTTCAAGTTTGCCGTGCGTATCCTGGGCGAATATCACGACCGGGCAGCTAACCCGGTAACCCTTGCCGTAAACCGTCTTGATCACCTCTCCACCGTCCTTCAAGTGTTTGCGCAGCGAGTAGACGCAGCGGGTCAAGGACTCCTCGGTGGCCTCGTTATGGGGCCAGGCAAGCTCAAGCAATCGATCCTTGGTTACCAATACGCCGGACGACGCCAGCAACAGGCGCAATACGTGCCATTCCTTGGGGGGTAATTGGGTATCCAAAGCGTTGCCTGTCAGCCTGCCGTCTGCATGCAACGTCCAGCGATCAAAGGCAAAGGAGGCCAACGCCGGCCCATCAGTCACGCCGCTCATTCGTACCCAGGTCCTTAATTCCAACGCCGGTTCTTCAGCAAGCCCGGGACTATAAAAACCCGAGCCGCTGCACAGGAGAGGCAAACGCTCAAAGATTTACGGTTTTCCAGACGTGGCGCGTAAGACGATTCCATACCCGCCTACGCACCTAAAAAACCGCAGGCTGTTATTGGCGAACGAGACTGCACAGCTCTTCGATACGGCTCAAGAAATCATCGAGGGCCGCAGCGAAACTTTCAGCGCTGGCCAAGGCTTTCATCCCTACCAACAAACGAAGCTCAAGCCGCCCGTCGACGTCTGCCAATTGCACCTGCCCGGTACGGCCGAATGCGCACTCCTTCAAGACAAACTGCAGCAGCGCATACGATGAGTGCCGAAAGAGTGCCGGATGTGATTGCATCACCGAACTCCAGAGCCAGACGTCATCGTCGACCTTGCTGATATGGATATTCGGCGAGTTGCTCATCTCCATCTCGATCGTGCTATGGCTGTCAAAGCTGCCGATCTGTTCTGCGCTGCACCCACTGTGCAAAAGCGCGGCTTTGACCAGCTCATCAAGATTGCGGTACTGCATGAAAAACTCCTTATGCCTGCATTGAAAAAACGGGTTGATGTTCATGACTCGGATGAGCGGATAAACGCACGCTTCACGCGCTGGTGCTGAGACGGAGTGAGTGGCGGTGCAAGCCCTTGTCCGGCTCTCAGGTCGTCACTCACGGCTCTGGCCTGGATGACAAACAGACGCACGCTGTCAGCTATTAGTCCGTCATACGCAGGTCCGTCATAGCGACCCGGCGCCTCTCCTGCGGCATAGCGCTGGAAGTCCCCCACCCACAAACGATTGCCGGGGGCAACGCGAACTACGCTACTGATTCCAACCCGCCCCACCGCCGCGAGTCGTTGCTCATGATTGAGGGCGGTGCCCAGCTGGCGACCATCATCAATCGAGAGCAGCATTTCGATTTCGCGACCTTCGGCGAAGCGCGGCAGAACACTGACCTGAGTGCCATAAACGAGGGGATGCCATTCGTCGCTGTCTTCCCCAGACCTGGGCAAATAAAAAGTCTGGTTGTCCTGGAAAACCGCCGGGACATTTTCCTGGGTGAGGATCACGGGCAGCGCCACGACCTTCGCGCGCCGGCGCTGCTCCAGCGCCGCAATACGCGACATGAACGCGTTATCTTCAACCGGCGCCATCACCCTGGTTTGCGAAGGTGCGGCGCCCTTGTGCAACGCCATGCCGACCTTCTTAAGCTCTTCACGATCCACGTCCACCAGCCAGAGCGAAACCTCAATCGGCCGCTTGGGCACATCCAGCTCCGCCACGAGGCTCTCGATAAAGCTGAGCTGCGCCGGATTGCCTTTGATCAGCAGGCTGTTGGTATCCGGGTACGCCAGCACCGACATGCCTTCGTCGGCCAACGAGGCGGGCTGTTCTGGGGAAGAAGTCTTGCGCTCGGCAGTCAGTAACGTTTCGATCATCGTGGCCATGCCGGGCACCGTGATGGTTTTCTCGCCCATCGCATACTCGCGATCCGCAACATGGGTGTTGAGCACCTGCACCACCCCGACCACCTGCTGTCCCAGGCGCAGTTCGGCGCGCTGCCTGTCCATCAATTGGGCCAGGCGCAGCACCTGGTCGATGTAGTTCGGCGGCCCGGAAACATAGAACGTCCGCGCCCCGCTCTCACGAAGCGGGTAGCGTGCCTCGTCGAGTCCCGAGCGCCGCATGAACCCGCGCAGCATCTCGACCGAGATATGCCGCAATGCAACCACGGAGCTTTTCGCCTCGCCGGCGTCATAGAGGTAGAGCACTTGCCCGTCGCTGTACCAGATCAGGCCTTGCTCAAGGGCGGTGGTTTCCAGGATTTGTTGCGCCGAGTCGAGATCAAACATCCCGCTGATACGCTTGCGGGCTGCCGCCTGGCTGACAACGATGGGCTGGCCCAAAGGCACCGACAGTGCAGTAAAGAAGGTATGCAGGCTTTCATCCCGAGCCTGGTAAGAATCACCCTGGGCACAGGTACTGCCCAGCACCAGCAGGCAGCAGAACAACCACCGTGGCAGAAGCTGCCGGGGCTTTATCACTGCTGGTTGATGGAAAAGCACGATGGTTTTACCTGAGGGGCCGGGTACGAAAGAGCGGCCATACTGAGAGGCAAGCCACTTTCAATCCTGATGAAAAATTGACGGCGAACCCATCGCCTGCTGCCGTGGCATGTGCCTTGCTTTGCCTTGTGTATCGCAGCCCGGTCCAACGGCGGAACGGGTTCACGGACAAAGACGTCGCTACCCCAGGCAGCTCAAACAAGCGGCTTGAAGGAGCGGCGTTTTTTTATGAAAGGTAATGTTGATGAACGATCCCCTGGCTTGGGTCAACGGCAGTGACGCCCCGGAAAAGAGCAGCCTCAACCTCGGCTTCATGGCCTTGACCGACTGCGCCTCGGTGGTGGTCGCCGCCACCCAGGGCTTCGCCCAGCCCTATGGCCTGACACTGAACCTCAAGCGCCAGTCATCGTGGGCCAACCTGCGGGACAACCTGGTCAGTGGCGAACTCGACGCCGCCCACAGCCTTTACGGCCTGATCTACGCCGTGCACCTTGGGATCGGCGGCGTCGCGCCTACCGAGATGGCAGTGCTGATGGGCCTGAACCAGAACGGCCAGAGCATCAACCTGTCTCACGGCCTGCAACAACAGGGCGTGACCAGTCCTGAGGCGCTCGACCGCCACGTGCACCAAAGCCGAACAAAACTCACCTTTGCCCAGACCTTTCCCACAGGCACTCACGCCATGTGGCTGTATTACTGGCTCGCCAGCCAGGGCATCCACCCGTTGCAGGATGTCGACAGCGTGGTGGTTCCGCCGCCGCAAATGGTTGCGCACCTGCAAGCCGGGCGGATCGACGGTTTTTGCGTCGGCGAACCGTGGTGCGCCAGCGCCGTGAAGCAAAACCAGGGGTTCACCCTCGCGACCACTCAGGCGATCTGGCCGGATCATCCGGAAAAAGTCCTCGCCTGCACCCAGGCGTTTGTCGAGCAGTACCCCAACACCGCCCGTGTGCTGGTGATGGCGATCCTGGAGGCCAGCCGATTTATCGAACAAAGCCTGGAAAACCGCCGTTCAACCGCACACCTGCTGAGTGCCCCGCAGTACCTCGACGCGCCACTCGATTGCATCGAGCCGCGCCTGCTGGGCAACTATGACGACGGCCTCGGCAACCACTGGCACGACCCCCACGCGCTGCGTTTTTTTGGCGACGGCGAGGTCAACCTGCCGTACCTGTCTGATGGCATGTGGTTCATGACCCAGTTTCGCCGCTGGGGTTTGCTGCGCGACGACCCGGATTACCTCGGCATTGCCCGAAAAGTGCAGCAATTGGAGCTCTATCGCCAGGCCGCCAACGCCGTGGGGGTTGCCGCCCAGAGTGAAAGCATGCGCAGCAGCCAACTGATCGACGGCAAGGTCTGGGACGGCTCCGACCCTGCTGGTTACGCCCGCAGCTTCCGCCTGCATGCCATGGCCGATAACGCCAGCCGCCACGCCCTGCGCTGACCGGAGGACCTTATGCTGCGAATCCTGCTGATCAACGACACCCCGCGCAAAGTCGGGCGCCTGAAAGCCGCACTGACCGAGGCCGGTTTTGAGGTGATCGACGAATCCGGCCTGACTATCGACCTGCCGGAGCGGGTCGAAACAGTGCGCCCGGATGTGATTCTGATCGACACCGAGTCGCCCGGACGCGATGTGATGGAACAAGTGGTGCTGGTCAGCCGCGACCAGCCACGGCCCATCGTGATGTTCACCGATGAACATGATCCGGGGGTGATGCGCCAGGCAATCAAGTCCGGGGTCAGCGCCTATATCGTCGAAGGCATCCAGGCCCAGCGCCTGCAACCGATTCTCGACGTGGCCATGGCCCGATTCGAAAGCGACCAGGCCCTGCGTGCACAGTTACACGCTCGCGACCAGCAGTTGGCGGAGCGCAAGCGCATCGAGTTGGCCAAGGGCATGTTGATGAAAATGAAGGGCTGTAATGAGGAAGATGCCTACACCCTGATGCGCCGCCAGGCCATGAGCCGACAACAGAAGCTGATCCAGGTAGCGGAGCAGATTATTGCCATGAGCGAGCTGCTCGGCTGAAAAGATCATCCCCCGCGATGGCGTTAGCCTTATTGGCGCAGGACTTGCTTAGCATTCACCACAGGTAGCCAACGGCGGTTGCCCCTCCACGACAAAGACGTCGCACACCCGGTTTGCCCTCGCGAACCCGGTGGCGGCGTTTTTTCGTTTTGGCCCCATAGCCCGGGGCCGGTGGGGCGGTCTCGACCGTTCCATCACCAGGCCTTCTTACAAGACCCTTTACCGCTGAGGTGCGTGATGAAATCAAGCTTCTGGAAATCCGGTCATACCCCGACCTTGTTTGCCGCGTTCCTGTATTTCGACCTGAGTTTCATGGTCTGGTACCTGCTCGGCCCACTGGCGGTGCAAATTGCCGCTGACCTGCACCTGACCACCCAACAGCGCGGCCTGGTGGTGGCGACGCCGATTCTAGCCGGCGCGGTGCTGCGATTTTTGATGGGCATGCTGGCAGACAAGCTATCGCCCAAAACCGCCGGGCTGATTGGCCAGGTGATTGTGATCGGCGCACTGTTCGGTGCCTGGCAACTCGGGATTCACAGCTATGAACAAGCCCTGCTGCTGGGGCTGTTTCTGGGCATGGCCGGCGCCTCCTTCGCCGTCGCCCTGCCCCTCGCCTCCCAGTGGTACCCCGCCGAGCATCAAGGCAAGGCCATGGGCATCGCCGGTGCCGGCAACTCCGGAACCGTGTTTGCAGCGCTGCTGGCGCCGGTACTGGCCGCCGCGTTTGGCTGGAGCAACGTGTTCGGGTTCGCGCTGATCCCGTTGATCCTGACCCTGATCGTCTTCGCCTGGCTGGCCCGCAATGCACCGGAACGACCGAAAGCCAAGTCCATGGCCGACTACTTCAAGGCCCTTGGAGACCGTGACAGCTGGTGGTTCATGTTTTTCTACAGCGTGACCTTCGGCGGCTTCATCGGCCTGGCCAGTGCCCTGCCCGGCTACTTCAACGACCAATACGGCTTAAGCCCGGTGACCGCCGGTTACTACACCGCCGCCTGTGTATTTGGCGGCAGTTTGATGCGGCCCCTGGGCGGCGCGTTGGCCGACCGCTTCGGCGGGATTCGAACCTTGCTCGGCATGTACGGCGTCGCGGCAATTTGCATCGCTGCGGTGGGCTTCAATCTGCCGAGTTCCTACGCCGCACTGGCACTTTTCGTCTGCACCATGCTCGGTTTAGGGGCGGGTAATGGCGCCGTTTTCCAACTGGTGCCGCAACGCTTTCGTCGAGAGATCGGCGTGATGACCGGCCTGATAGGCATGGCCGGTGGTATCGGCGGTTTCGCCCTCGCGGCGGGCATGGGCGCGATCAAGCAGAGCACCGGCACTTATCAACTGGCCTTGTGGTTGTTCGCCAGCCTCGGCGTACTCGCGTGGTTCGGCCTCTATGGAGTAAAACGCCGCTGGAGAACCACATGGGGCTCGGCGGCCATGACGGCTGCCCGGGTCTGAAAAGCAGATGAGCCTGCAACTGAGCTTCGCCGAAGCCAGCGCCATCGGGCCACGCCAGGAAAACCAGGACGCCCTGCGCCTGGTCACGCCCGCCCCGGAACTGGCCGCCAGCAAAGGTTATCTGTGCGCCATCGCCGATGGCGTCAGCCAATGCGCCGATGGCGGGCTGGCTGCGCGCTCGACCTTGCAGGCCCTGGCCATGGACTACTACGCCACGCCGCAAACCTGGGGCGTGGCCCAGGCCCTGGAACGCCTGCTGGTAGCACAAAACCGCTGGCTGCAGGCCAATGGCGGCGGCTTGCCACTGCTGACGACTCTCAGCGCCCTGGTATTTCGTGGGCGGCGTTTCACCCTGGCGCATGTCGGAGATTGCCGGGTCTACCGTTGGCTGGACGGCGAGTTGCATCGCCTCAGCGAAGAGCATGTGTGGGAACAGCCCGGCATGCGGCATGTGCTCAAGCGCGCCATGGGACTGGATCAACATTTGGTGCTGGATTTCCTCGACGGGGAGCTGCACGCGGGCGAATGTTTCCTGCTGGTCAGTGATGGCGTGTGGGCAACCCTGGGTGACCAGAACATCGCCGCGATCCTGCGGGAGCAGTCGGACCTGAACCTCGCGGTGAACACCTTGGTCAGCGCCGCGCACCTGGCGGGCAGCCAGGACAATGCCAGCGCCTTGCTGGTGCGCATCGAGCAACTGGGTGCCGCCACCCTGGGCGACGCACTGGTGCAACTGCAACAGTGGCCACTGCCCCCGCCCTTGAAAGTGGGGCAGCGTTTCGAAGGTTGGCAGGTGGACGCCGTATTGGCGCACAGTCGCCAGTCCCTGCTCTATCGGGTAAGCGATGCGCAACAGCAACACTGGCTGCTGAAGACGTTACCGATCAGTCATGACGATGAAGCCGCCCAAGCCCTGCTGTCCGAGGAATGGTTTTTGCGTCGGGTTGCCGGCCGGGCATTTCCTGAAGTCCATCCGGCCAGCGGTCGCCAGCATTTGTACTACGTGATGCGCGAATATTCCGGGCAGACATTGGCCGAGCAGTTCAAGCAGCAAGGCCCACTGCCGCTGGCGCAATGGCAGTCCCTGGCTGAACGCCTGCTGCGGGCAGTCGGGTTATTGCACCGCAGGCAAATCCTGCACCGCGACATCAAGCCGGAAAACCTGCTGCTGGGCGATGACGGCGAATTGCGTGTGTTGGATTTCGGCTTGGCTTATTGCCCCGGCCTCTGCGAAGACCGCGCGCACCTGCTACCGGGCACTCCGAGCTTTATCGCCCCGGAAGCGTTTAACGGTGACCGCCCTACCACGCAACAGGATTTGTATGGCGTCGGCGTGACCTTGTATTACCTGCTCACCGGGCATTATCCCTACGGCGAAGTCGAAGCTTTCCAACGCCCAAGATTCTCGCAACCTGTCAGCGCCAGCCGTTATCGGCCCGATCTTCCCGATTGGTTGCAACAGAGCCTGGAACGAGCAGTCGCGGTCCAACCCGAGCAGCGTTATGAAACCGCCGAGGAGTGGCTACTGGCGCTGGAACACGCCGATCGCCATGAGCTGAGCATTCGGCCCAAACCTTTGCTGGAGCGCGAGCCGCTGAAGGTCTGGCAAACATTGGCGCTGGTGTCTTTGTTGATCAATCTGGTGCTGTTGTACTGGCTACTGCACCACTGAGGGGCGAAACCCGTTGCGCAATCCGTCCCGGACTCAATAAAACCAGGCACCACGCTACTTGGCACATCCACTGCATTAACTTTCCCAACACACACATATAGCCGCACCTTCAACGTCGAAGGTCGAGCTTCCCGAGAGAACGGGACCAGGACAAAGGCGTCCTCGCTAGGTAACTAGCGGGGACGCCTTTTTTTGTTGCGCAAGATTTGTCGAGCCACTGCGGAGAACGACATGAAGAAACTCAAACTGGTGATGATCGGTAACGGCATGGCCGGGGTTCGCACCCTTGAAGAATTGCTCAAGCTGAGCAGCGACCTGTACGACATCACCGTCTTCGGCGCCGAACCCCACACCAACTACAACCGCATTCTGCTGTCACCGGTGCTGGCCGGCGAGCAGACGTTTGAAGAGATCGTGCTCAATGATTTGAGCTGGTACCTCGATAACAACATCAAGCTGTTGCTCAACCGCAAAGTGGTGCAGATCGACCGGGTCAAGCGCCGGGTCATCGCCGAAGACGGCAGCGAAGCCGAGTACGATCGCTTGCTGATTGCCACCGGTTCAACGCCGTTTATCCTGCCGATTCCTGGCAATACGTTGCAGGGTGTGATCGGCTACCGCGACATCGCCGATACCCAGGCCATGATCGACACCGCCAAGACCCACAAGCACGCCGTGGTGATAGGCGGTGGCCTGCTGGGCCTGGAGGCCGCCAACGGCCTGATGCTGCGCGGCATGCACGTGACCGTGGTGCACATCGGCGAATGGTTGCTGGAGCGGCAGTTGGACAAGACCAGCGGCCAACTGCTGCAAACCGAACTGGAAAGCCGTGGCCTGGTTTTTCGTTTGCGGGAACAGACCCAGGCACTGCATGACGCGGGTAATGGGCGCGTAGGTTCGGTGCAGTTCAAGAATGGCGATGTGATCCCCGCCGACCTGGTGGTGATGGCCGCCGGCATTCGCCCCAACACCGAACTCGCAGAAAAGTCCGGCATCCCCTGCAATCGCGGGATTCTGGTCAACGACACCCTGCAAACCTACGACCCGCGCATCTATGCCATTGGTGAATGCGCCAGCCATCGCGGGATTGCCTATGGGTTGGTGGCGCCGTTGTTTGAGCAAGCCAAGGTCTGCGCCAATCACTTGGCGCAACTGGGCTTCGCACGCTACCAGGGTTCGGTGACCTCGACCAAACTGAAAGTCACCGGCATCGACCTGTTCTCCGCCGGCGACTTCATGGGCGGCGAAGGCACCGAGACCATCACCCTTTCCGACCCGATTGGCGGCGTCTACAAGAAGCTGGTGATCAAAGACGACATCCTCGTCGGTGCCTGCCTGTACGGCGACACCGCTGACGGGGGTTGGTATTTCCGGCAGATCCGTGAGAACCACGCCATTGGTGAGATCCGTGACCACCTGATGTTTGGCGAAAACGCCATCGGCGATGTAGGCCATCAAGGCCAGGACAAAGCCATGAGCATGGCCGACAGCGCCGAAGTCTGCGGCTGCAACGGCGTGTGCAAGGGCACTATCGTCAAGGCGATTCAGGAACACGGGCTGTTCAGCGTCGACGACGTGAAGAAGCACACCAAGGCCGCCAGTTCCTGCGGTTCCTGCGCCGGGTTGGTGGAACAGATCCTGATCAACACCGTGGGCGGCGCGGCGGACGTCAAACCGAAAAGCGAAAAAGCCATCTGCGGTTGCAGTGACCTCAATCACGGGCAAATCCGCCAGGCGATTCGCGACCAGCACCTGCTGACCATCGCCGGCACCATGAGCTACCTCAACTGGCGCACCCCGAACGGCTGCGCCACTTGCCGCCCCGCACTCAACTATTACCTGATTTCCACCTGGCCCGGTGAGGCCAAGGACGATCCGCAGTCACGCCTGATCAACGAGCGGGCCCACGCCAACATTCAGAAAGACGGCACCTACTCGGTAGTCCCGAGGATGTGGGGCGGTGTGACCAATCCCTCGGAACTGCGGCGCATCGCCGACGTGGCAGACAAGTACAACGTGCCGATGGTCAAGGTCACGGGCGGGCAGCGCATCGACTTGCTGGGCATCAAGAAACAGGATTTGCCGGGCGTGTGGAAGGATTTGGATATGCCGTCCGGCCATGCCTACGGCAAATCCATCCGCACCGTGAAGACCTGCGTGGGCAGTGAATTCTGCCGCTTCGGCACGCAAAACTCGACGCAACTGGGCATCGAACTGGAGCATGACCTGTTCAATATGTGGTCCCCACACAAGGTCAAGCTGGCGGTGTCCGGTTGCCCGCGCAATTGCTCGGAAGCCGGCATCAAGGACGTAGGAATTATCGGCGTCGACTCCGGCTGGGAGATGTACATCGGCGGCAACGGCGGGATCAAGACCGAGGTGGCCGAGTTCTTCGTCAAGCTGAAAACCGCCGAGGAAGTACGCGAATACAACGGCGCTTTCCTACAGCTATACCGCGAAGAAGCCTTCTACCTGGAGCGCACCGTGCACTACCTGCAAAGGGTTGGCATGGAATACATCAAGCGCGCGGTACTGGAAGATCCGGCCCGCCGCCAGGCCCTCAACGAACGCCTGCAATTCTCCCTGTCGTTCGAACAGGACCCGTGGAAACAACGCCTGGAACAACCGTTGCTGAAAAAGGAATTCGACACGATTCCCGTCAAACACCTGGAGGTGCCGGCATGAACTGGCTGGATATCTGCGCCCTGGATGAAATAAACGCGCTGGGCTCGCGCATCATCAACGGGCCGAAAGGCGACATCGCGATTTTTCGTACCAGTGACGACGAAGTGTTCGCCCTCGACGATCGCTGCCCGCACAAAGGTGGCCCGCTGTCCCAAGGCCTGATCTATGGCAAACGCGTGGCCTGCCCACTGCACAACTGGCAGATCGACCTGGCTTCGGGAGAAGCCCAGGCGCCGGATATCGGCTGCGCGCACCATCATCAAGCCAGGGTCGAAAACGGCCGAGTGATGCTGGCACTGCGGGACGCCGGTTGATGAACCGCCAGACCACCGCATCCACCTGCTGCTATTGCGGGGTCGGTTGCGGCGTGCTCATCGAACATGATGGCTCGCAGATTCTCGGCGTCAGCGGCGATCCGAGCCACCCGGCCAATTTCGGCAAACTGTGCAGCAAGGGCGCTAGCCTGCACCTGACAGGAGACCTTAGTGCACGGGCGTTGTACCCGGAGCTGCGCCTGGGCAAGGGCCTTGCCCGCTGCCGCACCGACTGGGAAACGGCGCTGGAACACGCGGCCAATGTGTTCGCCGAGAACATCGCCGAGCACGGGCCAGACAGCGTGGCTTTCTATATATCCGGGCAGCTACTGACCGAGGATTACTACAGCTTCAACAAACTGGCGCGGGCGTTGGTGGGCACCAACAATATCGATAGCAACTCGCGGTTGTGCATGTCTTCGGCGGTGGTCGGCTACAAACGTAGCCTCGGTGCAGATGCGCCGCCGTGCAGCTATGAAGACCTGGAGTCGAGTGACTGCGTGATGATCGTCGGCAGCAACATGGCCTACGCCCATCCGGTATTGTTCCGACGCCTGGAGGAAGCTAAAGCCCGGCGCCCGCAGATGAAAGTGCTGGTGATAGACCCGCGGCGTACCGACACCTGCGACCTGGCGGACCTGCATCTGGCGATCCTGCCAGGCACGGATGTGGCGTTGTTTCATGGGATCTTGCACCTGCTGCTGTGGGAAGACTGGATCGACCGCGACTTTATCCACGCTCACACCGATGGCCTGGCCGAACTGAAACGACTGGTCCACGACTACACCCCGCAGATGGTCACGCAACTGTGCGGGATCAGTGTCGAGCAACTGCGCCAGTGCGCGGAATGGGTCGGCACCTCTTCGAGCTTCCTGTCCCTTTGGTGTATGGGGCTTAACCAGTCAACGGCCGGCAGCGCGAAAAACAGTGCGTTGATCAACCTGCACCTGGCAACCGGAACCATTGGCCGCCCAGGCTGCGGACCTTTTTCCCTTACCGGTCAGCCGAATGCCATGGGCGGCCGGGAAACCGGCAGCTTGTCGAATTTATTGCCGGGCCATCGAGAGGCCGCCAACCCGGAACACCGCGCGGAGGTCGCCACCTATTGGGGTGTCGAACAGCTACCTGCCAACACCGGGCTGACGGCCATCGAACTGTTCGAGCAGGTGCAAGCCGGCAAGATCAAGGCGCTGTGGATTGCCTGCACCAACCCCGCGCAATCCCTGCCGGACCAGAACGCAGTGCGCCAGGCCCTGGAAGCCTGTCCCTTCGTGGTGCTACAGGAAGCATTTCGCAACACAGAAACAGCCACCTTCGCCGATCTATTGCTGCCTGCAGCCAGCTGGGGCGAAAAAGAAGGCACGGTGACCAACTCCGAACGGCGTATTTCCCACGTGCGAAAGGCAATTACCCCACCGGGTGAAGCCCGGCCGGACTGGGCGATCACAGTGGATTTTGCCCAGCGCCTGGAGCAGCGTTTGCGCCCGGGCCTGGCGAGCCTGTTCGCTTTCGAGCAACCGGCGCAGATTTTTGATGAATACAAACTGCTGACCCGGGGCCGCGACTTGGACTTGTCGGGTATTAGCCACGCCCTGCTTGACCGGATCGGCCCGCAACAATGGCCATTCCCGGTCAATGCGGTCAGCGGTACACCACGCCTTTATACCGACGGAGTTTTTCCTACGCAGAGTGGTCGTGCGCGCTTTGTCGCCGACCCCTATCGCGCGGCCAAGGAACAGCGTGACGCCCGTTTCCCGCTGACCCTGATTACCGGACGCCTGCGGGACCAATGGCATGGCATGAGCCGCACCGGCACGGCGGCGCAGCTGTTTGGGCATGTCAGCGAAGCCTTGCTTGGCCTGCACCCGGACGAACTGCGTCGGCATCGCTTGAAAGAAGGCGACTTGATCAGCCTGAAAAGCCGTCGCGGCAGTGTGATTGTTGCCGTAAGCAGTGATGACAGCGTGCGCCCTGGCCAGGCTTTTTTGCCGATGCATTGGGGCGATCGTTTTCTCAAGGGTGGCGTCAATGCTCTCACCCAGCCGGCGTTCGATCCTTTGTCCAAGCAACCGGAACTCAAACACAGCGGCGTGCGTCTGGAAGCGGTGCAATTACCGTGGCACCTGTTTGCCTTGATCGAAGGCGATGTGCAGCAGCACTTTGAAGCGTTGCGCCCCCTGTGCGAGGGGTTTGCCTACGTCAGCCTTAGCCTCGCCGGTCGCGAGCGGCCTGCGCTGCTGATTCGTGCGGCCCATGGTGACGCTCCCGAGCCCGCCCTTCTCAACCAGATAGACCAACTGCTTGGCCTCAACGATGGCCCGGTCATGGCCTACGACGACCCACGGCGCTCGATTGGCAAACGCGTGAAAATCGAAAAAGGCCGCATCACTGCTATCCGTCTGGCGGGAGAAACCCTGGCTCGCCACTGGCTGCAAAGCCTATGGCTGGAAGGCAGGACCGACGAGCAATTACGCCGCTGGCTGTTGGCCCCCCTAAGTGCCCCGCCGAGCGGTAATGCGGGCAACGCAGCGACCAGCAAGATCCTGTGCAACTGCAAGAACGTGAGCGAAAGCGCGGTTTGTGCGGGGATTGCCCGTGGCCTGGACCTGAACGAACTGAAACAACAATTGGGCTGTGGCACGCAATGCGGGTCCTGTGTGCCCGAAATCAAACGTCTATTGGCGGCCGGCACGCAGCCAATCGCGATCACCGTGTGAGGAAACAATATGAACGCAAAAGTCTGGCTGGTGGGCGCAGGCCCTGGTGATCCGGAACTGCTGACCCTTAAGGCGGTGAGAGCATTGCATGAAGCCGATGTGGTGCTGATTGATGACTTGGTCAACCCGGCAGTGCTTGAACATTGCCCGCAGGCACGGCGGGTCAGCGTGGGTAAACGCGGCGGGTGTCGTTCGACTCCGCAGGGTTTTATTCACCGATTGATGCTGCGTTACGCCCGCCAAGGCAAATGCGTGCTGCGGCTTAAGGGCGGCGACCCAAGCATTTTTGGCCGAGGCGGTGAGGAGGCGTGGTGGTTGCGGGAGC
>Ga0247816_10000892_pt1 | contig 15443 bp, 14 predicted proteins | sample UWRJL209509C1_FD_179930 | JGI IMG/M metagenome (GOLD analysis project Ga0247816, IMG submission 179930) | Plant litter microbial communities from Arlington Agricultural Research Station in Wisconsin, United States - UWRJ-L209-509C-1 | ecosystem: Environmental > Terrestrial > Plant litter >...
AACCCGAATCAAACCAGGATTATCTTCCGTCAAATCTTTGAAACTGCTAGAGAATGTAATAAAATAAAACCATTTGTACTTGATAAAAACGAAGAGAATATGGATAAGCTGGAAATGGAAATAGCAAGTATGCTCGCGCATAGCATAACTCCTTAATCAGTTCCTGAAAATTTAACTCGAAACCTTTAATAAAATATTATCGGACGGGGGAGTGCTTGGTAGTACTCAAGTATATTAGCTTGGGATTATATTGATTCATGATACATAACTAGTGATCAGGTCTTCCGAACCAACTACAATAGCGAAGCTGCTGTCGAGTTGTCCTACATCTTTGACTCTTAAGTATTATCTTTTCGTTTTGCTTATCAATACAAAATCCTTTGTAAATCAAACCTCTATATTCCAAACTGTCCGTTCCTGAAATGAGTTTACATAAGAAAGTTTTTCAAGACAGAAAAATGAGTATAGAACATGAACGGCCAAGTAAAGGAAAAGGCGGCAGAACATCGGCACATTCAGACAGTTTCCGAGTGCAGATCGCGCTGGAGTACATCAATGGAGATTACAGTTATCCCCAGGTAGGGAGAAAGTATGGATTACCGGAGCAAACAGTAACCAGTTTTGTATCTTGGTACAAAAAGAAGCAAATTCAACTTATGCAAGAGGAATCAATTTCACCAGAATTACCTCCTCTAAGCCCAACGGATCAGCAAGATTTAGCAAAACGTCTTGCCTTAGCAGAAATGAAGATAGCAGCGCTTGAAAAGGTGATTGCTATTGCCAACGAAGAATATGGTACAGATCTTAAAAAAAAAGCTGCTACCAAGTGATCCTGGAACTGAAGGGGACGCGCAAATATTACAGTATTGATAATCTTTGTGCGGCATTTGGCTATACCAGGCCTGCCTGGTATAGCCATTTAAGAAGCATACGTCTACATTTCATCGCGCAGGAAATTATTTTAGACAGGATAAGTGAAATTAGAAAAGAGCTTCCAAAAACTGGTTGCGTCAAGTTGCACAAAGAACTTAATAATGGATTTCTGCAGGGGCATGGGAAGGATTTCGAGGTTTTGTTTACAAGGATTCCTCCGAAGGTTATGTAGCGGCATATTCCTATTTGTGCAAACATGCCCTGGAGGGCGAAAAACCTAATCGTACGATTAACCCGGCTTTGATGCAGGTTAGTTATGGTTCACTTCCACTGCCAGGAAACATTGCTGTTGAACAAATTTCTTCCGAGGCTTTAAAATTCACCTGGGATAAGGAGTATGTGCGGGATGGATCACACCCACAGGATCAGGTGATGCTTCTAGCATACGAGAGCGAGCGGAACAAAGTTGCCATTAAAGTATTAGGACAATTTCGTGATGTTGGAGAAGATTATATACGGATGGATTCACAATGCAAAGGCTATAAGTTGCACATTTATGTGGCATTTTTAGCAGCTGACCGGTCGAGGAGATCACACAGTGTTTATCTGGGCCCTATCACCATCGTATAATTTAATTTTAAAACGAAAACCCAATTTTTATGCCGATCCCAAACCTTAGAGGGTCAATAGTTCTTTGCTATTGATCCTTTTCTTTTATAAGGGTGACCGTTATTTTCACAATTATTGCAGTTACCATCCAACATTTCGTCAACCTTACCCTCATCCCTATAAATAACTAATAATTAGATTCAAATAAAAAAAGATATGCCACTAAATGCATTTTTTTCGGCACACACAGCCACTACAGAAGCCTATAGAGCACACATTACAAAAGTTTGCAAAGTAATCTTTTATAAAGCCGGAGAAATGGTTAAATTTCCTGGAGTAAGTAAAAAGGCCGCCTATTTTGTAGCCAAGGGTCTATTAATTACCTACACTGTCGATCAGCAGAGGAGACAGAGAATTATAGATTTTACCTGGGAAAAACAAACATGCGCTTCAACGGCAGCAACTTATTTTGTGAGTGCGAATGACGATTATATCCAATGTGTTGAGGACAGTATAATTATTCAATTTTCAATAGCTAATATCATTTACATCATCAGCCATTTTAGGGAAGGACGCATTTTTTATAAAAAATCCTTAAAACAAATTCTCAGGAGAAGTCTTACGCACCTCATACTGATGCAAATTGACGATAAGGTACATCGCCTCTTGAAATTTGAGGAAGTATTTAAAGAGCTTTTACCAAGGCTCAGTATCGAACTCCGCGCGAATTACCTTTCGATACATAGGAGTACATTACATAAAGCGCAAAGGTTTATTCTGAAAAAAAAGCCATGATTCTAGTCTAAACATTGTTAGTTTTTTTTATGCTGGATTTCTCTGATCTTTTCATGAAAAAGATTTAAATCTTTTTCGAATCTTTCATAATCCTGCATATAATTGACAACACTTATTTGTATTTCTGTTACTCCTTTTTGAATGGTTTTGTATTTCTCAGGATCAACAATATAAACATTAAAAGCAGCTAATAACTGATAAATATTTTCTGGAAATATTCCTTTTAGTAGTTTCAGAGTAAAAAACCAGCCCTCTTCATTTTCAATTCCGTCTGTTTTCCAAAGGTTTGCTTCTGTTAATAGTTTTCTGGCAATTCGATTTAATTTGATGGTTTCATCATAAACTTTGCGTTCAGTATTTGGAAGTGCATTATTCATGACCACGTAAAAAAGAATTGCCAGTTTTTGATCTTTTATGGTTTCACCAGTATCCCTGATTAATTTACTAAGTGCAGAAATATTATGTGTCTTACTGCAAATAATAATAACATCAGTAAAGTTCGGCAGACACATGGTTAATTTACGCATATAAAAAAGCTCTTCATTCATTTCTTGTGCTACATCCATTAATATATTTGGCATTTTCTTATAAAAAGCTGCATACGGATCATCCTCAATTATAGTAAATCCATATTTCCTTCTCAATTCAAAAATCTTTTCAATCACTGACCGCTTAAATATTATCCTGAGGGATAATAATACCCTACTGGAAAAATAAACTATACCCACTTGATTGTCGATGCAAGTTTGTTCCAATTGTGCAAGCAGATTAATGCTACTATCACTTTGTATAATATGTACCAAAGAAGTATTGGCTAAAAAGGCATTCTTAATCAGCACTTCTGCGGCATCAAACATGACTACACTTTTTCCGGCAGTAAGAGTAATCCGGCAAATACTATCAATTGCCTTTGCTCGGGTATAACAAAAACAAGTTTGATCTACACGATATGTTGCAGGTAAACTTAGATTGACCAGTGTTGTAAACTGGCTTACAAACTTAGAATTCAAAAGATATTTCTTTTGTTCGGGGCCAAGTTGGGGGCTTTTATTTCTGGCTTTTCGAACATTTTTATTAAAATAATTCATGATTGCCAAACTCGGACTGAGATTCTCGATATCCAAACGATACAGTCGGGCGTGCGACTCAGGATTTCCGATCATATCTGCATCATTTCCTACTGAACAAGCCCTGGTGCCAACTGTCCCATCCGTCACTATATGCCCGCCATTTTTCAAGTCCCTATAAGCGACCTCTACAGTTTTTTTAGACCAGCCAAGCAAAATAATTATCTGTTTTTGAGTAGGTAATTTCTGTTTGTCTGCTATTTCACCCGTTTTAATCGAATTCCTTAAGACATCAGCAAGTCTCTCACTTTTATTTTTAGTAAACCCAGCCAGTGGGCTTAAAATTTTTAGCCAGAAAGGGCTCAATTTATTATCCTCGTCCATACAAGCTACAAACTTAATAGTATTGAAAGAAAAACGATTGATAATGACAATTTATTACACTTACCATTAATAAAACAATTCATGTTACCCTATGTATTTTATCAATAGATAACAAAAATTATAATTTGGAGTAATCAAAATAAATAGATAAGAATATTTTGCTAAAATAATAGTCTTATTTCAGACTATTATAACCCTGGCTGTATCCTAACTTAGTACTATTATCCAAGTAAAATATTGACAGGCAGACAATTATAATCATGAAAAAGCATTTCAAACCTGATAACTTTTCTTATAAAAACACACTTATAAACCATGATTTCGAAATTGCTGAAGTACATAACTATCTGCAATGGGGAGTACATGATGCCGATTTAAAACCGGCACTTTATATCTCAGTTATCACAATACAAATTTTTGATCTCTTAGAATTACTCCTTCCTATAATTAAGAATACAAATACACCCTTTTCATTGATCAAAGATTGCAAAGTACATTACATGCTTAATGCCGGAGATTACGGCTTGGATGAAATTGGTAAAGTTATCGTGCTCTATACGAAAGACGCACATGATACTGTTCAGCTAGCTACAGATATAAATTTAGTAACTGAAGAATTTAATGGTCCCTTGTGTTGTTCGGCCAGGCGCATAGGAAAAATTCTGTACCTAGAGGAATCAGGAATAACTAAGGGAATTCAAATTCCTAACTTGAAAAGATATCACATCAAAAAGCGGCGACTCATATTTAGTAAATGTTATATCCCAATTGCAATTATTAAAAATTCTTTCAAAGGCACTGCATACAAAGCGGTTTCGATGCAGCGGTTATCCTTTAAAAGCTGTCTTATAAAAGAAGGCAATCCATTCGCTCTGGATGATCAGTTTGGCAGAAATATCAGGGACCGCCTCTTGTGGCAAAAAGAAGTTACTTTGGATCTGCAGGATCAGGTAGCTACGCCTTCATTTTACGATTATTTTGAAGAATATGAATATTCGTACCTGGTTATTCAATATGTTGAAGGAATAACCCTTTTCAAAGCCGTGCGGGATATATACAACACTAAAAAATGGAACCACATCAGTAATCAGCAGCAAAATAAATTATTAGGTTATTTCTTAGATGCAGTAGGAATTGTTCAAATTATTCATCAAAAAGGATATGTACAACGTGATATTAGCGACAGCAACTTCCTCGTGATGAGTAATGGTGAATTATGCATTATAGACTTCGAACTATCCTATCATATGACAAGGAAAGAGCCCGCGAATCCTTTTCCTTTGGGAACGGTGGGATATGCTGCACCAGAACAATTAAAATTGGCAAGCCCGGACTATAAAGAAGACGTTTATGCATTGGGGGCGCTATTGTGCTTTATTTTAACAGGTATTCCGCCAGGTCATTTTATTTGTGAAGACAGAAAGAAGTTATCTGCAAATCTTCAAAGAATTATAAATGATAGGAGCCTGACCAGAATGATCCTTAGCTGTCTGTCTGTTCGGAGATCAGACAGACCTGATCTGGTTATGATTAAGGAGGCCGTATCAAAATTTATTTCGGAGAAATATTGATCATTTAAATCTTAATACAATGAAAGCGAAGAATTGGTTCCTGGAAATTATAGCGTATTTACTTGCTGCATTATTCTTTATGGCTGCCGGCAGTAAACTAGCTGATCTAAAAAAGTTTAGCTGGGAGATCAATAATCAACCTTTTGATAATAGCTTGACCCCTTTTTTGGTAATTGCAGTTCCTGTTATAGAATTGATATTGATGTTTTTTTTGATATGGCCTAAAATGCGTCTGGCAGGCCTTTACGGTTCTACCATGTTAATGACCGTATTTACCATCTACATTGGGCTGGTAACCTTTAATCTGTATGACAGGCAGCCTTGCGGCTGCGCTTTTGGATTTGAGAAACTAAGCTGGCCACAGCATTTAGTAATGAATGCCGGGCTTACCATATTATCAATTGTTGGAATTTACCTTTCTAAAAAGGGGAATAAACAACAGCTTAACAGCTGAAAGATATTTGTTTCGACAAATCAGGGGATGCCCAAACCCTGGATAGAAAAATGCGGGCATCACATAAATTATAAAAAGATGATAATACAAAAAACAGGACTCTTACAGAGAGTTCGTATCGTGCTAACAGCACTGGTAATGGTAACAGGAATCGGCACTACACTGATGTCGATGAAGGCTGCGGATGATTTCACTTATCAAGTGTCAGAGACAAGCGGGGGCCAAAACTGGAGAGTGGAAAATGACGTAACTAATCGTGTTGAAAATCCGTATATCTGTGATAAGTCAGCTCCGCTAATGTGCACTGTGAATTACGGGCAACAATTACAGAATGGTAATTTAATTCCCAAAAATGCAGTAACAGGTCACGAAACTGGACTTTTCATACCCGACTAAAATAACGATAATGAAAAACGGACCAAAATTTGGTCCGTTTTTCATTATCGTTATTTTAGTTTAGTTCTTCAATTGCTTTTGTCAGCCCAACTTTATTTCTTAACGAAGGATCCTTAAACTTCGCAATGTTGCCCTTACGATCAATCAGCAACGGTTGCGGGTATCCTGGAATATTATAAAACCTGATCATTTCGTGCTTATCGCTTTCGCCATTGGTATATAAATTTATAACTTTATCAGATGTATATTGACCTTCTGTTATACTTTTGAGCCACTTTTCTTTTGATTCATCTACACTAATAGTTATAAAAACAACATCAGGATTTTTGATGTATTTTTCTTCGACCTCTCTCAACTCATATTGATAATATTTTTTGCAGGCTCCACACCCAGTATACCAAAAATCAATGAATACAATTTTACCTTTGTAATCGGACAACCTCACTGTTTTTCCTTTGTTATCTTGTAAAGCAAAATCAAATGCTTTATTTCCAATAGTGGCATTCTTGAAATCAGTAAGTTTTATTAAACATTGTTTATCCTCAACTATAGTAAAAGAACGATTTATAAGCTCTTCAAGAATGGGATAAAACCGCTCTGCATTGTGCACAAAAAAAGAGACTATAACTTTATCACGCACGGGTTTATAAGATATTTTTATAATTTCTTCAAAGTATTGACGATAATCAATTTTTTTGTGGTCAACTAAATAATCTAATCTTATCTTGCCCAATACATAATCAGGGTAATACCTTGATACTGATAGCACACTATCCGGCACGTCGCTAAAAGATAGAGTAAACATTTTTGCATATTCTGTGATGAACTGATGTACCTTAGAGGAATCTTTAGTTTTTACAACAGATGAAAGACGCGCACTAAATATTTGAAGAGGTTCTACCACAGATTTACTCTGTATATCAGCCTTCAGAAGACGAAATGAAAAAGGTGATATGATTGATTTATATTTTTCCAAAACTTGTAGTTGGGCATTTACCTTACAAAAGGTTTCTTCATAAATAAGATGCTTCTTAGTCGTGTCCTGCTTTAATAAATTTGCGGCAGTTCTTACTGCACTTGAAAACTCATATTGACATCTATATTTTCCTGAATTTTTACCGGCGAAAGAAATATCGAACTGATTATTTTGCTTCATCTGTTTCAGATTAATTATAATATCATCAGCCGGCTCAAAGTGAAAATTATCGAGTATAAAAACGATCTTACCTGCCTGTAGTGTCACCAGTGAAAAGTATACATGCTTCTTCTGATCGGGTAAAATAAAAATATAGGTGTTTCCTTTATTTGACACAGGTTCTATTTCTAACTGGTCAGTAGCAGTAGAGCCAACCTTAAAATTACTTTTAAAAATGATCAAAAAAGGTTTACCATGTATGCTGCTGTCAAGTACAACCCTAAACTTAACGGTTTTTTCTATCTGGTTTATGGTACTATGATTATTTGCCATTGACGTCAAGCCAGAAAGCAAGGTCAAGAGAACTATGATGAGAAGTGATTTCATTTGTTGAAGAATTAAAATATTAACGGATATTTTGAGCTATACCATTTACCCTTATTTCGTCATCTGGTATTGGATAAACGTATTTGGGATCATTCGGAGCCAATTGGTAATTTATCCCCTTGTATGCGTGAGTAATGGTTTTCGCAAAGCGCTGATCCTGATTTAACCTTCTCAAATCAGGCCATCTCAGATTTCTTAGTACACATTCTTTACGTCGCTCATTTAACACTAACTGTAATATATTAGTAGTGTTGGCGATCGTATATGGTACATAGAGACCAGTTTTATATCGTTTGACCAGCAAAGTATTTAAGTCGTCCAATGCCTTCTGACTTTCATTCAATCTGGCATAACACTCTGACCTAATCAGGTATACTTCATCTGTACAAATACCATTATAGGCAATAGAGCTACCACTATAATATCCTTTAAATGCGGGCCTATTTGTAGCTACCTCCAAACTAAAAAACAATACTTTTCTTAGATCATTATTTGAATATGTGTCATATAGCTTGCTATCCATTGTGCAATTAACCGGCAGATAAACAGTCTGTAAAGAATGGTATAGTATTTCATCAATAATTGGACTAAATGGCTGTCTGATGGTGGTATTTAAAACATTATAATCAATTAGAGATTTATATAAGTTCAAAGAGTTTTCAGCAGCATTTAGCGATTTATTATATTCCTGCATAATCAGATACACCCGCGCAAGTAATGCATAAGCCGCAGATTTGGAAGGTTTACTTCTATTTATCTTAGACACTTCACCGGGCAATAACTGTATAGATTCTTCTAAATCTTTAACTATCTGCTGATAGGTAACAGCAACCGTGGCGCGCCCAGCAACTTCATTAAGATTACTTGTCAACCTTAATGGTATACCAATATCATTGTTTGCAGATGCAGGACGATAAGGCTGGCCAAAAACCTCTTGCAGATCGTAAAAAGCATGAGCCCTGCAGAATAAAGCCCAACCTCTAAGTAGATTAAAATCATTTTTCGCAATATCGTGGTCTTTTATCTTTTCTAACCCCTCCAATACAATATTTGCATAGTATATTTTTTCATAAGCACTGTTCCAGTCAGAGTTTTTAAGACCACCAAAAATTTCCTTAGCATAAATATATCCATTGAGAAAAAGACCGGCCCTAGATGCAATAATGTCATCTGTTAAGGCTATATCATCTGTTCCTAATTCCCCTAATGCCGGAGCACTGGTAAACATTTTTTCATTCTCCAGCATCTGTTGAAAATCGAAATAAGTTTGCGGAATAGTCAACGCACTATCTGGAACTGCATCAAGATATTTTGTGCAGCTTAGCGTTAAAGAAACAGAAAAGATTGCAACGAGTATTTTTATCTTTTTCATATTTTTTTTTAAAAAGGTTTACAGATCTAGTTTCATTCCTAAGGCAATACTCCTTGGTTGCGGATAACTGCCGGCATCAGGATCGAGACCAGCGTTATTTGCACGCCAAAGTATACCTAGGTTACTGGCGTAAGCATAAAATTTAATTGATTGAAAAGGCATTTTTGGCAACATCCTTTTTGATAGGCTATAGCTGAATTGAATATCCTGCAACCTGAGATGGTCTCCTTGTTCAATAATTGCGGCAGATCTCAAGTAAAAATTATCTCGGACTACCACTAATGGATAAACCATGGAAGGAACATCTGTCATATGTTCGTCTCCAGGCTTTTGCCACCTCAAACTATAATCACTATGTCCCCTTCCCGATGAATTACCAAATAAAAGTGAATAATCAATTGATTCTCTTCTAAAATAATATCCCAGCTTGTAAATAAGATTAAACGACATGGAAAAGCCTCGGTAAGAGAAACTATTTATAAAACTCCCAGAATAGTGGGGATTAGCAGTGCCAACATAATCCAAATCATTCAAGCTAGTACTAGACAACATTTTTGTGTAATCTTTACTTATCTCCCCATTAAGATAACCCCGGGGGTCACCAGTCAAAGGATCTAGTCCTGCCCATCTATAGACATAGATTCCATTTAAATCCCTGCCAACATTCGGTATACTCCCAGAAATGTAATCTGCATTGCTAACCGGCATTTTCTTATAATCTGACACCCAAGTCTTAGCTGATGAAAAAAGCAATGTAGTATTCCATTTCAATCCTTTATTAATAATTGCTGCATTTAATGAGATATCAATACCACGACCTTTTATAGCGGCTGTATTTCCACGGAATGCTGTAAAACCAGACGATGGTGCCAGTAACGCATCACCTATCAAATCTTTCCCATTCTTTTGAAAATATTCGACCGTTCCATTAACGATATTGTTTTTAAATCCAAAGTCTAAACCTAAATTTAGTTGCCCGATACGCTCCCACGTTAAATCGGGATTAGGTGGATTGGTAATGCTTGAAGAAATTGCATTATATCTATTCGAGGAACCACTTCTTGTAGTAAGAAAGGCTGTTACACTCTTATCGATATTTCCATTATAACCATAAGTAGCCCTTAACTTCAACAGGGGTACAAGAGCAGAATAGTAAAAAACTTCCTTACTGATATTCCACCCAGTACCTACAGACCATAAAGGGGCCCATTTCTGATTGGTACGTACACCAAACAGATTAGAACCGTCGCTTCTTGCAGAAGCCGACAAAGTATAGCGTCCTAAGTAAGTATATGCACCATTACCGAAAAAGGAAATAGTACGGTTTGTCAATTTACTCATGCCTAATCCCGACATAATTTTTGAAGAACCTCCGGTAATATAATTCGCATAGTTATTAGCAAAATCTACTGGCAAACTCGTTTCTCTGTTAGGATCATAACCGTATAGACGATAACTATCGGATGAGGTAAGCGTCTCCCCTATTTCAGAACCAGTGATAACAGTTAACTGATGTTTATCGTTCCATGAATGATGATAATTAATTTGTGCTCTTAAATTCTGAGAAGTATATTCTCCATTTGTCAGATATAATATATTACCCAATGGTACAGGCCTGGTAACCACACCTGTTGTTGTATTAATCTGTGTAAAAGAATTAATGATATCCCTGGTATAATATGATTGCTGACTATCATGATCGCGGTTTGTGGTTGTGCCATTTCCATATCGATATTTTACTTCAACATTTAGTGAGGGTACAATTTTGTATTTCAGACCAAGCGAAACCTGGTAGTCTACAACCTTGCTACTATTGTCAGCAAAACCAAGTTCATCGAGAGGTTTGTAACTCCAATCCAATAAAGCAGCATTGGCTTTTGTACCGAGAAAACCATCCCTCCTTTTGGCTATGGGCAATGCGTTTCCATTTTCATCAGCCAGAGCCGCATAAGGATACATAGCCCCGTTACCAAACTCTGGGACGACAGCATTATTATCGTTGCTGTTCTGTGTATACAACATCCCCGTACTCAGTTCCAGCCGATGGTTTAGCAGGCTGTAAGTATTATTAGCATTTAACGATATCCTGTTGTAACTATTCCCCACAAGTTCAGACAGGTTTTTATCCCACCCACCAGACACATAATATTGCTGATTCTCGCTACCACCGATGATATTTAACGCATACTGCTGATTCAGCTTTTGCCTGTAAAAATACTTCTGCATATCATCCCTCACATCATGTTGTCCTAAGATACTCAGCTGCCGGTCCCTCTCTGTTGCAGAGATCAAACCAGAGCGTGCCTTCAGCATGATTTCTACAGCAGGGGTCAACGCCGTAATACCATCTGTGATATAGTTATTGTATTTACCCTTGTCAAACAGGTATTGCTCAACTTCGATAAAATCTTTTGGGGATATTTTCCTTTCATAATATAGATCTGGCTTTTGGGTTACTGTAATATTAGAATTGAAAGATACACTTACCGGTTGATTAAGCTTCCCGCGCTTAGTTGTAATCACAATTACCCCATTCCCTGCTCTTGTTCCCCAGATTGAAGCAGCTGCAGCATCTTTTAAAACGGTAATATTTTCTACATCATTTGGGTTGATGTTCGCAACATCACCTTCATAAGGGAAATTATCAAGGATTACCAGCGGTTGTGTATTTGCCCATATGGTACTCTTTCCCCTAATCGTGATTCCAAGATTATTACCGGATGTTTTATCAAACATCAAACCGCTGGTTACACCGTTCAACCTGCTCAATACATCTGTAGAAACACTTCTGTTAAAAAGTTCATTATTTACAACACTAAAAGATCCTGTAGACCTTTCTTTGGGAATTGTTTGGAAACCTGTAGAAACGGTCACCGCATCCAGGTTATTGGTATTTGGTTCAAGGATTATTTTTAACGACTGGCTGTTTGAGGTATTAAATGATACTTCAACGGTTTGGTAGCCGACATACGATACAGTGATTTTACCTGTTGATTTAGCTGGCACAATCATAAAGTATCCATTTTCATTAGTTTGAATTGTTGTAGTGCTAAGGTCTATTTTTAAAGTAGCACCACTCAATGGTTTATTATCTACTGCAGAGATAACGGTTCCTGTAATTGTAGGTCTGCCCTGTCCATTTACATGTTTGGCGAACAGAAAAAACAACAAAAGGAAGCCGGTCTGTATTGGAAAGTTTAGTTTTTTGTGCCTGATTTTTGGGCATAACAATTCCCTTAAGCGATTTTTTGCTTTCATTTTTTTCGATATAAAAATGTTTATTGCTTTGGTTACTAGGTTGAGATAGGTAGTATGGTTTAGTAACGTAAAAGAACAAAGCGGCCGGAACATTAAATAACCAACCTAAATTAAACGGCCGCTTTGTTACCTGTCAATCAGGTGGTTTAATCAACTTGTCATTATTATGGACTATTTGTGTTTTCATTATATAGAATTTACCAGAACACTCTTGTTATAATTTTAGCTCAACAATACCTAAGCTGTAAAACTCATCAAGCATTTTTTCGACGGTGATACGTTCAAGCATTACTATCTCCTCTATCCATTTCAATAACTTTTTTAGATTTTCTTTATCACCAGCTACTGCCGTCTTTTGATAATTAATAGTGGAAGCTCCTTTTTGATCATCCTGCAAAGCTTCTTTACGTATTGGTGCGCCCTGCTTATTAGATTTCCTGTTTTCTTTAATTATGTTTTTGGTTGGCGCATCCAATAAACCCAACACCATATTGATAAAAAAAACAGTATGATCCATTTGGATTTTAGACAGGCCAGACAGATCATTATTGTCCAGAATAGTTAATACTGTTTCATGAAATTCAGTGAAATGGGCATAAGTATACTTGGTATTACTTAGTACAATCACTAATTGCCCGCTTGCACTGACCTTATACTGACTTTGACCGGTTTGTTTATTCATTTCGTATTGCTTAAGTATTGTTGAGCACTGGAAGATTTAATGGAATGTTTTGTTCAGAAAAGGGCAAAGCATAGCCATAACGATTATACAAATCGATTTTTCGTAAATGCCGATGTCTGATTAATTCGTCATTGATAAGCTAATGACTTCAATACTAATGAGCAGCCCATTCAGGCCAAAATCAGATTGATGCTTTATTGATAAGTTTAATCCGGAGGATCAATAATTGAATGCAGGATCAGGCTTTGAGATGGATTCATTTTCTTTTTGCTTTACGGCATTGGAATAATGAATCTCAGGTAAGTTATCAAATAGCGATGAACTCAACCTGTACTCCCGGAAGCCTGTAGGAAGGCCATAAGCGCGTACAAGAGAGCCCATCGCTATCAGCAAAGATAGTGAATGGGCATCAACTCTTGTCCCTTGCGCTTAAGAAAGTTCCTACATTTTCCGAGCAAGATCCAAAACCCAGATGCCTGGATAATTGTCTGTATTTTTTGTGATTTTATCTTAACAAATAATTTTTATAATTCTTTCAATAGCTAATGTCGGGATTATAGTTTGTATATGCAAATTAAATATACATGTTTCTATAAGACTGCTAATTCCATTTATTAGTAAATGGCTAAGGAAATAAGAATTGCACCTGTTGAGCAGCACATCATAAACCAGGTGAGAAAAATCAGACAGCAGCTTAAAATTACAGCAGAAGATTTATCTCAGCAAGTCAGCCCCTCAAAAGACAAAAGTTTTATTGGAAACATAGAAAGTTCAGTAAAAGCTGCTACTTATACAGATCACAACTTAAATATTATAGCTGCAATTTTTTCTCAAAAAGCTAAACTGATTGGAGATTCGTCTGGAAAAAAAGAATATACTTTATATGACTTTTATCCGGAAGATTATTTAGATGATAAACCGATAGTAAAAACAGCATCTAAAATTATACATCCGGTCGGGAAGTCGCATGCGGTAACTGAACTTGCCCGACGCCGTTTTTTTGATCCCGGTAAAAGCAGTTCACAAACAACTGATGCGATTAATGAACTACTAGGTGAGAAATTTGAACAATCAGCCCTGATTTCTACATTAGCTTACGCTGTAAAAAAAGGTGAATTGATCAGGATAGATCTGAAAGATGGCGGAGTCCTTTATCAAACAGGAAATATAAAACCTTCAGCTGATCAATCCGGCACTCCATAAACATTAAACTTTATTTATTTCTGTAATGTTTATAATTTAGCACGATGAATGGAAGCAAATCACCCGTTCCTGTCTCTTCTATAGAGTTTGACAAAATATATCGGGTAATGGATAAGCGTATATCTCTGGGATACAGCGCCATTGAACTTTCTTTTTTGTTAGGATACCGTCTACAGTATGTACGCGACGTAGAAAACCCGGAAAAAACACTTCGATATACCACAAAGGACACAAATTACCTGATGAATATTTTCGATTGTAAATTACCGGAACTCATGTCGGGCAAAATTGATGAACCATTTTATCAGATCACTTTTAAAGTAAGTAAATATGCGGGCGGTATAACTTATCGTATATTTCGGGACTCCTTACGGGAGCAACAGCTTTTGTTTCGGGAATTCACTACAGGTGCTGAAGATACTATCACTGCAAATACTACTGAAATAACTGAACTCACTCAATTTTTGAATTCACTCTTTCACAATGACTATTTTTCAGTTCCTAAAACAGCGCTAGAAATTTTTAAACTTTGCAAACTGGAAGTCGGAAATTTAATCAAGCCGCATAGCTTATTTACTGCCCTTAAAACATTTACATTCAGAAAAATGCTACCCAAGTTGATTCAAGAGAAAAATGAATCAGGCAGAGTACTTTACAAGCGGGAAGGGTAGATATTATTAATAAATACACATCACCAAGTTATAAATGAGAAGTCAATGCCCATCAATATGATAAAACCTTTTGTAGTTAATATTGCCCAAACAATTCTGGATGACCTTAAATACAGATTGAGTCAGACCCGCTGGCCCGACGAACTATCCGGATCTGACTGGAATTACGGTGCCGACTTATCTTATATGAAAAAGTTGACAAATTACTGGCAGCATACTTTTGACTGGCGAAAAGTTGAAGCTGAGATCAATTCTTATCCGAACTATATGGCTGATATTGATGGGCACCAAATTCATTTTCTGCATATCAGAGGAAAAGGTAAACGGTCAGTGCCACTGATCATCACCCATGGCTGGCCCGGTTCATTTCTTGAAATGATGAAGCTGATACCTTTGTTAACTGAAAATCCTGATTTTTCTTTTGATCTGGTTATTCCATCTGTTCAGGGATTCGGCTTTTCTGGTAAAATTAACGAGCCTGGTTGCAATAGTGAGTTTGTTGCTGATATATGGCATCAGTTGATGCTGGAACTGGGGTATAAACAGTATGGTGTACAGGAAGGTGATATCGGTTCAGGAATCAGTA
>Ga0247816_10000894_pt1 | contig 15425 bp, 16 predicted proteins | sample UWRJL209509C1_FD_179930 | JGI IMG/M metagenome (GOLD analysis project Ga0247816, IMG submission 179930) | Plant litter microbial communities from Arlington Agricultural Research Station in Wisconsin, United States - UWRJ-L209-509C-1 | ecosystem: Environmental > Terrestrial > Plant litter >...
GACGCCGGTTTAGCCGCGCTGGGCCAAGGATGGCCCAGCGCGGCGGCCCACGGTCCAAAGCCGGAGTGAGGGCACACCGAGCATTAGCGAGGTGCCGAGTGGTGGGGCAAGAGCGTTTTGCTTACTTTTGCGCTCTATCAAAAGTGAGCCGCCGTAAGGGCGGAACCCTTATAAGCCCTGCCCGCAGCAACGGATATACACCCAATAAGCATCAGCAACTCAAGATGTGTAGATACCCATGCCGCGATGGCCTCAACTCGGTCTGCCAGCTAAACCCCGGCGTCCTTCAACCGCCGCGCATGCTCCACAAACAACCGAATCGGCTCCGCCCCCTTCCCCACCAGCCCCAACGACTGGTTGACGATATCAAAGTGGTCCAGCGCATAGTCATCACCAATCACCGTGCCCAAATGCGAGCTGCAGCGCCCGACCATCCCATCGCACTGGCCTTTCTCACGCACGAAAGTTTTGGCAAACAGCCGGCAACTGCGGTTGGTCCCGTCCAGCAAGTTACGCCCACGATCAGTCATGCCCGGCTGCAAGGTGCCCGACCAGGAGTAATAGCGCACACCATTGACCTCTTCCGCGCCGTGCCCACCCCATGTATCCGGAATACCTTGCGGGTATTGCCGATTGAACAGCGCCACGCCTTCGCTGGTCAGTGACTGGTGGGAGGCGTGGATGTCCGCCGCAAAGCGCGGGCCACGGTAGCCGGTTTCCAGCAGGCTCATCAGCCTGCCGATCAACCTCAGTACCACGCTCAGGATGCGGCCTTTGGCGCTGTTGGCCGGGTAATGGGTGTGCAGGTAGTCCGCCAGTTCCGAGCCGTGGTTGGGCCCGGCCACCGACGTCACCGACGCGACCCAGTCCGGGCGTTTGGCAGCGGCATAGCGCGCGGTCAATGAGCCTTGGCTATGACCGATCAGGTTGACCTTGTCGGCCCCGGTTTCCCGGCGAATCGCCTCGATCCGTGCCAGCAACTGCTCACCCCGTACTTCACTGGAATTGAGCGGTGCCACCTGCACCGCAAACACTTGCGCCCCACCGGAGCGTAATGCCGGGACGATGCCGTACCAATAGGGGTACAGCACCAGGCGCACAAACCCGAGCATGCCCGGCACCAGCACCAATGGATAGCGTGTAGCCAGCGATTGCGGCATGGGGCGAAGTCCTTGAAGCGAGGCAATGGGGCCATCCTAGACCAGCCTCCGTGACCAAGCCATGACGCTATTTGAGGCCCACCACCCCAACCACGATCAATCCCACTGACACCAACTTGACCAGGGTCAACGCCTCGCCCAACAAGGCGAACCCCAGAAAAACCGTGCCCAGAGAGCCAATGGCGGTCCAGATCGGGTAAGCGACACTCACCGGCAAATCGCGCATGGCCAGGGTCAGGAAGTAAATGCCGCAGATCGCCGCGAAGACGGTGATCACCGAAGGCCACAAGCGGGTGAAACCTTCGGCGTATTTCATGCTCATGGCGAAAGTCACTTCGAATGCGGCGGCAATCAACAAGAAGAACCAAGCCATATCAAAAGCGCTCCGCCAGATCCCGTAATGGCCGTTCGACGGTGTCGCTTAGTATGATTCGCACGTGACGGTCGGCATGGCTCAATGGTATTTTTTTCATCTGTGATGACGCTCGCACGCTAGACTCGGCAGACCTGAATGGCCGCTGTAATTCCGAAAAATCTAGTGCCTGGCGGCCCGCCTCACAAATGATCAATAGTTGATCAGGATGAACTTAACTCATCCATGGAGCCTCGCATGTTTGCCTCGCTGCCCCTGACGGCCCTGCGCGCCTTTGAATCGGCATCACGTTTGTTGAGCTTCAAGGCCGCCGCACAAGAGCTGGCGGTCACACCGACCGCCGTGTCCCATCAGATCCGCTCCCTGGAATCCTGGCTGGGCGTTCCCCTGTTCGAGCGTTTGCCACGCCAGGTGCGCCTGACCGAACGCGGCGAGCGCCTCTTCCATAGCCTGCACGGAGCGCTGCTGGACATCGCGCAAAGCGTCGACACCCTGCGCCCGCAGCGCAGCGTCGGCAACCTGACTCTGTCCACCACGCCCGCCTTCGCAGCGCTATGGCTAGTGCCCCGGCTCGGACGCTTCTACAGCGCTCATCCCGATATCAGCCTGCGCCTGGATACCCACTGCGATGTGGTCAACCTGCAACAGGACGCAAGTATTGACCTGGTGATTCGCTACAGCGCCAGCAACTACCCCGATCTGTTTGGCATGTGCCTGTTCGATGAATCTTTTGCGGTTTATGGCTCGCCCACCCAAGTCGCGCTGGCGGAGCGGCAGACCCCGTCCCTGATCAGCGTGCATTGGCAAAACTGCAAGATGTTCACCATTGCCTGGAAAGACTGGTGCGCCAAGGCCGGAGAAGACTGGATGCAATCCCCCCAACTAATGCGCGAGTACGACGAAGAGCACTACGCCCTGCAAGCGGCCATCGCCGGCCAGGGCCTGGTGTTGGCGAGCAATATTTTGGTTTCCGAGAGTGTTGCCAATGGTTTGCTGGTGCCGTATCGGCCGCAGATCCGCGTCGACGGTGCCGGCTACAGCGCCCTGTGCGTGCCTGGGCGTGAGCGGCATCCGCCGGTGCGGGCGTTTTTTGAGTGGTTGCAGGGGGAAGCGCGACTGTCGGGGCACACCTTATAAAATTCGATAAAACTTTTTGCGTTGCCCGGCACTCACAACCTCTGAGCGATCACGCCGGCAGAGCGTGGCGCAAAACCGGATTAGTACCAGGAGAATGAGATGACTGACTCACATTTGTCTGACGTAGCAACCTTGCGTGAACGCGCCCGCAAGAACGTCGAAAACGGCGCCGTGACTGAAGGCTACGACGCCGACCGCGAAGAGATCCTGCGCTTGCTCAACGAATCGCTGGCCACTGAACTGGTCTGCGTGTTGCGCTACAAGCGCCACTACTTCATGGCCAACGGTGTGAAAGCGCACGTCGCCGCTGAAGAATTCCTGGAGCACGCCACTCAGGAAGCTGAGCACGCCGACAAGCTGGCCGAGCGCATCGTGCAACTGGGCGGCGAGCCGGAATTCAATCCGGACCTGCTGTCGAAGAACTCCCACGCTCAATACGTGGCAGGGAATACCTTGAAAGAAATGGTGTACGAGGACCTGGTTGCCGAGCGGATTGCGGTGGACAGCTATCGCGAGATCATCCAGTACATCGGTGACAAAGACCCGACTACCCGCCGGATCTTCGAAGAGATCCTGGCTCAGGAAGAAGAACACGCCGATGACATGGCGGACATTCTGAAAGACCTGTAAACCCCTCCCCATGATCATTCCCACGCTCTGCGTGGGAATGCATCTTGTGACGCTCCGCGGTACGCCTTCCCAAGAGCAAGAGCGGACGCAGAGCGTCCAGGGCGGCATTCCCACGCAGAGCGGGGGAACGATCAGCACCGCAAAAACTCATGTGGGACCCAATTCATGTGGGAGCTGGCTTGCCTGCGATGGCATCACCGTGTTGTGACTGACACACCGAGGTGATGCTATCGCGGGCAAGCCCGGCTCCCACAGAGGCCGGGTCCCACATTTTGGTTTCGCGTTCAGCCGTTAACCCTTAACGGTTTTCGGCGCCTTGCCTTCCTTCATCTGTTGCAGCAACGGCGCACACTGGTTCGGCTCATCACCACTCGGTGCCACCAGCGCCAGCAAGCCTGCTGCCGGCCCGGCGATCACGCCCAGTGCCACCATGCCCGCGCCACGCAACATCAGCGGTACCGCTTTCACGCCGGCATTTGGCTTGATGAACGGCCCGTTGACGTACAACGGCGAACGCAGGGAAAACAGGCGGAAGCCCTTGGACTCCGGCGTGATTGTCAGGTCCAGTTGCTCGCTGGCCATGTTCGCGGTGCCATCGATGTAAATGATCGCGTTCTCGGTATCGAACACAAACAGCCGGGTAGTGGCCAGGCCGGACTTGATCCCGAAATCCGCCGCCGCGCAATTGATCTTCACTTCCTTGTCGCCAAACAGCCGGCCCACCACGTAGTTGCCGACGTTAAGCCCGGCGATTTCCATCAAGCCACGACTGATGGCGCCGTCGTTGATCAACATCTTCAGATCGCCATTGGAGGTGCCCAGCAGCGCGGCCACGGAATTGCCGCGCCCGGAAATATCCGCATCACCGTTGAGTTCACCGAAGCTGGTTTTCATCGGTTCAAAGGTCGGGAACAGCTGCTTGAGTTTGAAATTGCGCGCGGTGATTTTTGCCTGGCCTTCCATCGGCGTGATGCGGCCGTTGAGGCGGATCTGTGCATCGAGCTTGCCGCCAGCCACGCCGAAACGCAGCGGCTCAAGGCTCAACTGACCATCGTTCAGCACCAGGTGTGTGTAGAGGTCGGTGAACGGCAACTCGGCGCTGTGGACGATGCGTTTGCCGGTGAATTCAACATCGGCGTCCATGTCGCGCCAGCGCTCGGTGCGGAACTCTTCCACCGGCAGCACCTTGGTCGCCGGCTGTTTGCTTTCGCCGCCACGGGCCTTTTGCTTGGCGTTGGAGTCGGCGCCGATCAGCGGTGCCAGGTCGGCCATCAGCAGTTGGTTGGAAACCAGCGTGCCGCTGAGTTTGGGCCGTGGCTGGCTGGCGACGTAACCAAGGTTGCCGTGGATATCACTGTTGCCGATCTTGCCGTTGAAATTTTCATACTGGAATGACGCACCGCCGGCCTCGTGCAGCTTGGCGATCAGGTGACCGTCGGTGGAATAGGCCGGCGAATCCGGCAGGGTCACGCCGGTCAGCGGGTACAGGTTGCCCAGGCTGTTGCCGGAGAGCTTCAGCCGCAGGTCCAGGGCCCCGAGGTTCAGCGGGTCGGTCAGGGTGCCGGCCAGGGCGATGCTGGTGTCGGCGATCTTGACCTGGGCTTGCAACGGGAACGGCTTGGCGGCGTCCTGCAGCGCCAACAGGCCGCCAATCTTGCCGGTGCCCGCAAGTTTCTGGCCGTGGTATTGGCCTTTGACGGCGAGGCCAAACGCGTAGTCCTGGGGGGAGGAACCCTTTTCCAGGGCCTTTTTCGCGTCGGCATCACCGACGATCTCGCCGAAGGGGATCGGCTTGCCGAGCAAATCGATCACTACGTCGAGTTGGGTCTTGAGGGTTTGGTCGTCGAGGGTCACGTGGCCTTTGTCGAAACCGATGGCGCCGATGTCCACCACCCAACTGGAAGGCTCGGCATTCGGGTCCTTGGGGTCGAACTGGAAGGCCCAGTTGGCGCGGCCATCGGCCAGGCGCTGCAACTCGGCGCTCGGCTCGGTCAGGTCGATACGCGGAATGACCACGCGTTGGGCCAGCAATGCCAGAGGCGAGATGCGCAGTTCAACGCGCTTGAGGGTGACCATCTGCGGGTTCTTCGACCAGTCGGGGTTGCCCAGGGTCAGGTCTTCGGCAATTACATGCGGCCATGGCACCCAGGCGCGCCAGCCACCTTCGTCGGGCTCGCGCTGCCACACCACGGCCAGGTTGCCATTGATTGCAAACGGGCGATGCAGCTCTTCGGAGACCTTGGCATTCAAGGGCGGCTTGATGCGGTTCCAGTCAAAAAACACCAGGAACAGCACAAACACGGCGATTAACAGAACGAAGCTGGCGCAGCTCCAGGCGAGAATTTTACGAGTGCGCGTCATTGCACAGGACTCCAGATTACGACTGCGCGTGCCAATGGCAACGCACGTAGGACTACAGCTTATATGGCTACGACTGGCAAACCGCCCCGGGGTTTAACCCAAAGCACGAATTAACCGCAAAAAGCCCGCTTGCGCAGGACTTTCCTGACCAACCCGACAGCTTCAATCATCAATGACGCACCGTTGTTACCCACGCTCGTGTCGAAAATACCCACCACGGTGCAAAAGCGCGGGCTTGAGAGGTGCGATCTAGAGCCTCTGCCGTGAACAATCAATTCTGTTGATTATTACCATTGTGTTTATGAACTTTTATATCGACTTATCAAGAGTAGCATTACTCCTGTACCCACTTTATCGCCCTCCCAAGGAGCAACCCTCATGAAACGCCAATTACTCGCAAGCTTTGTACTTTCCGTCCTGGCCACCAGCGCATTTGCCCTGCCAGCCGCGGAACAAGCCACTCCACAAGTTAAAGCTGACGCTGCACATTTCAGCCAGACCCTGGCTCGCAGCGGCGCCTCTGACAAGAACAACACCGACTACAACGGCAGCATCACTGAAAATGGTTCGGAACAAGCCAACAAACGCGCTTACACCGAAGGTGTTGCTGAAGGTGGTGCTGATCGCCTGATGGAACGCAACGCTGTCGCTGAAGGTGGTGCTGATCGCCTGATGGAACGCAACGCTGTCGCCGAAGGTGGTGCTGATCGCCTGATGGAACGTAACGCTGTTGCCGAAGGTGGCCGTGATCGCCTGGAACAGAAAGGCCTGGTTGAAAACGGTTCCGACCGTGCCAACGAACGTGCCTACGCCGGTGCTGTCGCTGAAGGCGGTGCTGATCGTCTGCAAGAACTGCATCAAGCAGCGAGCTAAGCCCGTGCTGGCCCTGGAAAAAAGCCTGATCACCCGATCGGGCTTTTGACTTTTTGTGAACCGTAGCGCCCTTCGCCCTTTTGAAGTTCGACGCTGGCAAAGCTGATTTGCTAGAGTGCGTCGCGAACCCTGTCCACAAAGCCCGCCTGCCAATGCTGCCCCGCGCCGAACAGAAGCAACAAACCCGCCTCGCCCTGATGGACGCAGCCCGCCATTTGATGGAGTGTGGCCGTGGGTTTGGCAGCCTGAGCCTGCGGGAAGTCGCCAAAAGCGCCGGCATTGTGCCGACCGGTTTCTACCGCCACTTTGCCGATATGGATCAGTTGGGCTTGGTACTGGTCAGTGAAGTCGGCCAGACCTTCCGCGCCACGATTCGCCTGGTGCGCCACAACGAATTCGTGATGGGCGGCATCATCGATGCCTCAGTGCGGATATTCCTCGACGTAGTGGCCGCCAACCGCTCGCAGTTCCTGTTCCTGGCCCGTGAACAGTACGGTGGCTGCCTGGCAGTGCGCCAAGCCATCGGTGCCTTGCGCGAAGACATCACCTGCGACCTCGCCGCCGACCTGACCCTGATGCCCAAGCTCCAGCACCTCGACGCCGAAGGCTTGCACGTGATGGCCGACCTGATCGTAAAAAGCGTGTTCGCCACCCTGCCCGACATCATCGACCCGCCCGCCGATGCACTCCCGTCGCACCTCACGCCCCAGGCGAAAATCACCCAGCAATTGCGCTTTATCTTTATCGGTCTCAAGCACTGGCAAGGCCTGGGCAGCACCGAATAACGCGATCAGCCAGCGTGGTGAAAACGCTTGGCGGTGGTGTAGTTCCGCTTCCAGTAGCTGTTGCTCAGCGAATCGATACGCACGTTCTTGCCGGTACGCGGCGAGTGGATGAATTTACCCTCACCTATATAAAGACCGACGTGGCTGACCTGGCCGCGCCCATTGCCTTTGAAAAACACCGCATCACCGGGCCGTAGTGCGCCACGCTTGACGGTGGTAGCGGTTGAACGGTGCATCGCCGCGGTGGTGCGTGGCAGTTGAATATTCGCTTCGGTCTTGAACAGGTAAACCAACAGGCTGCTGCAGTCGAACCCCTGCTCCACCGAACTGCCGCCCCACTTGTAAGGCGTGCCGAGCAATTGATGCGCTCGCCCGATAACGTCTTCGATAGACGGCTTTGGCATCGACTTCAATGGCGACTCCAAGGCAACCGGCGTGACAGTACGTTTTTGAACATTGGCCCAAGATGAAGGCGTGACCAGACAAAGACTCAAAATGATTAAACACAAGAATGACTTGAACATGATGTAGACCGCAGTGGATTAAACACGGGGCGGATCCTACTCAAGCACCGTGTAAGGCAACGAACTCCAAATCCTCAATCTGTGTAGGGAAAATCCGAAACACCATCAAGCCAGGAAAAATAGATCAAAGAAGTATCATGGCCTGCCAGGTGAGACCCAACGAAAAACGCCCGATTGCGGTGCTATACCCCTCCAAGAGCACCAAAATGAAACACATCAGAATAATTTCCTGCGCTATCGGGTGGCACAGGCCGCCTGCCTACAGGGAATTCCTACGCATCCCATGGTTGGCAAGCCCCTTGCTCTAGCTTGCTTATCGCTCATAGCTGGAAGCCTCCTGATGCTGGTGATCCACCGCCGAATCGCCCCCGAACCCGTCTGGGCCGCCGAGTTGCTGCTCAATTTCGAAGCGCGCAGCAAAAGCCGCCTGCGCTGTTTCAGTGCTGAAGGCGAAGACGTCGGCCTGTTTCTGGAGCGCGGCCAACCGCCGCTGCACGATGGCGAGTTCCTACAGGCCGAAGACGGACGTGTCGTACGCGTTTGCGCCCGCCCTGAACAACTGCTTCACGTCACCTGCAGCAGTGCCTTCGAGCTGACCCGCGCCGCCTATCACCTGGGCAACCGCCATGTGGCCCTGCAAGTGGGCGACGGGTGGCTGCGCCTGCTCGACGACTACGTGCTCAAGGCCATGCTTGAACAGTTGGGCGCCACCACCGAAACCATCGAAGCGCCGTTCCAGCCTGAACACGGTGCCTACGGCGGCGGCCACCATCACTCACGGCATGGCGACGAAGACTTCAATTACCCACCCAAGCTGCATCAGTTCGGCGTACGCCTATGAACCCAGCCTGGGCGCTGCTGCGTCTGGCCAGTCCGCAGTTGCCGATTGGCGGCTACAGCTATTCCCAGGGCCTGGAAATGGCCGTGGAGCAAGCTCGCGTGACCGACCCGCAGAGCGCCCGCCGCTGGATCAGCGACCAACTGCTGCTGAACCTGGCGCGCTTCGAAGCGCCGCTGTTGCTTGCCCACTGCCAAGCCGCCGCGGATCAAGACTGGCCGCGCCTGGCACAGCTGTGGGAGGAACATCGCGCGAGCCGCGAGACCCGCGAGCTGTACCAGGAAAGCCGGCAAATGGGCTATTCCCTGCATCAATTGCTCAATGGCTTGCCGGAACTCGATGAGCCAGCCCACGACTTTCTTGAGCAACGCAGCGAACCCCACCTTGCCCTCGGCTGGGCCTTGGCCGCCCGCGCCTGGAACATCAGCCCGCAAGACGCCTTAGCCGCATGGCTATGGAGCTGGCTGGAAAACCAACTGGCCGTGCTGATGAAGACCTTGCCCCTGGGCCAGCAAGCCGCCCAGCGCCTGACCAGCGAACTGCTGCCGTTGCTGCAACAAGCCCAGCAACACGCCAGCACACTCGACTCAACGCAATACGGCAGCGCCGCGTTCGGCCTGTCCCTGGCGTGCATGGCCCATGAGCGCCAGTACAGCCGCCTGTTCCGTTCCTAGGGGCTCTTACTTTTATTTTGGAGAAGCACATGAACACACAACCCCTGCGCGTCGGCATCGGCGGCCCGGTCGGCTCCGGCAAGACGGCCCTGACCCTGGCCCTGTGCCTGGCCCTGCGTGATCGCTACAACCTGGCGGTGGTCACCAACGATATCTATACCCGCGAAGACGCCGACTTTTTGGTGCGCAACCAGGCCCTGGCGCCCGAACGGATCATCGGCGTGGAAACCGGTGGCTGCCCGCACACGGCAATTCGCGAAGATGCGTCGATCAATCTCGAAGCGGTGGACCAGTTGAACCGGCGCTTTCCAGGCCTGGACCTGATTTTGGTGGAATCGGGCGGTGACAACCTGTCGGCGACCTTCAGCCCGGAGCTGTCGGACCTGACTATCTATGTGATCGATGTGTCGGCCGGCGACAAGCTGCCACGCAAGGGCGGGCCGGGGATCTGCAAATCCGACTTGCTGGTGATCAACAAGATAGACCTGGCGCCGTTGGTGGGCGCGTCCCTGGAACTGATGAACAGCGACACCCAGCGCATGCGCGCCGGCAAACCCTTTGTCTTCAGCAACCAGAAAACCGGCGTCGGCCTGGAAGAAATCGTCGCCTTCATTGAACGCCAGGGCCTGCTGACAGCAGCCTGATCAACCCTAACAAGGAGCCTGTCCATGGGTCTCAACAAACTTCTCGCTACCGCGGCCTTGCTGCTCACCCCGGCCCTGGCCTTCGCCCACCCCGGCCACGGCGACAACGGCCTGGTGGCCGGTATCAGCCACCCCTTGGGCGGCCTCGATCACTTGCTGGCAATGCTCGCCGTCGGCCTGTGGGCGGCGCAACAAAAAGGCGCCGCTCGCTGGGCGCTGCCGTGCACCTTTGTCGGCACTATGTTGATTGGCGGAATGCTGGGTTTTGAAGGCCTGGCACTGCCGGCACTGGAGAGCGGGATTGCCGCTTCGGTGCTGGCGCTGGGCCTGGCGGTGGCACTGGCGGTTCGCCCGCCGCTGTTGGTGGCGGTTGCCGCGACTGCATTGTTTGCCTTGTTCCATGGCGTGGCGCATGGCCTGGAGCTGCCGGACATGTCCAGCCCTTGGGCGTACGCCGCGGGGTTTGTGGGGGCGACGGCGGCGTTGCATGCGGCGGGTTATGGCGTGGTGCGGTTGCTGCCGGCGGCGGCAGCGCCGTTAGTGCGGGTTGCCGGAGCGGCTTCGGCGGCGACTGGAGTGTGGTTGCTCGCTGGCTGAGATTTGCGTCGCTTTCAAGGGCCTCTTCGCAGGCAAGCCAGCTCCCACAGTTGACCGAGTTCCATCTGTGGAATGCGGTCGAATGTGGGAGCGTGGTTGCTCGCTGGCTGAGATTTGCGTCGCTTTCAAGGGCCTCTTCGCAGGCAAGCCAGCTCCCACAGTTGACCGAGTTCCATCTCTGGAATCCGGTCGAATGTGGGAGTGTGGTTGCTCGCTGGCTGAGATTTGCGTCGCTTTCAAGGGCCTCTTCGCAGGCAAGCCAGCTCCCACAGTTGACCGAGTTCCATCTCTGGAATGCGGTCAACTGTGGGAGCTGGCTTGCCTGCGATAGCGGCGGTACAAACAACACTTATCCCAAGCCTGCTACCATGTCGCGCAAACACCCCTGCCGTGACGACGCCAGCCGATGCCCATCGCTCCAAGCTCCGCCCTCAAGCCTCAATTGAACGCTGTGTTCACGCATTTCAACGACCTGATCGTGCCGCTCTGGCAAGGCCCAGGCTGGAATGCCGAGCTGGCGCTGCCCTATGAAGCCCTGGACGCCGACCATCGGCCACTGCCGCCACAACGCTACCGCGCCATGGCCTGCGCCCGGCAGTTGTACCTGTTTGCCAGCCTGATCGGCGAGCCCGGTGCAGCCTTTGCCGAAGAACGCGCAGCAGCGCTGTTCCGTTCCCTGCAGCGGCACTTCCACGACGCCGAACACGGTGGCTGGTTCTACAGCATCGACCCGCACGGCAAACCGCTGGATAAACGCAAAGACCTCTACACCCACGCCTTCATCATCTTTGCCTGCGCGCATTACTGGGCCAAGGTGCGCGAGCCGCTGGTGGAGTCGGTGCTCGATGCCGCCCTGAACGTGGTCGCCGAACGCTTCGCCACAGGCGACGGCCTGTATGAAGCCGTGCTGGAGCGTAACTGGTCATCCCTCAAGTCCGGGCCCCTGCAAAACCCGCTGATGCACCTCGCCGAAGGTTTCCTCGCCACCCTGGCCGTGCGTGAAGATGCCGTCACCCAAGACGCCCTGCTGGACTTGGCCAGCGCCATGCAAAAGCGCTTCATCGACCGCACCCACGGCGTGATGATGGAGAAACCGTTGGGCGCTGTGGATAACTGGTTTGAGCCGGGGCACCAATTCGAGTGGTTCTTTTTGCTGGAGTCTTCGGACTTGCTGCGGGGCACGCCACTGCACGCCTCGCTGACCCGTGCCTTTGCCTACGCCGAGCAGATGGGTGTGGATAACGTGACCGGCGCGGTCAGCGGCATGCTGGCTTTGGACGGCAGCGTGCGCGACGGCACCCAGCGAATCTGGGCTCAGGCGGAATACCTGCGGGCGCTGACGTTGCGGCCTGACAGTGACGCGGTGCTGGAGCGCCAGTTGCAGGCGTTGCAGCAGCAGTTTCTGCATGCCAAAGGCTGGAATGAGTGTTTGGATGCCAAGGGGGCGGTGAGTCGGCGGGATATGCCGTCGACCACGCCTTATCATTTGGCGACGTGCTATCGGGGGTTGGTCGAGTATCTCGGCTGACTTTCGGGCCTCATCGCAGGCAAGCCAGCTCCCACATTTTGATTTGTGAACCCATTCAAATGTGATCGTTCCCACGCTCTGCGTGGGAATGCATGCTGTGACGCTCCGCGTCACGATTGCGCCGAGCTTAAGTCGTGTGTCGATTGGGACGCGGAGCGTCCGGGGCGGCATTCCCACGCAGAGCGTGGGAACGATCAACGACTCGGTGTTAGCCCTTGGCACCACGCTCAATCGCAAACCCGGCCCAGGTCTGGCTCACCGGCATCAGTTCCAGGCGGTTGATGTTCACGTGCGCCGGGGTGTTCATGACCCAGAAGATGGTGTCGGCGATGTCCTGCGGTTGAATCGGCTCGGCACCGGCGTAGGTCGCGTCATAACGCTCTTTATCGCCTGCAAAGCGCACCAGCGAGAACTCGCTTTCACACAGGCCCGGCTCAATGTTGGTCACCCGTACGCCAGTACCTTGCAGATCACACCGCAGGTTCAGCGAGAACTGTTTGACGAAGGCTTTGGTGCCGCCGTACACGTGGCTGCCAGGGTACGGGTAGTTGCCGGCGATGGAGCCCAGGTTGATGATCCCGGCGCCACGGCCATGGGCTATCAGGCGCGGCAACAGCAAGTTGGTGGTGGTCAGCAGGCCCTTGATGTTGGTGTCGACCATGGTTTCCCAATCGTCGAGGTTGCACTTGGGCGCAGGGTCGGTACCCACTGCCAGGCCGGCGTTGTTGATCAGCCCGCGCAGCGTGGCGAAGGATGGCGGCAGGTTGGCGATGGCCTCTTCCATGGCCTTGCGGTCACGCACGTCCACTACCAGGCCAAGCACTTCGGTCTGCTTGGAAAGCTCGGCGACCAGGGCATTCAAACGCTCGGCGCGACGACCGGTGAGCACCAGTTTCCAGCCAGCCTCGGCGAAACGTCGGGCACAGGCCTCACCAAAACCGGAAGTTGCGCCGGTAATAAACAACGTATTGGTCATGGTGTTCTCCTAGCAGGATTCGAGTTAAAAAATCAGCAAGCAGAATGCCCGGACACCGGCGTGGCGGCAACCAATACACACACAAAACTCTACACACCTGATCAAAAATCGACCAATCGCTCGCAGCCCTTACCAGCCGTGGCCCGCAGCCATATGCGCGCACGTTATCCACAGCCCCGTCCACAGTCTTTGGGGGCAAGTACAAAACCCGCCAAGCCGCTGTATACAAGGGTTTCAGAGCGATTCAAAAAGTTTTTTGCTTGACCTTGGCCAAGGCGTATGTAGGCCTTGGCAAAACGCTGCAACGTAGACGATGGCTCCAGGCCAGTCATTCCGGCCTCTGCGGAAGTCTTTCCAGAGTTTAGTCACAGACTTATCCACAGGCTGGACTGACATTTTCCGGTCATATACCTGTGTCTTTAAACAGGTTGACAAAACCCTCGACAGGTCCCGAAAAAGCGCCTGATCAAAAATCAACCAGAGCGCTGCAAGCCACGGAATAAAAGGCCTCCAGCCAGCTACTCCCACGTTACCCACAGCCGGTTCCACAGTGGATGGGGACAAGTCAAAACTGTGACAAAACAGGTATTTGCGGCGGCTATATGTCGCGCTTTGAGAGGTGGCTGAATTTGTTTTCCACAATTTGCCGGGAGGCTTGTGAACAACGCAAAAAACCCTGTGGGAACTGGCTTTTGTGGGAGCTGGCTTGCCTGCGATGCCGGCACCTCGGTGGTTCAGGTAAACCGAGGTGACGCTATCGCAGGCAAGCCAGCTCCCACAAAAAAGCGGGCTCCCACAAGATTTCAGCGCAAGGGCTTAGTGCCCGCCCAAATAGGCATTACGCACTTCTTCATTCACCAGCAATTCCTTGCCGGTGCCGGTCAGGCGAATCTCGCCGTTAACCATCACATACGCCCGATCAGACAGCCGCAACGCATGGTTGGCGTTCTGCTCCACCAGGAAGATGGTCATGCCGGTAGACGCCAGCTCACGCAGCGTGGCGAAGATCTGCTTCACCACAATCGGCGCCAGCCCCAGGCTCGGCTCGTCGAGCAGCAGCAGTTTGGGCCGGCTCATCAACGCCCGGGCGATGGCGAGCATTTGCTGCTCGCCGCCGGACATGGTCATGGCCCGCTGGTTGCGCCGCTCCTTGAGCCGTGGAAACAGCTCGAACATGCGCTGCATGTCCTCGCTGGCAAACTTGTCGCCAATCGGGATGGTGCCCATCAGCAGGTTTTCCTCGACGGTCATGTCGGGGAACACCCGCCGCCCTTCCGGCGACTGCGCAATGCCGTTGGAGGCGATGTAGTGGGATGACTTGTGGGTAATGTCGACGCCGCGGTAAATGATCTGCCCCGACTCCGCCCGTGGCTGGCCAAAGATCGACATCAGCAGCGTGGATTTACCCGCGCCATTGGAGCCGATCAGGCTCACGGTTTCCCCTTCGTTGATGTGCAGCGAGACTTTTTTCAGGGCCTGGATCGGCCCGTAGAATACGTCCAGGTCTTTCAGTTCGAGGATGGGTTCGCTCATACCAGCTCCTCTTCATCAGCGCCCAGATAAGCCGCGATCACTTTCGGATCGTTACGGATCTGTTCCGGGCCGCCTTCGGCAATCACGTTGCCGTGGTCGAGCACCACGATGTGGTCGGAAATACTCATCACCATGCCCATGTCGTGTTCGATCAGCACCACCGTCAGGTCGTGTTCGTCGCGCAGCAGCCGAATCATCGCGCTGAGAGCTTCGGTTTCCTGGGGGTTGAGGCCGGCAGCCGGCTCGTCGAGGCAGATGATCTGCGGCCGGGTGCACATGGCGCGGGCGATTTCCAGGCGCCGTTGTTGGCCGTAGGACAGCTCGCCGGCCAGGCGGTTGGCGCAGTCCACCAGGTCCACCACTTCCAGCCAGTAGAAGGCATGGTCCAGGGCGTCGCTTTCAGCCTTGCGGTAGCCCTTGGTGTTGAGGATGCCCGCCAGCATGTTGCGGTTGACCCACATGTGCTGGGCCACCAGCAGGTTTTCCACCACCGACATTTCCTTGAACAGGCGAATGTTCTGGAAGGTGCGCGCCAGGCCTGCACGGTTCACCAGATGGGTGCCGCCGAACATCTTGTAGAACACCCGGCTGGCGAAGCTTTTCGGCGAGACAAAGTCGGTGGCCTTGAAACGCTCGCCGAGCAACTGGATCACGTTGGTTTGCTTGCCGCGTACGTTGAGTTCGATCTTGCCGCCGGAGGCTTTGTAGAAACCGGTCAGGCAGTTGAACACCGTGGTCTTGCCGGCGCCGTTGGGGCCGATCAGGGCGAAGATCGAGTTGCGTTCGACCTTG
>Ga0247816_10000897_pt1 | contig 15420 bp, 11 predicted proteins | sample UWRJL209509C1_FD_179930 | JGI IMG/M metagenome (GOLD analysis project Ga0247816, IMG submission 179930) | Plant litter microbial communities from Arlington Agricultural Research Station in Wisconsin, United States - UWRJ-L209-509C-1 | ecosystem: Environmental > Terrestrial > Plant litter >...
GGTCCTCGACGGTGGGGCGGCTGCCGCCAACAAGATCACCGGCAACAAGCACGCCGACAAGATTCAGGGCGCGCGAGACACCGCGGACAAGCACATCGGTCAGGACGACCGCGACGCCGGTAGGCCGTCCACGGACCGGACACCCGACAGTAAGTAAACTGCCGCGCCGTGAGCCGGCACTATCGGTACGGATGCCTCAGCTAGGCGTCTGAACGTCGTTAGCCGCCACTCAGAGGCTGAGTTAGGGCTGCGGCGCCGCTACGGTCGGAACGAACTTTTCCGTACGCTCCTGGAACAGGGGTGCAATGTGGGCAGCCCAGTTACGAGAGGTATGGATGCCGTCCCGTCGCACGGGCGTGCCATCGACGAACACCGGGCAGCGGCCACTCGGTGCGCAGAACCAGGAAACCGTGTCGACGTAGACCACCTTGCCTCCAACAAGAGACCGTTCGGCTTCGCTGCCGGACCGCCAGGACGACGGGATCACACTTACACAGTCGGCCGGCGTGCTGATTGTCGTGGCACAGTCGGCAATCGCCTTGCCTTGGGGCGGCGGTGAAACAAAGATCACACGGTCGGTGAACGGCTGGATCTGATCGATGGTGGCTTGCGCGGCGGCGGTCCATTCAGAGATGCCTTCGGCCTTCTCTGCTCCAGACCGGAGGTTGAGCGGGTTGGCCCATTCGTAGTTATTACTCACAAAAACTGCGACTGGTTTCAAACGTTCGATCTCGTCGAGCGCAGCGGTCCGAGAAATTTCACAGGCCGTCCTCTTGGCCTCGTTGGAGAACTTCGTGTCGAGTTCGATGGACGGGCATCCGGCTCGGGTCAGCCCACGGATGAAGTGGCTTTCGCCATATACCTCTCGGACCGTCGGGAGCAGGGTAATGCCGGTGGAGTCACCCAAGACCACAATTGCCGGATCTGCGGCATCACCGAACGAGCACGAGTCCGGGTCCTCAGCCTTGGTCGCACCGCATCCTGACGCGTCTTCCACGGGCCCCTGAACGGCTACTTCGGACGCGGACGGAGTCAGGGTCGGCCATTCGGTGGCGTTCAAGGCATCGGCGATGTCTACAGCCATTTGATTCGACGCCGCACTCGCATCCGGATCAACGACGGCCGTCTCAACAGCGGTGGCGGACGAGTCGGTGACGCCACCCTTGACCACGACGTAGGCACTCACGCTGGCGACAGTTACGACCGTCACGGCCAGCGCGCCGATGAGGCCCATCTTCACACCACGCGCGGTTGACTGACGCCACACGGTCGTGGCCTCGCGGCGCGAAGCGCGGTTGGGGAAGGACGACAGGAACGGGGACTGCGACAACGGCTTTTCAATGACGGCGTAGGACGCGGCTGCCAGACCGAACATGGTGATCAACGCGATCGCGAAGTAGGCGCGGGACGTCGTCGGCATGAAGACGCCCAAGAACACGATGACCGGGAAATGCCACAGGTACAGCGAGTAAGAGATGTCACCGATATAACGACTCACCGGATTGGTCAGCAGCCAAACGTTTCGTGACTCTGAGCCAATCCCCGCAACGATCACCAGTGCCGTGGACAGCACAGGCAGCAGCGCCCAGGGTGCCGGGAACGGAAGGTCCGGGGAGATGACGATCACTGAGATGGCGATGCCGGCCAGGCCGGTGTACGCAAGGGCGGTGCGGGCCAGGGGTTTGATAGCCGTGAACTTGTGGGCGAAGAGTGCAAGGAGGGCGCCGACGCCCAACTCCCAGGCCCGTGTCGTGGTCGAAAAGTATGCGACGGTCGGGTCTGAAACAGATGAGAAGTAGGCCCAGCAGAACGACAACGCAGTGACGACGACCATCATCGTCGCGATCGGCGAGATCCGTCGCAGGCCGGTCGAACCGGGACGCCGGCGGACGGTGAGGATGAGCATGGCCATCACGAGCACCGGCCAGACGAGATAGAACTGTTCCTCGACCGAGAGCGACCAGAAGTGCTGCAGGGGCGACACGGCCGTGCCGATCTGGAAATAGTCCGTCCCACTCGCAGCGAAGCGCCAGTTGGACAGGAAGAAGAAGCTCGCCATGGCATCCAGTGCGATCGACTGTGCCCTAGTGGTTGCGAGGAGGATGAACGATGCCAGCACTGTGACCAGGAGCACGACGGTCGCCGCAGGAGCGATGCGGCGAACTCGCCGAAGGTAGAAGTCCCGCAGGGAGATGCGGCCGTTGCGCTCGAATTCTCTGAGCAGCAGGCCGGTAATCAGAAAGCCGCTGATGACGAAGAAGACGTCGACTCCGACGAATCCACCGGAGGGCCGATGGAACAGGTGATCGCAAATAACTGAAACGACTGCGACCGCCCTCAGCCCCTGAATGTCGAACCTTTTTTTCCGCATCCTCAATACTTTATGGCCATCGGAATGGCTGTCGGTGCTTATCGGCCTCTGGCCGTGTTGTGGCTGGGCGACGATGCGCGTTGGCCGAGGCGATTATTTGGCGCTGCAATGGTCATTTGACCGAATTCAGGAGCGATAAACTCGCTCAAATGCGGGGGATACGACTAGACATACAGGCGCTTCGCGCCGTCGCTGTACTTCTTGTTGTCGTCTACCACCTGTGGCCGGCAGCCCTTCCCGGCGGTTATATCGGCGTCGACATGTTCTTTGTGATCTCCGGCTACCTGATCACGATGCATTTGCTGAGGGAAATTGCCAAGACAGGCACGGTTTCGGTTACCCATTTCTGGGCGCGACGAATCCGCAGGCTGCTCCCCGCCGCACTCACCGTCTTAGCTGCTAGCTTCACCGCGGCACTCATCTGGCTGCCCAAGTCGATGTGGGCGCAGAACCTGCAAGAGATCGTCGCGAGCGCTTTTTACGTGCAGAACTGGGCGCTGGCGGCGGACAGCATCGACTACTTGGCAGCGGAAAATTCCCCGTCGTTGGTACAGCACTTTTGGTCGTTGTCCGTCGAGGAACAGTTCTACCTCGTCTGGCCACTTCTCATCCTCGCGGTCCTCGCTTTCTCCAAGAAGCCCAAATGGATCGCTGTGGCCCTTGCAACGCTTGTCGTGCTGTCGCTGGCCTTCTCCATCTTTGAGACCGTTCGGAGCCCTTCGTCGGCGTACTTCATCACCCCCACAAGGGTTTGGGAGTTCGCAGCGGGTGGACTCCTAGCGTTCGCGCCTCTCGTCAGTTGGGTCCGAGTTCGAGTCGTTGCTCAGTGGGTGGGTCTAGCCTTCATCGCCGTCGCGACCTTCTCGCTCAACGCCGAAACACCGTATCCGGGATCCGCTGCACTGCTCCCCGTTATCGGCACAGTTCTTCTTCTGTGGGCAGGAGAGGTCGAGACCGAGTGGGCGCCGAGCAGGCTCGCCTCATTCGGCCCGATCCAGCTCGTCGGCGACCTCTCGTACGGTATCTATCTCTGGCACTGGCCGCTCATTATTCTGTACCCCTTTATCCGTGGAAGCGGCGCTGAGCTGAGGGGCGGATTGATCATCCTCGCGGTCAGCGTGCTGCTCGCGTGGGCAACAAAACGGTTCATCGAGGACCCGGTCAGGCAGCATCGTTTTTGGACCCAGAATCGACGCCGCACCTACATGCTCGCTGCGGGCGGGATGGCCACGACGTTGGTGCTCACCGGCGGCCTACTCGTTGTGTTGGATGGCGACAAGCGAGCCGCACAGGCGCAGGCAATGGCCGAAATCGTCGGGGGCGACCCATGTATCGGCGCGGGCGCCCTGGAGGCCTCAGCAGCCTGTGCTGACCCATTCGCCATTCCGGACGGCCTAGACCTGGCGGTAGCAGCGGACGACCGAGGCGTGCTCGGGATGTCGTGTCTCGGCGTCGACGACTCCGTCACAATCCGCGCCTGCCAGTTCGGCGACGATCAGGGCGACGTCACAGTCGCCGTGGTCGGCAACTCCCACGCCGCGGCGCTCTCGTCGGGATTGGCCGCTTACGCCGAAGGGAACGGTTGGGATATCCGGACGTACCTGAGACAGGATTGCCAGGGTGCGATCACTCGGCAGGTCGAGGATTTCCCGACCGACACCTGCCTTGAGTGGACCGATCAAGTTCTCGACTCGATTCAGAACAACGACAGTATCGACCTGGTTGTCTTCCAGAGCTACGTTGCATCCACTCCGAAGTCGTTCGCCGAGGACCAGAAAACACAGCTTCAGAACAGCATGATCGAAACCTGGGACGGCCTCATCGCAGCCGGTAAGAAGGTTGCTGTGGTGAGCGATGTGCCAGGAATGCGTCCATCCGATGCGCCCGACTGTGTCGGCCGCAACCTCGATGTCTACGATCCGTGCAGTCTTCCGCGCGAAAACGTTGCCGTCTCAAACTCGATGTTCGACGCGGCCTTGAGCGATCCCGGCGTCACGACGATCGACATCACCGAGTTGTTCTGCGACGCAACCACCTGCCATGCGATCGTCGGGGGAGTCGTCGTGTACTTCGATTCCCACCACATGACCGCCGCATACTCCCGGTCGGTTTCTCCGTACGTCGTCGACCAGCTGAGCACACTACTCATCGACTAGCGCGGCAGTGCGCTGCGGATCACGTCCTCGAAACGAAACGCCGCACCAGGTTCACTGCTCGTTTCATGAAGCGGTCCCTCACGACTGGCGCCAGGTTCGCCAAGAGTCTGTCGAAGTCGATGAAGGCGAACTCAGGAAAAAGCGCTGGCCGGAGTGACACGGCGGGTGGACCCTGCATGAACTCCTCGCCACTGTCGCTGGCTGAGTGAATCGACCGCGCCCACGCCCGTTGGCGGCCCGAGGTAGCCACTCGCACGCCAGCCTGATTATGCGCGCCGGCATGGAACACCGTTTCGCCAAGCGACGATAGGTAGCCGATTCCGAAGGCATTGTGAAGGTGGGTGACCTCCTGCACAACCAACTGGTCGCCCACGGGCTGAACGTAGATACCGTTCGGGTGGCTGAGGAAGCACCCCTCGTTGGCGGGAATGGCGAGCATCCGAAGGTCCTCCACATGATGAGCTCCAACGGCATCATCATCATCCAACCTGAAAGTGACGGTGGGCTCTCCCGGAACGATCAGGGCTGCCACGCGTTCCTGCACGTCATCGTGTAGCCCGATCTCGACGATGCGCAGGTATGGCAAGCGGAGAAGCAGCGCGTAGAGGCGAGCCTTGTACACCGGTTGCAGTTCTGTCGAGATGAGCATATGCAGAACAAAGTCCGAGTCAGTCTGCGCGGAGAGTGAAGACAATGGCATCGTTTCCACCAACCGCAGTCGGTTCTCGATCCGTGCGGGAGCGAGGATGGACGCTACCGCTTCCGCAACAGTTATGTCCCGGGTGGCTTTGTATCCTCGCTTGTGTGACTCCGTGACAACGCTGAAACGCATTAAACCAACGACTGCGACCATGACTGGTCCTCCCCTGCGAGGACCGCCCGCGTTGGTTGAGCCTACCGGCCTCAGCCGTGTGGTCGGTGCGGGATGGCGCCCCGCGGGGCGTGGACAGCCTGCGGCGATGGCTCCGGCAGTAGAGTTGACGCAGCCCGCCCGACCTCGCTCGGCTCGGCTTTTGCGGTGCGATGGCAGGTATGTACCGCGCTGGCCACGGAACTTATCCGGGTAGTGCCCTAGCTGGAGGTTCTCAATATTGCGTACAAGTGCGGTCGTTTTGAATTGGAAAGACCCAACGAGAACCGTGCGATGCGTCGCCGCGTTGGTCGCGTCGCCCTCCATTGAGCACGTATTCATCGTTGACAACGAGTCTTCGGGCGAGCTGCGGTCAGCTCTGGCCGAGGCCAAGCTGCTGGCGCCAGAAGCCAGTTCGCTGGTCGAGGTGCCGGAGAACCGTGGATTCGCGGGTGGGGTGAACCTAGCTCTCCAGCTGTCTCTCGAGCAGGGCTACGAGGCGATCCTGGTGATCAACAATGACGCCGTTGTCACCGAGGAGTCCATCTCGCTGCTGACCGCCACTCTGGAGCGCAAACCGCGAACGGGTCTGGTCGGTCCACGCATCGTCCACGCGGATGGCTCCGAGGAGTCAGCGGGCGGACAGCTGGTGCCCATGGCCGGCATTACGCGTCATCAGTCGGGTTCGGGCACGGCACCCGACTTCATCACCTGGGCCTGCGTGCTGGTGCGAGCCTCGGCCCTCCGCGACATCGGCCTGCTGGACGAACAGTTCTTCATGTACTGGGAAGACGTCGACTTCTCCCTCCGACTTCGGGCGGGGAACTGGGACTTCGAAATTTGTGAGCGGGCGACCGCGACCCACGAGATCTCGACCAACCGGAAGAGCTATCCTGTGGCGATCAAGGCGTATCACACCTGGTCAGCAGCCCTCTTTGCGAAGAAGCACCGAGGTCTCTGGCTGATTGGTGGCCCGGTGTGGCTGTTGATCAGCGCGGCTACGAATGTGCTGCGGAGGCGCGCCGGCGCGTTGCGAGGTCTGCGCCTGGGCGTCGCGCTGGCTCGGGAGAATGCAACGCCCGCCTACCTGAGTGCGATTCGAGCCAAAGAGTTCGGTTGATGCCGTGACGCGCTGCCCATCGGGCTACGCTCCTCAGGCGTGACGGCCGCGGGGACGGCGCTTCCGCGCGATCTTGCCGGCGATGGGGACGGCAATCTGGCGAAGCACCATGCGGTTCTCGCGACCCGCGAATGCCCACAGGAGAAGCACGTAGATGAACATGCCGCCGACCCCGAGTGGAACAGCGAAGGTCCAGAAAGCGTGCTCGCCCTGAGCCCAAGGGGTCAGTTGCAGGAAAGCGATGCCGACGACCACGGGAATCATCGCCATGATGCAGCGGAAGACCTGTCCGAGGTACTTCCAGACGGGAAGCCCGATCAGGCGTTTGAGGGCCCAGATGCGCACCGGCCAGGTGACGATTCTGGACCAGCGGGACAGGGCAACCCCGAAGATTCCGAGCGGCAAGAGGGCGAAGACCAGGACAACACCGACGATGTTCTGCAGCACTGCCACGTTGAGCGCCACGTTCGCGCGGCCGATCGCCAGAAACGCGCTTCGGTCGAAGTACATCACCGCGCCGAAGGCCCAGCCGAATGATAGAACCCACATGATCTGCACGGTCTGATCCCAGCCGTCCCCAAAAGCGAACGGGACGATCTGGGTTGCAAGCGCGGCGACGAGGCCGAACATCGGAACGCCGATGGCGGCCGACGCAAAGGTCATCTGGAGGAAGATCCGATTCAACCTGGGCAGATCGTCTTGGACTTTCGAGAAAGTGGTCAGGGTGACCTTCGACATGACGGTTGTCACGAGCTCGATCAAGATCGTCCCGATGCGCTGTGCGAGGTAGTAGTAGCCCAATTCCTGAGCGCTGAAAAACGCACCGACGATCAGCTTGTCGATGTTCTGTTGGAGCGCATCGAGGAGTCCGATACCCATGATGCGAACGCCCATCGCCCACAACGATTTCAAGGACGCCAGCGAGTATTCGAGCTTCGGCCGCCAGGTCGTTGAGGACCACAGCACGATCACGGAGGCGATGCTCGTGGTCAGGCCCTGTGCGACAAGCGCCCACACGCCGCCGCCGCTGAACGCGACTGGAATTGCCACTGCAGCGCCGCAGACGGCGCCGATCACTTGACGAACCGCTAGTGACCGGAATCCGAATGATCGCTCGAGCAAGGCCGCAGGGACCTGGGATAGCGACGAAATGGGAAGCCCCAGACCCATGACCCGGAGGACTGCGGTGAGGTCAGGTTCGCCGAAGAGCTCTGAGATGAGGGGAGCGGCGAAGAAGAGGGCGGTGTAGAGAACGATGCTCAGTGCGATTGAGGTCCAGAATGCGGTGGACGCGTCCTTGGCCTCCAGGACCTTCTTTTGCACCAGCACAGTGACGAAGCCGGCGTCGATGAACACCTGCAAGAGCGCGGTGACGATGGTGGCCATCGCCACCAGTCCGAAGTCCTCCGGGGAAAGCAGACGGGTGAGAACCGCGATGACGACCAGCGCGAGCAGCCGAGACGTCCATCTCTCCAGGATGATCCAGCCGATCGACTTGGTGGCATTCTGGCGGAGGCCGTCGTTGTCGCTCATAGCTCGTTCTGCGGAGCGCCCATAGGGCGACTCACGACGATCTCGATTTCAGCGCCGCAAGGCGTTTTCTCAGAGGCCGACTTCGTTCCGCGGCTTCCTCTAGGGCTGCGCGGGGTCCGAACGCGGCCCACAGGGTGAAGAAACGACCGCGTGAGGGCTGGATACCGAAGTCCCGGGTCATTCGGGAGTCCAGTGGTCGCGCCAGTCCTGCCGCGAGTGTCTTGCCCGAATGGTTCTCGCCGGTGTCAACGTGATACACCGCAGCGGGATACGGGAATGCTTCGAGCTCGTGGCCGTGATCGATGAACCACGTGTCGGCGTTGCGGTGGGCACCCATGATGGCCGACAGTCGGTCGCCGTAGGCTGCGGCGATTTGCTCTTGCGACGCCGCGACAGTCAGGTCAGAGGGCACCCCGTACGCGTCAAACGGCACGACAAAGGATGTGCCGCAGGCCCGGTTGAACTCGGACTGTGGAACATAGGAGTTCCGAGCCCGAGAGTACATCCAGCCATCTCGAACGACCCAGACGTCATGCTTTGGCTGGTCACGGACCGTCGCCGCGAGGTTACGGTGCACGAAGTCGTCCGCGTCGAAGATCATCACATGAGTTGGTGAGTAGTCCCGGGCTTTGATGAGTCCTATCCCGAGCTTGGTCCCCTTGTCCCACACGAACGGTTCGCGAGCCGTCTGCGCGCCCGTTGCGGGGGCAGGCGGAGGGAATTCCACCTGCACAAAATAAGAGCGTTCAGGAAGCGGGAAGTCGGGCTTCTTGTTGCCGACGATGATGATGACGTAGTCCTGAGACGACTGCTGGGCGACAGAGTCGAGGGTGCCCTTGAGGAGCTCCTCAACCCGACCGTAATCAACGGAGTTCTGAGGATGCCGCAGCGTCGTGATGAAGGCAAGCATTAGCTCGCGGCGAGATCTTCGACGTAGCCCCGCGCGACTTCGATGTCCGTGGCGTATCGTGCCGTTGTGAATTCACCGGTGTACTCGTCGAATACGGCCTTGATCTTGTGATAACTGTTGTCCAGAACCACGTGATCGATGCCGAGCAGAATCGCCAATACGTGGGCGTGAAGCCGGTCGACGACAACCAGGCCCGCCGACGAGTACATCCCCAGTGCGCCCGAGATGTTCGTGTAATTCAGAGACGAAACGAGTTTCCGCACGGCGAATTGCGGGAACGTGGGAATGAAACTCAGGCGGCGGTGGTACCGCACGAGCCTGTGGTGGATCTTGATCGCCCGCCGAGCAAGGTTGAAGCGAACCGCGACCCACCCTGCGCGGTGCCAGTCCGTGATTCTCGTCTTGATGCCCGGAATCCAGTTGTCACCGACCGCATACAGACCGGACAGGGCTTCCTTGTCCTGGCGAGCGATGATGAGAAGCGAACCGTCCGAGGGTGCACGGCTGCCAGCAGGCGGGTCGTAACCGAGCGCCATGTCCGAGCAGAACACCTGCTTCAAGTCGGGCAGGAGTTTCGCCGCCCGCGCCATCGACTGCGTGTCGCGAAGTAAGAGGTGGAAGTCCGGGTGCGCACCCAGGATCGCGTTGGCCTGCGCCGCGCGCTCTTCCGACTGAAACTGAACCGACTGGGGAAGTTGCACGATGCGGTAGTCGGGAAGATCCTGAGCGATTCGCTCCCGATGATTCTGATGACCTGTCCAAAGATCACCGAAGTTACCGCCGCCCTGGAGAAGAACCACACCGGACGGCATCGCACGGCGCAAGGCAGCCGGGTCATAGGACTTCTGGTCAGCCATGTATCGCACCCTCAGCCCCATGCGGCGGAGGTAAGCCATCTCGCCGGCCCAGATGAGGGAATCGCCCACGTTGACCTGGTTCGGTGCGTCGAGCAGTGCGACGTCGACCGTGTCGCTTCCAATTGCCCCCCGCAAAGCCAACTCCGCGGACGCCCGTAGGCTGCGAAGATACTCCGCGTCAATGTCGCTCAACAGCACACTTTCCTCTTTCTTGCACACCTAGACTCATTCGCACCGCTCGTCCTTCGACGTTGCGATGCTGCCGACCGGAGCCTGACTGCCCTGTTCGGGGCCCCCTAGCGAGGCTCATTCACGGTCTGTGAATCGTACCCGCAGCGTCCATCCTACTGATAACCCGTTAACTCCCCCTTTTAGGCCGCCTGGAACAGACCGGCCGGGAGGAGGCGGAAGACCTCGAACGCTAGGCTCATTCAGATTGCCGTTTATATAGGGAGCAACTTGTCGGTCGAAGTAGTGCACTGGAACCCTTACCGCTACCGGGAACAGACGCGTTTTGCGCGTTTCGGTCCGCGCGTGAACAACTTCGGCGACCTGCTCGGCCCCGTCATCGTCGAGAAGATGCTCAAAAACGCCGGTATCTCCCCGCGTGGCGCAAAGTCGCCCCATCGCCTTCTGGCCGTGGGCTCGATCATGCACCTCGCCAACGAGGGCGATCTCGTCTGGGGAACGGGAATGAACGGGAAGAAGCTCACCACCGATCTTCCGTTCCGCCAGCTGGACGTGCGAGCTGTGCGCGGGCCCCTCACCCGCCAGGTGCTGCAGGAAAAGGGCATCAACGCGCCGGCGATCTACGGTGACCCCGGTCTCTTGATCGGTCAGCTCTGGAGCAGAGAAGAACTCTCCGCCAAGCAGGCACAGCGCAACTTCTCCGTGGTGCCCAACTTCCACGACTTCCCCCACGTGCCCTCCACCGAACAGACGGTCAACCCCACCGGGAAGCTCTGGGACGTGATCGGCAAGATCGCCGCCAGCGACCTCGTCGTCGGATCGTCTCTGCACGGCATCGTCATTGCAGAAAGCCTCGGCATTCCCGCCCGGCTGGTGCTGTCGGACACCGAGCCGCTGTTCAAATACCAGGACTACTACGAGGGAACCGGGCGCACGAACTTCGCGCCGGCTCACTCGATCGAAGAAGCGCTGCAGCTCGGCGGCGAGCAACTGCCCGACTGGGATCCGACCCCCCTCCTCGACGCGTTCCCATACGAATTGTGGGCAACCAACACCCGCGCGAGATAGCGAAGAGAGGTAGCCATGCGAGTTCTCATGTCTCCGGGGCCGGAGATCTCTAACCCGTTCATCTCCTTGCTGATCCGCAACTTGGACACGGACGTCGTTGTGAGCAAATTCACGTGGCGGGACGCGTTTCTGAGCAAATATGACGTGCTGCACGTCCACTGGCCCGACGCCCTGCTGAAGGCTCCCACCCCTATGCGCCGCGCTCTCAAGGTTCTGCAGGTACGGGCCTTGTTGCTGTGGAACCGAGCTCGCCACCGCCGCCAGGTGTGGACGGTGCACAACGTGACCCCGCACGAGAACGGCGGCAGTGCGCGAACCAAGGCGCTGGAAGCCTGGGACCGTTCCTGCACCGACCGCGTATTTCTCTCCCAAGCTGCCGCGAGCATGGTCACAACAGACCACGCCAGGGTGATCAAGCACGGCGACTACCGTGACGTGCGTGACGCACACCGTGACCGCATGGTGCCGGCCCTGACGGGAGAACTGCTCCTGTTCGGCCTGCTCCGCCCGTACAAGGGCATCGAAACCCTGGTTGACGCGGTCGCAGGTCAGAACGACCTGCGCTTGCGGGTGCTCGGCCGGCCCGAGCCCAGTTCGTATGCTGACGCTCTGGTGCAACACACCAACGGTTCCAGGGACGTTGATCTCACTTTCGGCCGGGTCGAAGAAGCAGATCTCGTTGAGGCGATCACCCAGTCGGAGATGGTCGTGCTGCCGTATCAGAAGATCTATAACTCCGGAGCAGCCCTCATGGCGCTGACCCTTGGCCGACCGATCATCGTCACCGACTCTGGCACGATGCGAGAGCTCCGCGACGAGGTCGGCAGCGAATGGGTGCACTGCCTGGAAGGCCCGCTGACGCCCGAGTCCTTGACCGACGCTGTCGCTGAGCTTCGCGGCTCGTCTCGCGCGAGCCTGCCGACCTTCATCGACAGAGACTGGACAATCATCGGCCACGCCTACTCCGACGTGTACCGCGGCCGGTACTGATCCGGCTCCGAAGGCCGAATCCAGGCTGTTAGGCTCAGCGCTGGCCGCAGTGTGCTCGCCACCCGCGGGTCGAACTGCCGTTGTGCCGCGGTTACGGGCGGACTCAACCTTGAATCAATCGGTAAGGACGCACCACGTGGGCATCAGCGACAACGACCAGACGAGCAGAACCCCCCTCAACCGAGTGTTGATCGCTGTGGCGACCTACAAGCGTCCAGACGGACTTCAGGCTCTCTTGCAGTCGCTGGAGTCGAGCACCGCCGGCCGATCCTTCGACGTGCTGGTGGTCGACAACGACGCTAATGGCTCCGGTCGGGCCGTCGCCGAGCTGAGCCCGTTGTCGCTGACCTACGTGATCGAACCCAAGCCCGGCATTGCTGCGGCGAGGAACAGAGCTGTCGATGAGATCCAGACCTACGACGCGGTGATCTTCGTCGACGACGACGAGTTCGTCGTCGAAGGCTGGCTCGATCATCTGCTCGATTATGCCGAGACTTCGCGTGCCGGAGTTGTCACCGGGCCGGTCCAGTCGATTTTTCCCGACGACGCCCCGAGCTGGGTCGTCAACGGCGGCTTCATCCAGCGTCCGTCCTGGCCCCATGGTCAGGTGCTCACGGCTGGTGCGACGAACAACACCCTGGTCAAGATCGCAGACTGGAAGAACGCGGGAGCACCTCGGTTCGATGACACGTTCTCGGCCACCGGCGGCAGTGATGCCAAGCTCTTCTCAGTGCTGTTAGCGCAGGGAGTGCAGATCGAGTTCTGCGCGACAGCCCTCGTTTACGAGCCGGTTCTGCCTGAGCGGATGCGGTTCAAGTGGCTTGTTCGACGCGGCTACCGTAACGGCATTGTGTCGGCGCGGATCTGGACAGCGAAACACGGACGGGTGCGCACTCTCGTCAAGGGAGTCCTGTTGGTCCTCGGCGGTTTCGCCAAAGTGCTCAAGGACCTGGTGTTCGGCAAGGGCTTGCAGGCCGGGTCCTTCAACGGTCTCCTCAACGGCATGGGCGTCGTCTCCGCGCTCATCGGGGTGCGGGTGCACGAGTACAAGCGCACACCCGCCCCGAAGGCCGCGAGGCGCTAGCCCTGGTCGGAGGCGACCAGCGGTTCCTCGCCGATCGGTCGAGCGACTCGGCGTCGGCCTGACGCTGCCGTGCGCGGCTCGCGTGTTGTCGTCACGGCAAAGCCGACGGCGATGAACAACACTCCGGTCATGGCGTGCCAGCTCATGACGTCGAAGAAGAAGTAAAACGCAACGATTGCGATGAGAACCGATCTGGTGGCAATGTCGGCGCGCTTCACGGCCAATACCAGGACCGCCACCAGGAGCCCCAGTCCCACCAGGCCGGACGCGATCACCTGGGAGATCAGGGCGTTATCGATGACCTCGAGTCCGCTAGTGCTGAGGATGCCCTCGTCGAAGAGCTGTTGGGCCGAGTTGTATCCGGAACCGAAGAGCAGTCGGAGCGGCGGCAGGTCGGCCAGGCCCCACGCGGTCTCGATGACGGCGCTGCGGTGCAGTAGCGAGAAGTCGCCGATGAGGATGGACCGGACCAGGAAGGCCACGCCCGCGGCGCCGACCACGAGGGTTGCGAAAATGGCGAAGAACAAGCCGGGCAGCCTCTTCCGTTGAGCGCGAGCGCTGATCAGCAACGACACGCACCAGGCGGCCAATCCCACCGCGAGGGCCACCGCGGCGGACCGTGTGCCGGACAGGACGATGCCGGTTGTGATGAGGAGAACGATCGCGATCATCCACGGCCGGCTACGAATGACCCCTGACAGCAGCGCCAGGAAAAGACCGACGGTCAGGAACGCGGCGAACGGGATGGGATAACCAAGCGTCCCCTGTGCCCGGTTCGTCCAATCGCCGAGGATCAGGTTGTCGCGCACGATGTAGGTCTTGTCGGCCGCACTTCCGGTGATGAGGTCGCGGACGATCTCGAGCTTGAGGAGGGATTCCAAGACAGCAAGGACCGCCTGGATGGCGGCAGCAATGATGATTGCGGCGATGACGCGCGGTCGGTGCTCGGTCCGAACGTTGGCAGCTCCCAGGAACACCAGCAGCCACATGGCGCCGATGCCGACGGCCTTCGCCGTGGTGCTCATGTCGGTCTGCAGCGCGGTGGGTGCCACAAGGGCGAGGCTCAGGAGGGCAACGAGGATCGTTGACTTGGGGAAGCGGACCTCACGGAAGTGAAGAACGAGCGCCAGGAGGACGAGCCCGGACACCCACAGGGGCGCCGTGGTGCTCAACAGGGTCGGCGCGAGCACAGATCGTGAAATCAGGAGCAAACCGAGAGAGGCGATGAGAGCCGAGACCAGGCTGAATTGCCGGTTGTGCAGAACGGCGGCCAGGCTGAGCAGGACCAGTGGGACCGTGGCCACAACCCCCGATGTGTTCGCATCCAGAAACTTGGCCGCGCTTAGTGCGACGACCGTGAGGACGGTCCACAGCGCAATTCTCGCGAGCGTCGACGGGAAGGCGCGGGCGCCGGGCTGGCGGTGCTTGCTGACGGCCGGGGTGCCGTGTGAGTAGCTCAACTGCAGACCACACTCGCCGGGATCGTGCGGATCCGTCCGCTGACCGGCGTGGCCCGATTCTCCGTGCTGCAGTCGGCGAGCATTCTGAATACGGCAATGTTCACTGAGTTACGCGATCCCCTGAGTCGAAAACTGATTTCAAAAACCCTAACCCACGTGGGTTAGGGGTACAGCCAATGGTCGGCCTCGAGCCGGCCGTCGAGATGCGGGAGATCGTCGGCGACCTCGGACGGTGACCGGTCGGATTCGAGCGCTCTCACGATCGCGTCGACGAGCATCTGGTCGGGGGACTCTGGGTCCAAAACGCCGTGGCCGTGCTCGATGAGCCAGTTGGCGATACCGGTCTCATCGCTCGCTACGATCTCGAGCCCAAAGCTCAGGCCTTCGAGGATTGGCAGCCCTATCTGCTCTTTCCAGAGCGGTGAGGGCTGGGAGAGCATGAAGAGGGCCTTGGCGGCCGACAGGTGATCCCGGATCACCGGGCGGGGCGGGTCGACGTGAAATTGCACCGTGGGGCGACCGGCTGCCCACGACCGAACTTGCTCCTCGAACGGCCCCTTTCCGAGGATGACCAGGTCGGCACCCGGGACGCGCTCCAGGACCGAATCCCACACGCCCATGAGGTTGGTGATGCCCTTGCGAGCGTCGAGGGCGCCCAGGAAGACGAGCCGCGTGCCTGGTCGGTCGAGGGGAATGGTCGGTTCTTGAGTCGGGAGGCCCCAGATCAAGGTGTGATCAGGGGGCGTCTCGGTCAGTCGCTTAGTGCCGAGCAGCGCGGCATAGTTGTCGCGCGCGGCTTCGGTGCCGAAGACCACCCGGTCCATCCGGTTGA
>Ga0247816_10000899_pt1 | contig 15405 bp, 10 predicted proteins | sample UWRJL209509C1_FD_179930 | JGI IMG/M metagenome (GOLD analysis project Ga0247816, IMG submission 179930) | Plant litter microbial communities from Arlington Agricultural Research Station in Wisconsin, United States - UWRJ-L209-509C-1 | ecosystem: Environmental > Terrestrial > Plant litter >...
CATACATTTCTGATTCTTAACATTATCTTTAATTAGTCTAAATTGTGTAATTGCGCAATATTATGGAAATTTGCTCAAAATTCAAAGATTAATTGTTGTGACATTTAATGTTAACGCAGATACTGATTGTTTAAATTACTTACACTTAAGAAATAGGTTACTTTTTGGCTATAAGTCCTATTAAAGCAGCCTTTGGGGACGATTAAAACTGATAATTTTGTACTTTTCAGCTGTAAATCTCAAAATCGGGTAGTACTGGCAATCTGAATTTGACAAATGTGGTTTGTACCAAACATCTATAATTCACTGTAATCAGTTTGTTTTTGTTTCCGGTATAAGCCCATAAAACGGTTTTAATCCACCGAGGTCAAACACTATCCTGTCCAATATTACTCCCGGATCAATCAAATAGATTTTGAGCTGGTGTTTACCTGCTTTTAGCTCTGGCACTTTGATAGATCGTAAAGCAGCATTACTCAATACATTCTGCTTCCACTCTTCACTGCGGCCTATCGTACGGAAGTTCAGCACAGTCGCAGGTCCATCATCTACGCTGGCTGCATAGCGCATTTCAGAATTTTTGTTTAGCGGAGAGGTAGGAATAGTATAAATTTTAACCTCCGCAGCCGAACTGCCGGAAGAGTAAAAATCATAAGTTAAGTAAGCCTGTGTTTTAATCTCATCGTCCGTATATATGCTTTTAAGTACAGGAGAAGATTTTACAGGCAGCGACTCCATTGACTTCCCTGTTAGTCCTAAACCGGCAATTTCTCCCCAATGCTTTTCGTTGCCGGGTATATTAGCAGTATAATTTTTAGCATAGATTGAAACGTAACCTTTTTGCTCAGCAAAACCTTTATAGGCAATACCGCGATAAAATGAAATATCTTTAACCTTGATTTTTACTGTGAAAGTCCGCGTACCTGATGTAATGGAAATTCCGCCAGAAACTGCGGCATTCGCAGGTGCTTTAGTCCAATCAATATTTACCCATAACCGTTGCTGACTTTTATCGGCTGCTGCGTCGAGTTTACCACCCGTTCCTGATACTTTGATCCATGGGTCTGATGACTTAACATGGTAAGTGAGTGAAGTGTCCCGCTGTAAAAAGATATCAATAAATTGCTGCTGACTGCTCTGGTTATCAAATGAAAGTGTTAATTCGCTATCCGGAGCAGCCGAGTTGTTATCAGTAAAACCTTCCGTTATAACTTTCCATGATGATTCCTGATCTGCCACCTGAATATTGAGGTCAGGTTTTTTGAAAACAGGGAGGTCCCGGGGTTGCATAGACATCATGTGTGCCCATTTCCCATTCAGCAATTCTTCGTTATAATATTTAGTTTCTTTATTGATCTGTTCATAAGCATCATCCGCCTGTGCAGCATAATACTTTGCGATCAGTCTCCCTTGCTTTGCATATAAAAAAGCCTTATCACGATATAAAAACTTTTTATTCATTAAAGAAGAACTGATTACCGGATAATAAACCAGCTGATAAAAACTGGTTTGGCGAATTTTATTTAAGCTGGTACTTAAAGCCCGCGTTTGTTTTTCCATCGCATTATAAGCATCTATACGTTTCTGTGCCTGATCTCCATAATACTGATGATTATAAGCTGTGAAATTCACACCAGTAGTAGGCTCCGTCTGGCTCCATCCCATAAATTCCGGCTTCCGTTCAAACGCAAGCTGATAGTAATACCACATTACCTCACTCAGCTTGTTCGCATGCTGACTTCCAAATATGTTCCCCAGCCAATCTCTTAAATGTGTCTGTGCGTAAGCAGTATTTTTAAAGGGTTTAATGTCATATGCCATGTCCATAAACAGCTGGATATTATATTCCGCAGGTTTGATATCACCTACATTCAATACCCATATATTTTTGGCATTCATCTCATAAGCTCTAGTCATTTCCTCCCGGATTAATCCCGGGTTGGTCGTATTCAGCCACAGATAATCATGCGGCCGGCCCCAATAGGATACATGGTAGTACACACCCGATCCTCCTGAACGCTGATCTTCTGTGTTATTATTTAATCGCTGTATATAACCATAGTTATCATCCGGCCAGATAATGGTAGCATCGTCCGGCAGCTTTAAATCCTGATCATAGATCTCTAAAAGCTCTTTATAAGCAGTAAAAGCTTGCGGGACTTTAGTGATGTCTGTATTGATGTGTTCTTTCAGCATTTTCCTCTGGTTATCAATAATACGCTCCAAAAGCGGAACGGTCTCTTTGATGGTTTTCACCCCCTCAATACCGCTATCATGTACTCCCCGCATGCCCAGTGTAAAGATCGTTTCGTTATTACGGCTCTCCTTTACCCGGCTTTCCCAGTACGCATCCACGTTTTTACTGTTACTCACATAATTGAAATCACCCATTGTCGTTTTATCCCATTCACTTACATTATTCCTCAACATTGGTTCTGCATGTGAAGAGCCGATTACGATCTCATAATCTCTGGCTACCTCTTTATTGCCGGGATAAAAGAAAAATGCTTTGGTACTTGGGTGCATAGCAGGCCATATTAAGTTTGCTTTTAAACGCAGCAGTAACTCAAACACCTGAGCGTAGGTTTTCGGACCGATATCTTTTGTTCCCGGCTCATAAGTTTTTGCCGCCCAGGGCTGTAAGCCCCAGTCTTCATCATTGATAAATATTCCCCTGTACTTTACAGATGGGGTTACCGAGGTAAAGGGCTTGATAGTTATTGATAAACTTTTTCTTTTGTCCGGAACTACATCCGCCCACCAGTACCATGTATTTACGCCGATCCGAGCAGAAATATCAAATACACCATAAGCAGTTCCCCTCGTGTCGCTGCCTGCAATTACCAAAGCCTTTCTGATATTTTTACGGGGATTTTCCAGGATGTCAATGTGGTAACATTCCCATTTTTCCTGTAAAGTTCGTATAGTTTGCTGAGTGGTGAATCCACTGATTAGGGCCGACTGTATATTTCCGATAATAATCACGTTTCCTTTTGCTTTGCTGATATCATTGAGAACAACAGGCAAATAGCCAGTTACCCGCTTAATGTCTGATGCCAGTAAATGCGCACTGATCGAATCTAGTTTAGGCGCATGTGTACCATAAATAATGGTTACTTTTTGCTGATTGGTCACCATATCAAAAACCGCTGCCCCAGCTTTTTCTAAGCAGGTAAACAAAAACACAAGGAATACAAAGGCTTTTAGAAAATGACCTGACATAGTTTACTGATAAAATAAATAGGTGGTACAATTGATAGTTAAATTAAAGTTAATGTTTATCTGCACTTATTTATGATTATATAATCTCGATAATCATTTCTATTACCCGTTTCTCAGAGTAGGGAAAATGGAAAGGTCAGTGCCGGATGTAAATAGGCTGGCTATGCTACAATCCTGAACTGACCTTTAACCATACCACTGGATAAGTGATATTAAATAACTGGATTAAAACATTACGTACTCAATGCTTCAAACGCTTTCGGCAGTGCATTATCCTTAAACTCCGGCATCATTGTCCCCTCTGCTCTGAACACAGTTATATCTGTCATTCCTATAAAACCTAAAATAGTACGCAAATAAGGTTCTACAAAATCATAATCCTTCATGGGGCCTTCAGAAAATATAGCTCCGGATGCAATCGACAGGTATACTTTTTTACCCTTTACCAATCCCTGCGGCATGCCATCAATAAAAGTAAATGTAACACCCGCTCTTACGATATGATCTATCCATGCCTTTAATGTAGAGGGGATACTAAAATTATATACCGGTACGCCAATCACAATAACATCAGCTTCCATCAGTTCCCTGATCCCGTTTTCGGAGTACTTTAGTGCCTCTTTTTGTTCGGCCGTCTGCAGATCTTCTGGTGTAGAAAAAGCAGAAAAATGGAGCTCCTCCAAATGGGGGATGGGCGAAGTGTTTAAATCATGTGTATGTATCTCAGTACCGGGATAATCAGTAGCTATTTTCTCCAGTACTGCGTTAGCTAATTTGTTGCTAAAAGACGCATCGCCCTTTATGCTGGTCACAATATTCAGAATCTTTGTCATTTTTCTTTGTTTAATTAACAATGCAAACTTACTCGCATTTACTATCCCGATCAGGTTACTATCCTCATGGTTAGCACTATCCCATGGGTTAGTAATAAGCTGTATCTTTGTAATGTTCATCAGGCTTAAAACTATAGAATATGGAAACTGGTATACAGAAAAGCTGCACAGCAGATAACATCAGAGCGATCAGAGATGCGATGGAAGCCTTAAATGGAAGCTGGAAATTACAGATCCTGGAGTCACTTTCTGGTGGTACCAAGCGGTTTAAGCAAATTTCGAAAGAGGTACCGGGGATCAGCGATAAAATGCTGTCAAAAGAACTGAAAGCATTGGAGATAAATCAACTGGTTCAACGGAAAGTTTATGATACTTTTCCACCTACTGTTGAGTACGCTTTAACCACCCATGCACAGAGCCTCGATCAGGTACTGGCAGCGTTAAGAGACTGGGGTATTGTGCACAGGAGACAGATCATCGGTAAGTAATGATATTGATTTAAACATAAGCGTTCCGAAAATAAGTATCTGGATAAAGACATCAATCCGGAAAAGAAAGAAAATGAAATTCAGTTTAGTTATCAAGTATATTGGCCATCAGTTTTATCATTAATAAGATAGACCCCTGAGCGTCTTCACAATGCTTTTGGCAATTACAGCATTTCCCTTGTCTGAAGGATGTAAGCCGTCATAAGTCATATTTATCGAAGATAACGGATAAGGGTATGCATCGGCCGACGGATTAAAAGGAACAGTAGTCCATTCCGGGTAGCCAAAATTTCGATATGCGCCAGTTGAAGGATCTTTCAGTCGTTTAAATTTTACTGCCTGCTCAACTCTAAGGGCTTTGTTATGGTAGAGGTCTACCACAGCTAGTTTCTCCAGCTTTCCAATAGCGATTATCAAAGTCACAAAATCTTCCAGAGACTGACCGCTTTTGTCTTTATATGATCCGTATGCGTTATTCTTTGGATTCCCGATATACACAAAATCACCTCTTTGCATCGGTGTGATCAATACAATCTTTGCGGCGGGATTAAGGCTGCGGAGTTTATTTACAATTTTACGATAGGCACCGGCCGTAGTTTCAATTCCGGTGGCCTGCTGATAATCATTTATTGTGCCGGCAGGGAGTGCCGACCACCAGTCGTTTGTACCGAGAAATACAGAATACAAATCAGCTTTTACCAACCCGAGTTTCTCAATTTCTCTTGCAATACCTACGGTAGTCCAGCCATTATGACCCTGGTTGATATAATGTAAACCAGGCAGTTTCTCTGTTACCCGGGTCAGATAACCCTTACTTACCCGGTTGCCCGTTTCATTCAAATGATCGTTCAGATAAGTAATAGAATCACCAATCGCTACCCATGTTACATCCTTTTGGGGCGTCATCGAAAGCAGGGGGGCTACAAGCGTTATAGCCAATAACGACATGTATTTTTTCAGGAGGCTTTTCATTCTATCTAATATAGATGCAATTTCACAGCAAATGCAATTGTCATGATATTTTTATATCCTGAAACAACAAACCCTTCCGTCGGGTAAAGCAGTTGCGCTTACCCGGGGAAGAGTCTGTTTATCAAATCAGAAAGAATGCATTTCAAAAATGCAAGTCATTTTTATTTACCGTTTGCTGCGGCTTCGATAACTGCTGCAACCGCTTTTGGCTGGGTCATAAATAATGTATGTCCGCCTGTTACGTTGGTTATTTTTGCTTTAGCACGTTTATACATTGTATCCTCAAGGCCCATATTGATTGTTTCATCATCAGATGGTTTTACAGCATACACAGGTTTGTTTTTCCAGGCTGCCTTAGTTATTTTATCTGTGAAAGATTTAACCGTAAGCGGGATTTGTGAAGCATACATAAAGTCTGATTTTTCTTTAGTCTGGCCATTGGCAAAAGTTTCCTGGAAGGTTGCTTTACCCAGGTACACATTACCTTTATCATCCGGTGCAAGTATCCCTTTTGGCTGTTCTTTAACTTGCTGTACAAGGTCTAGTGTAGATTCACCTTCGTCAGGTATAAACGCAGCCACATAAACGAGGCTTTTAACATTATCAGCGTTTCCGGCCTGTGTAATCACTGTACCTCCCCAGGAGTGGCCAACTAAAACTACCGGACCATCCTGGCGTTCAAGGGCAAAGTTTGTTGCGGCAACATCTTCTGCCAGCGAGCTCGTTGGGTTTTGTACCAAAGTTACCTTGTAGCCATCTTTCGCCAGAATTTTATAAACTGCTTCCCAGCCTGAGGCATCTGCAAATGCACCATGTACAATTACAATGTTTTTAATGCCTGTAGTTTGTGCATTACTTTTTAACGGACTGGCTGCTGATAGAAAAATGGCCGCTGCTGCAGTGGCTATCATTTTCATTGTTGAGTTTGTTTTCATGTTTTAAATTATCTGGCAAGAGATAATCTATAAATGTGCCGTTGTCTAATGATCTGTTAATCAGTAATTTGTTTACTATTTTGGGTTTTTGAGGCTAACGTCATAACGCTGATTTACGATGTTAAATCTCATCATAAAAGTTATATGTGATCGTAAAATGATGATATAACATCATGAGCTATTTGAACAAATTCACTAGTCTTTAATTCCATTAAGCGCTTTAGCTGCGCTAATCGTGAATTTGTGATCTACTAAAAGCTGCAACACTTTATCATTCAGCATATAAGGCGTAGTCTGCCATAGCAGCTTATTGCCCTGGATAATGAATGTCTGCGGAATACCGCTGATCCCTGCTGCCTTAATCCATCGCTGCTCAAATTCATTGTTTTGCGGTCCGGCAAACGCAACATACAGGTTGGCAAGCTCGGTTTTGGTTTTTACAAAGTTTACTACTTTTTCCCGGTCGTATTCCATCACATCCTGTGCAATAAATACGATGCCTTTGTCTTTGAATTTTTCATTCATCTCACTGATATGTGGCATGGCAGCAATACAAGGTACACACCAGGTCGCCCACAATTCAACGATATAGGTCTTGTTAGGATCAAATCCTGTAATAGGACTCCCTTTTAACCATTCTACGGCAGGGTAACTGCTAATTTCTTCACCAGTATCAGGGAAGTCAGGAATCTTTGTTGTTTGTGCGTATAATCCTGTTGCAGCTAATTGCAACAGGATAATTAAAGCTATATTCTTTCTCATTATTTGATTAGTTTTTCAAGTTTAAACCCCAGTTCATTGTCATTTAGATTAATACGGTCGCTCAGGAACTTGCCATCCGGGCCAATCAGGTATGCCGATGGTAAATGTGAACCGGAATATACCCCGTAGGCAACTCCGGTAGCGCCCATTTCTGTTGCAGAAACATGATCGGCACCCGCATTAAGATTTACCCATTCAGGAAAATTTTCTGCCGCAGAGGTACGCCATGTGGCATCATCATCGTAGCTGATACCTACGATAACAGTATTTTTGTCTCTTAACCGTTTTTCCGTCCGCCGCATATACAATGCAAAAGTTTCAAAAGGGACAAAGTACCTGTTCCAGAATACGAGCAGCACATTTTTTCCCTTAAAATCGCTCAGCGAAACCTTTTTACCGGATAAATCTTCCAGCGTAAACATTGGTGCTGTTTGTCCGCTTACCAGTTTTTCAGACCTGGCTATTTTTTCGCCCATTAGTTTACCTTCTTCTGTCTGCCGGATACGTTTGCTGAACCTTTCAAATTCGGTACGCCATTCTGGTTTTGCATATCCTCTGGTATGCTTACTTCTCCAGATATCAAAAGAAACATAACTATCCGGGTTCTGGCGGATAAATGCGCTGTCAATTTGCTGTGATTGTTTGACCAGTCCGGCAATTTTTCCCTGTATTGGTTTCATTGCCTCCGTATTTTTATCCTTATACAATGCGCGCATTTGTTCGCTAAGGGTAGCCAGCTGGGCATTGAGTGGTTTAAACAACGCATCACGTTTAAAATAATCTGCCTGTGTTTTGCCCCCTTTTACTACCGCCGATGTTAAGCCGCTTTTGCTCGTTACAGTAAGGTTACCGTCTATGAAAAACTTAACCATATCTGCTGGTACAACTTTTTCCGGCGCTACATAACCCTGTGTATGGTTTAGATCTAAAGTCGCATAAATCGGGTCGAAGTAGGTGCCGCTGAATTTAAATTTTCCATTGGTCACCGTGGCAGAATCACGTATATATTTTTGCTGTTTATAGTAATCCAGGATCACGAATCCCTGTTTGTCGGCAGCAAGCTGGCCTTCGATAGTAAATGGATGCTGTGCTTTCACAAGCGTAGCCATGGCAGTAAATGCCAGGCAAAGTATAATTCTTCTTTTCATTTTGGATAAAATATTGGTGTAGTTGTTAATGAACCACCCTGCCCGTGTTAAAACAAACGCAGGGTGGCTGGAGGATTATGGGTTGTTTGGCATATTTGGATTAGAAGCCGTAATAAAATAAGGCAGGCGCATCGTTAAACGTTCCTTTCTTAAAGTATAGGTAGTTACGTTTCCATCATCGCCATAAACCGAATGGGTATAGGTTTTAGCTGCAAACAGCGGGTCTGCTGCCTCACGGCGCATATCAAACCAGCGGTAACCTTCTGCGGCAAACTCACGTTCGCGCTCATCAAAAATGAAAGCCAGCAAGGCAGTTTGTGTAGCCGCAGCTGATGCAGGAACCATGGCCGCGCTGGCAGGCATTCTTGCATTACGCAGGACCAGTAAATCTGCCAATGCCCCGCCCAGGTCGTTTAAGCGTGCTTTACATTCTGCACGTAAAAGATAAAGCTCTGAAATCTGCAGACCAAACTTGCTGTACTGAACACCGATTTTAGCTAACCTGCCCGATGGGTTAGGCTCCTGGTAAGGGAACTGTGCGGCATAAAAGTTCAATCTTAAATCGGCACTGTCATATAGCGCAGTGGTTTTGGAAGAGAGTACAATAAAGTCGTTGCCGTAACCATTGCCGGCATAAGAAGTATTATAAAATGATTTTGCGATCACCGATTCCGTAACGTCAAGGTAATTGATACCCGGAGAATTGGCAGGGCCGCTACTCGAAACAGGGTCAAACTTACCGCCCGCAGCAAACTCTGCATTGTAATCATAAAGCCTGGCAGGGCTGCCCGAAGCAGCATTATCGGCAAAGGCCTCATTAAAGAGCTGTAATGCTTCGGTATTCCGTCCGCTGAAAAGATAAACCTTCGCTAATAAACCTTTAGCGGCCGCCCTGTTAAAGTGGACAGCACTTTCACTGGTAACCGGCAATGCAGCTATCGCATTTTTAAAATCTGTTTCAATAAAATCATATACTTCCTGAACCGATGCACGGCTAAACGTTTTAACCGTGACATCAGAACTGGTAATAATCGGGAAGCCCGGGTCTGTACCAGCGGTAGCTTTTACATAGGATTTGCCGAAAAAGTTGATAAACTGAAAGTATAGCCATGCCCTCGAAGCATACGCCTCGCCCAGCACTACTTTTTTTTGCTCCTCTGTGCCGCCGGTAGATTGCCCGATTTCTGCAATTACTTTGTTTAACGTGTACAGGTTAGTGAGATAGAGCTCCTGCGTCCAGTCCCTGTCGTCCGATTGAAAGATATCATCAGCCCATTGAAAAGCTTTTTGGGAAACTGATCTGGCCGAACTAAAACGGCTTTCTTCGGCCGCTACGTCGTCGCCCATCAAAACCTGTCCCTGCCATCCGCCGGCAAAGTCATACACAAATAAACGTTTATTGTTCATTAGCTGTCGGTAATCTTCTGTAGTCGCAGCTACCTGCGTACCTTGTGGGGTAAGGTTCAGAAAGTCCTTTTTACAGGCCGATGTGCACAGGCCCAAAAGGATAATTATAGTGATTAAAGTATGCTTATTCATAATAATGAAAGTTAAAAAGTAACGTTTACGCCAAGGGTGAAGGGGTGTGAAAATGCAGGTATCGTCCGCGTACCATTAACATATCCCTGATATTCGGGGTCTATATCATATTTGTTGGCTTTCCAGATCATGAAATTTCCTGTTTGTGCGTATACCCGTGCTGCATCAATATGCAGGGTCTTTAACAGACCGGAAGAAAGTTCATACGAAAGCGTGATGTCCCGCAGTTTGATGTAAGAAGCACTCACTACATTGATATCAGCGTAAGTATAATACTCCGTATTACGGCGGCTGCCAGAAATTCCCTGATTGGCCACGTAAGAAGGAATATCAGTAATCGCTTCATCACCCGGCTTTCTCCAGCGCAGGAGAAAGTCCTCGTTTAAATTACCACCAAATGCGCCTGCGTTGGCAGACATGCGGCCGGTGTAAAATCCGTTGACGTCACGGCGCATTACCGCACCCAAGTTATAAATCATATTGGCTGTGAGCGATAAACTTTTGTATCGGAAAGTATTGCTCAAACCCCCGTTAAACTTAGGCTGTGTTGTTCCCATATATACCAGGTCGTCTGCCTTTGCCGCATCATATTCCTTCGTCACCGTACCATCAGCGAGCCTGATCTGCGGATCGCCCAACTGATCTAACCCGGCATAACGGTAAGCAAATAAAGTCGGACTGCTGTAACCTACCACGTTCCGCGCATTCATGCGGTTCCCTACAGTATTCTGTGTAGGATCTATTGCCGAGTAGGAGACAAGGCGGTTTTTGTTATAACTGAACACAAAATTGGTAGACCATCCGAATGCAGGGGTTTCAATATTAACCGAGTGCAGGCTCATTTCCAATCCTCTGTTCGTGATATTACCGATATTTCCGAAAACACTGCCAGAGCCCGTCAGCGGATTGGCAGGAACCGTGCCCAGCAGGTCGGTCGTATTCTTCAGGTAAAAATCAATACTACCGTTTAACCTGCCTTTCAGCACGCCAAAATCGATACCGGTGTTAAATGTATGCGTACTTTCCCAGCTTAGTTTATCGTTTTTAGGTGAAACTATAAACAATGAGTTGCCATAGCTGCTGTTGATCTCTGTCTGCAGAATATCCTGTGAAAACGCTGCCTGTGCCGGCGAATTACCAGTTATTCCATAAGTAACCCTCAAGCCGAGTTGATCTATCCAGTTCTGCGATTTCATAAAATCTTCTTTGGAAATCAGCCATTTACCACCAAAACTATAAGCAGGTTTTTTTTGGGAAGAGCTGCCCGATGCAAAAAGGTTACTGTAATCCCGTCTGATGCTTCCGTCGATAATATATTTATTATCAATGCTATAGCTTAATAAACCGAAATAAGAACGGAACCGGCTGCGCTCGTATACGATAGTATAAGGCTGCTCGTTAAAAACGCTCCTGAAAGAACCAATAGCACCGAAAACCCCTTGTGATAAGGTGTTGTAGTCCAGTAAACTATAGGTTCTGAGATTCTGATCATACCCGCGTAAAATAGTGCTTTCTATACTGTTGTATTGTTCCTGGATTTCCTGTCCGGCCTGCACATTCAATACGTCTTTGCCTTCGCGTAACTGCGTAGTATAAGCCAGCTGGTTACGTACAGTCCAGTTATAATTGTCAGAGTTTCCTGTTACGAACCTGCCGCCTGTACTCGGTAAATAGTAAACCGGCGCAATGGCGGTGCTGCGTGCTACGGTATAATTGAGCAGTTCCTTCCGCATCGCATACAGGCCGGAATCGTCATATCCTGAAGATTTTCCCGGCATCTTCTGGTAACCATAGGTACCGTTAAAGCTCAGGCCTTTAAAGATTTTTATATTTACATCCGCAGTGGTATTGATGCTGAGCATATTGTTTTTAGTGTATCCTAAATTCAATTCGTCCAGCGGACTGTAATCGAGGTTTATCCGGCTTCTGGCCTGGTAATCTGCGCGGGTTGCAGGTGATAGACCTTGTATGTAATTTAAGTTTTGATTGTTCCCCGATGCATCCTGGAATAACTGGTAAGGGATAAATTCCGGGCCCGGAGAGATTGTCTTTTTTGTTCCCCCCACATTATTACTGATCAGTGTATTCAGCGATATCCTGATCGCCTTTGTAGGATTGATGGCTTGGTTCAGGGAAATACGGTAGGCATTGTCCGTCGCGCCCAGCTGGTTACTGTAGTTTTTCAGGTAAGATAAGGAGGTGTAAAAATTGTACACACTGCTGCCCCCGGAAGCGGATATAGTTTGATTGGTGGTAAAGGCATTGCGGTACCAGAGGTCTTTGATCTGCTGCTGGTTATTGATTCCTGAAAGGCTGTCCAAACTGCTGTTTGCCGCCGATGCCGTAATCAGGCCCCTGCTTTGGTTATATAAAATCAGGTCGTGCGGCGCGATTACCGAATTTGATAATGAATTCCAGGGATAAACTGCCGGGTCAAATGTTTCCCTTGCGGCCTGGATATATTCGCTGCTGTTCATGTAACGGCTGCTACTGAAATCCGGCTTGCCCTGGATAGTTATATAGCCAGTATAGCTGAACTTTACTTTATCGCCGGCGCGACCGCTTTTTGTGGTGATCACAATTACACCATTCGCTGCGCGTGCTCCCCAGATGGCTGCGGCAGAAGCATCTTTGAGCACAGAAATGTCGGCGATGTCGTCCGTATTCACCATGCTCAGGTTTTCTATCTGTACCCCGTTTACTACATAAATAGGAGCGGTGGGCAATCTGGCGGTGCTGTTACCGCGGATAATACTCTGCTGGTTAGTACCGGTACCATAACGGTTGGGCAAAACTCCTTTAAAACCCGGCTGTACGGTCATACCGGCAACCAAACCTTCCATACGGCTCACAATATCAGTGGTACCGGCGCGTTCTGCAAAAATTTTCATATCGGGCTTACCAAATGAGCCGGTTGCGCGTTCTTTATTTAATTTCTGGTAACCGGTATTTACAATCACCACCTCCTGCATATTCATGCTGGCTACGTTCAGTCTAATATTGATTTCGTTGCGGTTGGCGATTGAAGAGGTGTCGGTCGTGTAACCAATATAAGAAACTAGTAACCTCCCTTTCGCCGGAGGATCTTTGATAAAATAAATACCCTGATCGTTGGTTACCGAAATTTGTGCATAGCCATCAATCCTGACAGATGCACCCGGCAGGGGAGAGTTGTGATCATCGTAAACAATGCCATGCAATAAAGGATGGGTTATCACTTCTGTAACGCTGTTTGCAGATTTTTTGGAGATAACAACCGACCTGTCCTCTATGGAAAACTGCAGTGTCTGGTTTTCAAAAATGGTAGTCAGCACCCGCTCCAGCGGCGCATTTTTAACAGTTATCGTTACCGGAGCGGCACCTTTAACAGTCGACGTACTGTACATAAAATCATAGCCTGTCTGTTTACGTATCTTTTCCAGTACGGTAACCAGGCGGGCATTTTTCTCCGACAGGGTAACTGTTTGCGCGCTGGCTGTCGCACCGATCAGTAACAGCAGCATACAGAGCAATCCGGCAGGTACAGCCCTTCGCAATAAAAATTTATCCATCAGGATATTAACAGATCCTGACAGGCGCAAAGTGCTGGTTATACAGCTTCGCGTCGATATCATAATGTCTTTGTAAAATTTGTACATTTGTAAATAGTGGGTTTTAAAGCATTTGCTGATTCATTTCTACGTGTCACAGCTTAATGCGCTTACAATAGTTTAGTTGAATTATTTAAGGTTATCCATCTGATTAGCCATTCTGCCTGCAAGCGGAGTGGCTTTTTTGCTGGATTACGGGGCGGCTGAACCCTATGGTAATACCGTAATCCTCCTTCCTTCAATTTTAAAGTGAATAAGTCCTGTCCGTTCCAGCATTTTTAAAACCTGCGGCAGGTTTTTTGTGCGGGATATCGTACCATTAAAACCGTCTGCCGGCAACTTCCCGTTATAGGTTACGTCAATATCGTACCACCTCCCCAGCTGTGCCATGATACTTTTTATCTGTTCATCATTAAAGCGGAAATAGCCGTTTTTCCAGGCCAGTGTTTCTTCCAAATCCGCATCCGTAACGGTTATTTCATTGTTATGGACAGTACTGTAGGCGGCCTGACCAGGTTTCAGGAATACCGTTTTTTTATTGTTGGTGATGCTTACCCTACCTTCTTCCAGTGTCGTTTTAATGCCGTCATTCCCGGGATAAGCATTGATGTTGAAATGGGTACCCAGATCTTCAATTGTCTGCTGGCCGACTTTCACAACGAACGGTTGTTTAGCGTTATGCACTACCTCAAAATAAACCTGTCCTTTTACTTCCACAGTTCTTTTACCTGAACCAAAGCCCGAAGGATACCGGATAGACGATTCCGCATCCAGTACGGCGAGTGTGCCGTCTTCCAGCCTGATGCTGTATTTTCCGCCACGCGGGGTGGTCAGCGTATTGTACGCTAACGGCTTAGCTGGTTGAGCGGAATTACTGTATGTGATATTACCGTCTTCGGTTTTATTTACTGAATGCTGATCCCCTGTCGCCAAAAGACCCCTGGCAGCATTTTCCAAATCAATTGTTTTACCATTTGCTAAAGTCAGCGTAGCCTTATCACTACCCGGTTTGATTGCGCTGATCTCCTTTTGCGCTAAAACCGCTGAAGGCTGTTTGTTCTGATAAACTGTATATAGCGCTGCTGTTAATAACAGGAGCAAAGAAGCAGCAACTGCAGTATAGCGATAATAATGAATTCGTCCGACCGGTTTTAATCCGGCTTTAGTGATGATTTGCTGATACAACTGCGCTGAAAACTGCTGTTTGTTTAAAGCAGAATGAATTTCGTACTCCGTACTGTCAAAATTATCGTACCAATGCTCCAGTTCCTGCCTTTCATCAGCGGTGATTTCTCCGGCCATCAATTTCTTGGAGAGGTCATTTATCCTGTTTTCGTTCATTTTCTACGCTTTATAAATAGATAGCGCCAAAAAATGCAGGTAACCCTACCTTTAAAATCTTTTTTTTTTAATTTTTATTGAAATAAGTTGAATATCCAGTCTAAATCAGGCCTTTTAGCAGCAGGATCAAGTAAAAGAAACGACCGAAACGTCCTTTGATTATTTTCAAGGCGCTGGTGATGTGTTTTTCTACCGCTTTTTCACTAATGTTTAAGTCGGATGCGATCTTTTTGTTAGAAAGTCCCTGATTTCGGCTCATTACAAATACCAGCTGGCATTTAGGGGGCAGGGAATTTATGGTGAGCAATAATTCCTGTTCCAGCAGGTGCATGTCATACAAATCCCCGTCATTGTGTGCTGATTGTGGCGTGTTGGCTAGAACATCTGAGAGGGCGTTGTCTTTTTTAGACATCGCTGCCCTTTTTTTCAATACCTCAAATTTTATTGCGCCGGAGAGGTAACTTTCAAAGCTGACTTTGATCTGCAGTGTGCTGCGCCTTTTCCAGAGGTTTACAAATATATCCTGGACGGCCTCTTCGGCTTCGGATTCATCATTCAATCTTTTTACCGCTACA
>Ga0247816_10000900_pt1 | contig 15385 bp, 14 predicted proteins | sample UWRJL209509C1_FD_179930 | JGI IMG/M metagenome (GOLD analysis project Ga0247816, IMG submission 179930) | Plant litter microbial communities from Arlington Agricultural Research Station in Wisconsin, United States - UWRJ-L209-509C-1 | ecosystem: Environmental > Terrestrial > Plant litter >...
GAGAACACACCGCTCATGCGACGTCGCTGCGAAGAGAGGTGGTGCGCTTTTTGGCGAGCCGATTCATCGGGTGTGTTGTGGCGATAGCTACTTAGTGTTTGATTGCGACGGAACTGGCTTTTACCGCCAGCGTCTGGAGCGTTTTTAGCAGAAGTATCCGACTCATCATCAGCAAGACGGCGCCGACGCGGCACCGGTTCATTCCCACGAGAAGAGCGCTTAGAAAACATGATTATGTTTATTATACCACTAGGAGCCGAGTAAAATCACTGCTCACAGTGATTTTCGAGGCGACGACGTGGTACGCGAACGCTTGCGTTCGAGATACCATTAGGGACTGAAGGTACCTACTTCACCGCACCAAGTATCAACTCAGCCATATCCTTGGCCGCATGCGGCTTAGCGAACTTGCCAAAACGGCTTGCCATCGACTTCGTCGTCTTTGGGTCATTGAGGTATGCACTAACAGCCTTAACGAGAAGCTTTGGGTTATCTACCATTTCATCTTCATCAAGCACAATCGCAACCTGGGCTTCCCCATACACTGCAGCATTCTTTAATTGGTGGCCACCAGTAAGCGCGGCGTTTGGCACCAAGATAGTTGGCTTATGAAGTGCAGCGAGTTCAAGGATCGTCGTTGCTCCAGCGCGAGTAACAACGATATCAGCCGCGCCGAGTAGTTCGTGCATTGTACTCACAAAACGGTGCAACTGAAAGGTTTTAGTGTCCTTAGGAATACGCTCACGAAGCTCCTCGTATTGCCCCGCGCCAGACACGAGAATGAGTGAACCGAGCAACTCAAGCTCTTTTTGCACCGCGAGTGTCGTATTGTTTAACCGACGCGCACCAAGCCCGCCGCCGGTCACAACAAACAAAGGCTTCTTCGGATCAACATTCCACTTTTTCTTCGCAGCAGCTTGTTGTGTTGCAGTCAGTGTCTGAAACGCTTCGTTAATAGGTATGCCAACGTATGTCGCCTTACTCTTTGGATAGTTGTAATACTCGAGTGGTGCACCCGTCGCAATAGAAGTTGCCCAGCGGGATAAGATTCGATTAGTGAGCCCCGGGTGTGCATCTGAGTCGTGAATAACAAGCGGGATACCCAGTACCTTTGCCGCCATACCAACAGGCAGGCAAACGAAGCCACCTTTTGTAAACACAACGTCTGGTCGCCAAAAAATAAGTTTTGAAAGGCTCTGGAAAAAGCCACCGGTTACCTTGAATATATCTTTGAGGTTTTGCCACATCAGCGACGGCCAAATAATATGTTGCCATAGCGTGAGATGGTGATACCGACGAAGCTTACCGGAAAGAATTGTTTGCACAGGAATGGTATCATCGAAGGTTCCGACAATTGATGCGGCCTGAGGCGCAAACGCAGTGTCACACCAGAAACGTAGCTCAACGTCTGGCTGTAATGAGCGAATCTCTTTAAGTACTGCGACGACCGGCGTAACGTGTCCGCCCGACCCCCCGCCCACTGCGAGAATTTTCATCGGTTGCCTCCTTTATTCGTGATGAATGAACGGTGTATTTTGAAAGCTGGAACACCAGCCCTAGCGCCGCGGCCATGAATATCATACTCGTACCACCATAGCTGAGCAGTGGTAACGTAATACCAGTCAACGGGAAAATACCAATCATTGCGGCTATATTAAGAATAACATGCGCGCCCAGCCACCCAAATACACCAGCTGCAATCAGTTTAAGGCGAAGATCCACCATGTGGTCCATAACTCCCAGTAGTCGCATCAAAAGTGCCACGAACAGCGCCAGTAGCGCGACCGTGCCGATAAATCCAAACGTCTCACCCACAATCGCGAAGATAGAGTCGTTGATAGCCTCAGGGAGGTACCCAGACGCCTGAACACTATCGCCAATACCAACCCCGAACATCCCACCCGAACCGATAGCGATTTTGGCATGCTGAATGTGATAGGCGTCGGCATCACTTGTTGACGTACTGTCGCCTTGTAAGTAGGTCATGACACGCTCAACACGGTGCGGAGAGGTGAAGATAAGCAGTAACCCGGAGACAATCAATATACCAAAAAGAATACCAATAATTTTTCGATTGATCCCCGCCACGAGTAACATTGTCGCAACAATAGCTGTTAAGGAAATTCCCGTACCGAGGTCCTTTTGGATTACAATCACGAACAGCAGCGCTGCTCCTGCAACAATAGCAGCAGGGATGAGTGTTTCTTGAACGTTATTAATCTTCCCCTCTTTCGTCCGTATGCCCAGGAACATTGCCAGATACAGCAATACACCAAACTTCAGTATTTCGGCCGGCTGAACGCTCCCCAGTGGCCCAAGGTCGATCCAACGAACCGCTCCATTCGTCGCCTCTACAATACCCGTCCACCCCCCTATCGCGAGCAGACCACAGGATATAAACCCAACCCATAGCACCTTAGTGCCATGCTTGAGTATCCAGGTATACGGAATGAGCGACATTGCCCAAAACGCGATTAACGCTAGCGTTAAGCTAAGCAGCTGTTTCCAGAAAAAATACCCTTCTGAGTATTCAAACCCAAATACAGAGTTCATAAGATTAGCGCGTTGCGGGCCAATGGCATAGATAACCAAAAGCCCAATGAGCATTAATAGCGCGGTAAACACGACGATCAAGCGATCACCGTGGTGCTTGCGTACTACCCCCTCCGGGTTAGTCGTCCGACGATCGCGCCACCCGCTCGCCATTGTTAAATGTTGCCCCCAGCGAGCGCGATCATCACACCTGTAAATGCTGCAACCGATGCAATAACCCAGAAACGCATCGTCACCTTTGTCTCAGGCCACCCAATAGCCTCGAGGTGGTGGTGAATCGGCGCAGATATAAACACCTTTCGCTTAAAGAGTTTTTTGCTTGTAATTTGAACGAGGCTTGAACCTGCTTCGAGCACAAAGATAAGCCCGATGATTGGAAGAATAAACAAAGAGTCAGTGAGCATTGCGACAACACCAAGTGACGTACCGAGCGCAAAGCTACCAACGTCCCCCATGAAGAATCGTGCGGGGTGAATATTGAACCATAAGTAGCTAAGCAACGCACCAACAACAGTGAAACAGAAGCCTGCCATGAGCGGGTTGCCCTGCATGATAGCAATCACACCGAAGGCACCGAAAGCAATCGCCGAAAGACCTCCAGCAAGGCCGTCAAGGCCGTCGCTGATGTTAACCGCATTACCAGCCGACACAACAACGAGTGCAAACAATGGGATAATCAACCACCCAAGGTGCCACACACCAATAAACGGAACAGTCACCGCGGTAACGTCGAGACGATCAAAGAAGAACCAGCCAAGAATAACACCAATAGCGGTAATCATGAGGAATTTAAGCCCAGAACGGAGGCCGGCAACACCCGCACCACCACCACGGAGGTTAATAATGTCATCGATAAGTCCGACGATAGCACCGCCAGCAAGAGCTGCAAGTGGTAGCCACGTTTCACGTCGGTCGAGATTGAACAGGAAGGTCACGATAACGATCGCGAGCACAAATACCATTCCAGCCATCGTGGGAATGTTGCGCTTGAACTTGTTAGCGTGGAGCTTGGTGAAAACGGTTAGTGCTTCGCCAGTTGTACTAGCCGTGCGCTGACGCTTCCAGAACTTATAGCGATACGCAACAAACGTATAAATTGGCGTTAAAGCCATGGCGATAATAAAAGCGATCACACTCAAAATGAATGTTCTCATCATGGCATCGTTAAGTGCTTGGTTAACAAGTTGCATTACGTTCTACCCCTTCGGTTGAATCTTAAGATAATCGAGCATCCAGTTTGAAAGTTCGGTAAAAATCGGAGATGCGTCTCGTGCACCCTGGAATACCTTGTCCTTGCCGTATACAGAGACCATTATGACATACTCTGGCGTCTCTGCACCACCATAACCGACGTAGCTCGCAATCGTTTCACTATCGCTATAGCCGCCAGCTGAAGGAATTTGCGCTGTTCCGGTTTTACCACCTATTTCATAGCCTTGCTTGTCGCGATTTCCGATAGATGAAGCACGGGCTTTATAAATCATATCGCGAAGTTGCTGGGAAGTCGATTGGGTAATAACACCGGCCTGTTCTGGGGCGGCCTGCTTCGTCTCTTCATAGACACCATTCACCATTTTACCGGCCAAAACGGTTGGCTTGTAGTAGTCGCCGCCATTCACGAGTGACGAGAACCCAGCCGCAACCTGCATGAGTGTGGTATCCATACCCTGGCCGAAAGTCATATTTGAATAACGAACAGCGTTACCGTCGGATTGCTCAGGTGGCACAATCCTTCCGGCGACCTCACCACCTAGCTCAACGCCAGTTTTTTGGGCAAGATGGAAACGGTTGTAAAAATAATCGTAAATTGTGGCACGCGCTGTGGCGTTAATACTCTTGCCGTCACCCATGCGCATACCCAACGTAACAAAGCCTGTGTTGAGTGACCATTCCATAGCCGTCTGGAAAGAGATATTCCCTGTCTTACCCTTTGTTGCATTACCAATTGTGTAGTCATCAATACGAATACTATCGGTATTATTGAAGGTATCTGTCGCACGAGCTGCGTTCGTGTCGATTGCAGCCGACATCGTAAACGTCTTAATGGTTGAACCTGGCTCGAATGTTTTAGAGATGACAGCATTGTTAAATAATGCGCCATCGGTCACCTTATAGTATTCGGCCGGGTTATACGACGGCGTATTGGCCATCGCGAGTATCTTGCCAGTCTTTGGATCCATTGCGACTGCGCTCACTAGGTCCGCACCGAGTTTTTGGCCGTGCGCCTTAATAACTTCTTCTACTTTACCCTGGATGTTGCGGTCGATTGTTAAAACGAGATTATCGCCATTTACCGCTGGTTCACGAATATTTCGTCCGCCCACGGTTAGTGGAATATCGCTTACGTCAGTCACCGTTTCAAGCCGTCCGTCTGTGCCGCTGAGCGTGCTATTCATAAAGCCTTCAAGACCATAATTACCCGCACCTTCCGCATTAACAAACCCAAGCACCTGCGCGGCAAGCTGCCCTTCTGGGTACACGCGTTGCGAGACCGCCTGGAAGCCAACGCCACTGAGGTCTTTATCTTTAATTTTTTCAGCTTGTGCACGCGTTACACGGTTAGCGATAATTTGATACCGACTATCTTTTGCAACTAATAGATCTTCAAACCTAGGTCGAACGTTACCACCTGCAATGTCTTTCATAACCTTCGCAACATCACTCGCGTGGCCCGATTCGATGATGATAGCCGGGTCAACGAATACAGTGTACACCGTTTCGTTAAGGACGAGCTTTACGGGCTGGTCGCCACTCATAGCATAAACTTCACCACGGGTTGCCGGAAGACGTTCGCGCTTCACCTGCTCAGATTGAGCAAGGCTCACATAATGATCGTGTTGAATGACCTGAAGATAAAAAAGGCGTACGACAAAAATGGCCGTAATGGCCAGAACTACTCCTGCGAGTATGCGGGAGCGGCTGCCGTGAAGTAATTCAGGTTTCATAAAAAATGTAAATTATTCTTGTACGTATTGCGTGCTTGTCGCGGTTGTCATTTCTTTTGCCACAGCGCTGTTCTTGATTGTCTCAAGTGCAGTCAATCGAGCATTCTCAACTTCGAGCTCACTCTTCTGTTCATTATACTCTGCAATTTGACTATCAATCTTTTGAGCTTCGTAGTCGTACCCAGTGGTACGTGTTGCCTGGGTGACATAGATCAAGCCAAGGACAATAATCATCAGTGCAACGAGCACTGTATGAGCGACTGGCCCGAGTTTGACCGCCGACTGAAATCGAGTCGTGTTTTGATTGCGCGACCAGTTCTGTTGACGACGTGAAACGTAGTAATTGTTAGTTTGTGACATGTGGTGATTTTTTGTTTATGGTTTCTGTTTATTTTTTGAGTGGTGAAACAAGGCTTTAGGCCTCGAATAAACCATGGGCTCTCGCCCGCTGCTATGAGGTAGCAAGCGAGAGCTAAAAGGTGTGTACTATTTTACGCGAACTGCAACGATTTGCGGTTGGTCTGCGTATTGTACGGTAATGTGAACTGGCATAATTTTTAGTGCCCCTTCTTCTTTTTGTTTTATTTTTTCACTGCGACGCGAAGTTTTGCACTACGCGAACGCGGATTGTGAACATCGTCAGTGGCTCCTGAAATCGGTTTTTTGGTCAGTGTGTCGAGTTCGGCTTCAAAACCGGCCTCAACTTGTTCCTTAAAGAAACGTTTCACCAAACGATCCTCGAGACTATGGAAGCTAATCACCCCTACTCTTCCGCCCTTCGTAAGAAGTTTTGGAAGCAATGGCAGTGTTGCCTTCACTTGTCCGAGCTCGTCGTTGACAGCAATGCGGAGCGCTTGAAAGGTACGCGTGGCCGGATGGATTTTACCCTGGCGGCCACGATAGTTTTGCTTAATCAGCGTTGCAAGTGTTTCAGTATCGCTAAATGGTCGATTATCAACAATTATGCCGGCAATGTTTTTTGCCTGTGAGTATGACTCTTCGCCATATTCATAAATAATTGTTGCTAGTTCTTTGACATGTGCTGTATTTACCAAATCCGCAGCCGTTTGGCCTTGGTTTCGGTCCATGCGCATATCCAGTGGACCATTGTGCTTAAATGAAAACCCTCGTTCGCCCTGATCGAGCTGTGGTGACGACACCCCCAAATCAATCAGGATAAGATCAAATGTACGACCTTCTTCGCAGAGCTGCTTTGCGGCAGATGCAAAATCGGTGTGCATTAATTGAACGCCCCGGTCTGCTAGTGGTTGAAGATGCGCAATTGCATAATCATCACGATCGACCAGAACACTCTCCTTATCGTTTTTCGTTATATCAAGCACTTCCCTAGCGTGGCCTGCGTAGCCAGCAGTTAAGTCAAGATATGACTCGCCTGCTTGCGGTGCAAGTTCGCGGAGGGTAGCGTCTAATAGAACGGGAACATGATGTGGTGGATGTTCTTTACTCATTTCCTACAGTATACAGCACGTGCGCTGCATACGGTAGAAACACGAGATATGCAAGCATATCTCGCTTCAACTTCTCAAAATAACCAGAAAACAAAGAACTTTGTTTTCTATTTCTTTCTTCGAAGTTTCTCGAGATCACCTAACCGATAGTGAAGCTGTTTGTTTTCGCAATTGTGTTTGTTTTTGTAAAAGTCGTGCTTTTGCTATTGTTGGGGGCGCCAAAGTGGCAGCTCATACCCTAAGCAAAAGCGAGTTGAGAGACTTATGTGAGTGGAGTTTTTGGGAGGTGTGTTTTAGAGAAAGGTGCAACGGGTTGTTTTATGTGTTCCCGCATCCCACGCCTCACTACCAGATAGTTGATCTCGAGAGTTATTCTTTTCGCTTTTTAATTTTTAAGGAACCAGTTCTTGTACATTAGATACGATGTATCTATTGGGAAGATTTAGGAATCTCCAGCCATAAGGCGCCAATACTGCCCTGCTCTGACCGCAACAATGTCTCGAGTTATTTCTGCGTAATCGAGCAAATGCTGCTCCACAGTAACACGGCCTTGTTTTTGATCGAGCTCGACTTCAGTCTTGCCGCGGCGAAACTGTACGTTAACGTCAGCTATCTTTTCATCAAGAATGCTGCCGCTTGCGTTAAGCGCCGGTTCGACTTCCTGCTCCCATACCGATTTTGGGTATAGGTGCAAATATGAGCCAAATCCTCTTGTTATAACAACGCCCGAAATAAATTCTTCGCGAAGTTCAGACGGTATCGTCAAGCGACGCTTGTCGTCGAGCCTTCGTTCAAAATAATCTATTTGAGCCATGGGTATATTCCCTATTGTTTTTTAGAGGGTGCTGGAATTATTTTTAATGTATCGTTTTTGTTTGTGGTTTTCTTTTCCACTTGGACTAATCATACTACCCACAATTACCCACTACAACCCCCAATTTTGACAATCTATCGGTAAGGTGTTTATTTATCCACATATTTGGGGATAACTTTTATGCTTACCCCTAGGACACCCTTGTATAAAGGTTGAAAAAATCTTTTTATCCACCCCTTCTATCCGTGGTATTTTTGGTGACACTATACTTTATACACATACTCCCGCCACGATGCTGCTGGCGCACGTCGTAACGCGTTTATGAAACAAGGGTATTGTATTTATTTAAAAAAAATGCTATAATATACTATCGCTTGAGGTTATGGATTCCATAATCATCAGTGAATGGTTTGTCAGTTGCACAACTTCCCCACTACAGCAGGAGAACACCATGAGCATCAGCACGACCCCCCGCGCCGAGTCGCCCAGCACCGACTTCTTCGACATCCTCGAGAACAAGGCTGAGTTCATCGGTCGCGACCTCGTCGTCGCCGACTCGCTGGCACGCACCACCTACCGTGGCCCGATCACGGAGATCAAGAAGCCGCAGTCCAGCAGCCAGAACAACCCCCTCGTCATCATCGTCGGATGGCGGGCCTCCCGGCCCTTCGACGGCAAGAAGCAGGACTGGCGCCTGGCCAAGGACGAGCCGTTCCGGTACAGCATCGAGCTGAGCCGGACGACCTTCCGGCTCGACGAGGACGGCAGTCTCGCCATCAAGGAGTACCACGGCCTCGACGCCACGATCCTCCCGGCAGACGCCACCTCGCTGGTGAAGCCCACCAGCTGACAACCCATCCACCCCGCCGACTCGGCGCCTACGGGCACCTCGCAGTCAGCGGGGTGTTCCATTTCTATAGCATTTTTTGAATAAGTTCTGTTGCGTACGAAACGTCTTTAATAGCGCGCACTGTTGCCGGAATACCGGCGTGGATGCCCTCGGCAAGCATGACATCAGCTTGAGGGTTTGAGGTGATCCAAAACCCAAACGCACCCTTAGGGAGGCCGTTAAAAGCGCGAAGCTTGTCATCTTCTAGCGTGATGCAATCAACAACACCACCGCCAAACACTTGTGGCAATTGGAAGGTTCCATCTGGCATTTGCCACGAACGAATGAGCTCAGATTTATCAGGTGTTTGCGCAACAAGGAGTGGCGCATCTTGCATTCCGATAAGACGAGCCTTCATGCGCTGATCGATGTCGTCACCATACGTTAAAATGCCCCATGCAGGCTGGTATGAAGAAACGGTATCGACGCGAGCTAGCCGAGCGCTCGCACCTTTTAGGAGTAGCGAATCAGCCCCGACCTTCTGTACCGCGCGTGCAACAAGGTGCTCAAACTCTACGTCCCCGCGCTCTTCACGCAAATGCCGTAGCAAGAAGAACGTCTCGTCACTTGTATAAGCCGCCTCGAATAATTCATCGAGTTTTGTTCCGACACCAGGTTCGGTTTTATCAATCTCGTCGGTAATGGCTTTAACAAATCGAGACGTATCGAATAACGTTCGATCGAGGTCGATAAGTTGAAAGATCCTAGGCTTCATGTTTGTGATACAGTGCTAAAATTAACTTCGCAACCGCTTCGGCATCATGGCGAATAAGCGAGCGTTTTCCAATGAGCGTATCAGCATTATTAGCGGATGCCATTTTACCAAGGAAATCTCCTCCGACAGTCGCGTAATGCTGGCTTGATAAGTTCTCTTCATCGGCGCGAGTGACATAGCCGCCCTCGTCTTCATATCGCTTAGCGATATCTTTACTTGGCGCCTCGGCATTGTATAAAACGTAATCAAGAAAATCGGTACCGGCAAAGCGTTCAATTTCGGCTGCGTGGTCACTGACCGTAAAGCCATCGGTTTGACCCTGTTTGCTGACGAGGTTTGCAACGTAAAACGTTTTGGCTTTTGTATTGGCGAGTGCCTTGCCGATGCCATCGATAACAAGGAGTGGACCGAGTGACGTATAAAGATCGCCGGGTGCAACGACAACAACATCTGCTTGTTCAATAGCAGCAATAGCAACTGGGTTGGCTCCTGCTGCTGGAATTAACGATAACTTAGCGACGCGCGGGTCGTGTTGGAAGTTACCGGCATCAATCACCCGCTCGCCCTGGAGTACGAGGCTTTTATCTTCCCATTCCATTTTCAACCGAACGTCATCGAGTGTTGCGGGAATCACCGTCCCACTAATACGTAAGATTTCTGAGGCGGTCTCGACGGCTTGGCTAAAATCACCTGATATTTTCTCGAGTGCAGTAAGAAGCACGTTACCGAATGAATGGCCGCTAAAGGTACCGGTATCAAATCGATACTCGAAAAGCTCGCGGACCTTCGGTGAGTCACTTAATGCCACAAGACATTGCCTCACATCGCCAGGGGGCAATGTACCAAGCTCATCGCGCAGTACGCCAGTGCTTCCGCCATCATCCGCCATGCTGACAATCGCAGCGATCTGTGTTGTGTACTTCTTTAGGGCAGACAGCATTGTAAAGCTACCCGTTCCCCCACCGATAACAGCGATCTTTACTTCAGTTTTAGCGAATGGGTCTTTCATATCAGTTTCTATTGTACTCCCCTAGGAAACAACGTCATCTCCAAAGTGTTTCTGCAGGCGCATTTTAATTGAGCCTTCGTGACGACCAAGCCGATCGCTAAGCTGTTCGATTGTTTCGCCCTGTTGGAAATATTGCTTTAATTCATCATCCTGGGCTGGAAGCCATGGACGGTAGGCGTTAGGGTAGGTGTCGCGCATTTTTTCGATTTTCTCAGCCCATCCAGCAGACGCTTTTTTCGAAGGCTTGAGCGGTTCGGTACTACGCTTTGCGGCTTTTTCGGCGAGGTGTCCAAATTGTTTTTTAGCCTGGACCGCTTTATCGCGAAGATGCACATCGATATGCTGCGCCTCAGGGCTGACGCGCAAAGCCATTTGATTTATCCCTGTTAAATAAAGGTTGTTCACATTTTTTACTCGACTGAGCGCAACGTATCCCATACCTTCAACAAAGGCTTTGCGAAGGTCGATACGGGCCGCATCGAGCGTCATACCCTGAGATTTGTGAACGGTAATTGCCCATGCAAGGCGCAGTGGAATTTGCGTAATACTCGCGCGTTTTTTATCGCCATCGCGCTGCTCCCAGGTATCGGGTGACATGGAGACTTCTTTGCCATTTTGGAAAGCAACAATTGGATATTCGGTGTGCTGCTCGAAACCGACAACCGTTCCGACGCTTCCGTTAACGTACTTACGTTCTGGGCTATTTTTCACGGCCATCACCAGTGCACCCTCTTTGAGCTTGAGGACCTTTGGTGCGAGTACGGACCGCTGCAATGATTCAACGTAGTTTTCGGAGCCAGTACTGCTTTGTTCGTATGAAATTTCATCACCATCGAGTTGCTTTAGCTTTGCCTCGTTCATGACATCGACGTCGACGTTAACCGTATGAAGCTCGGTGAGTTGCTCAAGGTCATCAGGGTAGACTTCGGTGCGAGCTAACAGTATTTCAGCATGGTGACGACGGACATCACCAGCACGAATAGCGTTAAGAATGTCGATAAGCTGCTCGTCGTCCTGACGGTGTTGCTCCTCAAGATAACAAATGGTTGGATCGAGCTCTTGCCATACATTTGAGTTAACAACAAAGCTACCGGCGCGTGAATCGCCCCTATTAATTGGTGGAAGCTGGAAAAAGTCACCAGACATAATAAGTTGAATACCGCCAAACGGAAGGTCAGGCTCTTTACGGACAACACGGCACACTTCATCAACCATATCGAGACGGAAATCATGGAGCATACTGACCTCATCAATAACAAGAACATCTGTTTTTTCGATAATTTCACGACGCCCTTTGGCCATGTGCTCGGCAAACCCGCTAGGAATACTGTCAGTGACACCAATACCAGCCCAGCTGTGAATGGTTGTACCGCCAAGGTGTGTTGCCGCAAGGCCTGTTGTAGCCGTTACAGACACGTGCATGCCGTCGTGTTTTGCCAACTTAATAAATTGGTTCAACACAAACGTCTTACCCGCCCCTGCTGGGCCGGTAAGCAGTACACTCTCCCCCGAGAGCATTATTTCTAACGCCAATGCTTGATTCATTACACCTTATTATAGTCCAGAAAATTACATTTTTCCTGAACTACCCTTTCATTAGCCGCGAGGCGGTTCACCTTCTGGGTCGTCCAAAAGCTTTTTACTTTTAATTTCGTATCGTCGCCCAGTGACTTCACTCGTGATGTAGTCTTCATTAATGAGGTTCACGAACATCTCAAGGTCGTTACCGTCCATGATGATAATTGCGCCAGCATCGTCGCTCATAAGTTCGAGCTGCATCGTTTCGGCGTATTCAAGCGCTTGCTCTTGAGTTACGGCACCAACCTCAAGTTTTTGTAGCTTGTTAACAATCTTCTTTTTTTCCATTACCAAAGATTGTAGGTCTGTACCTTCTGGGAAACTAAGCTTGTACTGCTTTTCGATTTCGGCCACTTTTTGGTCAGCCAAAAGCTGCTTCTTAAATTCGTAGTTAAACAAACGTTCAAACTTAGACTGGTTGAAGATAAAGATATCTTTTTTAACAATCAACACTTGGTTGTCAGAGGGAACCTTCCAGCCAAACTCTGGCTTGAATGGCTTGAACGAACCGTCGGTAAATTCCCAGGACGTTTCGCCCTGGAGCGTGTTACCGCTACTCACCTGCTTGATAACGTAAAAGACACCCGTACCGTCTTTGCGGCTAAAACGAGCAGCAATACCCTTAATACGCTTAAACTCGTGTTCCTGTTCACTAAACTCAACGATGTCGTTGCGTTCGTGTTCGATAAGGTGAATGAGTGTTTCGGCACGGCCAACCTTCGGAAGGTCAGTGCGAAGGAGTGTATTGTCCTCTTTGTCGGATAGTTCGTAATCACGAACAGCGAGGCCTGTCCCTGCGCCGAGGTTAACGTCGTTAATAATGTCGTACAAAAAGAGTGCTTTAATTTGTGTATCAAGATCATCAGCAATGGTCGTTGTATACGGTGTGTAGTTTTTATTAAACAGGAAAAACTCAACGCGAAGTTCGTTTTTTACCGCGTCAGTTTGGTTAGCCCATGAAAAGATGTCGACCGAGTTTGTATCAGTTTTTTCGGTCTCAAGTGCTGCATCATGCTGCGGCGCTTCATCTGAGGCATTAACAGCCTCTGTTGAAAGCACGACTGTTTCTGCGTTGGCAGCAGCAATCATCTCGGCGTCTTCAGACACATCAGTCGTTTCAGTAATGTCAGGATTTTTTTCGTCGGTGTCCATGTGTGTATTCCCTATTTAAGCAACAGGTTTTATTGTAGCATTTTCACCACGACGGCGGGGATATTTTACGCGTTATTGGCAGTATTAAGTGTACTGAAGTACTCAGAAGCATCTTGGATTAATTCTTCACAGTCTTCATCGGTGACGATTTGCAGCTGGTTGCTGGCGTGCAGTATCGCGACGCTATCGTCGTCAATGCGAAACGTATCAAGCGCATCCTCAACCGATTCGATCCGTGGTGTGTTAAAACCTATCAAGTTAAGAGCTCTGTTTGCAACGAGCATACGGCTACGTGTCCATTGGAAACTATAGGTAGAACGCTCGGCAAGCCACACTCCGGGTTGAGCCTCGGCAGAGTACGTATTAATGTAGCGCAAGCTCCACATTTTTTCCGATTCAGCGTTTGCTGGATACGCCCCAACGCGCATGGCAACTCGATGGCGAACCTGCGAGGGCTCGTCGCTTACGTCAGAAGCGTCAACCATTAAGTCGAGCTCATCGACCAGAAAATGAGCGCCGGTCCTTCCTGTTTTGAGCCGCTCACGTGCGGCGGCAGAGCGCACCCCAATAGATGCGAATTTATGAAGTTGTTCAGCTGTTGGCGGCGTGTCACTGACAAGCCGCTCGGTTTCAATTGACATAGCAATCTCCCCTTAGGCAGTAGCCCTAAACAATAATCTCAATAGACTACACCTTAACGTAGAACGTGTCAAACAAAAGAAGTATACACTATACTTCTCGTAAATGCTTATTCATAAGTACATCATAGCCATCGGTTACTTCGTCGCTACGAGAAACGCCAAAGCTTTCGAGCAACAACCATAATCCATTCACTACTTCGCCATAGTCGACATCATCGGCAGTTAAGCGTTCGGCCTCAACGAAATATCCTAGACCCTCAACATAATCGAGACAAATTTCTATTTCATTGATGTGTGATTTTTGGCGTGTCTTCGTGAGGTCAGAAAAGAGTTCGAACCCGAGGTGCAAAATAATCTGCTGGAGTTCGGCTGCATCCTCGACAACCGTTTCATGCTCAATACTATCCATCTGATTCGTAATCGATTTCTTTAAAGTAAAGTAGGTCGTTGTCGCCTCGCCCTTTGTCTCGGTACGAATACGGAGCCACGGTGCGGTGTTATCACCCTCTCCATCGACCCCAGCTGGACCATAGACGACATCGTGCTGAGTTACAGGATCGGACACCTCGGCCCCCTGCGCTTTCAACACATCAATGATTGTGTCTAACCCTCGTACCTGTGCTTTTACTTCGATTTCCCTCATGATGATCTCCTCTTTTCTCTATTGTACCGTGCTTGTATTAAGCGCGCCAATCACCTGTGCCATAGCATCAGGAGAGGTTCGCCCACCGCCCGCAGATACCATCGTCAAAATATACAACTCAATCTCTTGAGTAGGAATATGCATCTCACTATCGGGTCCGTCGGCCTCGCTCATGCGAAACACTACACCATCATCACGGCTTTCAATATGAAATCGAGCCGATACATTAGCATCTACAATAGACTCATATATCATTCCCGACGGCTTGCCGTTTGCAGTGTCGAGTCGGTTGCGTAAAAGTGCCGCCTCAACTTCACCGCCACGATCACCATAATCTGCGAAATTACCACCCACTGCGATGTCACGAGCACTCAGCGCATTCGTGATACTTCCGTGCACTTCCGCACGAGTTCGATCTCCGTGCGTTACCAGGTGATACAGGAGTGCTGAAATAATACCCTGTTCTGTGCTGTGATAAGCGCCCGCCTTTGTTTCATAGATAGCAGGCATAAAATGATGCCTCGCCTCGGGGTGCGTCGTGTCAGCAACGCTGGCTATTGGCCTTGCTCGGCGCTCTGTTCGAAAATCACCATGTATATCGCCCCCTGTTGCGGTTTCCCAGCGTAATAGTCCGGACGTATCATTTGCTCGATAGAACCCCTGGAGCGTCGGCCTGTGATGCGCAGCTTGGAAGGAATACACCGCCGCCCCACCCAGAAGTACTACTTGCTGAAACGAATCATTTGTAAACTGTTCTGCTTTTGTCGCGAGTGCTTTATCTTGTTCGACGAGCGCGTCGCCAAGTGCACCGCTAAGGACGATACGTGACATAGTATTTAACGACGCAGTGCGGGTTGGAATAACCTCATCCCACAATCCGTCCGTCGAAAGCTCCTTCGTGTATATCCACCGAGGATCACCAAAGAGTACCGCATCGATACGTCGCTGTTCGGGTGCGGCCGCTTGTTTGTAGTATG
>Ga0247816_10000903_pt1 | contig 15327 bp, 8 predicted proteins | sample UWRJL209509C1_FD_179930 | JGI IMG/M metagenome (GOLD analysis project Ga0247816, IMG submission 179930) | Plant litter microbial communities from Arlington Agricultural Research Station in Wisconsin, United States - UWRJ-L209-509C-1 | ecosystem: Environmental > Terrestrial > Plant litter >...
GGCCACTCCCAAAGCGGATAAATCCTTTAATCCGAAGATCATATGCGGCATTAGACTCCATTTCTGGAGCTTATTCCTCACTTTGGGGCATGTTCCCACGCGTTACTCAGCCGTCCGCCGCTCGTCAGCATCTAGTAAACTAGACCTGTTACCGCTCGACTTGCATGTGTTAGGCACGCCGCCAGCATTCATCCTGAGCCAGGATCAAACTCTCCATAAAAATGTGTTTCTACAACACAAGACTCAATATACATAATTAACTGACGATGATAAAAACTATCTAAAAGATAGTCTTTTCGATTTGCACTACCAAATTGTCAAAGTTCATTCTTTGTCTTTCGGTTCAACTCCACGTTGAGCGATTTTCGGACGGGCTTTCTTTCGTTGTCCTGTCGTCCAGACTTTTTCAATTGTACCCCATAAATCAGCTTGGGTCAACACCTTATTTGAAGAAACTTTATTTTGCCATTTCGGGCTATAAAGTGGACACAAAATACACGGCGATACCAACGGCAAATCCAATAAGTGAGCCAACGGCCACCTCTAGTGGCGTATGCCCCATTGCGACACGCGGTAGCGGCACAGGAAGCTTACTCTCTTTAATAAGTGCGGTGATCGCTATCCCCTGTTCACCCGATGACCTACGGACCATCATGGCGTCATAGAGCACTACGGATGAGAAGACGAGCGCGAGGCCAAACAAGCCTGACCCAACACCATCAATGAGCCCAATGACCACAAGAACAGCGACTACTGTTGCGCTGTGCGCACTTGGCATGTTACCGGAAAGGTAAAGCTGACGCATAGACGCCAGCTTTCCGCTCTTGAAGCTCGCCACCACATACTTTGCGAATTGAGAGATTACCCAGCCTGCGAGCCCTGCAATAATATATGGTGAAACGATTTCCATGAACTACCCTTCTTTTTTAGTTGCACCTGTCTCTGGAACTTCGATGTCCTCGACTGGTTGTTTTGGAACAAATCCGAATGATGAAACTTTATCTTCAACTCCAGTGCGCATAATACGAACACCTTGGGTTGTGCGGCCAATAACTGGAATATCTTTTATACCAACACGGATCGCCTGACCCTTACTTGAGATGATGAGCAATTCTTCGGTATCTTCTTCGAGTGAGCGTACGGCAACAATTGGACCCGTCTTTGCCGTCACGATTGCCGCTTTAATACCAACACCGCCACGTTTGTGTGATGGGAATTGCGCCGCTCTGGTAACCTTACCAAAGCCGTTTTGGCTAATCACAAGGAGTTTACCTTCGTTATTTGCCACAATATCCATACCAACGACGTTATCGTTTGGACGGAGGCGTACACCACGCACACCACGAGCTGAACGGCCCATTGGACGTGCATCGGTTTCTCCGAATCGAATTGCTTGTCCAGCAGACGTTGAGATAATCACATCGTCCTGACCAGAGGTGCGCTTGATCCAGCGAAGTTCATCACCTTCATCGAGCTTGATAGCGATAAGGCCATTTGTTCGAATGTTTGCGTAGTCTTTAAGTGGCGTCTTCTTAACAGTACCTTTAATGGTAGCCATGAAGAGGTAGCCCTCGTCACTTGCGCCCTTTTCGTGCTTGATAATAGAAGTAATCTTCTCTTCAGGCTGGAGTGCAAGCAGGTTAACCGCAGCAACACCCTTAGCAGCAAGGCTAGCCGCTGGAACTTCGTACGCCTTTAGGCGGAAGACACGACCCTTGTTAGTAAAGAAGAATAGCCAATCGTGCGTATTCGTTGGAATAAGCTGATCAATAACGTCTTCTTCTTTGGTTGTCATGCCTCGCTTACCCTTACCGCCACGGTTTTGACGACGGTATTCGGTAATGAGCGTACGCTTGATGTAGTTTTCTGTTGTGAGCAGCACGACAGACTCTTCCTCAGGGATGAGTTCTTCGTCGCTAAACTTACCAAGCTCGTGGTTAATGATTTGAGATCGACGCTCGTCGCCGTACTTATCTTTCATTTCAAGTAGCTCAGCCTTAATGATAGCCAAGACTTCTTTTTCATCAGCGAGAATTTCTTCGTACCGAGCAATCGCCTTAAGTAACTCATTAAGTTCGTTCTCGATAGCATCACGCTCAAGACCAGTAAGGCGACGAAGTTGCATCGCGAGAATCGCTTGCGCCTGGATTTGGCTGAGCTTAAAGGCTTCGATCAAGTTCTTTTGTGCAACGTCGGTTGTTTTACTCGCACGGATAATACGAATTACTTCGTCGATATTATCAAGCGCAATTTTGTAACCTTCCAAAATGTGTGCACGTTCTTTCGCCTTACGGAGTTCGTACTCAGTACGTCGACGCACAACTTGCTGACGGTGCTTAATGAACTCTTCAAGCATTTCCTGAAGGCCAAGAATCTTTGGTTGAATACCATCAATCAATGCCAGCATGTTGTAATTAAAGCTACTTTGGAGTGCGGTGAGCTTGTACAGTTGGTTGAGTACCTTCTTAGGGTATCCGTCCTTTTTAACCTCGATAACGATGCGAACTTTACCACGAGAACTCTCGTCGTTAAGGTCACTAATGCTAATCTTCTTTTCTTTGTAAAGTTCGGCGATCTTCTCAACAAGTGATGCTTTATTTACACCATAAGGAATCTCTGTCACGATGATTTGGTGACGGCCCTTTTTGGTTTCTTCGATGTTTGCGACAGCACGCATTGTCACGCTACCACGGCCAGTTAAGTAGGCTTGCTTCATTGGAGCGCCGCCGTATACAGTTGCTCCTGTTGGGAAGTCTGGACCCTTTACGTGCTTAAGGAGGTCATCGAGTGTCGCTTCGCTATTATCGATCAATTCAATTGAAGCGTCGATAAGCTCACTTAGGTTGTGCGGCGGGATGTTTGTCGCCATACCAACGGCAATACCAATTTGTCCGTTAAGGAGAAGGTTTGGAACCTTAGCAGGAAGAACAAGCGGTTCTTGCTCAGAGCCATCGTAGTTATCGCGGAAATCAACGGTTTCTTTGTCGATATCAACAAGCATTTCGTCAGCAAAGCGCTGTAAGCGAGCCTCGGTATAACGACTAGCCGCCGCTGGGTCGCCGTCCATTGAACCAAAGTTACCCTGACCCTGCACGAGCGGGTACCTTAGCGCCCATGGCTGCGCCAAACGAACCATTGAGTCGTAGATAGAAGAGTCACCATGCGGGTGATACTTACCCATGACGTCACCGACGATACGCGCACTTTTTACGAACTTTGCGTTACTACGGTTACCATTCACGTTCATTGAGTGCATGATACGACGGTGGACCGGCTTGAGGCCGTCTCGTACATCTGGGAGTGCGCGGTCGATAATAACGCTCATAGAGTAACGGAAGAAGCTGTCTTCCATAACGCTCTCGAGTGTCTTCTGCTCTACGCCATCTACCTTAGGGTGAAGCACTTCACCTTCAAGCGGTGCCTCAATAAGGCCTTCTGCTGGTAGGTTTTCGTCATTTAGGGGTGTGTTGTCATCATTCATAGCAGTTCCTTCTATATATCCAGGTCATCAAGGTTAGCATTTTTAGCACGCGTTTGGATAAACGTCTTACGGAGTGATACTTCGTCGCCCATGAGCTTCGTAAAGATTGCATCAGAGCGCTCAGCGTCATCGATACGAACCTGGCTGAGTACGCGGTTTTCTGGGTTCATAGTTGTGTCCCAAAGTTGGTCGGCGTCCATCTCACCAAGACCCTTGAAGCGAGAGATAGTAACACCAGCTTGCTTAAGGAGGTCTGCATCTTGATCAACAGCGGTACCGCGAGCTTCTTTTTGTGATACAATCTCGCGAAGTGCGACATCAAGTGCGTCTTCGTCGTAGACGTATTGCTTTTTCTGGCCACGGTTAATGCTATAGAGCGGTGGTCGGGCGAGGTAGACAAATCCACCTTCGATGACTTCACGCATATAGCGGAACAAGAAGGTCAGAAGCAGCGTTGAAATGTGGCTACCGTCGACGTCGGCATCGGTCATGATGATAATCTTGTGGTAACGAAGTCCGTCAATATCGAACGCATCACCAATACCAACACCGAAGGCTTGGATCATGGCAACAATTTCTTTATTAGCGAACATCTTATCGAGACGGGCACGTTCGGTGTTGAGCACCTTACCACGAAGCGGAAGAATAGCCTGTGTTTTACTGTCACGACCCTCTTTAGCAGAACCGGCCGCAGAGTCACCCTCTACAATGTAGATTTCGCTGTCTGCAGGTTTCTTGCTTGAGCAGTCGTAAAGCTTACCAGGAAGCCCCATACCATCAAGTGCACCCTTACGAAGTACGTTGTCTCGAGCAGCGCGAGCCGCCTTACGAGCACGAGCGGCGAGGAGTGCCTTACCAACAATCTTTTTCGCGACTTCTGGGTTTTCTTCAAGATAATACGCAAAGTACTCGTTCATCACCTGTTCAACGTAACGACGAACTTCTGGGTTACCAAGCTTGTTCTTCGTTTGACCTTCGAATTGAGGATCAGGAAGTTTAACAAGAATAATAGCCGTAAGACCTTCACGAATGTCGTCACCCGTAAGATTGTCGTCTTTCTCTTTAAGGAGGCTGTTTTTGCGTGCGTAGTCGTTAATAACACGAGTCATTGCAGCGCGGAACCCAATAAGGTGCGTACCGCCGTCTGGAGTGAGGACGTTGTTGGCAAACGGCTTTACGAGCTCAACGAAGGTATCGTTGTACTGAATAGCGATTTCAACCATTGAATCTTCGACTTGTCGTTCAACGTAGAAGATATTGTCACTGACAACTTCTTTACCAATGTTGAGGTGCTTTACGTAGCTTTGGATACCACCCTCGAAGTAGAAGGCTGCGCGTTCACTTGTGCGGTTGTCGACAACTGATACATAAATACCCTTTGTAAGGTAGGCTTGGTGCCGAATGTAATCGACGACCCATTTGTAGTCAAAGGTAACAGTTTCTTTAAAGATAGTGTCGTCTGGATAGAAAGTAACCGTTGTACCGTTTTGGCGATCGGTTTTACCAACTTTTTTAAATGGTACCTTAACGCCACCACGCTCGAATTCGATACGGTAGAGCTGGCCAGCCTTAACAACTTCAGCAATCATAAGTGTTGAAAGTGCGTTGACAACGCTTGAACCCACACCGTGAAGACCAGAAGATACTTTGTATCCCCCGCCACCGAACTTACCACCGGCGTGAAGTACGGTCAAAACCGTTTCAAGCGTCGAAAGGCCTGTCTTTGGGTGCTTGTCGACTGGAATACCACGACCGTTGTCGGAAATAGTAATACCGCCGTCTTCAAGAATAATGACTTCTACTTTTGTAGCGTAGCCAGCGATTGCTTCGTCGATAGAGTTATCGGCGATTTCTTTAATGAGGTGGTGGACACCGTCGAAGCCGGTGCTACCAATGTACATTCCAGGACGCTTACGAACTGGTTCAAGCCCTTCAAGGACTTGAATCTGAGAACCATCATAGTTGTTGTCTGTTTTTTGCGCCATTTCTAATTACCTATCTCCCCTGTAGTATCTGACTTTTGCAGCCATTTCTGGACTGCTTTTCGCGGACGCCCACCGGCCGTTTATCTGGCATCATTATAGCACACTCTGGTGATGCGCAACTATACCCCTGAACTGAACAAATTATTTCCATACATTTTACTTGCGCTGAACATATTTATTATGCTAATCTTTGTATCAAGAGGTATACTAAAAAATAAAAAAGATACATATATATGTTTAAAAAGATTGTCTCCCAGCTTTCATTTAGCCCAGCACTCGTTGGACAGCTCGGGTTTTACGCCAAACGGCTCAGAAAAGAACAAACGACTCGACGTCTCGGACTCATTTTCGTAGCGCTCGCGCTCGTTGTACAAAGCTTAGTTGTATTCCAGGCTCCAGAGCCCGCCAACGCATCGAGCAACAACGACATGGTCGTCGGGGGCCTAGGCTACGGGTCAAACCTGTCGCTTAACAACTTCCTTGCGCCATACGACCGCAACGAACGTCACCTTCAAGACATCTTCAATAATGCAGGTATCACCCGCGCTGAAATCGCCGCAACGACGTTCAGCACCGTCAACGCAGGCACCAGCACGAGCTACGGTTTTGAAAACCGCGCCGGCTCGACACCAGTAACTATTGTCGATGGTAACTATAACCCCGTTACGACTCTCTACGGCCGTCCTATGACCGTCATGGGCTGGAAGCCAACAGATCAGGTCTACGCCTACGTTGGACACTCCGCAAAGGCTGGCTGGTTCGCTATTATGCGTGCCTGCGGTAACCTTATTACCCACGGCATCATTACTCCTCCAACACCCCCACCACCAGCGCCGCCTCCACCGCCAACACCGGCACCATCACCAGCGAACATCATCTCTTCTAAGTCTGGAGTAAACGTCACTCGTGGAAACGTCGATGCGACTAAGACAACAGCTAAAGAAAACGATAAGATTCGTTACACCATCTCTGTGAAAAACACAGGTGGTACTGCAGCTGCAGTTGCCATGAAAGACGACCTAAAAAGCGTCATGCAATACTCTAAGCTTATAGATAAGGGCGGAGGGACGTTCTCAACGAGCAGCAAAATACTCTCGTGGGGTAACGCGACGGTTAACCCCGGCGCCACCGTCACTCGGCAGTATGTCGTCCAGATGAACGATAGCCTTATTAATACAACGACAAACTGTTCGATGAAGAACACCTTCCTTGGTAAAACAGTCACCGTTCCGGTTGGATGTACGACCCCACCGGCCAATATCGTATCTTCTAAGTCAGCGATTAATGTCACACAAAAGAAAATTGATGCGACAAAAACAACTGCCAAAGAGAACGACAAAATCACGTACACTGTGACCGTCAAGAATACCGGTGGTACTGCTAAGACAGTAACAATGAAGGATGACCTTAACGACGTCCTTACCTTCTCTAAGCTTACCGACAAGGGCGATGGCACACTTAACGCATCGACCAACATCCTTTCATGGCCTGCGGTATCCGTAAAACCAAACGCAACAATTACCAAAAAGTACACCGTCCAAATCAACAGCAGTCTTATTAACGACACGACCAACTGTAAGATGGTCAACAACTTTATGGGCGAATCACTCACCGTTCTTATCGGTTGTAAGACTCCCCCAGCGGACGTCGTTGTAAGTAAAACAGCATCAAATATCACTCAGGGAAACATTGATGCGACAAAAACAACAGCAAATACAAGCGACCGTATCAGCTTTACCCTTACTGCAGAGAACAAGGGTGGCACCACAAAGGACTTCATCTTTGATGACACACTCAGTGACGTCCTTGAATACGCAAAGCTCGTCGATAATGGCGGCGGCACATTCAACGAAGCAACTCAAAAGCTCACCTGGCCTGCTGTCTCACTGAAGCCTGGTCAAAAAGAAATCCGTACCTTTGCAGTACAGGTTCTCCCACAGATTCCTGCGACACCACAGGGTATTAGTGATTCAACCTCATACGACTGTCGTATGCAAAACACCTTCTACGAGGCCTACGTGACCGTAAACGTCAACTGCCCACCGCCAAAGGTTATTGAACAGGTTGTTCCCGAGCTGCCACACACCGGCCCACGTGAAAACGTCATGTTTGCCGTCATCGTCTTCTCTATCGTTGTGTACTTCTACCTTCGATCACGCCAGCTAACAACCGAAGTACGACTTATTCGTCGTGATGTAAACGGAGGAACTATCTAATGGCCGCTGAACAATTCCACGGCAATGCGCCCGAAACAGGCCCTGAGCATAAAGAGCTCAGCCCCGAACAACTCGAAAGCTACCTCAAAGCAGAAGCCTCTGTTGAACGAGCTGCCGAGAAGAGCCGCGTTGAGAACGGTGAAACGTCTGAATCAGAAGCTCGTCGTGAAGCTCTCAAAGAAGCTATCAGCGTCGAACGCGGTAGCGCAGAGAAAAAGGGCAAAGAAAGCGCAGGCTCCCCTGCTAAGCGTCGTCACGGCGTCGTAAGCAAGAAAGAGCGCAGCGCAAGCTACAAGCAACATATGACGCACCTACAGTCCGAACTAAAGCCGACACAGCGCGCCTTTAGTAAAGTCATTCACAACCCAGTTGTCGAAAGGACAAGTGAAGTTGTCGGAAGCACCGTCGCACGACCTAACGCCATTCTTTCTGGCGCGGTTTTTGCCTTCTTCCTCGTGCTCGCCGTATACATCGTCTCTAAGTACTATGGCTACGAGCTATCTGGCTTTGAAAGCATCGGTGCATTCATCGTTGGCTGGATCCTAGGACTCCTCTACGACTTCGTTAAGGTAATGGTGACTGGCAAAAACGCCTAACCCATCACCACTTATACAAAAACCTCGAGCTGCACACTCGAGGTTTTTTAGTTGTATACATAAGGGCTATCGTCGCGACGATAGCTAGCTGACCAACTGTTATCGTAACTTGATAGACACACCGTCGTCACCGACGTTCGCTGATGTATCGCGGATATGTAGCTTCTCTGGTTCGCTTGGCGCTACAGGCTGTGGCTGCGGCTGTGGCACAGGGGCGACGGGAGCAACGTTAGGAGTAGGCTGCTGAGCAGGCGCTGGAGATGGCGCGCGATACTGTTGAGGTACAGGCGTCGGCACTGCCGCGGGAGACTGCTGCACTGGCGCGGGACTAACGGGGCGACGCTGCTGTTGCGAAGGCTGGAATTGCTGCGGCTGCAGCTGTCCGCTGTTTTGCGCAGGGGGCTGCTGAGCATATCCGGTAGTTGGACCGAAGGCAGGATTAGGCGCCACTGCAGGCGACTGCTGCTGGCCAGTGATCTGCTGGCGTTTTGCGAGCCAGTCGTCAAGGAACGAAGGCGCCTGTGGCACAGCGCTCGCTGGCGCGCCGGGTCCTTGTGGCATCATAGGAGCTCGCCCTTGAGCACCAGGTGCCATAGACGAGTTTGTGCTTGCTCCACCTGGACCACCAGCCTTAAAGGCGGCCATGCGCCCTTCCTGGGCTTTTTTAAGTGCCTCCATCTTCTGCTTCTTCATGTCATCACCCACGGCCATGCGCTTAAAGAACTCTTGTTCAACCTGGGCACGCGGTTTACCAAACTTAGTCGCCGAAAGCTTCTTGAGCGCGTTGCGTAGCTGGGGGTTTGGCTGACCAAGTGGTGGCAACAGTGACATACTAAATGCAGCAGATGGCACGTCGTTAATCATCACCGATGCGATCGTTTGGAAGTTTGGCATACGAGTCAGGTCTTCAACGTCAAACGTTGGTGAATACTTCTTTACGAGTATTTCGGCATCGGTAATACCAATACGTCCACTAATCACCGTCCCGATGTTACCAAGAATGGCTTCACGAATTTGGTCGGTAAGTTGTGTCATGAATTGGTTAGCCAGAATAAGACTAAGGCGATACTTACGAGCCTCAGAAAGAATCGTTGCAAAGCTATCGGTCGCAAAGTTCTGGAACTCGTCGACGTACAGACTAAAGTCTTGGCGCTCAGACTCTGGCATATCAGCACGACCCATGGCCGCAGCGTTAAACTTCATCACGAAGATCATACCGAGTAGCTGCGAGTTAAGCTCCCCTACCCGTCCCTTTGAAAGATTAACTAGTAGGATCTTTTTGTTGTCCATAATTTCACGAAGATTGAAGCCGCTCTTCGTCTGCCCGATAATGTTACGCATCATGTCGTTAGCGAGGAACGCGCCAAACTTACTAGCGAACCAACCAAGCATCTCACCCTTTGCAGATTCGGTCGTTTGCGCCATTTCTTTGTTCCAGAAGTCGAGCACGGTTTGTGTCGTCAGGTGTTTAATTTTCTCGTCGGCAAAGGCCTGGTCGATAAATACCTGCTGCACATCGAGGAAAGACGAGCCATTTGGATCGGCCATAACGGTGAGCGCAGCGTTACGGAACCATGACTCAAAGCGTGGACCGATAATACCCGTGTGTCCTGGGTCGTACAGCTTATACAGCATCGCAATCGTCTCTTGGATAATGAAGTCACGCTGGTCTTGGTTCTCAAACTCAAAGAGGTTAAGCCCAATTGGCATTTCCATGTCACCCGGCGCAAAGTAAATCACATCTTCAACGCGCTCTTTTGGTACCATACCAAGCAACTCTTCAGCAGAGTCACCATGCGGGTCGATAAAGGCAAACCCGCGACCATCCATCATATCTTGGTAGGCAAGGTTTTCGAGGAGCTTCGACTTACCGGTACCAGTCTGCCCAATAATATATGTATGACGACGACGATCCTTAGCACCAAGCCTAATTTGCTTTTTGATACCACGGAACTCGTTGTAGCCGAGGAGGAACCCTTCGTCCATCACCTGCGTTGGACCGTCGACCTGCTTTGCAGCCTGCCTCTGGACCTGTGATGTTGGGATAGAGTTTTGATCAGGGAGGTGGAAGATTGTCGCGAGTTCAATCGTGTTCAATACGTTCTGGTTTACCTCTTGAGGGAAAAACCTAAAGATATATGCCGTAACGAATTCTTCGATGTTTTTTGATACTGCAAACTTAAAGCCATTGTTTTGGCTTGAGTCGAACAATGAAAAAGCTGACACCACATTATTCATGAGTGCCTGTGATCGCCCCGCGGTGTTAGAAGACGCCACAACGCGGATGAGTGTTTCGTACCCTGGGTAACGAGTCTTGTCGTCGATACCTTCAACAAGGGCCTGCTCCATTGAACTCAACTGCTTATCTTCAGGTTTCGACTCGCTTGCTTCGGGTGGCTTCCAAAGTGCCGCCATAACGCCAGACAGATTAGCCTGCATGCCGCCCTTTTTACCTTTATTCTTGCGAATACCGCCAGCAACACCTTGAGCGGCTTTTGCCCAGCCATCTTGTGCTGGGCGGATGAGGATTTGAATACCAACACCATCTTCGCGCGTTGCGCCAGATAATGCATTAAGAAGTGCGCGCGTTGCATCACGCTTCGTCTCTTGGTAGGTTGCTATTGGATAGGCGAAATCTTTTTTAAGCGTAAACTCTCCACCGATTGTGCCACTCATACGCCCTGCAGGGTTAAAGATGTTACGCTCACTTACTTCTTCGAGGCGAGCTGATGGGTATGCCGCTGACACCGCCTGGTGAATCACGTCGATGAGTGAGACTGGAACGATTGCGTAGTAGTGAACTAGGCCCTCGTGCGCAACGATCTCGAATGACATGTGTCGTTGTCCGTAGATACGGCTCTTGAAGCCCTTCGTCGCTGTGCTGGCAATAATGTTATACATTACTTGTGCTTGGCTCAAAACCTCTTCAGTAAGGTCACGCTCGTCGCGCCCATTACCAGCGATGTCAGAGCTAATTGGCGGAATATGAATATACAGCGGCACCATCTTAAGGCCGCGTTCATAATTTTTAGCTTCGCGTAGGACCTTACGATATTGCATGAACGCAAAGCCACCCACACCTGCAGCAGCAAGGAGGACGACAACTATCGTAATTATGATTCCTAACACCTTCCCTCTTCTCTTTTCTCTGTTTTAGCTTTATTCGCTTGCGCCGACAACTTTACCGTATCGCTTTTGAAGATAATCTCGCTGGAGCTCATTCACCTTTTGGGTGCGAGCGTGCGGGTCATCCCGGGTTTGCTCGATAATTTCTTTTGCCTTATCTACCCACTCTCTCTCGATAAGGTCTTCGTCTGCGGCCACAAGTGGTGTAGCCGAAGGCGCCGCCGGTTGCGCCGGAGGAGCCTGTGCGGGCACCGGCGGTAACGCAGGGACCGTCGGCGGTGCTACACTCGCTGCTGCGTCGGCAGCCTGCGCGCGTACCTCAGAGACTTGCTCAAACCGCTCCTGACCGCGCTCGATACCAGCATCGAGTGGCGGAAGATTTGGCGCCGCTTCTGGGCCAGCTGATGGCGGCATTGGAAGCTGCTCAAAACTCGGCGGAACGTTCGGAGAATTCTCTGGTTGCATATCTGAAATTATACCATAACGAGACGAGTGAAATGCATAATACTTATGCATTTCCGAGACGAGGCAGTGGTACATCGCGGCGAAGCCGTGATATTGCACAAAAGCTGTCTATGCTTTTTCGAGCGAACGTAGTGCTATGTTACGGCAGAGCCGGAAGATAACATCGCACACAACACATCAATACCGCGCGGCAAACCCCTAGCGCATCCGTCGACTAATATACAAACACGCCACTACTTCAAAAAGAATAACAAGAATAACCTCATACAAGCTGATCGCCTGGACCGACTGAAGCCCAATCAGCATCACCGGAGCCGCAGCGAGCACGGTACTAAAGTAATACATACGCTTAAAGGTAACGTGTGTGAGTGGTTTTCGCAGAGTCATACCTGCGGTCACCATAACAATAAGGCGATTTATTCCAAACAAAAAAAAGCTTATCAAACCCACAAAGGTTAGATAAGCTGTTATAAATATCACAAGAAGACCAAAGGGTCCTGCATCTGCTGGCGATGTGAACGTCAGCATGAAACTTAGCACGCAGAGGCTTGCTAGAGAAATTGTTGCGATTAATCGTGGTAACATCTCTGTTATGATAGCATACTGCTAACGAAATCGCTTAAGATTAACACCCTTTTCTAAGGGGCTTTCGTGGAGCCTAGGCAGTAACCCTATATGGTTCTGATCCAGCAAACGCCGCTGTAAATTAATATTGAGCGTGTGGACCGGTGAACCAGGGAAACTGCCATAGACCTTCTGACCGCTCCGGGAAAACCCGGGGCAACCGTTTGCTCATAGCCTTCGTTCCGCGTTCTCACGCCAAGAATCGTACCGGTTTTAAGGTGGTAGGCAGTTCGAAAGAGGAACCTCCCTAGGTAAAACAAGGATTTTCTTGGCGCGAAATCGGTACTTGAAGGACAAACGCTTTTGGGCGGAGCATCGGTGATGCCATCAACTAATGTGCAAACTGTTTTTGATGTGTTTGTTTTAAAGAAAGATTGTTAGGTGCGTTACCCTATTACAAGGCAATATAAATCTTTTCTTATTATTAGGAGACGTCACCGACTTTTCCGTCAAAAAGTGGTCTTAGTAACCATGGCCGAATTGTTAAGGTAGTGTGCTGTGGTGGCTTTTACTGAAACTTTTTTGGTTGTTTTTGTGTTGCTAAAAGCTTGTACTCATCCTACCACGCATAAGCATTTTGGTCAATACGTTTATGTCTATTTATAGTTGTGAGATTTACAATTACATTCTACAACAGTAGTACCTGACGGTGTTATATAGAGTAAGTTGTTGAAGTTACATCGTTGTAACACTTACGTACTCTCCATGAACTACCCCTATATTTTCATGGATAGGATCACTACGACACGCCAATTGGAAACGCTAAGGCGCCCACTCGCCCACGACCTGACACGGCAACCCGAATTACTACGAGCCAGGTCCGACAGCTTTATCTAGCAGACGCGCACTGCCACCAAATACACGCAGCCGGTCGATCCCGTTCAAGAAGCCAAACGCCGCACATGAGCATTAACGATCATCGCCACATAATTAAATGAGCCGTCAAAGACAACGGACTGCGTCATGCTGCAAATTATCGCAACATTCAATAAAACGCACCTGCACAATGCGATCCCCCTTCGTGGCGATTTACTTGCAATCGTAGCAAAGCTTCACGGTCAGCCGTAGCTAGACTTGGCGGCTGTCCCGCTTAACCACCACGCATTATCTAGACGCACCGTCCTATATAGCAGTCGACTATCCCCCATCGCCCGCAATACACCGCAGGCATAGCGCATCGACTCAGGCTGCGAGCTATATGCAATCAAAAAATACCATTTCTATGAGAAGTGAAACAATCACAACAGCCGACCCTGGGGATAACAAGACTTTTCGGGGACATACTGTGGTTATTTAGCCCTCTCTAGTGTGAGCACATATCGTGGGCACCACCGTTAAGTGAGCACAATATGTAGCGCACCCTTTCACAATGTGAAACTGGTTAAATTCCGTAGTATTTTTTACCAAAAGAATCTTTCATAAAATCATTGACACAAGCAGTATACCGTCATATTATAGGGGTAGTTCCTGAGTACAAAAGTTATCCAGGGGCCAAAAATAAAAAACACCGCAAAACTCCACAAAAATGACCGTTCCTCGCAGGCGGTCATTTTATTTTGTCTTTGAACACACACCCACTTGGGTGTTTTTTAATAAAAAATATCACCCCAAATGGAGTGATATGAATATATGTCGTGGTGGAGCTGCCGGGTACTGCCCCCGGGTCCAAAAGGTAACCTGATATTCGTCTTCAAGCATAGCCCTATCTAAATGGTTAAGGACTCCCCTCGCCTATAGATCAGGCAAGAAGGGCGATGGTCGTCCCGCTATAAAATGTCCAAACCCCTAGTAGCTGCCCCGGAGGTTTGTAAGAAACGTGCGTATAACACCAACTCCCCTACGCTTCATCGGGAAGAATGATGGCTAAAGTGATTAAACTAAAGCTGGCGCAAAGGTGTTTACCTTGAACGCGTTAGCGAACTCGGCAAATTTAGCCTTTGCTGTAGCAAATGTGTTTGCAATTAAATAAACATCTTACGGATGTAAGTCGGCTTGCAGAATATCATGTTAAGGTCCTCTCGTCGAAGCTAATTCAGCCCCACGCTATCTGTTATTTTACCATATTTTGACTAAAAAGTTAATGACTATGTGCAGGTTTGAGGCGTACGATGAGTACATGGGCGGTGTCACACGAAACAAAGTTGCACGAGTAATCTCAGGTGCGTTAAGCGGCTATCATGGCGCGCTTTTAGAAATCGAAGCAGACATGAAGTCGGGACTCCCCGGGTTACAAATCGTAGGCATGGGTAATAAAGCCATCGACGAAGCACGCCAAAGGGTTCGTAGCGCAATTACCAATTCACTGTTAGACTTTCCTGCAAGAAAACTCACCATCAACCTCGCCCCAGCGGAATTACCCAAGGACGGCACCCATCTCGACCTACCTATAGCTCTCACTATCCTTATCGCCAGTGGTCAAATCAAACAACGGTCGGTGCAAGACACACTCTTTGCCGGGGAGCTCGCACTAAACGGTAGCCTTCGCCCCATTCGAGGGGCGGTACTATTAGCCGAACTTGCACGCAAGCACGGGCTGAAACGTATCATCCTACCCGCGCACAACACAGCACAAGCACAATTAGTCCAGGGTATTGAGGTCGTTGGCATTAATCACCTTACTGAACTCTACAAGGGCTTAAAGGGTGTCGCCCCTTTCCCTAACAGCGCGTCTAGCACCCCAGCACCACCCACACCCGCAACGTCACCGGTACCTGCTAGTACCCCACCCCTAACTATCGACCACGTTGTTGGCCATAGCCAAGCCAAGCGACTCCTCGCCATTGCCGCCGCGGGCAGGCATAACGTATTACTCTCTGGGTCACCAGGGGCCGGCA
>Ga0247816_10000904_pt1 | contig 15319 bp, 18 predicted proteins | sample UWRJL209509C1_FD_179930 | JGI IMG/M metagenome (GOLD analysis project Ga0247816, IMG submission 179930) | Plant litter microbial communities from Arlington Agricultural Research Station in Wisconsin, United States - UWRJ-L209-509C-1 | ecosystem: Environmental > Terrestrial > Plant litter >...
TCATTTACAGGGGAATCAGTTGACATCACTTTATTTTTCTGCAGACGGAACCGTCGAAGAATTTATTTCTGAACGAATAGACACGAACAATACCCATGGATCTGGCTGCACACTATCTTCTGCTATCGCATCATTTATTGCGCGTGGAGTGTGTCTTAAAGATGCGATAGCCAATGCAGAAATATATGTCCACGAAGCAATCAGTAGTGGTGCGACAGTACAAACCGGACAAGGTAATGGTCCATTAAATCACTTTTTTAAACCTATAAATCTCATAATAAATGAAATGGTCTGAGCACACATGGAATAAGACAAGCGAAATATATAATCGCATTTTGAATATGCCATTCATTACACAACTTGCTGCCGGAACACTTGATATAGAAAAATTCAAGTTCTATATGGTACAAGATGCTAATTACCTCGAATATTTTGGCAGGACATTATCTTTAATTGCTGCCAGAGTCCCTGATATAGGTGACGTTCTCCATTTTATCCGTTTTGCCGAGGGTGCAATAGTGGTTGAAAATGAATTACATGAATCTTATTTTAAAGAATTCGGAATAGAAGAAAAAGCAGCACTCTCCCCTACCTGCCATCACTATATACATTTCATGCAAAGCACTGCTGCGCTCGCACAGGTAGAGACAGCGGTGGCCGCCGTTTTACCTTGTTTCTGGATCTATAAAAAGGTAGGAGATTTCATTCTCGAAAGCCAGGGTACGATTCACAACCCATATCGAAATTGGATCAATACTTATGCCGGAGATGAATTTGGCTTATTGGTACAAAAAGCAATTGATATATGTGACAAGGCAGCTGAACAATGCACTTTAGCGCAGCAGGAAAAGATGACCGAAGCTTTTATTACAGCAAGTAGACTAGAATGGGCGTTTTGGAACAGCGCATGGGAAAAGGAAAAGTGGTAAGATTCACGTTAAATACGATAGGTAGCATTAGTTCAAAAATGCCACCTGCCGTATTAAAATTTATTTTAGCATGACAACAGGCTGTGCACTGGATGCTGCACCCCATTTTTTATCGCGTGCAGACTGGATTTAGCGGGTAGAATCCTATAGCACCAAACATATACCAGACAGACATTTGTCCGGCATCAACATTGCCAGCGCATAATCATCATACGCATATTTTAATGTTCTGCTTACTTGTTCCTTTTTATGAAAGGCATCTGCAATACTATCTTCAACAGGAATTTTGCATACGTATAATACGTGTTTTTAGGTTGTAAATACGTATTCAACAATTGGAAATAAAACATAAACCACTATTTTACAACACATTATATGCTATGTTCTTTTTTAAGAATGATTGTACATGTTATTTGGCAAAACACAAATAATGTCTGAGTGTTTCGCATAAAAGACCAATTGTATTATTTAAAATTAAAGCTATGAAAAAATTAATTATCATGCTGATCCTTTCAGCCTTTAGTGTGGGAACCTTCGCTCAGGATACGGTTAAACAAGATACGGTCAGGAGACAAAAAACGCATAAAACGACTTCTAAAAAAACGACCAGGAATCCAGCCAAAAAGAGCAAAGTCAAAAAATCAACCTCCAAAACTGATACTTCTATCAGAGATTCAGTAGTAAGAGATACAATGAGAACGAATTGAAATTTTAGCAGTTTTTACCAGTCAGCTGGTAAAAACTGTCTCGCTTAACTAATTAAGGAAGTTCCAGTACAGTCAAATTAACTTTTCTTATCGACAACCAGGCATAACAACATAAAGATAAGGCCATGATTGCAAAACCGAGGTTACCATAAAATCCTGGCCATGGCGTTCCTTTAAATATCATCTCTCCAAATAATGTAAACAGCACGCCGGTAACCTGCGTAGCCTCTACGGTTAATAATGCGAATTGATTTTTACTAACCATTTGAAGTGCTTTAAAAAATAAAGTGCTTCCCAGTACCCCGGATAATAAAACAGCAATAAAAGAAGATTGCAATTGTAAGGGAGAAGGGGCACCTGAAGTATAGAAACCATAGACAGCCAAACCAATCAATATAGGTAAACCGCCTATTGTCATTCCCAGCACCCTCTGCATAGGATCCAGTTGCAATTCTTTTTTTTCCAGTCTTAGCATTAATTTCCGGTTGCCTAATGGCCATAAAAATGCAGCTATCAGTGCCATGCCAATGCTTAGTGCAAGTTCAGAAAGGTTCTGTAGTTTTGATAAGTGGTCAAACTGCATCGTAATCAAGCTAATAACTAAAAAACTGGATAATAACAAGGCTTTTTTGGAAATCACTTTACGATGATCATCATATATAAAGGGAGCGATAAGAATACCAGCCAGCACTGTGGTCATAAAACCGGCAGTAACCAGCCATCCCGGTGCGATGCGGATTGCGTAGGAAAGTAGTGCATAGTAGCCACCAAATCCAATGTTACCCCAAATCAGAAAGGTAAGTGGTATCTCTTTGAAAGCATTGATCAGCTTTCCCATTTTACCTCTTACCATTACCAGTACTACCAGTACAGGCAATAATAATAAATAACGGAGACTAGCCGTCCAGGCCCAGCTTCCCCCGTGAAATGCATTTAAACTATTAACAATAATTCCTGAGGATAAAAACATGGAGCTTAAAACTCCGAGTACGATCGCTTTGATAACTTTGACTTTGGGCATATGCCTGCAAATCTCATTATGTTATGCTCAAAATATCATAATGAGTTTGTGCTATTAGCTAAAATTGAAAAAATTGCTCCCGGAAATTACTTGGAGTTGCCCCATTGGCTTTTTTAAAGAAATATGCGAAATGTGCCTGGTCTGCAAATCCCAAATCATAACTAATTTCCTTTATCGATTTAGTAGTAGTCCCCAATAAGGCTTCACTTTCACTTAATAATCTGTCATTAATTAAGTCCGTTACCAATCTACCCATCGTATTGGTAGTAATACCATTTAGCTTTCTGGAAGAGACACCTAAACGTTCACTATAAAATGCCGTGTCTCTCTTCATTTTATAATTTTCACCGATCATGATTTTGAGTTTCCGCATTAGATCTTCCTCCCCGGAAATGCGTTTAACCGGATGGAGACCGGTAGACTGCTCTGCTGCATATAAAAGTAACACAGAGAGATAATGCCGGATGACAGGAGATAAAGAATCTCTCGTCACCTCACGCTGTAATAATTGTACTAAACCCGCAAAAGTACTGACCATAGTATCATTAAGATCAATCAGGGGTAGCCTGTTAAAATAGTCAAAGAGTCCATTTTGTTCCAGTTGAGGATGTTGACTTAGAAAATCATGAAACAGTTTCTCATTAAAAAGAATCATCCATCCATCTGCCGGATAGTTAATCATCTGATGTACCTGATTTTTATGCAAAAAGAAAACCCTGCCTGGCTGCATGCAGTAATCTCTGAAATCGATCCTGTGCTCACCATTTCCATCAGTCGTCCAGTAAAGCATATAGAATTCATGCCTATGTGGTGCAAGAGAAGATTCTTCGTAGAAACCATTCATGCGTACAACCTGTATAGGTTCCTCGTTCAACATGGGTTGGAAAGGTAGCGACGCAACGTGCTGATCTATCATTAGGTTTAAGAAAAATATAACCCGCCTACACTATAGCAGGTAAAAAATATATTAATATACAGATCTCCTGGACATTAAATAACTACTTTCAGATCTGAGTTTACCATCTTCAGAAACAAAAAATAACCAGCAATGGACCTCATCCCCCATCGTGCCTTTAGCCACCTTAAAATCAATAATTCCATTGATCCTACGCGCCGCAGTATTTTCAACTGTAACTGTATTTTTGCTAACATTATAATAAACCAGGTGAGCTATATCAGTATCTTTCGCTTTACCAACTATTGAATTTTTCCAGCTAATAGTTAGTCTCACTAATGAGATATACCTCATTCTCGCATTAGCAGCCATGTGCAGGTTACCTTTACTGACCTTCACCTTAGCATAATCAATGTCATTTTTGCTGGCATCGAAAATATCAGCATTAGCATTAATTGCCGACTGAACTACTTCATTTTCTGATAAATTCCGATCACCAAAACCTATCAAAATAGCATCTTGAATCTGATTAAAAAAATCATTTATTCTCACCGTTTCCGCTTCATTCGTTTGCGGATTACTCAGGGCTGTTTTCTCTAAATTTTTCATAATTATATTTTTAAAGTTAAAACAAAACATTTGAATTAATTGCATTCAATCTATTCAATTATACGGTTTGGAGTAAACTTGAGTATTAATCTAATAAAACGATTGATAATTAACTACAAACAAAATCGTTTATACCATCAAGCCTTTATTGTCAAATTAAGAAATTTCTAAACTAATTTTTAATTCATCTGTTAGTTCAATTGATAACCAAATGTAGAGGCGAAATAGTGATTTAAAAATAAACACATTGCATCAATACTTTATTTTCACATTAATTCCGTTAAATAAGCCTTTCTCCTCTCCATAAGAAACGATAACTATGAAGGATAGTTTGGCTGAATTGACAGAATACCTCATTATGTTCCTTAAGATTCAATATTAAATACAATTTACTTAAATCCGAAGCGTAAATCTCCTCGTAGTTATCAGTTATAAAATAGTACTACCTAAATTGAATATATGTTTAGTATTTATGAAACATACCTAAAAACCAAAGGGAACTTCACAGCAGATGAAATTGAATTAATCCGCTCTTTGGCAATTACTAAGACACTACATCAAAATGAACATTTCTTAAAAGAAGGGGAGCAGATGAAATTTTATGCTTTTATATGTAAAGGATGTTTAAGAAATTATATTGTCGATGAAAATGGAGATCAGCATGTTTTGAAATTTGCTATGGAAAACTGGTGGGCCGGTGACCGGGACAGTTTAATTAGCGGCATACCCTCCGTTACCTATACAGATGCGTTGGAAGAATGTGTATTAATTATGTTTGCTAAAGATACTTTTGATAAACTTTGTCAGCAAATACCTGCATTAGCAGTAATGATTGATACCCTTTTTCATCGAAGTTATGTCTCTTCATTTAAAAAAATACATGAGGCGGTAATCTTAAGCAATCAACAAAAATATGACAACTTTAACCAAAAATATCCAGCGCTTATAGATCGTATTCCTTTTCACATGATTGCATCTTATATTGGAATTACCACAGAAATGCTCAATCAGCTGCATAATGACCAATGTAAATAAAATTACAATTCGAATTTCTCTCCTGGCAGTTCACCTATAATACGCTAGCAGGCCCATAATCTGATAATAGTCCTAAAGCATGTTTACATGCTGGATTTTTTACAGATTTAAGTGCAACGTCCATTAACATTCGGTAATCTTCCTTCATGTCCATACTATGCTTCAGGAAAAGATGTACTAACACCTTATCACTTAAAATAGCAGGATGTATCTTTTTAATCGCATTATATACACTAATGAAGTTAATCCTGGTGTACTTTTCCAGATAATCTGTTACTAACTTATCCAGTATATACCCAGCATACTCCCTGGATTTATATTTAATACTGTCAGGTATTTCTGTTTCCATTCCACACCGAAAATGTAAACGATAGGCTGCAGCAGCTTTTAGGTAGGAGGCCTCGTCATTAGTTGTCAGCGTATTATACATTTGCTGATGGAAAGCCGCGACAAGTATTTTTTCCTGTTGAGCCTTTATATCTGCACTTAAAAGTGAATAAGAGTATTCCGAGATTTCCGGACGATATTTTTCTACTGCATCTTTTAGCATCCCTAAATTGAGATTATAACTATTTTTACCAATATAAACCCCATCGGGCGCAAAAACAGCTATTCCCTGACTTTTAAGATGTGACAGGCGATATTGCAATTCACTGACGCAACGATATTTTCCGGAACCAATGCCTGAAAAATCAATATCATATTCCTGCATTTTACTATCTGCAGTCACTTTGATCTCTACATTATCTCCAGGCTCGTAGTGATAATCTTTTAATACATAACTTCCGCTTTCTTTAGAATTGACCAGCATTGAAAAATAGGAAGGTTCATCAATATCCTGAAGATCGAAAAAATAAATATTGCCCTTACATTTATAAGGCTGAATGATTCTATCTTTTTCAAGTCTCAGCTCAGGCTCATCTATAAGGTGATTTTCAATGATAAGGTATGGGACTTCTTTGATATTTTCGTCTATTTGTATTTCAAAAAAAACGCTGTTATTTGGTTGGCAGAAAGCATTATTATTTCCAGTTGCTATAGTATTTAGGACAATCATAATTGATATAAAAAAAATAAATCTCATTGTTAAGTTTATGATATAAGGAAAGACTTCAAATAATTACAGTGCATAGTATTCCCCTATGAGCAAAAATTAGCTCATTAACTTTCCATTATTTGTAATTTTGAGGGTAATCCTCATTGAAAAAAACAGCGGGATGGTTGATTAATTATACACGCAAAATTCCCAGCCCGCTATCAATCAGAATCAATCTGGCGGTACTTTGATCGCATTTAAGAAATGAATGTCTATTTTTTTCATAATCGGTTATATATTGGTTATTACTAGCTAACTAAAAGGTTTTATAATGAAACAGGCTTTTATTTGCATTAATTTTTTAAATAAACTAAAAACCGGACATTATTATTTAGCTACTATAAATCAAATATAACGACAATATATTACATATGCAAATCGTACTTAACAAACAACCTTAATGCATATCATTATTTATTCTTTTTGAAAATGGCAAAAAGAACAAAGATACATAAGGTAATTGGTGCTAAAGAGATGATTGGAAATTCATTAAAGGAAAAAAGAATTAGTATGGGTTATTCAATAGCTGATGCGGCTGAACTGACTGATTTTTCTAAATCGACAATAATTAATATAGAAAAAGGCATAGCAACTAATCTCGACTACTATATTGCCTATGCGCAAGCACTTAACTTTAAACTTGATAAGCTTTTCGATATCGAGGTTGAATATAAGCCCAGATTCGAACTGCCTGAAAACAAAAAGAATAGAATATTTCTGTCCAGAAAAATCAAAATTCTATTTAATGAGGAGGATTTCTTCAGCAACGATGTCAGTGTTAATGATATCATAACAAGACTTGAAGAGAAGAAAGAAGTTAAAAGATCTAAAAAATTAAGTACTGATGTTTCAAGAATTTTATTAAATTGGGTAGAAGATGGCACTATATATATTGTGGAAAAAAAGGGGAGAAATAATATTTATCGCAAAATAAAGAGCAAATAATCGCTATGTTTAATGGCGATTATTCGTCATCGCCAAATATTTTAAAACTATTTCTGCGGATACAGGTTGTAAATAAACCTAAAAATATGTACCTATGGAAAATAATAAAGATATTGTCAGCGATTTAAAAGGATTAATAAACATTCTGAACGACGGGAAAGAAGGTTATGAGTCAGCGGCGGAGACCACTGAAAGTGTAGAATTGAAAAGCGTTTTTCTTAAAAATGCAACGGAACGTGCTGTTTATGCTCAGGAACTAAAGGCTCACATTGCACAGCATGGGGGCAAGTCTGAAAATGAAGACGGTGGTGTTCTCGGTGTTTTGCACCGTACATGGATAGATATCAAACAGGCATTAAGCAGTAAAGAGGATGCTGCAATTCTTGGAGCAATAGAAACAGGAGAAAAAGCAGCAATTGAAAAGTTTGATGCAGCGCTGGAAGATTATGCTACACATGCAGATCATATCCAGTTATTACAAAAACAAAGAACAGGCATTCTGGAAGCCTTAAGGGAAATTGAAACTTACCACCAGCGCCTCGAAAGAGCATAATACCCAATAAAATTAATTAGTAAAAACAATATGAAAAACGGTACAGTAAAATTCTTCAACGCAGAAAAAGGATTTGGATTTATTAAAGATGACAATGGTCAGGAGATCTTTGTCCATGTAAGCGGTCTTATAGACGAAATCCGCGAAAATGACCTTGTTGAATACGAGGAACAAGATGGAAAAAAAGGATTAAATGCAGTAAAAGTAAGACTTGTATAATATTTTCCTTAAGAATTCGAAGGTATGTTCGTTATTGGACATACCTTTTTTATTTTTTCAGAACTCAGTTCAGCAGCAATTTAAGCTCCATCCAGACTGTTTCAGCAATGATCTGATATCCTTCAGCTAAAGGATGTACACCATCAGCCATATTGAGGCGTTTTACCCCAGCTACACCTTCCAATAAAAATGGAACGAATGAGATATCATAATTTGCAACAAGTCTGCGAAAAACATTTCGGTAGGCGGCAGCCCTTTCTCCGGGAACCCATACCGGTAATTCCATGCCTAAGAGTAATAAGCTAACTTTAGGATTTTTATCTTTTATTTTGTCGATAATCTGCTGAAGATTGGTGAACATCAACTGCGGTGCTACTCCTGTAAGCATATCATTAGCACCCAGCGCAAGTACAAATATATCAATTGACTCCACTATTAAACGATCCAAACGGTTAAGCCCCTCTTGGGTAGTATCTCCACTAATACCGGCATTTATGACTTTGTAATCTAATCCGGCAAGCTTAATTTTATGTTGAATTATCGCCGGGAAAGATGCTACCGCCGCGTTGCTTAAACCATAGCCCGCTGTGAGACTATCACCAAAAAAAATAATGTGTTTCATTTCAGAATAACCAACAACAGCAGCCAGATGTTTATCTCCAAATTGTCAGTTCTAAGCGTGACAAAGGATGCAAATTTTACGGCATTGCATATTTATGAAACTATTATACTAAAATAGGGTTTTATTCTCATCAAATAAATTAAACAAAAACTTACAACGATGGCAGAACTTAATGTACAACCCAAAAAGAAAAGTCCGATTCTATGGATCATATTGGCTTTAATAGCACTGGCACTCCTTTTTTTCCTGGTGAGGAGAAACAGCGAAACAAAAACCTCCCCAGTCTCAGATACCACTGTCCAGGACACGATAGCTAAAACTGTTGCAGATTGGGATCAGGTAGATTTCAACGCTCCCGGAACATCCTATGATGAAGTATCGGACAAAGGAATTGTTATCCGCAGTGCTAATGGTTATGCAATTTATGGAATAGGCGAAAATATTCTTTTCGCTAAAGATCAAAGTAGTATCCAGAGTACCGCCGATGCACAATTACAGCAAATCGCAGCTTCGCTAAAAAAACGTTTTGATGGAGCATCCTTGGGCATTTATGGGAATACAGATTCAACAGGAACAGCTTCACACAATAAAAAACTTGGATCAGAACGTGCCGAAGCAGTGAAAACGTGGCTGATTAAAAATGGTTTTTCTGAAAACATGATTTCAATTCATTCTAAAGGAGAAACTGCTCCTGTGGCGACAAATGCTACTGAAAAGGGGAAAGAGCTAAACAGAAGCGTTGAAATTGTCGCTTTAACTAGCAAAAAGTAATACAATATATTAACCAATTACCGAATCTTAAAATTGAAAAAGATGGCATCAGAAGAAAACAAATATGACCGTTTGCAGGAATTGAGCGGTAGCGATTTTGAAATTGCAGATTATCAGCCTGATATTAAAAGCTGGGAAATTTTTGACTCCGCCGGGGATTATATAGGTGACGTGAAAGACCTGATCTTTGACAAGGAAAGCCGTAAAGTAAGATACATTATCACAGATCTGGATATATATGATTCCGACGAAGATAAGCAGGTACTCATACCTATCGGACTTGTATCCTTAAAGGAGGAGGAAGATGAGGTGATATTAACAGAAGCTATCTCAGCAAACTTACCTCTATTACCTGTCTACAAAAAAGGATTAATTACTCCGGCAGAAGAACTGCAGATCAGAAATGTATTGACAGGTAGTGCTGAACATGTTGTTGACACTATGAATTATATACAGCATCAGGATGATTTCTATAATCATCAACATTTCAGTGACAGGGGTTACAATAGAAAACCTGCCGGCAAAGATGGCCTTGAACCGGGGCAGATTATATAATATGAACTTAGCAGCCAGCCGATAGACCTGGCTGCTAAGCTATTTAAATGCCTCCTACAGCTTTGTATAGCGTGCGCACACTTGATAGGATAACCAGTACACCCACAGCAATCAGGATTGACCTGGTATTCAATTTACCTGCCAGCTTTGCGGCAATTGGTGCAGCAATCACCCCGCCAATAATCAGCCCTGCTATTGTTTGTATATGGCTAGTACCCAAAATAATAAAAAAGGTAAGCGCGCTGCCAAGTGTTACAAAAAATTCGGTCAGACTCACTGTACCAATAATATATCTTGGAGTCTTTCCTTTTGCGATGAGGGTACTGGTAACTAACGGACCCCAGCCGCCGCCGCCAAAAGAATCTAAAAAACCACCGGCACCAGCTAGCCAACCTGCATGTTTTACTTTTCTTGACTCTTTTTTCTTTTTAAAGGCATTAAATAAAATGCGCCCACCAAGCAGCAATGTATAGGCAGACAGTAAAGGGCGGAGCCAGTTTCCATAAGATTCACCAAGATAGGATAATAATACAGCACCTATGACTGCTCCCAGTACCCCGGGAAACAACAAGGTTTTAAAAAGCTTGTTGTTGATATTTCCAAACCGGTAATGACTAAATCCGGAGGCTCCGCTGGAGAACATCTCAGCAGTATGTATGCTTCCGCTGATTGCTGCCGGATTAAGTCCGGTTGAAAGTAATACTGTGGTTGATATCACACCATATCCCATCCCTAGCGCGCCATCTACCATTTGCGCAACAAATCCGGCAAGTACCATCCAACCAAAAGCAGCATCAAGATCCAGGGTTATTGCCAGGGTTCTGAAAGCTGTAACCAAGTTGGTCATCGGATAAAAAGACGCAATGGCATGACCAATGATGATAAAAGCCAATGCGAATAAACAGCGCCCGGCGAAAGTTCTCCAATATCTTTCATCACGAAGATTAGACTTTTTACGCGGTAAATCTTTTAGTTTTTTAGCATCCTGATCCTCTTTATTTTCTACATCGTTCCCTGTATAATTTTCCATCAATTGGGCTGGTCTAAATAATTTATATAATTAGTTTTTAAAGATATAAATAATCTAGTATTCCAATAGACTTTATTATCCCATTAGGAATTAGCAGTTAGCAAGTATACCAGCCATTGTGATTTACTCGCTAATGAAACTTAATTTTTAGCCTGATCTCCTTGTTCACATCTTTGCCTCCCCTATTCCACCTCGATCCACTAAGCACAAGATGAATCGCCCGGTTATTGAGGGCATCATTAATCCCCTTCACAATTCTTATTTTGACAGGATTACCCGCTGCGTCGATCGTAAATGCGAGGGTTACTTTCCCTGTTGTGCCCACGTTGAGCGTAGCCTGCTGCTGGAGATATTTTTTATAAGCTTCCCATCCTATCAGAGGATAGGCCCGTAAAGCTGCTTTTTTACCAGTTGACAACACTACAACCTCGTTCAGCGACTGCTGTGTATCAAATAAAGTATCATTTACCTCTTCACCAGAATTTGTGCCCCGGATTCTTATACCGGCAACCCTTCCTGCCAATGTTTCCTGCCTGTCTGCAGGTCTGCTCATTGTTGTTGATGAACTGGTTATGTCAGTTTTTCTTTTGGCCACATAGCCGGTTACCACTATCTCATTTAAAGCCTGCCCGCTAAAAATATCAGAGTCACGTGCCACACTTACCGCGGCTATAGTGTTTGAATCTCTCACTACAGGCAAAGGCTTTTCAGGCAACCTCAATGGGCTATGCTTACGCAGTATTGCAACGTCTTCCTGATGTACAGGACTTTTAGGTTCAACAATAGTACCTTGGATTACCGGTTCAGCTTGTTTTTTTCGAATAGCTGTTAATGTATGATCATGCCTGATCTGCTGCGGCTTCCGCAATAGCAAAAAACCCGTAATACCTGAGATCAATAACAATGAGGCAGCCACTACCCACGATTTCCATGATAGCATTTTAACAGATTTATTTTCCTGAATACGATTGCTGATCATCTGATCTATCGTTGAAAAATCAATTTGATCATCATGCTCTTTACTGGCTTCCATTCCAATCAGCATATCCATCAAAGCAGGATCTTCCTGTGCTCGTCTCTCAAGCTGATACATAGCACGGTCATCAAGCTCCCCGTTTAGGTAACTGGCGATTAATGATATGTCTGATTTATTATTCTTCACGATTTTTATCCATGCAAATTTTTAAATTTCTCTTGCCATTTTGAATATAGCTCTTCACATCATTTAAACTAAAACCGGTAGTCTCCACAATCTCCTTATAACAGCGCTCTTTCAAAAAGAAAAGATCAATACTTTGTTTCTGGCGACCTGGCAGCCTTTCTATACATAACTCCAGCGTAGTCAGCTTACGCTCTTTATTTTCATGATCATCCTGATGCGCAAATCCTGAGAATTCCACAAATTCTTCAAAAGGAACGTATTGCATTTTTTTGCCCGACCGCAGCTGCATCAGACAATAGTTTCGGCTCAGTACGTAAAGCCAATTGCCAAAATTCTTTATTTCCTGCTTCTTAACTTTTGTGATCAGCTCCTCAAATATCTGCATCACAGCATCCTTGCTCAACTCAGTATCCTGAAGATAACGGTAACACACATAATAAACCATAGTAGAATGGGCCTGAAATAATTTCCCGAGCAATTTAAGGTCCTCTGTTTCTATAAATTGCTTTAATAGCAACTCATCATTTACAGGATCTGATTTTTGAGCGTTACTGAACCAATTCATCTATAGGGTAAAAATACTTTTTTTTTATTCGTTTATGGAAATATTAATGATGATGCATCCCCCGGCAAAATTCAACAACATGAAAAGAAATATTTATTTAATGATGCTGCTCATTAGTCTGGCCGGGTTCAGAACAGGCAGTAACCGTAATATCAGCGGAACAGTTTATGATTTGGATGACAAAAAACCAATTGCAGGCGTTAGCGTACAGGTGACTGGCACTAATGTATACGTCAAATCGGATGAAAATGGTAATTACAAAATTGATGTACCCGAAAGTAAAACAGAATTGACCTTTAGTCAGATAGGATATCTGACACAAAAGATTAAAATTGGCAAGAAGAATCAGGTTGATGTATGGCTTAAAACTAATGATGTTTCGCTGAATGAAATAATCATCACTGGTTATCAGGCACAACAAAAAAGAAGCATAACTACCTCAGCTGCAACAACAATCCAGAGCCTCCAGGGTAAAGTTGCAGGTATAATTATCCGCGGTAAGAATTCTTATAATGATCAGGATAATGAATCTTATAAGGGGGTAGAAGAAAACCGTTTTACTAACCCAAAACAGGCACCATTGTCAACATTTGCGGTAGACGTCGATGCGGCATCTTATAGTAATGTACGTAGATTTATCAACAGCGGCCAGCTACCGCCAAAAGACGCTGTACGTGTGGAAGAAATGATCAATTATTTTAAATATGATTTACAGTCACCGACTAATGGCGATCCTGTTGCAATTCATACAGAACTTTCTTCAGCTCCATGGAATCCTCAGCACCGGTTATTACGGATTGGTCTTAAAGCAAAGATGATTGAAACAGCTAAACTCCCGCCATCTAATCTGGTATTTCTCATTGATGTATCAGGATCTATGTCAGGCGCAAACAGATTACCTTTAGTAAAGGCCTCATTAAAATTACTGGTAGATCAGTTAAGAGATATTGACCATGTCGCTATTGTAACTTATGCCGGTGCAGCCGGTTTAAAGTTGGCAAGCACACCGGGTGATCAAAAGATTAAAATTAAAGAAGCTATTGAAACGCTGGATGCTGGCGGCGCTACCGCAGGGGGCGCAGGATTGAAACTCGCTTACAGCATAGCTAAAGAAAACTTTATCAAAAGTGGCAATAACAGAATCGTCCTGGCATCTGACGGCGACTTTAATGTTGGTGATTCCAGTGATCAGGACATGGAACAATTGATTGTTAGGGAACAGCAAAGTGGCATCAGTTTATCTGTGTTTGGTTTCGGTATGGGCAACCTTAAAGATAGCAAAATGGAGGTTATAGCTGATAAAGGTCATGGCAACTACGCGTATGTAGACAATATCTCGGAAGCACGAAAAGCAATGGTTACAGAATTTGGTGGCACCTTATTTACTGTAGCCAAGGATGTAAAATTACAAATAGAATTTAATCCGGCATTAGTTCAGGCTTATCGTTTGGTCGGTTATGAAAACAGATTAATGGAAAAAGAGGACTTCAACAATGACCAGAAAATAGGTGGCGATATGGGGGTTGGCCACACCGTTACTGCTTTATATGAAATTGTCCCTGCAGGAATAAAAGACAGCTTTTTAACTGAAGTAGATCCGCTAAAATACCAGAAGACTCCAAAAGCACAAGTCTTAAACAGATCTTCTGAAATGGTTACGATTAAATTCAGGTATAAAAATCCAGACTCCGATAAAAGTAAAATGAAGGCAGTTGTTGTATATGATACACCTGTGGCCTTCAGGTTAACCAGCAACGATTTCAGATTTTCAAGTGCCGTAGCAGAATTAGGGATGTTATTGCGTGGATCTGATTTTAAGCAGCAATCTGATTTCAACCGGTTGATCGCAAGAGCTAAAGGAGCTTTAGGTGAAGATAAGGAAAGATACCGTTCGGAATTTATCGGTATGGCAGAAAATGCCCGTCTGCTTTCAAAAAGTAATACCATTGCAAAGGATGAATAGTAAGGTGTTATGCCATGTAGAACCTTACCTTGAATAAATTTGCAGGAGAGAAAAACGTTTATAGTCAATCTCCACGATTTCATTCCAGCTAGCCTGCAACCTCAATTGTTATCAAATCAAACAGGTTGCAGGCTGCATTAGAACTAAAACAATTTTATCGAACACAAATCTCTATTTGAACAAGTTGAACAGCCATTTGATTTATTTTTAAACAATCATATACCTATTTTCGTTTACACGTCTCTTAACGTTGAACGCATGAACATTCTAACCAGAAAAAGTAAATTCGAACTTGGACTGCTTTCGCTTTATCAGAAAAATAAGCGGTTGCAGGAAAGATTTCATATGATAGAATTTATCAAACACTTTTCTATTATCCAACATAATCAGATTCCTGAATTCCCGATGCATGACCTCGAAATTGAAGAAGATATCCTTCAGTATATTCAGCGGTTATATGCCGACTGTTTTTCCGATTTTGGGAAATAAGAATGAACCGGCATTAATCAATATTGTCTGATACTTAACCAATATTAATATCTGTGTTTTTTCAGGATTTTCTTTGATATCTATGTAAAAATAATTGATGTATGTATATCGAGATATAAATACATCAATATAAACATAGAATAGATGGAAATA
>Ga0247816_10000905_pt1 | contig 15316 bp, 8 predicted proteins | sample UWRJL209509C1_FD_179930 | JGI IMG/M metagenome (GOLD analysis project Ga0247816, IMG submission 179930) | Plant litter microbial communities from Arlington Agricultural Research Station in Wisconsin, United States - UWRJ-L209-509C-1 | ecosystem: Environmental > Terrestrial > Plant litter >...
CCGGCAAACAGGCACCGACCGTTCGTGGCGACATGGAACCGGCGCAAGCCTTGCAGCTTCTGTTGGCAGGCAGCGGTCTGACCGCCAGTGTCGAAGGTAATGCCGCTCGCGTTGCTGTTCCGGCTCAAGCAGGTTCGATTGCGCTGGACGGCATCAACATCAATGCCGACACCAGCATTGCAGGCTCATCGACCACCGAAGGCACCAACTCCTACACCACCGGCTCGATGAATACAGCGACCAAGCTGCCGTTGTCGATCCGTGAAACGCCACAGTCGGTCAGTGTCGTGACGCGTCAGCGTATCGAAGACCAGGGCATGAACGACCTCAACGATGTCGTCAAATACGCACCAGGCGTGACGCTGCGCAAGTTCGGTCAGGACCGTCAGGCATTCGATGCCCGCGGCTTCACTATCGACAACATCATGTACGACGGCCTGCCGACCAGCGTCGGTACTTTTACCCAGGACACCCTGGCCGAGGCTGATCTGGCCATGTACGACCGCGTGGAAGTGGTCCGCGGCGCAACCGGTTTGATGACCGGTGCCGGTAGCCCATCCGCGACGCTGAACCTGGTGCGCAAGCGTCCGACTGCCACGCCGCAGGTGAGTGTCACCACCAGCGCGGGCAGTTGGGATCGTTATCGCACCGAGGTCGACGCGTCCAACAAACTCAATGAGTCGGGCACTTTGCGTGGCCGTGTTGTAGCGGCCTATCAAGATGGCAACAGCTTCGTTGACGAGCGCGACAAGCAGCGCCAGACCTTTTACGGCATTCTCGAAGCTGACCTGAGCGATGCCACCACCTGGACCATCGGCGCTTCCAAGCAGACCGACGACGCGACCTCAGACTGGGGTAGCCTGCCGTCCGGCCCCAACGGCGAGGACTTGCACCTGTCGCGCTCCACCTTCCTGAGCAACGACTGGGCTTACTGGGATCGGGAAACCGTCAGTCTGTTCACCGACGTGACCCACCGTTTCAATAATGGTTGGACCGGCAAAGTCTCGGCATCGCGTATGTGGGCCGAGTCCAACACCTTCTCCAGCTATCTGAACGCAGGCGGGCCGACAGGCTTCACCCAATCCTCAGGTCAATACGACACCAAAGATGTGCAGAGCAACCTCGACGGTTCCCTGTCTGGTCCATTCCAGTTGTTCGGGCGTGAACACGATCTGTCTATCGGTGTGAGCCGCCGTCAGGAAAAATTCAACCAGCAAGGCGGTTACTGGCTGGCCGCTACCCCGGTCGATATCTATAACTTCGATCCGGGCGTCATCGCACGGCCGTCGCTGTCAGACCGCAACCCCTACCAGAGCAAGAACACCGCGACTGAAGAAGGTGTTTACGCGGTAGCCCGTTTCAACCCGATCGACCCGTTGCACGTGATCATCGGCAGCCGCGTGAGCTGGTACGACTACGACAACCAGAGCGGTAACGGCGACTACAAAGTCACCCAGGAAGTAACCCCGTACGCCGGGATCATTTACGACCTGAACGACACCTATTCGGTCTACGCCAGCTACACGGAAATCTTCAAGCCGCAAAGCCAACAGGACGCCGGCGGTTCGGTGCTGGATCCGATGACTGGTGAAAGCTACGAAATTGGCTTGAAGGGTGAGTACTTCGACGGTGGGCTGAACGCTTCCATCGCCCTGTTCGACATGACCCAGGAAAACCGTGCCTACCTGCTTGAGAATCAAAGCACGGCCAATTGCCCGACTTATCCGGCGACCAGTTGCTACGGCGCGGCGGGTGAAGTACGCAGCCGTGGTATCGACACCGAAATCAGCGGTTCACTGACGCCGAACTGGCAGTTCTCGGCAGCCTATACCTACGTGATGAGCCAATACGTCAAAGACGCAGTCGCTCGTAACGAAGGTCGCCTGTTTGCTCCCGATCAGCCTAAGCACCTGTTCAAGTCCGCCACTAGCTACACGCTGCCTGGCAACCTGAGCAAATGGCGTGTGGGTGCGGATATCCTGGCGCAGAGCGAAACTTTCAAGCGGGTCGGCACCGGTTACTCGACTCAGGACGAATACGCGGTCGTGGGGCTGATGGCTGGGTACAAGTTCGACGAGCACTGGGATGGCCGCGTCAACTTCAACAACGTCTTTGACACCAAGTACTGGCAGGGCATTCCTAACGCCTCCGGCACTGGCGTTTACGGCGACCCGCGTAACGTGATGTTCTCGTTGAAGTGGACGTTGTGATTTACAGCGTGAGCTGATCTTTTCTGTTGGAGCGAGGCTTGGTCTGGGCGGCATTCCGACGATAAGGTTTAGGTGATCTGCTTGCAGAATCACGGCGCCTGAATCGCGGGCAAGCACCGCTCCCACAGGAACCGCGAATTTCTGTTGGAGCCGGGCTTGCCCGCGAAGAATGCTAACGCGGTCGCTCAGTGGTACCGAGTCGTTTGGTTCGCGGGCAAGTCGGAATGCCGCCCACTCGCTCCAACGGATCTCTATTCATCTAAGACACCCTGCCCTGTGCAGGGTGTTTTTGCATCCGGCTTTCAGTGAAATCAGCCATCTGAGGAACATCAGGCTGTCATGTAGGTCGGTTACTACAGTGGTTAAAAGGGGCGCAGGGTGCCGTCCCGGCAGAAACGTCCGCAAATGCGACATTTTTTGTTGATTCCAAGGCCCTCAGGTCCTAAAGTTCGCGCCGAACGTCCAAGCTGGAAACGATCCATCCGGCTCAAGTACTGACGACGAGACAGCAAGGCCATAGGGAGCGTGGTTACCGCGCCCCATATGGTCTTTTTGCTTTCGGCGATTGGCCTTGGGAAGTAGGCGAACCAAAGTGGGGATACACACGGAGGACGTTCATAGGGGAGTGCCAGCGCACGCCCTCGCACCCATTGATTAAATGCAGTTTGCCAGTAGGAGTCCCAGCATGCCGATTCAAGTCGAAGACTATTTCCAGCGCGACACCTTCAACAAAATGAAGGCGTTTGCCGACACGCAAGAAACCCCATTCGTGGTCATCGACACCGCGATGATCAGCAAGGCTTACGACGACCTGCGCGCAGGTTTCGAATTCGCCAAGGTTTACTACGCTGTCAAAGCCAACCCGGCCGTTGAGATCATCGATCTGCTCAAAGATAAAGGTTCGAGCTTCGACATCGCCTCGATCTACGAGCTGGACAAGGTCATGGACCGCGGCGTCAGCCCTGATCGCATCAGCTACGGCAACACCATCAAGAAATCCAAGGACATCCGCTACTTCTACGACAAGGGCGTGCGTCTGTTCTCCACCGACTCCGAAGCCGACCTGCGCAACATCGCCAAGGCTGCGCCGGGCTCGAAAGTCTATGTGCGTATCCTGACCGAAGGCTCGACCACCGCTGACTGGCCTTTGTCGCGTAAATTCGGCTGCCAGACCGACATGGCCATGGACCTGCTGATCCTGGCGCGTGACCTGGGTCTGGTGCCATACGGCCTCTCGTTCCACGTGGGTTCGCAACAGCGCGACATCAGCGTCTGGGACGCCGCGATTGCCAAGGTCAAAGTGATCTTCGAGCGCCTGAAAGAAGAAGACGGCATCGTCCTCAAGCTGATCAACATGGGTGGCGGCTTCCCGGCCAACTACATCACCCGTACAAACAGCCTGGAAACCTACGCTGAAGAAATCATCCGCTACCTGAAAGAAGACTTCGGTGATGATCTGCCGGAAATCATTCTGGAACCTGGCCGTTCGTTGATCGCCAACGCCGGTATTCTGGTCAGCGAAGTGGTGTTGGTGTCGCGTAAATCCCGCACTGCGGTAGAGCGTTGGGTGTACACAGATGTGGGCAAGTTCTCCGGCCTGATCGAAACCATGGACGAAGCCATCAAGTTCCCGATCTGGACCGAGAAGAAAGGCGAGATGGAAGAAGTCGTCATCGCCGGTCCAACCTGCGACAGCGCCGACATCATGTACGAAAACTACAAGTACGGCCTGCCGTTGAACCTGGCCATTGGTGATCGCCTGTACTGGTTGTCCACCGGCGCGTACACCACCAGCTACAGCGCCGTAGAATTCAATGGCTTCCCGCCGCTGAAATCCTTCTACGTCTAAGCGTTTACGCTGCATGAAAAACCCGCGAGTGATCGCGGGTTTTTTGTGGCTGGCTGATTCTGCAGGAGGTCAGGTACAGCGCGCTTGTAGGAGTTGTCGGAGTTAACGACGGCGATGAATGCGGAGTGTCTGATACACCTCTGTTCGCAGCCTTCGGCAGCTCCTACAAATGTGCGTTGATATCTACAACATCTCCCACACGCGCTTGGCCAGACTCTCCGCCTCGTTGGTGCGGGCTCCCATCAAACCGGTGGAGAGTGCCAGCATCGCTACGCTGCTCCGGCCATTGATACCGTCCAGCTCAGTCCTGGCGTATTGGAGTAAATCAGCCATTCGTGAACAGTAGGTGCCCATATTGCTGGCTGCCTGCAGGCCATATAAATATTGTTTTTCTGACCAGCGAAGCTTGCTCCTCGCTGTTGCCAGTTCATCGAGGACGGTGGCAGAGAGCTGCTGATTGTTACGGCGATGTTTAGCTTCATGCTCGACGATTCTTAGATTCATGAAGTCGATGAACCTGGGAATGACTTCATGAACACTGAGTCGAATCAGCTCCATTTCCGTCGCTTTGACGCTAAACAAACCTTCGAAATCCTGGAGCTTTTGGCGAACCAACGCCACGACTTCAGACGTCTTGGTGGACGGGCTGATACCCAGTTTGCCGGTCAAATTGAAGGGATCCAGGTGCAGCGCCAGGGTGTCGAGATGGTCACGGGTGCCTTTTCTGCCCTTCAACTGCTGATAGACGTCCAGTTGGCTGACGAACCTGTTGGTTTCTCTGATGAACAGCGCAAAGTCCTGATGTAGTTGGCGCATAGGTTTGACCATGTCGGGCCATCTGGACATGTCCTGTCTGGCGCGTTCAGTGGTCCGGGTGAGGGCGGGTTCTCGGTATTTACCGACTTCGTGCGCAGGAACAAGACCCAGGTCCATCTTGAAGAGCTCGATCCGCTGGGGTAATTGCTCAAGGTAATAACGATGGTTGGACAGACCGACGCTGTCCGCGTGTTCGATAAGATAAATAGTCATGTTGAAGTGCGCTTTTTGGGCTTGGAAAGACACTGTGTGAAGTGCGAGGGTGCAGGTGCACCCCCGCAGACATCAGGTGCCTTAACGAATCGGTTTCAGGTATTCGATCAGAGCGTTAGTGTGCTCGACGAACTGCTCACCCAATACATCGTCGCTGGCGATGTTGGCAGTCTCGGCCAGGTACGAATTCAGTGACGCCACCATGGTGGAAAATTCGTTGATAAAGGAAGGGCGTTCGTCGTCAAAGCCCTGAATAGCTTCAATGAGACGGATTCGGTCATTGATTTTATCCAGTTCGACTTTCTTGGCAGCGATGTCTTTGAGCACCCTGTCAATACGTCGGCGCAAGCTGTCTCGCAGACTGATAAGGCCAAGGTAGTTAAGCGCCGCGTTCAACTCTTGCAGGGCTTTCTGCAGCATTTCCAGCGCTGCCTGGGCCGCTGCAAGTTGGGGAGCTGTGAGGCCGAGCGCGGCAAGGGCCGCCGGGTTGAGAATGGTTTCCTTGCCGGTTTCAGGCAGCGGAGTACTATCTAGCGCGTTAATGGCGTCGGTGAGTGTGGCGAATTCACCGTCCAGTAAGGCTTTTTTCTCCTGAAGCTTCGCGATGTCTTCAGGTACTTGAAGAGCTTCGCCTTCGCAGGCTTCAAGCCTTAGCTGTAAGGTACTGCGGCTTATTGAGGCGTTCAAAGGTTGCAGTCTGGAGGCCAGTCCCTCTGTATGGTCACGGGTATTATTGGTGGCGCTGCTCAAAATGTCGGCCATATCTTTGAGGATGTCTTCCCGATCGTCCTCGTCGCTTGCTTCGGCAAGTTCATCCTGAAGATATTTGACGGTTTTAACCTTGGTTGTGAGGTCCAGACGAACTTTCAGCAGGATACCGGACAGGTCGAAATCTGCTTCATTGATCGCTGAGTTTATCGCCCGAATTTTGTTATGAAATTCGGCAAGGTAACCTGTCTTGCCGTGAAAAGTCTGCACGTCTATCCACTTGTCATTGCAGTCTCTTCTCGCCTGTCGTAGAGCGAATAAGTCGAAGGGTCCAAAAGTTATCTGAGAATCATTAATAGTTGGCATGATTAAACTCCTTGCGCCTGTTGCTCATATTCAACTCTGAACTCGTCATCGGCTTGTTTGAATACGTCCAGCAACAGGTGGGTGTCGCGCTGGATTTCGTTCCATGGGTCGACGACAAGCCTGAACTCCATGATGAACCTAAGTAATCTCAACTGGTTAGTGATCTCATTTACTGACTGAGAAGATTGCTCGATATAGCCCGCGATTGAGTTCCAGACGTGAACGAGATTTCTGGTCGCCATGTCAGCATCAACAATAATCAGATCGAGAATTTGCAGCTCCATACGAACTGTATTCAAGCGGCCCAGGATTGAATCCTTGGTATTCATGAGAGCAATGTCGATTGCTTGCTCCTTGTACATATCTTTTCGAGCTTTACGAACCTTTTCGGCCTCGATACCCAAGTAAACGGACATCCCGATACCGACGATATTAAGTGTTGCTGCTGACCCTATCGCTTCTTTGACCAGCTTACGGTACTCCTCGGTCTTTATATCGATAGCTTTTGCACGCTCCTCGATGATGAGGTTCAGTGCCTTGATTTCGGCGCCCAGTTTGTTGTTGTCAATGGCGGAGAGGCGGAGCTTTACTGCCGGATAGACAACAGTGGACAAGTCAGTGCTGAATTTATCCAGCCGTGCCTTGATTTGGTTGGCTTCGGCTTCACGAATCCTGACCTTATCCAGCATCTTGTCCAGGTATAGGTTGAAATCTTTAGCTGTTTCTTTGTCTTCAGCGTCAAGTTCAAAGTCTTGAACGTCGTCGCCGAGCTCCAGCTCAAGCCTGCGTAGATCTTCCAGATTCTTGATTTTGTAGGGCTTGAGTGGGCCGTCATCGATATCGGCGAAGATTTCCTCCACGCCTTTGCCGAACACCAGCATTTGTCCGGCAAATACCTGGAGTTTGCTGCCGACACCGAGAAGATCAACCCGTAATGGGTTCCAAGTGCTGGCATGGTTGCGCACGGTTTTAAACGTCCTCTGGAAGTGTTCGGCGTCCAGGCCGTCGCCCGCACCCTTCTCGTACCCGAGATAATCGATGACGTCCTGCAATTCAACCGGCAGCCTGAGGCCTATCATTTCGTAGTGCTTGATGTTTTTGATCTGGTCTTTGGTGAGGATCAAGCCTGGCTCGCGAGTAACTTCCTCCAGTCGGCCAGACGAGGCGTCGATCAGTAGTTTTGGAGCTCGGCTGGCTTCGTCGACGACTACGTCGTTGGTATTTGGAATGTTTTCGTTCGTAGACATTTCATTAGTCCTTTAATGAATTGTGATTCTGGTAGTGCAAGTTCCTTTGCACGAATTCAAGGCTAGAGTTAGTGCCGCTGGGAGTCAAAGCGGAATTGGGGACACAAGTTGTAGGAGGGAGGAGGGAATAAAACAGAAGTGCGGGCGCCTGCCTACGAAGCAAAGCGCCGCGATTCGAAGTTCTCGGCGATAGCTCCTACAGTTCAAGTCAAAGAAGCGTACGCGGCCCGGTCGCTTTCATCGCCCAGTAACGCGGCGCGGCGATGGTAGTCTGCAGCCAGTGCTCTGATTGCCGGGATAGGGGCGACGGCCAAGGTTTTGCGGGCCACGCGCAGAAAATTCAGGTTGCCGTTTGCCAGAGCGATTTTCAGCCAGGCCACGGCCTGTTCGAGCTGGCCTTGACCAGCCAGTACAGCGGCATGGCTGAACTGCCCGCGGAAATCCCCGCCTTCGGCCGAGCGTCGATACCACTCGAAAGCAGCGCTCGGGTCGGCAGGGCAGTGCCGGCCTTCTTCCAGATACCGCCCCAGCAGGTTCATCGATTTGGCGTGGCCCATCTGCGCCGCCTGTGCATAGCAGTGCAAAGCCAGTGGATGGTTTTCACTGACGCCACGACCGGTGGCGAGCAGGTTGGCCAGGTTGTACAGGCCCCAATCCAGCCCCGCCTTGGCGGCCAGTTGATAGTGGCTGGCTGCGATGGACGCATCAGCTGCGCAGCCCCAGCCATGTTCATGGCAACGTCCCAGCATGTTACGGGCCATGACATGGCCGTTGCGGGCGGCGATTTCAAACCATTGGCGCGCCAGTGCCTGATCACGTTGGATGCCTTGCCCGTCCAGCAGGATCTGCCCCAGCAATGCCTGGGCTTCGACGATGTTCTGCCCCGCTGCGGCAACGATCGCCTGAGCAGCCTTGGCAGGGTTGGCGGTCAGCATGTCACGCAGTTGATCGCCGTCGAGAACTTCTTCGCGTTGCAGATTCCAGCTCATGGTTCAGACCTCAACCCAGCGGCGCAGGAGGTTGTGGTAGGTGCCGGTCAATTTGAGCAGAGAAGGGTGGTCCGGCACGTCACGGGTCAGCGTCTGGATGGCATTGTCCATTTCGAACAGCAGCGCCCGCTGGCTGTCTTCGCGCACCAGGCTTTGGGTCCAGAAAAACGAGGCGTAACGGGTACCACGGGTTACAGCGCTGACCTTGTGCAGGCTGGTGCTCGGATACAGCACCATGTCGCCTGCGGGCAGTTTCACTCGCTGGCTGCCGTAGGTGTCCTGGATTTCCAGTTCGCCGCCGTCGTATTCGTCCGGGTCGCTGAAGAACAGCGTGGCGGACAGGTCGGTCCTGACCCGCTCGATGCTGCCTCTGGCCTGGCGCACGGCGTTGTCGATGTGAAAGTCAAAGCTGCCACCCGCCGTGTAGCAGTTGAACAATGGTGGGAACACCTTGTGCGGCAAGGCGGCTGACATGAACAGCGGGTTGGCCCACAGGCGTTCGAGCATGGCGGTGCCGACTTCAAGTGCCAGTGGGTGGCCTTCCGGTAATTGCAGATTGTGCTTGGCTTTGGCTGATTGGTAGCCGGCAGTGATCTTGCCGTCGGCCCACTCGGTCTGCTGCAACGCCTGGCGAATGCGCGCCACTTCATCACGATCGAATAAGCCAGGAATGTGTAAAAGCATGACGGGGCACCGTTTTTTGGGCTTGCTCGCCTGTCGGAGCGGCGGCCTACACCCTTGGATATGAAGATTTTGTAGAGAGAATGTGTATTGAATGAAATATTTTCCTAAATAGCAATCAATCCCAATTGCTACCGGTACCTATTTGCAATATATTCCGCCGCCTCAACTCCTTGGGGAAGGAAATCATTCATGTCGCGTCAATCGTTACCATCTGGTGCTCACTCTCAACGCTCGCTGGCTTCGGCTGTCGGTGTCGCCATCGCAGCCATGTCTGCAGGTCATCTGGCCCAGGCTGCTGAAAGCACTGACGAGAAAGCTGTTTCGCTGGGTGCAACCAGCATCAATGGTGAGCAAGACGCGTCCTACAAGACTGACGAATCGGCTTCAAAAAAGTACACCGCGCCACTGCGTGAGACGCCAAAGAGCGTCACTGTCATCCCGCAACAAGTGATCAGTGACACCGGCGCCACCAGCCTCGCGGATGCCTTGCGCACTACGCCGGGTATCACCTTTGGCGCTGGCGAGGGTGGTAATCCGGCCGCTGACCGCCCGATCATTCGCGGCTTTAATGCTGAAAGTGACGTCTTCATCGATGGCATGCGTGACGGCGCTGCGCAAAGTCGGGAAATCTTCAACATTGAATCGGTTGAAGTCAGCAAGGGCCCTAGCTCGGCCTTTACCGGTGCGGGTTCTACCGGTGGCAGCCTGAACCTGATCACCAAGGGCGCGCATCTGGGCAACGCCTACAACGGTGGTTACACCTTTGGTTCCGACCAGACTCAACGCTACACCGCTGACCTGAATCAACAGATCACCGACTCCTCGGCATTCCGCCTGAATCTGATGAAGCACGATGCCAACGTGGCCGGCCGCGATAACGTGGATGTCAGCCGTTGGGGCGTGGCGCCGTCGTTCGCTTTTGGGCTGGGCACAGACACCCGGGTCAGGCTGGATTACTACCATCTGGAAACCGACGACATGCCTGACTACGGCATCCCGTTGACCTCCACCACCGGTCGCAGCAAGTACATCGTCGACAAGCCGGCTCACGTCAATGAAAGCAATTTCTATGGCCTGACCGGCCGCGACTATCGCAAGAGCAAGAATGACAGCGGCACGTTCCGGGTCGAGCACGACCTGAACGATAACCTGACCCTGTCCAACAGCTTCCGTATGTCCCGCTCGACCCTTGACTACATCGTCACCAACCCGGATGACAGCCGTGGCAACGTCGCCAATGGCCTGCTGTCGCGTTCGGCCAAGAGCCGCAATTCGACCACCAGCGGCTTCGTCAACCAGACTGACCTGAGTGCCAACTTCGACACCGGTTTCATCAATCACAGTCTGGTCACTGGCGTCGAGTTCTCGTACCAGGACACCCACAACCGCAACTACAACGTGCTGGATGCCAACGGCGGCACCATTGCCAGCCTTTGCTCGGCGGCACTGTTGCGGTCTGGCGACTGCACCAATCTGTACAACCCCGGCCCGAAAGATGCCTGGAACGGCACAATCACCGACAGCCAGGCGTTCACTGACACGGACACCAAAACCAGCGCTGCTTACGTATTCGACACCCTGAAATTCAACGAGCAGTGGTCCCTGAATCTGGGCCTGCGTTATGACGACTACGACGTCAAGTCCAGCGGTTATGCCACTGCTGGCCGTGGCACTGTGGCGGGCAACTTCAAACGCGAGAACACCAGCCAGCTGTGGAACTACCAGGTGGGTCTGGTCTTCAAGCCATTACCGAACGGCAGCGTATATGCAGCCTGGTCGACGTCCAGCAACCCGTCCGGTGAAACAAGCGGTAACGGTGGCCTGGAAATGACAGCGGCCAACACCAATCTCGATCCGGAAAAGAACCGCAACTACGAGCTGGGTACCAAATGGGATTTCTTCGGCGATGACCTATCGTTGACCGCAGCCTTGTTCCGCACCGAAAAAACCAATGCGCGCATCACTGATCCGGACAACACAACGTTCCAGGTGCTTGATGGCGAACAGCGCGTGGATGGCTTCGAGTTCACCTACACCGGCAAGATCACCAGCAAGTGGAAGGTCTATGGCGGCTACACCTACATGGAAAGCGAGCTGGTCAAAACCACGGCGGCTGCGGACGAAGGCAATCACATGCCGAACACGCCGCGAAACAGTTTCAACCTGTGGTCAACTTACGAGCTGATTCCAAAGCTGACCGTGGGCGGTGGTGCAACCTTCGTCGATTCGCGTTTCGGAAATGAAGCCAACTCGGTTGAAGTGCCTTCTTACTGGCGCTACGACGCAATGGCGAGCTACGCGCTGACCAAAAACGTCGACCTGCAGCTCAACCTGCAAAACCTGACCGACAAACGTTATTACGATCAGGTGTTTACCACTCACTATGCGCACATGGCCGCAGGCCGTACCGCGCTGATGAGCGCCAACTTCCACTTCTGATTCAGAAGAGAATGTTGAAGCCCTGCTGGCCCTGATGGTCGGCGGGGTTTTTTGGTGTTTGGGAAACGTGGTATTTGATTGGAATGCATTCCCTGTGGGATCGGTGCTTGCCCGCGATAAGGTTTCGGTGATCTAAAGTAAATCGCGTCCAGCCTTATCGCGGGCAAGCACCGCTCCCACAGGTTTTGCGCCTGGCTTGATGGAGTAACAAAGGGTGTTGAAGAAAGTCCTGTTTCAAGTCCACTGGTTCTTCGGCATCACCGCTGGGCTGGTGCTGGCCCTGATGGGGATTACCGGCGCCATTTACTCGTTCGAGGATGAAATCCTTGAGTGGGCCAACCCCGAGGCGTTGATCATTCAGCCTCGCGGCGAGGCGTTGCCGCCGATTGAGCTGGTGCGCAAGCTTGAAACAGCCACCGGGCTGACCGTTGCCATTCTGCGCGTGCAGACCGTTGGCGACAAAGCCGCGCAAGTCTATTTCACCCCGTCCCCCGGCGAGCGCCGTGGGCCGATGCGCAACTTTGATCCATACAACGGCGAGATCACCGGCGACGCCACTGGCGCGGGTTTCTTTGATTTCGTTCTGCGGCTGCACCGATTTCTGGCCATGGGCGAGTACGGCAAACAGGTCACTGCCGCCTGTACGCTGATCCTGGTGTTTTTCTGCCTCTCAGGCCTTTACCTGCGCTGGCCGCGCAAGGCCCTGAACTGGCGGGTCTGGCTGACCATGGACTGGGCGAAAAAAGGCCGCAGTTTCAACTGGGACCTGCACTCGATCTTCGGTACTTGGTGCCTGCTGTTTTATCTGCTGTTCGCAATCACCGGCCTGAACTGGTCCTACGACTGGTTCAGCAACGGTTTGAACCGGCTACTGGGTGACGCACCCGCCGCTGAGCAGCGTCGAGGCGGAGGCGGTGGTCGGGCTGGTGGTACTGGCGCTCCCCAGACGGCTCCGGCAAAAGCCGATTTCGCGGCTATCTGGGAAAGCATCAAGACCACTGCTGGCCCTGAGCTGGCGGCCTACAACATTCGTCTGCCCAATGCGGGCGGTCAGCCAGCCACCATTTTCTACATGCTCAAGGATTCGCCGCACCCCAGGGCGTTGAACACCATCACCCTGGACCCGGCCACCGGTAAAGTCAGCTCGGTCGCCCGTTATGCCGACAAGAGTCTTGGCGCGCAATTACTGGTCAGCAACTATTCGCTGCACGTGGGGAGTTACTTCGGCATCGTCGGGCGCCTGATCATGACGGCCGCGTCCTTGATGATGCCGCTGTTCTTCATCACCGGCTGGCTGCTGTATCTGGATCGCCGCCGCAAGAAGCGGGATATCAAGAATGCCCGAGGCAGCGTTGCGGCCAACACTGGCAGCGATGTACCTGCGTGGCTCGTCGGCTTCGCCACCCAGAGTGGCTTCGCCGAGCAGCTGGCGTGGCAGACCGCCGGGCAGTTGCAGGCGGCGGGGTTGCCGGTGAGGGTACAGCGGCTGGCGGATGTCACTGAACAGGATCTGCGCCAGAGTCAGAACGCCTTGTTCGTGGTCAGCACCTTTGGCGACGGCGAAGCCCCAGACAGTGCGCTGGGCTTCGAGCGCAAGTTGCTGGGCAGTCCGTTGGCCCTGGAAAACCTCAATTACGCGGTGCTGGGCCTCGGGGATCGTCAGTATCAACACTTCTGCGGTTTCGCCCGACGTCTGCATGGCTGGCTCGCTGATCGCGGCGGCAAGCTATTGTTCGACGGTGTTGAAGTCGACAGTGCCGACCCAGTGGCCTTGCAACACTGGCAACGGCAACTGGGCCAGATCACCGGCGCTGCGCCGACGACCCTCTGGCAGGCACCGGCTTATGACAACTGGACGCTGGATCAGCGGGAACATCTGAACCCCGGCAGCAGCGGCTCAAAGGTGTTTCTGATTGGCCTGACACCGCCGCCGTCGATGGTCTGGGACGCGGGGGATCTGGTTGAGGTCATGCCGCGTAACAGCGTCGAGGCGGTGGAGCATTTCCTCAGTGGCCTGGGGATTGCCGATCACACATCGGTACAGATCGGCGGGCTTGAGGAACCACTGAAAGTGGCGCTCGCCAGTCGCCAATTGCCACAGCGCCGGGCGCATCTGGTGGGCCTGCATGCTCAGGCGGTGGTCGATGCGCTGGTGCCGCTGGCCATGCGTGAGTATTCCATCGCGTCGATCACTGAAGATGGCCTTTTGCAGTTGATCGTGCGTCAGGAGCTGCATCCGGATGGCAGTCTGGGGTTGTGCTCTGGCTGGTTGACTGAACACGTTGCATTGGGCGGTGCAGTCAGCCTGCGGGTGCGGCGCAACAGCAGTTTCCATCTGCCAGGTGAACCTCGCCCGCTGATCCTGATCGGTAATGGCACCGGTTTGGCCGGGCTGCGCAGCTTGCTCAAAGGCCGCATTGCTCAAGGTCAGTCGCGTAACTGGCTGTTGTTTGGCGAGCGTAATCGGGAGCATGACTTCCATTGCGGCAGCGAGCTGATGCAGTGGCAGGCGTCGGGCGATCTGGCGCGGCTCGATCTGGCGTTTTCCCGTGATCAGGCTCAGAAAATCTACGTCCAGGATCGATTGCTTGAAGCGGCCGATGAGCTTCGCGATTGGTTGGCCGATGGCGCTGCGATTTATATCTGCGGCAGCCTGGAAGGCATGGCGGCCGGGGTGGATGCTGCGTTGATCAAGATCCTTGGCGCGCAAGCGGTGGGCGAGTTGATCGAGCAGGGACGGTATCGAAGGGATGTTTATTGATTCCCTGGAGCCGGAGTGAGGTCCTGTGGGAGCGGTGCTTGCCCGCGATAAGGCTAGACACGGTTCACTTTAGATCGCGTCCAGCCTTATCGCGGGCAAGCACCGCTCCCACAGAGTCATCATCAACTTTTACACTTACGCCGCTACAAACTGCTCCGCGTAATGGCAGGCAACCTGGCGGTTGTCTACCAGGCGCAGAGCCGGTTCATCAGTGGCGCAGCGCTCGGTCGCGTAGGGGCAGCGCTTGTGGAAGGCGCAGCCGCTTGGCGGGTCGAGCGGGTTGGGCAGTTCACCGACGATCTTGATCTTCGGCTTCAGCGGGTCCGGGTGAATGGTCGGTGTGGCCGACAGCAATGCCTGGGTGTATGGGTGCAGCGGACGGTTGTAGATCTCTTCCTTAGGACCCATTTCCGCCGGACGACCCAGATACATCACCAACACCGTGTCAGCAACATGGCGCACTACCGACAGGTTGTGGGAGATGAACACGTAGGCCGTGTTGAATTCCTGCTGCAAATCCATGAACAGGTTCAGCACCTGAGCCTGAATCGACACGTCCAGCGCGGAGGTCGGTTCATCCGCCACCAGCACCTTTGGTTGCAGCATCATGGCCCGAGCCAGGGCGATACGTTGGCGCTGACCACCGGAGAACATGTGCGGATAACGCTGATAGTGCTCAGGGCGCAAACCGACCTGGGCCATCATCGCCTGCACTTTTTCGCGGCGTTCCTTGGCGGAAAGATTGGTGTTGATCAGCAGGGGTTCACCCAATTGATCACCGATCTTCTGCCGTGGATTGAGCGACGCATACGGGCTTTGGAAAACCATCTGCACGTCTTTGCGCAGTTGTTTGCGTTGTTCCTTGGTGGCGCCGGTGACTTCCTGACCGGCGATTTTCAGCGAGCCGGACGACGGCTCTTCAATCAGGGTGAGGGCCCGGGCCAGAGTCGATTTTCCGCAGCCGGACTCGCCGACCACAGCTAGCGTCTTGCCAGCTTCAAGCTCAAACGATACGCCGTTCAAGGCGCGGACCA
>Ga0247816_10000906_pt1 | contig 15302 bp, 11 predicted proteins | sample UWRJL209509C1_FD_179930 | JGI IMG/M metagenome (GOLD analysis project Ga0247816, IMG submission 179930) | Plant litter microbial communities from Arlington Agricultural Research Station in Wisconsin, United States - UWRJ-L209-509C-1 | ecosystem: Environmental > Terrestrial > Plant litter >...
TTTTTTTCTTTTGCTGTTGTAACCTCTGTTTAAAGCCGGAGATTCAGACTTTTCAATTTTTGATTTACGAGGTTTACGTACTAATTGATTAATAGTAGGCATCGATTGTTTCCTCCTTCCCTATGTTATTATTCTAGTCCACACATCCAGGCGGTTCTTTTTTCAGCAAAAAAATAAGTGCTGCAAAACTGCAACCAACCAGTCTGTATAGTTTAAGGCCAATGTACCAGTCAGCACGACTGATAGACAGGAATCTGCGTACAAAAGCACCTTTTGAATCATAACATGGTCTAATTTTATTGTCAACAAGTTGAGTTGAAAATGCAAAAAGTTTTTTTATCTCTTTGGCACTTTTACTAGTATACTCCTCCTCTTTATTTTTTTAAAGCTTTCTTTCTTAATTAACATATATTTATTATAAGTCGTTCATTTGAGGTGAAAAAAATGCTGATAGGTAGCTTATCTTTACTGATTTGGTTTACAGGGTGCTGTTTAGGTTCATTTTTGATGGTCATAGGAACTAGGGTCCCAATCCATCAATCCATTGTTTACCCTCGCTCTCATTGCACAAATTGTCATCATACCTTACATGTTTTTGAATTGATTCCTATTTTATCTTATCTTATCCAAAAAGGAAGATGCCGTGATTGCCAACAAAAAATTTCTATTCTTTACCCGTTAACGGAACTTTTCATGGGATTTGTTTTCCTGTTTATCTTTTCTACTTATTTATTTTTTCCAGCAGAAGGGTTATTTGTTACAGGAATTGTTGCTTTCGGCCTCATCTTTATGATTTCTGATAGTTATTACCAACTTCTGCCAAATAACTTAATGAGTTTGTTTTTTTTATGGGTCTTTTTAGGCCGCTTGATCATTCACCCCTACCCGATTAGTTTTTATGTTTTTAGTGGATTAGGATTTTTCAGTTTCTTTTACTTGGTTTATCAACTCTCTTCTACTCCTATAGGTGGTGGAGATGTGAAGTTGTTAGGGGTCCTTGGTTTACTGCTGGGTTATCACCCAAGCTTAGTTGCCCTTCTTTTCGCCTCTTTATCCGCTATTCTTGTATACCTTCCCTTAATACTCAGTAAAAAAGTTTCTTGCGAGCACCCGATTCCATTTGCTCCTTTTATTTTTTTAGGTACTTTCATTGCTTACTGCTTGTAACCCTGTATAGGATTCAAAACAAACCCGTCCATTCCATAAGTTATTTCATTTCGAAGCATACACCTCATTTGACATAGAACTAAAAAAAGCTGAGGACCATGCCTCAGCTTTTAGTGTTCTTAATCTAAATATTTTGTATGAACAAATTTCACTTCTAAAAATTCTTGTATTCCATAACTTCCATTTTCACGACCAACTCCTGAGTGTTTTACACCGCCAAATGGTGCCTCAGAAGTCGAAATAGCTGTGTTATTAACACCCACTAGACCATATTCTAAAGCTTCACTGACTTTTTCAGTTCGTTTTAAATCAGAAGTAAAGAAGTAAGATGCTAATCCAAAGATACTGTCGTTTGCCATTTTGATTGCTTCATCCTCATCGTCAAAATCAATCAACGGAATAACCGGACCAAATGTTTCTTCATAAAAGATATCCATCTCGGTGGTCACTCCATCTAAGATCGTCGGTGCATAAAAGTAGCCATTAGCATACTCTCCTTCAGTAAGTCTTTCACCACCTGCAAGCAAAGTAGCTCCTTTAGTTTTTGCATCGTCCACTTGAGATTGGATCGTTTCAATCGCTTCTTCATTGATAAGCGGTCCTACCATTACGTCATTTAAACCATTCCCGACCGTTACTTTTCCAACTGCCGCTTCTAACTTTTCAACAAATTCTTTTTTAACGGTTTTGCTCACAAAAATACGGTTAGGAGATGTACAAGCTTGCCCATTGTTTCTAAACTTCATAGCAACAAGCCCGTCTACTGCTTCATTAATATCTGCATCGTCAAAAATAATAAACGGAGCATGACCTCCTAATTCAAACGAAATTTTCTTCATTGTTTGAGCAGATTGTTCGTAGAGCATCTTTCCTACTTCAGTTGAACCTGTAAAGGTTAATTTTCGCACATCATCACTATCGGTTAGTGTCTTTCCAATTTCTTTTGATGGTCCGATAACGAGATTGGCTACTCCTGCTGGTAAGCCAACTTCATGGAAAATTTCAAAAATCGCAATAGCTGATAATGGAGTACTGCTTGCAGGTTTTAAAATGACAGTACATCCAGCTGCAATAGCTGGAGCGATTTTCCGTATAATCATATTTGACGGAAAGTTCCATGGAGTGATTGCTCCAATGACACCAACCGGTTGTTTTTTCACTTCATATTTGTGTTGATTAGGAGCAGGGATCGTTTCTCCATAAATACGTCGCGCTTCTTCTGCATTCCAATGAAGATTTTGAATATTCGTCAGGATTTCTCCTTTAGCTTCTTTTACTGGTTTCCCTTGTTCCAGGGTCATAATCAAGGCTAGTTGATCTGCTTTTTCTTCAATCTTATCGGCAATTGCATGGATGAGTTTTACACGATCCGCCAATTCCATACCTGACCATTTTGGAAAAGCTACTTTAGCTGCTTGAATCGCTTCTAACGTTTCTGTTTCTCCACCTTGAGAAACTTGTATCAGTTCTTCTTTAGTTGCTGGATTATCGACCGCTTTTTTTTCTAGCGATCCTTCGACCCATTGCCCGTTGATGTAAAGTCCCGTTTGAATTTCTGGTAATTTTGTTTGTGTGTTTGCCACTAAAATCACTCCTTCAAATTATGGTGTCTACTTCTTTCATTATTCACCTTAACATATCTCAAAAAAATCCTAAACTATTTGCTCTTCTCCCATTCTTATAAAAGAGGACAAAAAAAGAGCTCCTCATATAAATATGAAGAGCTCTTTTTTATGTTATTTAGGTTCCACTTGATCATTGATGCTGTAAACATTTTCGCTTACAACGCCAACGCCTTTAGGTTTCATTTTACGGTATTTAGCCATTCCAGTACCAGCTGGAATTACTTTACCAATGATAACATTTTCTTTCAATCCTAATAAAGGATCACGTTTTCCGCGAATCGCAGCATCTGTTAAGACACGCGTTGTTTCTTGGAATGATGCAGCAGATAAGAAACTATTTGTTTCAAGAGAAGCTTTTGTAATTCCAAGCAATACAGGACGTGCTGTAGCAGGAATTCCGCCAGATACCAATGTATCAAAGTTTTTATCTGTATAGTCATGAATGTCAATTAATGTACCTGGTAAAATATCTGTTTCACCCGGATCCATTACACGTACTTTACGTAGCATTTGACGTACCATAACTTCGATATGTTTGTCGCCGATTTCTACCCCTTGCATACGGTATACTTTTTGTACTTCACGTAACAAGTAGTTCTCAACTGCAAGCACATCACGAACACGTAACAATTCTTTAGGATCAATTGAACCTTGGTCTAATGCTTCACCACGGTGGATAATATCTCCTTCTACAACTCTCATACGTGCAGAAAATGGAACTTGATAAGAACGAGTATCTGTTTCTCCCTTGATCGTAACTTCTTTCGTACGAGCCGCTGGATTTTCATCGATCGATACGACTTCCCCAGTAACTTCAGTAATCACAGCTTGACCTTTAGGGTGACGAGCTTCAAAAATTTCTTGGATACGAGGAAGCCCTTGAGTAATATCATCTCCGGCAACCCCACCTGTATGGAACGTACGCATTGTTAATTGAGTACCAGGTTCTCCGATTGATTGAGCGGCAATTGTTCCAACTGCTTCTCCAACTTCAACCTCAGAACCTGTTGCTAAGTTACGGCCATAACAATGTTTACAAACACCATGTTTAGTATTACATGTAAACACGGAACGAATCGTTACTTCTTCGATACCAACAGCAATAATTTCTCTGGCAATGTCTTCAGTAATGATTTGGTTTTCGCCAATAATCACTGTTCCATCTTCAGGGTTAAAGACTGTTTTACGAGTGTAACGACCTAGTAAACGTTCTTCAAGCGGTTCAATAACTTCATTTCCTTCTTTGATTGCATGGATCACTAATCCACGGTCAGAACCACAGTCTGTTTCACGAATGATAACATCTTGCGCAACGTCAACTAAACGACGAGTCAAGTAACCTGAGTCAGCTGTTTTCAAGGCTGTATCGGTCATCCCTTTACGAGCACCATGGGTAGAGATAAACATTTCTAAGACAGACAATCCTTCACGGAAGTTAGACGTAACCGGCAGTTCCATGATTTGACCATTCGGTGCAGCCATCAATCCACGCATACCAGCAAGCTGAGTAAAGTTGGAAATATTCCCACGGGCACCAGAGTCACTCATCATAAAGATCGGGTTAAGGTCATTCAAACTTTCCATTAACTTGATTTGAATGTGGTCTTTTGTTTTGTTCCAGATATCAATAACACGTTCATAACGTTCTTCATCCGTAATTAAACCACGACGGAATTGTTTCGTTACTTTTTCAACTTGTAAATGAGCATTATCTAGAATTTCTTGTTTTTCTTCTAATACTACGATATCGGCGATTCCAACTGTAATACCAGCTTTGGTAGAGTATTTGTATCCTAGATCTTTCATTCTGTCTAGCATTTTAGACGTTTCAGTAATTTTGAATCGTTTGAATACTTCAGCAATGATATTTCCAAGATTTTTCTTCTTGAATGGTTTAACTAACTCTTGCGCTTGAATATGTGCAAGAACGTCTATACCCGGCTCAACAAAATAGCTGTCTGGAGTTTGTACTTCCAAGTTGCTTTGTGTTGGTTCATTCATGTACGGGAATTCATTTGGCATGATATCGTTAAAGATCAATTTACCAACAGTCGTGATCATTAATTTCTCTTTTTGCCATTCAGTAAATGGTTTGTTTGGAATATCAGTTGGTTTGATTGCGATTCTAGAGTGTAAATGAACGTATCCGCTTTGGTAAGCAAGCATTGCTTCATTCAAACTACTAAATTGCATTCCTTCACCTTCACGTCCTTCTTCTTCCATAGTCAGGTAGTAGTTACCTAAGACCATATCTTGAGAAGGTGTTACAACTGGTTTACCATCTTTTGGATTCAAGATGTTTTGTGCAGCCAGCATCAACATACGGGCTTCAGCTTGCGCTTCGTCACTTAACGGTACATGGACAGCCATTTGGTCACCATCGAAATCGGCATTATAAGCTTCACACACTAATGGGTGAAGACGAATAGCTTTACCTTCAACAAGAACAGGTTCAAACGCTTGAATCCCTAATCTGTGTAAAGTAGGCGCCCGGTTCAATAGTACTGGATGTTCACGAATCACTTCTTCTAAAATTGGCCAAATAGCATCATCTTGACGATCAATTTTACGTTTAGCGTTTTTGATGTTGCTTGCGATGTCGCGTTCCACTAATTCTTTCATTACAAATGGTTTGAATAATTCAATAGCCATTTGTTTTGGTAAACCACATTGGTACATTTTCAAGAATGGTCCAACAACGATAACTGAACGTCCTGAATAATCGACACGTTTACCTAGTAAGTTTTGACGGAAACGACCTTGTTTCCCTTTAAGCATATGTGACAATGATTTCAACGGACGGTTACCTGGTCCAGTAACTGGACGGCCACGACGACCATTATCGATCAATGCATCTACTGCTTCTTGTAGCATACGTTTTTCATTTTGCACAATAATATTCGGTGCATTTAAATCTAATAAACGTTTCAAACGGTTGTTACGGTTGATTACGCGACGGTACAAGTCATTTAAATCACTTGTAGCGAAACGTCCACCTTCTAATTGAACCATTGGACGAATTTCTGGCGGAATAATAGGAACAACATCCATAACCATCCATGAAGGTTGATTACCAGAATTACGGAATGCTTCTAAAATATCTAAACGACGAATCGCACGTGTACGTTTTTGACCGGTAGTTGTTTTTAAAACTTCTTTTAATTCTTCCACTTCTTGATCCAATTTAACATCATTTAAGAGTTGTTTAACCGCTTCTGCTCCCATTTCGGCATTAAATTCATTGCCGTATTGTTCACGTTTTTCACGGTACTCTCTTTCAGTTAATAATTGTTTCTTTTCTAATGGTGTACTTCCTGGTTCAGTTACTACATATGAAGCGAAGTAAATGATTTCTTCAAGAGCACGAGGACTCATATCTAATACAAGACCCATACGACTTGGAATACCTTTGAAGTACCAAATATGAGAAACTGGTGCTGCTAATTCAATATGGCCCATACGTTCACGACGTACTTTTGAGCGTGTAACTTCTACTCCACAACGATCACAAACAATTCCTTTATAGCGAATACGTTTGTATTTCCCACAAGCACATTCCCAGTCTTTTGAAGGACCAAAAATACGTTCACAGAACAAACCATCACGTTCAGGTTTTAAGGTACGGTAGTTAATGGTTTCAGGTTTTTTTACTTCACCATAAGACCAACTACGGATTTTATCTGGAGAAGCCAAACCAATTTGCATGCTTTCAAAATTATTAACGTCTATCAAGGGGCTAACCTCCCTTTATTTTTGTTGAGCTGCCCTACCTGCTCTATTGTTTTATTTATAGATAGTGGTATCTATCTTTGGTTGTCATTTATTGAACGTCCTTAAAATGGATGCTCGAAAGGCCAATTAAGTATCATTCACTTAAAGGCCAGTCGAGAATACCAGTCTTAGTCTTCTTTTAACCGTTCTTGTTCAGCTGCTTCAGCGCGGATTTTTTCTTGCTCTTCAGCATATTTATTTAACGCATCCGGGTTCACGATGTCATCATCGTCATCCATGTCGCGTAGTTCAATCGCTTCATCATTTTCATTTAACACTTTCATGTCTAAACCTAATGATTGTAGTTCTTTTACTAATACGCGGAATGATTCTGGAACACCTGGTTTTGGAATTTTTTCGCCTTTGACGATTGCTTCGTATGTTTTCACACGACCAACAACATCATCGGATTTGTAAGTTAAGATTTCTTGTAACGTATAAGCTGCCCCATATGCTTCAAGAGCCCAAACTTCCATCTCTCCAAAACGTTGTCCACCGAATTGAGCTTTACCACCCAATGGTTGTTGTGTAACTAATGAGTAAGGTCCTGTTGAACGAGCATGTAATTTATCGTCGACCATGTGGGCCAATTTAATCATGTACATAACCCCAACTGAAATACGGTTGTCAAACGGTTCACCTGTACGACCATCATATAAAACAGTTTTTGCATCAGCAGCCATTCCAGCTTCTCTAACGGTATCCCATACATCTTCATCGGAAGCTCCATCAAATACTGGTGTTGCAATGTGGATACCCAATTGACGAGCAGCCATACCAATGTGTAATTCTAATACTTGTCCAATATTCATACGTGATGGTACCCCTAATGGGTTCAACATGATGTCAACTGGTGTTCCATCAGGCATAAATGGCATATCTTCTTCCGGCATGATCAAAGAGACAACCCCTTTGTTACCATGACGTCCGGCCATTTTATCCCCTTCGTTTATTTTACGTTTTTGAACAATGTAAACACGAACTAACATATTTACACCTGGTGATAATTCATCTCCAGCTTCACGAGTAAAGATTTTCACATCATGAACTGTTCCGCCGCCACCATGTGGCACACGAAGAGAAGTATCTCTAACTTCACGAGCTTTTTCACCAAAGATTGCATGCAATAGACGTTCTTCAGCTGATAATTCCGTTACCCCTTTAGGAGTTACTTTACCAACTAACAAGTCGCCGTCTTTTACTTCAGCACCAATACGGATAATACCCATTTCGTCTAGATCTTTCAAAGCGTCGTCTCCAACGTTTGGAAGTTCACGAGTAATTTCTTCAGGTCCAAGTTTTGTATCACGTGCTTCTGATTCAAATTCTTCAATATGAATAGAAGTGTATACATCATCTTTAACTAAACGTTCACTCATGATAATGGCATCCTCATAGTTGTACCCTTCCCATGTCATGAAGGCTACTAATGGGTTTTGTCCTAATGCCATTTCACCATTTTCCATAGAAGAACCATCTGCTAAGATTTCGCCTTTTTCTACGCGGTCGCCTTTTTCTACGATTGGGCGTTGGTTGTAACAAGTACCTGAATTTGAACGACGGAATTTTGTTACAGCGTATTTATTTAAAGCACCATTTTCTTGACGTACACGAATTTGATCTGCATCTACGTATTCAACGATACCATCATTTTTACAAATCAATGCAGCTCCAGAATCTCGAGCAGCTACGTGTTCCATACCAGTTCCTACAAGTGGACCTTGAGGGTGGATCAACGGAACAGCTTGACGTTGCATGTTTGCTCCCATAAGAGCACGGTTACTATCGTCATTTTCCAAGAAAGGAATACAAGCTGTCGCAACTGCTACTACTTGTTTAGGAGAAACATCCATATAGTCAACGCGACTAATAGGAACTTCTAAGTTTTCTTCCACATAACGAGCAAGTACAATATCATTTGCAAATGTGCCGTCTTCATTTAATGGAGCATTTGCTTGGGCAACAACATAGTTATCTTCTTCATCGGCTGTTAGGTAATCAATTTGATCCGTAACAAGACCTGTTTCGCGGTTTACACGACGATAAGGAGTTTCAATGAAACCAAATTTATTTACTTTAGCATAACTTGATAGACTGTTGATCAATCCGATGTTTGGACCTTCTGGTGTTTCAATCGGACACATACGGCCATAATGGGAATAATGCACGTCACGAACTTCATATCCGGCACGGTCCCTAGTTAAACCACCGGGTCCTAAAGCAGATAGACGACGTTTATGTGTTAACTCACCTAATGGGTTTGTTTGGTCCATGAATTGAGACAATTGAGAAGAACCAAAGAATTCTTTGATCGATGCTACAACCGGACGAATGTTGATCAATTGTTGCGGTGTAACGGTAGCCATATCTTGGATAGACATACGTTCACGAACCACACGTTCCATACGAGATAATCCAATACGGAATTGATTTTGCAACAATTCACCTACTGAACGAATACGACGGTTTCCTAAATGGTCAATGTCATCCACGTTACCGATACCTTCTTGTAAGTTAAAGAAATAACTCATAGAAGCTAAAATATCAGCTGGTGTTGCATTTTTAGTTTCGTCTGCGATTACTTTATTTCCAATCATGTTTACAACACGTTCTGGGTCTCTTTGAGAAAAGACTTTTACAACTTGTAATTCTACAGGTTCTGGAACGACACTGTCTTCTGAAGGGTAATACGTAACACTGTTTAAACCATCATTTAGATACGGTGTTAACTTATCAATTTGATCACGGTCTAAAAATGTACCTGATTCAACGATGATTTCGCCTGTTTCAGGATCAACTAATGTTTCAGCTAATGTTTGGTTGAACAAACGTGTTACTAAGTTTAATTTTTTGTTGACTTTGTAACGACCAACATTTGCTAAGTCGTAACGTTTCGGATCGAAGAAACGCGCTGTTAACAAGCTTCTTGAGCTGTCAGCCGTTTTAGGCTCACCTGGACGTAGACGTTCATAAACATCTTTCAATGCTTCTTCTGTACGTGAATCCCCAGCATTTTTATGCAAATCTTTTTCCATTGTTAAACGAAGACTTTCGTTGTCTCCAAAGATTTCAAGAATTTGATCATCTGATCCAAACCCTAATGCACGAACCAATACAGTCAATGGTATTTTACGTGTACGGTCTATACGAACATAAGAAAGGTCTTTTGCGTCAGTTTCGAATTCAAGCCATGCTCCACGGTTTGGAATAAGCGTTGATCCGAATCCTTCTTTTCCATTTTTATCCAATTTACCATGGAAATAAACCCCTGGTGAACGGACTAATTGAGATACGATTACTCGTTCTGCCCCATTGATAACAAAAGTTCCCATTTCAGTCATTAGTGGGAAATCGCCGAAGAAGACTTCTTGTTCTTTCACTTCTCCGCTTTCTTTGTTGATCAAACGTAACTTAACATAAATCGGTGCTGAATAATTTGCGTCATGTGAACGAGCTTCTTCAACGGTATATTTAGGTTCTTGCAATTGGTAATCTGTGAATTCTAATGATAGATTTCCAGCAAAGTCATCGATTGGAGAAATGTCTTTAAACATTTCACGTAATCCTTCATCTAAGAACCATTGGTAAGAATCAGTTTGAATTTCAATTAAATTTGGAAGCTCTAAAACCTCATGGATACGTGAAAAACTTCTACGTGTACGGTGCTTACCGTAATTTACTAAATGGCCTGCCAACCTGTTCACCCCTCAAACTGTTTTTAGTGTGGTCACTTCAAACAAATCAATACATTTCATTCATGTTACATTTATTAAAAATAAGTAACAAGTTGAAAGTTTGCCTATTTTTTGACAAAAAAAAACCAAAAGAATTCGTGAACTTTTAAAATAAAAATCCATTTCTTTTGTTTTCCTCTTCAAACCTGCTCTGGACAATATTTCAGAACAAATTTTTCTTCTTTAAGACACACTATATGCATTAGATTATTTTACATTATTTGCGTGTGTAAGTCAAGGAGATTTCTTAATTCTCTTCCTCTTTGAAACTTTGAATAATCCAATAGCCTTTATCTTTGATGATTACTTTAGCATTGCCGAACGTTTCTTCCATTTTCGCTTGTGCACTTGGCGCACCTTGTTTCTTTTGAATCACTATTGTTAACGTTCCGTCTTTTTTAAGCAGGTCAAAAGCACCTGTTAATATACCATGTACCACTTTTTTCCCCGCTCGAATAGGTGGATTGCTTACGATTGCCGCAAACTCTTTACCTTCTACAGATTCATAGACATCCGAAGCGTGGATCAGTACATTGGATAACCGATTATTCGATGCATTTTGCTTAGCTAATCCTAATGCGCGTTCATTTACATCGACCATTTCTACTTTACGCTTAGGATCTTCTTTAGCTAACGCTAATCCCATTGGGCCATATCCACATCCCACATCTAAAATATCGCCATCTATCATTCCAGAAAACTCAAGCGTTTCTATCAATAGTCGAGAACCAAAATCTACTGTTTTTTTTGAAAACACTCCTGTATCTGTAACAAATTTAAACTCTTTGCCACGTAGAGTGTACGTCCAAGCTGCTGTTTCACTAGCAATTTTTGGATTATTTGTAAAATAGTGATCTGACATATACGTTCCTCCTCGATTATCTTTATTTTATTGTCTGAACAACTCATTGTCATTCTAGAAATCTTAATAAAGAGAAAAAAGACACGCAGCAAAAACTGCGTGTCTTCTCTTAAAGCTTAGTAGAGTTAAAATTATTTAACTTCTACAGAAGCTCCAGCTGCTTCCAAAGCTTCTTTCAAAGCTTCAGCGTCTTCTTTAGAAATGTTTTCTTTGATTGCTGCTGGTGCTCCATCAACTAATCCTTTAGCTTCTTTCAAGCCAAGGCCTGTAGCTTCACGTACAGCTTTGATAACTTTAATTTTTGAGTCTCCAGCAGAAGTTAATTCTACTGTAAATTCAGTTTGTTCAGCTGCTGATGATTCTCCAGCTCCTGCTGCTGCTACTGGAGCTGCTGCAGTTACGCCAAATTCTTCTTCGATTGCTTTTACTAAGTCGTTTAATTCTAAAATCGTTGATTCTTTCAAGTCAGCAACGATTTGTTCAATGTTTAATGCCATTGTTGGTTTCCTCCATTATTGGTTAGTTTTTTTTGGTTCAACTTGCTTTTTTTTCAAGAAAAAGTGGCTTAATTAAGCTACTTCTTCTTTTGATTCTGCAACTGCTTTGATAGCAAGTGCAGTATTGCGAACTGGTGCTTGAAGTACAGATAACAACATTGACAACAAACCATCGCGGTCCGGTAATGTTGCAAGAGCATTGATTTCAGTAGCTGAAGAAACACGTCCTTCAATTACGCCACCTTTGATTTCTAATGCCGCTGCGTCTTTAGCAAATTCAGCGATAATTTTTGCAGGTGCTACAACATCATCATTACTGAATGCGATAGCTGTAGGTCCTTTGAAAACATCGTCCATTCCTTCTAAACCTGCTGCTTCTGCTGCACGGCTTAAAACTGAATTTTTGATAACTTTCATTTGAATTCCTGCATCACGTAATTGTTTACGTAAATTAGTCACTTCTTCAACAGTTAATCCACGGTAGTCCATTACAACTACTGAAGCTGCTTCTTTAAATCTAGTTGATGCTAAATCAACTAGTTCTTGTTTTTTTGCGATTGCTGCTTGACTCATTAATTTTTCACCTCCTGATCGATTGGCTAGAATTTTTTGTTTTCCACGAACTCGCAAGCCCATAAAACGCAAAAAACTCTATGTCACCTTAGACATAGAGGGATAATTGTATGCTTTCACATATTCATCCTCGGTAGGAAATTAAGGCATCAGCCACCTACTGTCTTCGGTAATATTTCTCAACCTAGACGATTTTAACAATTTCCATCGTCTAGGTCAAGACTTTTAATAGTTATTTATTAAAACGATCCTGCATCAACTTTAACACCAGGTCCAAAAGTAGTAGTTACTGTAATGTTCTTGATGTATTCGCCTTTAGCAGTTGAAGGTTTAACTCTCAACATTGTATCGTTGATTGTTTTGAAGTTTTCAACTAATTTAGCATTGTCAAAAGATACTTTACCGATTGGAGCATGAACATTCCCTGCTTTGTCAACACGGTAAGTTACTTTACCAGCTTTAATTTCATTGATTGCTTTAGTAACATCCATTGTAACAGTACCTGTTTTAGGGTTTGGCATTAGGCCTTTAGGTCCTAAAACACGTCCAAGACGACCAACTTCAGCCATCATGTCTGGAGTTGCAACAACAACGTCGAAATCAAACCATCCGCCATTGATTTTTTGAACTAATTCAGCTTCTCCTACGTAATCTGCTCCAGCAGCTTCAGCTTCTTTAGCTTTTTCACCTTTAGCAAATACTAATACTTTTTGAGTTTTCCCTGTTCCATTTGGAAGAACAACTGCTCCACGAATTTGTTGATCAGCTTTCTTAGGGTCAACGCCAAGTCTATAAGCAACTTCTACAGTTGCATCGAATTTAGCGTAGTCAACGTCTTTAATTAATGCTACAGCTTCTTCTAAAGAATAAGCTTTTAAAACATCAACTTTTTCAGCCGCTGCTAAATATTGTTTACTTTTTTTAGCCATAATTTTTTCCTCCTTGATTGTGGTTATAACGGTTTTACCTCCCACTTAATCCTTATACTGTTACGCATAAGGTATACTGAGAAGCGTGAATATAGAATTAACCTTCTACGGTGAATCCCATGCTTCGTGCAGTACCTTCGATCATTAACATAGCAGAATCAACGTCAGATGCGTTTAAATCAGCCATTTTTGTTTCAGCAATTTCTCTAACTTGGTCGCGAGTTACTTTTGCAACTTTTTTAGTGTTTGGTTCACCAGAACCAGATTCAACACCAGCAGCTTTTTTAAGTAAAACAGCAGCAGGTGGAGTTTTTGTAATAAATGTAAATGAACGATCTTCATATACAGAAATAACAACGGGAGTGATTAATCCGTTTAACTCAGCAGTACGAGCATTGAATTCCTTACAGAATCCCATGATATTGATTTGTGCTTGTCCTAAAGCTGGACCTACCGGTGGAGCTGGAGTTGCTTTCCCTGCAGGAATTTGCAATTTAACTAATTTAACTACTTTTTTAGCCACGTGACATACCTCCTTGATTGAGTCCGTGATGTGGTTAATGGGGTTAATATTTCCCCTCCCACATTTAACGCATACGTAAAACGTACCAAAATACTATACCATTCAAAAAACTGTTTTGCAACTACTTTTTGAACTTATTTGTTTTTTTCACTCGAGAACGGTAAACAGCTGGTTCATCTGCTGATTCGTTCGAAATCGACTCTCTTTTTTCTTCTATCGGAACTTGGGTAGTCTTCTTCGCCTTTTTTCTCTTTTTAATACGAGTATAAACACTATAAAGTACACCCATAATAATGGCATAAATAGCAAAAAAGACAACAAATCCCCACAATCCCATCGCAGCATCTGCAAATTCCATATTCCCTCTATTCGTAATAGCTTGTTGGATTTCAATAGCAAAGACCAATACGGTCATTACTGTAAACGTGAAACCAAACGAAAGGATTGTAGCACTGAATTTCATTTTTTCAATAATCTTAATGACAAGATAAACCCCTAAAAAGAGTAGGATACCGATAATACCTATAACCCAAAAATGCAAGTCTTTATCCGTCATGCTCATTCCAAACAACTGATTAAGAACATCATGCACCTCATTTACAATAGCTGCCAGTAGTAGAATAAGTTCTTTCATTAATCATCACCTGCTTATTTCATTTTTTCTTATTATAACATAGGCTGGTTGTTTTTCTTAAACCGTTCTTTAGCGTATAATTGTAAATAAAGTAGGTGAATCTATTATGTGCCTGATCGCCCTTCAACTTCACGAACATCCCCTCTACAAAATGATTCTGGTTGCCAATCGGGACGAGGCATATACACGTCCGACTGCAGCCGCTGGTTTTTGGAAGGACCATCCCCATGTTTTAGCTGGTAGAGATTTGCTACAAATGGGAACTTGGTTAGGTATTACGAAAGAAGGACGCTTTGCAGCATTAACGAATATCTACGATACTGCTGTTAGCATTCCAGAAAATCCTGTTTCAAGAGGCCAGATCGTGCGTGATTATTTAACGACTACTCAATCTGCATCGGACTTTTTATCCCGTTTGCAAGATAAACACTTGGACTATGCAGGTTTCAACTTGTTACTAGGCGACATCGACCACCTTTGGCATTTCAATAATCATACGAATCAAGTAGACTCTCTCAGAACCGGGATACACGGTTTGAGCAACGCTAGTCTGAATGATCCCTGGCCAAAAGTGTTGAAAGTAAAATCTCATCTCCAACAACTTCATTCAAAAAGTACAGCCCTTGACCCAAACGACTTGTTAAAAGCTTTTATGGACACTAGCTTACCCTCAAGAAAAGATACCTCACTCACTGGTACTACTTCTTTAAATCTAGAACAAGAAACGCCTCCTATTTTTATTAAGACCCCAGAATACGGAACAGTCTCCACAACTGTTTTATTAGTTGATTATAATAATAACGTTACATTTATCGAACGCAGTTACAGTAAAGAAGGCATCACTGGAGAAGTAAGCTATTCATTTAAGATTCACTAACAAAAAAAAGACGCGGTCCGCTTAACTAACTAAACGGACCGAGCCTTACTGTTTTCCTATTCTTTTGGTTCTAATTCTTCAATAGAGTCAATATCCATATAACTAGGAAC
>Ga0247816_10000908_pt1 | contig 15277 bp, 11 predicted proteins | sample UWRJL209509C1_FD_179930 | JGI IMG/M metagenome (GOLD analysis project Ga0247816, IMG submission 179930) | Plant litter microbial communities from Arlington Agricultural Research Station in Wisconsin, United States - UWRJ-L209-509C-1 | ecosystem: Environmental > Terrestrial > Plant litter >...
CCGGGGACACACCGTTGTCCCGTCGGCGTCGCTCGTCAGCGACGACCCCTCCCTCCTCTTCACCGTCGCCGGAATGGTGCCGTTCGTGCCCTACCTCACCGGGCTGGTGCCCGCCCCGTTCCCGCGGGCCACGAGCGTGCAGAAGTGCATCCGCACCAACGACATCGAAGAGGTAGGCAAGACGCCGCGGCACGGCACCTTCTTCCAGATGAGCGGTAACTTCTCCTTCGGCGACTACTTCAAGGAACAGGCGATCAGTTACGCCTGGGAGCTGCTCACCAGCAGCGAGGCCGACGGCGGCTACGGCTTTGCCGAGAAGGACCTCTGGGTCACGGTGTACGAGAACGACGACGAGGCGTTCGGGTACTGGCGCGCCCTGGGGCTGCCGGAGCACCGCATCCAGCGCCTCGGCATGGACACCAACTACTGGTCGACCGGCCAGCCGGGGCCGGCCGGCCCGTGCAGCGAGATCTTCTTCGACCGTGGACCTGCCTTCGGCATCGACGGCGGCCCTGCCACCGACGACGACCGCTACGTGGAGATCTGGAACCTGGTCTTCATGCAGTACCTCCGCGGCGAGGGCACCGGCAAGAATGACTTCCAGATCCTCGGCGACCTGCCCAAGAAGAACATCGACACCGGCATGGGTCTGGAGCGCGTCGCGTTCCTCAAGCAGGGCGTGCAGAACATGTACGAAATCGACCAGGTGCGTCCGGTCCTCGACCGTGCCGCGGCCCTCTCCGGCCGCCGTTACGGCGCCGACCACGAGGATGACGTGCGGATGCGGATCGTCGCCGACCACGTGCGCTCCTCGCTGATGCTGATGAGCGACGGTGTCATGCCGTCCAACGAGGGCCGCGGCTACATCCTGCGCCGCCTGATGCGCCGGAGCGTGCGCGCGATGCGCCTGCTCGGCGTCGACGCCGCCTCGTTCACCGAACTGTTCCCGGCCTCCCGCGACGCCATGAGCGCCGCGTACCCCGAGGTCGCCACCGACTTCGACCGCATCAGCCAGGCCGCGTATGCCGAGGAAGAGACCTTCCTGCGCACCCTCGCGAGCGGCTCCAGCGTGCTCGACCTCGCCGTGGCCAAGACCAAGAAGGCCGAGAAGGCCGAACTTCCCGGCGACACGGCGTTCCTGCTGCACGACACCTACGGTTTCCCCATCGAGATCACCCTCGAAATGGCCGAGGAAGCCGGCCTCAGCGTGAACCGTGAGGCCTTCGACACCCTGATGGCGAAGCAGCGCGCGATGGCCAAAGCCGACGCGAAGGCCAAGAAGACCCACCTCGCCGACCTGTCGGTGTACAGCGCGTTCCGTGCACACGGTGAAACCGTGTTCACCGGCTACGACATGCTGCAGACCGAGTCCAGCATCCTGGGCCTGATCGTCGACGGCGCCTCCGTCAACCGGGCGGTCGCCGGGGACATCGCCGAGGTCATCCTCGCCGAGACCGCGCTCTACGCCGAGTCCGGCGGCCAGGAGGCCGACGCCGGCCTCATCGTGGGCCCCGGCTATGAGCTCGAGGTGCTCGACGTGCAGAAGCCCGTCAAGGGTCTGATCAGCCACAAGGTGCAGGTCAGCTCCGGCGAGGTGGGTGTGGGCGACCCCGCCACCAGCGTCGTCGACCCCGACTGGCGTCGCGGCGCCCGTCAGGCGCACTCCGGCACACACATCCTGCACGCGGCGCTCCGCCAGGTGCTCGGCCCGAACGCCCACCAGTCCGGGTCGTACAACAAGGCCGGCTTCTTCAGGCTGGACTTCTCCTGGAACCAGGCCCTGTCGCCGGCGACGCGCAGTGAGATCGAAGAGATCTCCAATAACGCCATCCGGGACAACCTCGAGGTCAGCACCCGCGAACTGCCACTGGCCGAGGCCAAGGCGCTCGGCGCGATGGCCCTGTTCGGCGAGAAGTACGGCGAGACCGTGCGCGTCGTCGACATCGGCGGCCCCTGGTCGCGCGAACTCTGCGCGGGCACCCACGTCGCCTCCAGCGCCGAGATCGGCATGATCAACCTGGTGAGCGAGGCCTCGGTCGGTTCGACCAACCGCCGGGTCGAATCCCTGGTCGGGCTCGAGGCCTTCCGTGACCTTGCCGCCGAACGAGCAATCGTGTCGCAGCTCACCAGCAACCTCAAGACCCCGCGTGAGCAGCTGCCGGCCAAGATCATGGACCTCATGCAGAGCCTGAAGGCCGCCGAGAAGAAGATCGCCTCGTTCGAGGCACGTGCGCTCAGCGACCGGGTGCCGGCCCTCGTGGCCCAGGCCACCAGGATCGGCGATCTGACGGTGGTGGCCGAAGACCTCGGCGTGCTCAACTCAGCCGACGACGTGCGGATGCTGGTGACCGGCACCAGGGAACGCCTGGGCAACGACCCCGCTGTCGTGGCCCTCGCTGCCACGGTGGCCGACAAGCCCGTCGTGATCGTGGCCACCAACGCGGCCGCTCGCGACGCCGGAGCGAAGGCCGGCGCGCTGGCCAAACAGCTCGCCGGGATTCTCGGCGGCGGCGGCGGCGGCAAGGACGACCTGGCTCAGGGCGGTGGCACCAAGGTCGACCTGATCCCCGAGGCGCTCAGCACCCTGCGCACGCTCGTGGCCCGCTAGCCCATGCGTTCGGGTGTGCGGGTGGGAATCGATGTCGGCACGGTGCGGATCGGCGTCGCGCGCAGCGATTTCCACGGCATGCTCGCCACCCCGGTGGAGACCGTGCCCAGAGACCGCGGCGCTGCGTCGCCCGGTGCCGCGTCGGTGCCGCCTGACCTCGCCAGGATCGCCGCCATCGTCACCGAACTCGACGCCGTCGAAGTGGTGGTCGGTTTACCCCTGGCGCTGTCGGGCCGGCACACCGCCTCCACCGATGACGCCGTCACGTTCGCCGGGAGCCTCGCGGTAACGGTGCCGGTGCCGGTGCGGCTCGTCGACGAACGGCTGTCGACGGTGTCGGCGCAGGCCGCCCTGCGCACCGCCGGCCGCAGCACCCGCACCCAGCGTCCAGTTGTCGATCAGGTCGCCGCGACTATTATTCTGCAGCATGCACTTGATACGGAACGGGCCACGGGTAAACCTGCCGGCGCGCCCGTAGAACCGACCGGAAGGCCGTAACCGTGGCGAAAAGCCCGCCCGAAACCCCCGACCAGAACTGGTCGGAGAGCACAGGTGACACGCCGCTGCCGTCTCGCCGCGCCATGCGCGAGGCCCAGGACGCACGGAATGCCCAGGCGGCACTGGATGCCCAGGCGGCACTGGATGCCCAGGCAGAGCAGAGCGCTGACCCGGCTGCCGTGCCGGCGGCGAACGAAGCCCCCGGCACAGCCCAAGCCCCGGCGGCACGACGGGCGCCCCGCGCCGCCCAGCCTCCGGCACCGCTGGCGTACTGGTCTGCGCCGGTTGCGCCCGACTCGGCCTACCCCTCGACGGCTGACTCTGCTGCCGAGCGTTCCGTGGCGAATACCGGCGTCCGGGCCGAAGCACCCCAGCCCCCGGTTTCCGCGCCGTCCGCCGCCGCCGCCGAAGCCGACCAGGCCGACCAGAATCCCTTTGCCGGGCTCGGCTTTGGCACGATGCCCGATTCTGCACCCGCGTCAGCCGACGGCCCAGGTGGCCCGGCGGTCGCCGGGCGCCCCAACTCACGGGCAAACCGCCGCGCGCAACTCGCCGACCATCCGGGCACGGAGAAGAAGAAGTCCCGCAAGGGCGCCGTGGGCTGCCTGGTCGTCCTCCTCGTCGTGCTGGGTCTCATGGGCGCCGCGGCGCTCGCCCTGCAGGGACCGATCAGCCAGTTCATCGCCTCCACCCAGCCCCCCGAGGACTACGAGGGCTCCGGTAGCGGCGAGGTGCTCGTCATGATCCACAACGGTGACACCGGGTCCGATATCGCGACGACACTGCTCGACCAGGACGTGGTGAAGAGCTACGACGCCTTCTACGACCTGCTTCTGGCTCAACCGACCGACCCGGTCTTCCAACCCGGCGCCTACCTGCTGGCATCCCAGATGAGCGCGCAGGCCGCGCTCGAGGCGTTGCAGAACCCGGAAAGCCGCCAGGAACTCACCGTCGTCATCCCCGAAGGCACCGCAGCGGTCGACGTGCTGTCCTCGATTGCCGAAGGTACCGACATCCCGCTGGCCGACCTGCAGGCGGCCGCCGCCGATCTGTCCGGGTTCGGGCTTCCCGCCGAGGCCACCAGCCTCGAGGGGTTCCTGTTCCCGGCCACGTACACGTTCCAACCGGCCACCAGCGCCCACGACGCAATCAAGACCCTCGTGGATCGCCAGTTCGAAGCTCTCGACGCGGCCGGAGTCGCCCCCGCCGACCGGTGGAAGACCATCGTGATGGCCTCCCTCATCCAACGGGAAGCCGGGCTCGCACCCGATTACTTCAAGGTGTCCAGGGTCTTTTACAACCGGCTCGACCCGGCCCAGTGGGAGAGCGGAAAGTTGGAGTCCGACGCGACGGTGGCCTATGGAACGGGCAATACCCACCTGGTCACCACGACGGACGATGAACGACGAGACGCCAACAACCCCTACAACACCTACGTGCACCCCGGACCGCCGGTCGGACCGATCAGCAACCCGGGTGACTTGGCCATCGACGCCGCCCTGCACCCCGCGGAAGGAACCTGGCTATTCTTCGTGACGTGGAACCTGGATACCGGTGAGACCATTTTCTCGACAACGGTTGACGAGCACGACGCCGGCGTGACCAAGTGGCTGGACTGGATGGATGATCACCCCGAATATGGCTGACCCGACTGAAGCCCTCGACATGTCCTCGCCGCGTCGCCGGTTGGCTGTGCTCGGCTCACCGATCGCGCACTCGCTGTCCCCGGCGCTGCACGCCGCCGCATACAGGGTGCTCGGACTGGACTGGGAGTACACGGCCGTGCAGGTCGGCGAGGGCGAGCTCGACGCCTTCCTCGACGGCCTCGGCCCGGAGTGGCTGGGCCTGTCGCTGACCATGCCGCTCAAGCACAAGATACGACCTCGGCTGGCCGACCTGGACCGCGTCGCCACTCTCACCGGCGCGGTGAACACGGTGCGGTTCATCGACGCCCCAGCCGCTTCGCGTCCGCTCGTGGGATACAACACCGACGTGCCCGGCCTGGTTCGCGCCCTCGCCGAGGTCGGCATCGACAGGGCCGCGCACGTGACCCTGCTGGGCGCAGGGGCCACCGCGGCATCCGCGCTCGTGGCCGCCGCCGAACTCGGTGCGGAGACCGTGGACATCATCACGCGCACCGTGGCCAGGGCCGACCCGCTCGCGGAGCTCGGCCGGCAGCTCGGGCTCGTCGTCACGGTGTCGGGCCTGACGGCCGCCGCCGCGACCGACCGCGTGAGCGACCTGGTGATCAGCACCATGCCCGGCGACGCCGCTCTGCCACACGAATTCCCGGCCGCCCTCCGCGCGAAGACCTTGCTCTTCGACGTGGGGTACGCGCCCTGGCCCACCGCCCTCGCCACGTCGTGGAACGCGGCAGGCGGCAGCGCCAGGTCCGGCCTCACCATGCTGCTGCACCAGGCCCTGGTGCAGATTCGTATCTTCGTGGCCAACGACCCGTTCCTGCCGCTTCCCGACGAGGAAGCGGTGCTGGCGGCCATGCGCGCAGCCCTGCCCGATCCCGCCGGCGGGACGGCACCCGGCCGCGCTGTGGAAGGATAGTACCCATGCTTCGTTGGCTCACCGCCGGAGAGTCCCACGGCCCCGAACTCCTCGCCATTGTCGAGGGTTTGCCCGCTGGGATCCCGGTCACCCTAGATGAGATCCGCCTCGACCTTGCGCGCCGCAAACTCGGCTACGGCCGTGGGGCACGCATGAAGTTCGAACAGGACGAACTCAGCATCTCCGGCGGCGTCCGCCACGGTCTCACCCTCGGCGGCCCGGTGGCCCTGCGGATCGGCAACACCGAGTGGCCCAAGTGGGCCGAGGTGATGAGCCCCGAACCCGTTGACCCCGCCCTGCTGGCTCGCGGCCGTGGCGCACCGCTGGTGCGCCCCCGGCCCGGCCACGCCGACCTCGTCGGGATGCAGAAGTACGACTTCGACGAGGCCCGCCCGGTGCTCGAACGCGCCAGCGCTCGGGAGACGGCCGCGCGGGTCGCCCTCGGCGCCGTCGCCCGGGCCTTCCTCGCCGGCCTCGGCATCGAGCTGGTCAGCCATACCCTGTCGATCGGTCCGGTCCGGGTGCCAGAGGGCTCACCGCTGCCGCGCCCCGGAGACGTCGATTCGCTCGACGCCGATCCGCTGCGCTGCTTCGACGCCGCCACCAGCGCGCTCATGGTCGCCGAGGTCGACGCCGCCCACAAGGACGGCGACACCCTAGGCGGCATCGTCGAGGTGCTCGCATACAACCTCCCGCCCGGCCTCGGGTCCTTCGTGCACTGGGACCGCAGGCTGGACTCGCAGCTGGCCGCCGCTCTGATGGGCATCCAGGCGATCAAGGGCGTCGAGGTCGGCGACGGCTTCCTCACCACCACCCGCAGGGGTTCAGAGGCGCACGACGAACTCGTGCAGGTCGACGATGAGATCCTGCGCGCCAGCGACAAGGCCGGCGGCACCGAGGGCGGCATGAGTACCGGAACCGTGCTGCGGGTGCGGGCCGGCATGAAGCCCATCGCCACCATCCCGCGAGCGCTCCGTACCGTAGACATCACCACCAGCGAGGCGGCACCGGCGCACCACCAGCGCTCCGACGTCTGTGCGGTCCCGGCCGCGGGCGTGGTGGCCGAGGCCATGGTGGCGCTCGTGCTGGCCAACTCGGTCTTAGAGAAGTTCGGCGGCGACTCGCTCGGCGAAACCAAGCGCAACCTGGACTCCTATCTCGCCAGCATCCCGGCCAATCTGCGAACCGGCGCGTCCAGCGACGCCACGATCTAGCGTGCTGTTCCTGAGCCCGGAGGCGTCCCGTCCGGCAGACGGCTGGCCGGCAGCCCCCGCACCGGGCCGGGGCCGTGGCGACTCGGTAACGCCGGCGAATGCGGAAACAGCGCGGGACGCTGACGCGCCGCTCTACCCCCTGGTCTTCATCGGGCCGATGGCATCGGGCAAGTCCAAGATCGGCCGCCGGGTCGCCCGCACCCTCCGGGTGCCGTTCCTGGACACCGACACCCTCATCGTTTCCGAGCACGGCCCGATCACCGAGATCTTCGCCGAGCACGGCGAGAGCCACTTCAGGGACCTGGAACGTGCCGCCGTCGCTGATGCCTTGCGGCAGCAGCCGGCCGTGGTGTCCCTCGGCGGGGGAGCCGTGCTCGACGCGGCCACCCGCGACGCGCTGCGGCACACCACCGTGATCTCGCTGAGCACCACCGCCGAGGCCGTGCGCAACCGCACCAAGAACGCCAAGCGGCCGCTGCTGGCAGACGGTCCCGACGCCTGGCAGCGCATCTACGACGAGCGCCGCCCGCTGTACGAGGCGCTGGCCAGCGTGCACTTCGACACGTCGACCAGACCGGTCGACGCCATCGCCGCCGACATTGTGAAATGGGTTAGAAAACAATCGTGACCGACATCATCCCCGCAGAGACCGGCACCACCACCATCACCGTCAGCGGTGTCGACAGCTACCCGGTCCTGATCGGGCGGGGCATCGTCGCCGATGTCGCCGAACAGCTCGGTGACACCGTGAAGAAGGTGCTCATTGTGCACACCTCGCACCTCGGCGCCCGCGCCGTTGCCCTGCGCGAAAGCCTGCTGGATCGGTACGAGGTGCTCATCGCCGAGGTCCCCGACGCCGAACCCGCCAAGCGGGTGGAGGTCGCCGCGTTCTGCTGGCAGGTGATGGGACAGGCCGACTTCACCCGCACCGACGCCGTGATCGGCTTCGGCGGCGGCGCCGTGACCGACCTGGCCGGCTTCGTGGCCGCAACCTGGCTGCGCGGGGTCAAGTTGGTGCAGATTCCCACCAGCGTGCTCGGCATGGTCGACGCCGCCGTCGGCGGTAAGAACGGCATCAATACCGCCGAGGGCAAGAACCTCGTCGGCACCTTCTACGCGCCGGCCGCCGTGATCTGCGACCTCGAGATCCTCGCCGACCTGCCCCGCAACGAGATCCTCGCCGGCTTCGCCGAGATCGTGAAGGCCGGATTCATCCAGATCCCGGAGATCCTCGACATCGTCGAAGCGGATGTCGCCGCTGTCACCGACCCGACCACCCCCGAGTTCCGCCGCGTGCTGGAACTGGCGATCGCCATGAAGGCCCGCGTCGTCGGTGCGGACTTCAAAGAGGCGGGCCTGCGCGAGATCCTCAACTACGGGCACACCCTCGGCCACGCCGTCGAGCACGCAGAACGCTACGGCTGGCGCCACGGCGCCGCCGTCGCCGTGGGCATGATGTTCGCCGCCGAGCTCGCCAGGCTCAGCGGCCGGCTCTCCGACGAGGCCGTGGACCGGCATCGCCGCATCCTGGAGTCGCTCACGCTGCCGACGACCTACCCGGTGGGCCGCTGGCCCACCCTGCTGGCAACGATGCAGCGCGACAAGAAAACCCGCAGCGGAATGCTGCGCTTCATCGTGCTCGATGACATCGGCAAGCCCACCGTGCTCGAGGGTCCGGATGCGTCGCTGTTGTTCGCCGCCTACCAGGAGATCGGCTCCTAGCGCGTCCCGATCTCGTCCGAGGGCCTTCCCGTTTCCGGCAAGCAGCACTAAGTTGTGGATTCCCTGCAACGAACTCCTCGCCATCTGACCTGACCAGGTCGGTGCCCTGTTCAGCGGGTCTCTGTTCGTCGTCACTCCCGATGAAGGGAATGTCCGTTGAAGTCATTGCAGAAGCTCAAAACTGCCGCGGTTGCGGGGCTGTCGGTGTTCGCCCTGGTCGCGCCGGCAACGGTCGAGATCAGCGCGACCAGCGGGACGGCGTCCAGTACGACGACCCAGTTCTCCTCCGGGAACGACGGGCCGCGCTACTCGGCCGGAGCTGCCGGATCCGGCGACACGTACTTTCCCTACGCCGGCAACGGCGGGTATGACGTCCAGGACTACGACCTTGCCCTCCGTTATGAACCACCGGTGGATCCCACGATGCTCACCGGCCGCCTCAATGGCGTCGCGGCCGTCACGCTCCGCGCGACACAGGACCTGCAGTCCCTCAATTTCGACCTGCGCGGCCTGGACGTCGCATCCGTCCGGGTGGACGGCAAGGCCGCGGCACACGGGAAGTCCCACGGCAGGGATAGCGCCGAGTGGACACAGCAGCAGGACGACGCGAACCGTATCTGGGAACTCACCGTCGAGCTGCGGCCGAAGCTCAAAGCAGGTCAGACGACGACCATCGTGATCGAGTACGGCGGTGCCACCGGGCAACCGCTGGACACCACCGGGGCCCTCTACGGCTGGGTTACCACTGCTGACGGCGCGATGGTGGTCAACGAGCCCGATGGCGCGGCTACGTGGTATCCGGTCAACGACGACCCGCAGGACAAGGCGACATACACGTTCCGCCTCACGGTGCCGGCCGGCAAGACCGCGGTGGCGAACGGGTTGCCGGCCGGACAGCCCAAGACCAGGGCAGGGTGGACCACCTGGACCTGGCGGGCCTCGGACCCGATGGCCAGCTACCTGTCGACGGCGAGCGTCGGCGACTACGCCGTTTCCCGAGACGTCGGCCCTGACGGTCTGCCGATCATCAATGCCATCGACGATGGCGTAGCGGGGGAGGACCTTGCCGAAACGACGGCGTCCCTCGCCCTGCAACCCCAGATGATCACGTTCCTCGAGGACCAATTCGGGCCGTACCCGTTCGAGTCGTTCGGGGCGATCGTCGATGACGACTCTGTCGACTACGCCTTGGAGACCCAGACCCGTCCGGTGTACTCCGAGGTCGCGCACGAATCGACAGTGGTGCACGAACTGGGGCACCAGTGGTTCGGCAACGCGGTGTCGCCCGCCGATTGGAAGGACATCTGGCTGAACGAAGGCTGGGCGACCTATGTCGAATGGTTGTGGGCCGAGCATCGCGGCACTGCAGATGTGGCAGACCAGTTCGCCGACACGGTGGCAGAGCTGGACGCGGACAACGGCTGGACGCTCAACATCGCCGACCCGGGTCGCGACGGTCTGTTCGAAAGTCCGGTCTACCAGAGGGGGGCGGCCGCCTTGTACGCGCTGCGTGCGGAGATCGGCGACGACGCATTCTTCGTCGGCGCCCGCCTGTGGCTGACTCGTTACCACGATTCCACGGCCACCACCGAGGACTTCGAAGCCGTCATGGAAGAGAGCTCGGGCCAGCAGCTCGACGCCTTCTTCGACGACTGGCTGCGCGAAGGGGACCGACCGGCCATGCCGCAGCCCTGAGCGTTCGCGGACACGGATCACCGCGCTACGCGCCTGCACAGTTCCCGCCGACTGTGCCTAGAATGAAGCACCCGACCGGCCGCTGAGCGCAGGTCGCCTACGACCAGCGTTGATCGGAGGTGTTGTGAGCAGCCCGTGGACGATAACTCCTGCCGATTCACCGCTGGGGACGTTCTCCCGGCAGGAACGCCTGCATGAGGCCGCCATCGGGGACCGAACCGACCTGGGCTCCGGTGCCGTGCAGGCCGGGGTACGCCGGCTGGTGCGGGAATCCTGGCAACGCTCGCTCTCGCTGCGCCTGGACCCGCTGACGGCGCAGGCCGCACCGACGCTGAGCGCCGACCAGCTTGCCCGGCTGCGCGCGCAGAACCCGCTGGCCGCGGTGCTGCCGGTGATCAACACGCTGCTGGTGCGGCACGCCGCCGAATTCGGGCTGATCGTGGCGGTGGCCGATGAGACGGGCCGGCTGCTCTGGATCGACGGTGACAGCTCGGTGCGCACCCGGGCCGAGGACATGCACTTCGTGGTCGGCGCCGACTGGTCGGAGGCCCGGGTCGGTACGAGCGCACCAGGCACCGCGTTGGCGCTCGACCACGGCATCCAGATTCAGCGCGCCGAACACTTCAGCCAGCTGGCTCACCCGTTCAGCTGCACCGCCGTGCCCATCCACGACCCGGTCACCGGGGCGCTGCTCGGCGTGATCGACATCACCGGGGGAGACGCCGCCGTGGCCCCGCAGACCCTGCCGCTCGTGGAGGCGGCCGTCGCCGCGCTCGAGGCTGAGTTGCGCATTCAGAGCCTCAGTGCTCCACGGACGGTACCCGCACGCCCGTCGGGCTTCACCGCGCCCGGAATACTATTGAGCGTTCTCGGCACCGAACACGGTGCTCTGCACGGCGCCCAGGGCGTTGACCAGCACAGCATGGACCTCAGTCCCCGGCACGCCGAGATCCTGCTCCTGCTCGCCTGGCACCGGCAGGGCCTGTCCGCCGACAGGCTCGCGGGCCTCCTCAGCGACGAGCACCCGCACGCCGTCGAGAACCTTCGCGCCGAGATGGTGCGACTGCGCCGGGTGCTCGCGGTCAGCCATCCGCAGTTGCGGGTCGGCTCTCGCCCATACCGTCTGGAGACCAGCGTCGACACTGACGCCGGCCGGGTGCTTCGCCTCCTCGCCCGCGGCGCCCACCGGATGGCCCTGGCCGCATACCGCGGAACCGTGCTGCCGGGCTCCGCAGCGCCCGGCGTCACGGAGATCCGCGCCGAGGTGAGCCAGCGTTTGCGCCAGACCCTGCTCAGCGATGCCTCGGCGGAGGTACTGCTCGACTACGCCCGCACCGAGGAGGCCGCCTGGGACTCCGAGGTGTGGCGCGCCTGCCTTCAGCTGCTGCCCGCAAGGTCGCCGCAGCGAGCCGCTGTGGTGGCGAGCCTCACCCGCATCGAGGCCGAGCTCAGCGCGTAGCCGGGTCAGTCGTCAATTCACGACGAACACGAGCACACTCACGAAGGCCAGAGTCCCCACCAGGCACACACTGCCCACCACCGAGATGTGCCGGGGCGTGAGCCGGCCGTGCAGGATCGCCGCGAGCAGGAAGAGCACCGCCAGCACGATCTCGAGGGTCCAGTAGACCGGGCTCGTGGTGTCTGCGATGGTGTTGAGCGCCCAGATGCCCTCGCCCAGGAGAACTGCGCTCAGCGGCGTGACCGCCAGGGCACGCCACTCCGGCGGCGCGTGGCGCACCAGGCTGGCGGCGACGCCCAGCAGCGGCCCGGCGACGAGGCCCACAAGAGTCCAGATCGAGGAGAACGGATCGCCGTCGTCGAACCCTCGCCACTCGGACACGACGCTGTAGGACTCGACGAGAAGCTGGAAGACCACGATGCCGAGGATGGCCGCGAGCAGCGGCCGGGCGCGGCTGAGCCAGACGATCAGGAAACTGAACATCGTCCAGCCGCCGGCAGAGTTGCCCAGCGAATTGATCCAGGGCGGCAGGTACTGCTGCGCGAAACTGGTCAGCCCGCCGATCAGCACCGCTCCGCCGACCGCCACGGCGATGGCCCGCAGCGCCGACGATCGGGTCTCGGCGTGCCACCAGCCGCTGCGCGCGGGCGCCGGCGCGACGAAGCGAGAACTCTCCAGGGTTTCCATGTGGTCAACGCTAGGCAAACCGGGGCAGGCCGGACATCCATCCAGAGGGTGAGCGGGCGCATACCGGAGGATGACCTCGGCCGCGGCGCCGCACCGGGAACGCACCGCAACGTTTCGCAACCTCTGTGTTCCTAGGCTCAGCCCATGGACCGCGAGAACGCGGAGACCATCGACAGAGCCGTCGAACAAGGAGTGAAATGACCGTTTACGCCGCCCCCGGTACGCCGGATGCGAAAGTCACCTTCAAGCCCCGCTACGAGAACTGGATCGGAGGCGAATGGGTACCGCCGGTGAAAGGCCAGTACTTCGAAGACATCTCCCCGGTGAACGGCAAACCGTTCACCGAAGTCGCCCGCAGCACCCACGAAGACATCGACCTGGCCCTCGACGCCGCCCACAAGGCCGCACCGGCGTGGGGCAAGACCACGGCCACGCACCGAGCCGCCGTGCTCAACAAGATCGCGGATGTCATCGACGCGAACCGTGAACTGCTCGCGGTCGCTGAAACCTGGGACAACGGCAAGCCCATCCGGGAGCCGCTGAACGCCGACCTGCCCCTGGCCGCGGACCACTTCAGGTACTTCGCCTCCGCCATCCGTGCCCAGGACGGCGACCACGCCGAACTCGACAACGACACCATGTCGTACCAGTTCCACGAGCCGCTGGGCGTGGTCGGCCAGATCATCCCCTGGAACTTCCCCATCCTGATGGCGGTCTGGAAGCTCGCGCCGGCCCTCGCCGCCGGGAACGCGGTCGTGCTGAAGCCCGCGGAGCAGACCCCCGCGTCGATCCTGGTGTTGATCGAGCTGATCGGCGACATCCTGCCGCCCGGGGTGCTCAACATCGTCAACGGCTTCGGCATCGAAGCGGGCAAACCGCTCGCCTCCTCGAACCGGATCCGCAAGATCGCCTTCACGGGCGAGACCACCACGGGCCGGCTGATCCTGCAGTACGCCAGCGCCAACATCATCCCCTCAACCGTGGAGCTGGGCGGCAAGAGCGCCAACATCTTCTTCGACGACGTGGCGCAGAAGGACGACAGCTACTACGACAAGGCGCAGGAAGGCTTCGTGCTGTTCGCCTTCAACCAGGGCGAGGTGTGCACCTGCCCCAGCCGGGCACTGCTGCACAAGCCCATCTACGACAGCTTCCTCGGCGGCGCCATCGAGCGCACCAAGCTGGCAAAGCAGGGCAATCCGCTCGACACCGACACCCAGGTGGGCGCGCAGGCCAGCAACGACCAGCTGGAGAAGATCCTGTCCTACATCGACATCGGCAAGAAGGAGGGCGCCAAGCTGCTGCTCGGCGGCGAACAGGCCGACCTGGGCGGCGACCTCAGCGGTGGCTACTACGTGCAGCCGACCATCTTCGAGGGCCAGAACAAGATGCGCATTTTCCAGGAGGAGATCTTCGGGCCTGTTGTCGCGGTGACCAGCTTCGACGACTACGACGACGCCATCTCGATCGCCAACGACACCCTGTACGGCCTCGGGGCCGGGGTGTGGTCGCGGAATGGCACCACGGCGTACCGTGCGGGCCGGGACCTGCACGCCGGACGTGTGTGGGTGAACAACTACCACAACTACCCGGCTGGAGCCGCTTTCGGTGGGTACAAGAGCTCGGGTATCGGCCGGGAGAACAACAAGCTTGCCCTGGGGCACTACCAGCAGACCAAGAACCTGCTCGTGTCCTACTCCGAAGACGCCCTGGGCTTCTTCTAGGCCCTGCTGACGGCGGGAAGGCTCGACGGCCGGCCCACCGTCCGTCACCTGGTCTCGGCAGGCTCGACCAACGATTCCCACGCTGGTCGAGCCTGGCGAGACCCCGCACCCCTCAATCCCACCCTGTGGAGGACACCATGACAGACCTCAAGGACCCGCCCCCTGTCGCTGCCGTCGAGGCAAGCATCACCATCCCGGGGGAGACCCGGTCTCGGGTGGCGCTGGCGCAGGTCACCGTCGACCTGCTCCGGAGCCTCTGGGAGGAGCATGGCCCGCTGATGTTCCACCAGTCCGGCGGCTGCTGCGACGGCAGCTCACCGATGTGCTTTCCGGCGGGCGAGTTCATCACCTCCGACCAGGACGTGCTGCTCGGCCGGCTCGACATCGCCGTTGCGGGGGACCCCGAGCAGCTGATCGAGTTCTGGATCTCCGCCGAACAGTTCGAGTACTGGAGCCACACCGCCCTGCTCATCGACACCGTCAAGGGTCGCGGTGGCGGCTTCTCGGCCGAGGCTCCACGCGGTGTGCGCTTCATCATCCGTTCGGAGCTGATGGAGTCATTCAGCGGGTAGGAACGTGACGGTTCAGTTCGGGTTGTGTTGCCTGACCGACAGCGACCCATGACCGGGCGCGACGACACACTTGGCGGCGTAGAGCGGCACTCCGCCGTGCGCCGCTGTCTGGGTGAGGATGAGGACCGCCGCTGACGGATCGATGTTCAGTAGTTGCGCTCGCGTGGGGCCGGCCTCGGTTGCGACAATCTGGCACACCCCGTGTGTGAAGACGTGACCATTGGCCTGCATGGAGGCGAGGAGCGTGCGTGGCTCGGCGGCGATCGCCGAGAGTTCGGACGCGATGCGCTCGTTCACATCACTGAGGTAGCGCCCAGCCGGGAGGTGCTCCTGGACTGTGGCAATGGGACGGCCGTCTTGCAACAGGATGCTCTCGCGGAACCAGGCGTTCGCAGCCGGATCGAGTGCGAGCCGCTGGGACACGAAGTCGGTGACCCCTTCCAACTCGAAGCGCACCGGCTGCACGGTTATGGTGCTGTTCGGGTCGGCGAGGGCGATCTCGAAGGGCCGCAGCTGCTCGAGTCCGCCGTGCGGGATGGAGT
>Ga0247816_10000910_pt1 | contig 15257 bp, 10 predicted proteins | sample UWRJL209509C1_FD_179930 | JGI IMG/M metagenome (GOLD analysis project Ga0247816, IMG submission 179930) | Plant litter microbial communities from Arlington Agricultural Research Station in Wisconsin, United States - UWRJ-L209-509C-1 | ecosystem: Environmental > Terrestrial > Plant litter >...
AAAAACGGACTGAAACGTGGTGTTCCATTTCCAAGCGCATATTCAGACGACTGCTGCTCAAAAGTATCCATCCCCCCCTGGCCCGATCCCCAGATTACTCCAACATCAAAAGGGTCCATTTTTTCGAATTCAAAACCCGAGTCCTTGATGGCTTCGTCCGAAGCAACCAAAGCATATTGTGTAAAGCGGTCTGTTCTTTTTACATCAGACCTGTCTAAGTATTGAGTAACATCAAAATCTTTGAGTTCACAGGCAAATTGTGTCCGGAACAGAGATGCGTCAAAACGGGTAATCTTTGCTGCCCCGCTCTTACCTGCAATCGTATTGCTCCAGAAAGTATTTACATCATTTCCTAAAGGGGTTAACGCCCCAATCCCTGTGATAACAACTCTTTTTAACATATGCTTTTTAAAGTTAGTTTTATAGCTCCCGCCTTGCAGCGAGGATGAAGCTGCAAAAGTAAGATTATATTTAATACCAAACGGTATAATCGTTTGCTTGTTTTAAACAGGGCTATCCTGTCTGGATGCGAAAATACAAATATTAAGGGGCAATTTGATTAATTGTTATCCCTCTGGATGTAACCTGCATGATATTTTTTCAGAGATTTCTTTAAGGTGAAGGTATTTAAGCTGATATGATTATATTTGAAGATCAAAATATTAAATATAATGTCAGATCAGAAAAAAGAAATATTCGACAGTGTTGCCCAGCGACTAAAAATTGAAGGTTTTAATGTAGTTAACCGTGATGAGACCCGTCCATGGGGAGGTTTTTTTGTTATAGATGAAGAACAGGCCCAGCAGTTTGCCAATGTTTATTTTGATGGATTAAATGTTGAGGATCTGAGAATTTCAGGTAAATTAAGTCCTAAAATACTTATCGTAGCACCAAATACACGTCTATCATGGCAGTATCACCACCGTCGCGCTGAAATATGGCGTGTAGTTAGTGGTACAACTGGAGTTATAACCAGCGAAACTGACGAGCAGGGCGAGGTACAGCAATTGACACCTGGCACCACAATCAAATTGAAACAAGGTGAAAGACACCGTTTAGTAGGTCTGGATGACTGGGGAATTGTTTCTGAAATATGGCAACATACCGATCCTTCAAACCCTTCTGATGAATCTGATATCGTACGTGTATCAGACGATTTCGGTAGATAATTTTATAACGGCATGTGCGCCTTCTTAACTGCAGGCGCACATGCTTATCAATTCCCATTCCCTTCTCAGAGATTTGACTTCAGATCCATTATTTAATTCCCCCGAATCTCAAACATCCACCAGGATGCCTTTTTCGTTAGTACATTTACCCCTATGATAATTTTAATTTTTTTTCTGCTACACTGGTTCTTGTCCCTTTTTTCACAAACTTTCTTTCTGCATCGTTATGCTTCGCATAAAATGTTTAAAATGAACCGGTTTTGGGAGAAGTTTTTTTATACAATCACCTTTTTGTCGCAGGGTTCGTCTTTTTTAAACCCAAGGGCATATGCTATACTCCACAGGATGCACCATGCTTTCTCAGATACCGAAAGAGATCCGCATTCGCCTCATTTTGTTAAAGATGTATGGGGAATGATGATACAGACCAAAAATATCTACCTCAATTATGCAAAACACAATGAAGAGCCCGAAGAGCAGTTCCGTGATAAATATCCATCATGGCCGCTAATAGACCGCATTGGCGATTCATGGGTTACCCGTTTAATTTTTATAGGATTTTACATTTGGTTTTACGTCACCTTTGCCACAGCGTGGTGGATGTTTTTATTATTACCTGTGCATTTCCTGATGGGGCCATTACATGGTGCAATAGTAAACTGGTGCGGACATAAATATGGTTACTCTAATCATGATAACAATGACCACAGCAAAAACTCCCTGCCGCTAGACTTCCTGATGATGGGAGAACTTTTTCAGAATAACCACCATAAGAAGCCAAACAGTCCGAATTTTGCTTCAAGATGGTTTGAATTTGATCCTACCTATCCGCTAATGAAAGTAATGCATTGGTTACATATCATCAGGATACGAAAAGTATAAGTTAAAAACACACATCAATACATAGATAAAAGGCTCCGTCATGGAGCTTTTTTTATTTCAAATAAGTATGACCATATTTGCTGATCGTCATATAAGATTTTGAAATTTAAGTTCGGCCTCGTTTTATTTATCATATTGGGCGGGTTCTGCAAAATGGCAGTTCACGCGCAAACCCGTTTCAGGCTTCAGGGCACAGTTCAGGATACTACAAAAGTTGGTGTACCCGGCGCTAATGTGCGATTAATAGCTGGTAAAGATACCTTGGTGAGCAGTACAGATTCGGTAGGCAAATTTGTATTCAACAACATAAGGTCCCCATCGGTTTCACTGCTAATAAGGGGGGTAGGTTATCTTTCAATTCAAAAAGATTTTAATTTTCCAAAAGGTGATACAGAACTTGTCTTGCCTGCCTTGGTCATCAAAGATGCCTTAAATCAGCTTGACGAAGTGGTAATTAAAGCGAAGGCTATCCCGATCCGGCTGATGAAGGATACTGTAGAATATAACGCCAACGCATATACTGTGAGGGAAGGTGATAATGTGGAAGACCTGCTCAAGCAATTACCTGGGGTGGAAGTGGACAAGGATGGAAATGTAACGGCTGCAGGTAAGGAAATGACAAAGCTTAGGGTTAATGGAAAGGACTTTTTTACCAATAATGTGAAGGACTTTATTTCCCGTTTGCCGGCTGATATTATAGAAAAACTGCAGGTGATTGAAGATTATGGCGATAAGGCCAATTTTAATGGTGTCAAAACCGGTGAACCGCAGAAAATGCTAAACCTGGTGCTTAAAGACAAACGCAACGGGGGAACTTTTGCAAACGCGGGTGTGAGTGCGGGAACCAATGACCGTTATGCAGCAAACCTTAATGCAAACATCTGGCGTGATACCCGGCAAATTGGATTAAATGGCACAGCAACCAATACCAATAATGGTACAGGTATCAATAATTCCACTAATGTTGGTTTCAATTTGAGGGATAAAATTGGCAAAAATCTAACTGTTAACGGAAACTACAATTTCGGGCATAACACAAGTGAACTGAGCCAGCAGAACTATATTGAGACCGTAAATACTTTAGGAACGGTATACAATGAATCTTCAACAGAAAGTGAAAGCAGGGGTAGCATCCACAATTTCGACGTAGGTGTGCAGTCTGTTGACGGGGAGAATTTTATTTCCGGAAATTTAAGGGGGGCATTAATCGATAACAGCGGCAGTGGGCTGAGATCGTCACGACAGACGGGAGTGATCCGGCAGGACTTGTTGAATGGCAGCAACTCCAAACAGCGTACCCCATCTTTCAATGGCGATTTTAATATATCCCGTCATCTGAAAAAGCCTGGGCGAACCGTTTCATTTGGAATAACAGGGGGCAGTAATATCAGTAACTCAAATGATAATCAGCAAAACAGGATTGGGTATTACGATCCTGATACCGATCTGTTGGTAAAAGATTCACTAAGAAACCAGATACTGGATACACGAAACCGGGTCCGTAATATCAATACCACGCTAACGCTGACTGAACCGTTAGGTGATCCGGCCGATTCAGTGGTGAAAAAGAACATTGACTTCAGCTATGTGTATTCTTATACACACACCAGTAATGCATTGGTGACTCAAGTGGCAGATCTATCTGGTGACTTCAGGCAGGTTGACTCCTTAAGTAATAAATATACATCCTCCTTTAGTACCCACACTATCGGGCTTAATTATCGGTATACCACCAAACGGCTTAATTACAGTCTCGGCATAACTGCGCAGCCCAACACACTTACGGGTGCCTATGAAGGCAGGGCCGATAAAATAAACCGCAGTGGTTTTAACATATCGCCACTGGCGCGCTTTGATTTTAACCCTTCGCCTAAAAAAACGATTAGTCTGGTTTATAACGGTAGTAGCAATGCTCCCGATTTTAACCAGCTGCAGCCGGTCGCGGATACACGAAACCTTCAAAACGTCATCATCGGAAATCCTGATTTAAAGGCTGCATTTAATCATAGTGTGAATCTAAGTTACCGATCCGTAAGCAGTGGCAATGGAAGTACAATACAGGTTTCGCTGCGTGCGACAGCCGTGCAGGACCAGGTGGTAAGTAATACGGTATTGATACGTGATACACTGAATAGTTTGAAACAAGAGACACGTTACCTTAATACTGGCGGAAACTATACTTTCGGCAGCAATTACTACTGGTCGCTGCCTATCTCAGGACGCAAATATAATATCGAGGTCAAAGGTGGGCTAAATTATAATCGTCAGGTATCTTTTGCAGATAACGTAAAAAACTTTGGAAAAGGCATTGGCCTTAATCAAACGCTGGGAGCACGTATGAACCAGAAATGGCTGATGTTGAATACCAATGTGAATTATAACTACAGGAGCAACGTATATTCTCTTTCTACATCTAATTCTAATATCACACAGACATGGCTATTTAATGTGGACGCTAAAACTTTCATTATTACAAGTCTGAGTGCAGGGCTAACCGCTTCTAAAAGGATCAATCAGGGTTTTTCAGTGCAAAATTCCAATCCTTTGCTGCTAGGAGGGTATGTGGAAAAGACCTTTTTTAAAAGGCAGGCAAGCCTTAAAATAGAGGGAAATGACTTCTTGAACCAGGGAAATAATTTGAGCAGAACTGTGTCTGATAATACTATAACTGAAAGCAGGAGCAACCAGGTAACCCGTTATTTTCTCTTTAGCCTCAATTGGAAGCTACAAAGTTTTCCTGGCAGGGGATAGTGTGTTGGAGTTGGCTTAAATCAGATCGATTTATTATCTTTGTTGAACGGATCCCTCCGGTTGTCTTCATGCTACGTAGAAGTGAAACTTGTGTAAAACACCTATTGTGCGAAACGTGTATAAAACAATCCCAAGATAGTACACACCTAATAGTGACCTAGTTATGTAATGACAAGGTTAATGGCAGGTACTGATCAGGCATTGATGAGTTCTTGGTGAGGGGGCAATCCTATGCAATTCGTCATCAGCCACTAGTTAACGCTTTCTAGAATGCTCTTTAATACATAATTAGGTCTTAACAAAGAGTGTGTAAACTACTCCTGTTATAACTGCAAATTAAGCTTAAAGTTAATTTATGCTGTATTAATTTCATTTAATGTAGATTAATAATTAATAAATGTTCTTATATTGCATTTTTTATCGGATTTCATCGGCTTATCTATAATTGTGATATCGCATATATTAAGCCGATATAACAATTGAAGCTATGATTTTGGAAGAGTTCACAAGTAACTTTATAATTAACTTCCTAGGACAAACTCAAATAGAATTGAAATCAACTCACAACAAGCTCTGCATCCCTATAATCAAAAGGATGTGCCTTAAAATGCTTAATGGTATAAAGTTCGGAGATATTAAGGTCTGTGGTGATATAATTATTGATGGACATCATAGATATAATTGTAAGTTTGTTTCATGTTGATTTTGTTAGATATAGACGGTGTAATGGTTCCTGCTACTTCTTGGAGAAGGCCTCAGTTTTTATCAGACGGTTTTTCTGCGTTTAGTTCGAAATCTGTTGAAGCGCTTCAAAGAATCATTTTTGAGACCGATGCTGGTATAATATTAACTACATCCCATAAATCTACGTACGATATCGATAAATGGCGCGAAATCTTCAAGTCGAGAGGATTGGATGTGAACAGAATTGACAGGTTGCCAAATAACTATCTAAATTCAAGTCGGAAGGATGAAATCTTAAGTTGGCACGAAGCAGCTCATGATCCTAATGAAAGTTTTGTAATTATTGATGATGATAAATCATTAAATGACTTGCCAAATCACCTCAAAATGAATCTGATTTTGACAAGTCCCTTAGTCGGTCTGACCGATGAACTGGCAGATAATGCTATTTCCATCCTTAATCAGGGATTGTATACATATGCATAATTTTTTTTTGCATAAATATAGAAGATCAACTTTATAAGCATTCCATGATACTTATTGCGCATAAAAAAGCCGCACCAGATTATTCCGGTACGGCTTTTTATATTATTAGCAACAGCTAAAGTTAGTCTGTTTTTGCTTTTGGTCTTGAATTGTTGAACCTGCGGTTACCACCATTTCCTGGAGTTTTTTTCGCTCCGCTCAAATTAGGTTTGTATTCAGCTCTTTCCTGGCGCGGGCCTCTTGAAGGTTTGCTTTTGCCTTTTGCTTTTGCCGCTGCTGCGCCAGAAAGCAGGCTCTGCCAGCTCATTGCATATGGATGATCTTCCTGAACAGGAATCTTCAACGCAATTAGTTTTTCAATATCGTCAAGGAATTCTTTTTCCTCGCCGTCACAGAATGAGAATGAAATACCACTGTTACCAGCACGGCCTGTACGGCCAATCCTGTGAACATAAGTTTCAGGGACGTTTGGCAATTCATAGTTGATCACGTGGGTAAGCTCATCTACGTCAATACCACGTGCTGCAATATCAGTTGCTACCAGGATACGGGTAGTTTTTGCTTTAAAGTTTGTTAAAGCACGCTGACGCGCATTCTGTGATTTATTTCCGTGGATCGCTTCCGCTTTAACACCAACTTTGATCAGGTCTTTTACAATACGGTCGGCTCCATGTTTGGTTCGTGTAAACACCAAAGCTGTAGTGATCGTTTTATCTTTTAAGATATGTATCAGCAGGTTTTTCTTATCATTCTTGTCTACATAATAGATTGATTGCTCAATTTTTTCTGCAGTAGAAGAAACAGGAGTTACCTCAACTTTTAACGGATTGGTAAGGATGGTATTGGCAAGTTTCTGAATTTCAGGCGGCATGGTTGCAGAGAAAAACAAGGTCTGTCTTTTCAAAGGCAGCTTTGCAATAGTTTTCTTTACATCATGGATAAAGCCCATGTCCAGCATTCTGTCTGCTTCATCAAGTACAAAGATTTCTACATCTTTCAAGTTAACAAAGCCCTGGTTCATCAGGTCCAGCAATCTTCCTGGGGTTGCAATTAATATATCTACTCCGCGGTGTAATGCATCAGTTTGTGCTTTTTGTCCAACACCACCAAAGATCACCAGGTGACGCAGGGGCAGGTTTTTTCCATAAGCTTTGAAACTTTCTTCAATCTGGATGGCAAGCTCACGTGTTGGTGTTAATACCAGTGCCCTGATCGGTTTCGGTCCTTTTGTATTCTGATGCTCTTTATTCAGCAATTGCAGCATTGGAATTGCGAACGCGGCAGTTTTACCTGTACCGGTTTGCGCACATCCTAATAAGTCTCTGCTGGTTAATATAGTAGGAATAGATTGTTCTTGTATGGGGGTTGGGTTAGTATAACCCTCTGTTTGCAGCGCTTTAAGAATAGGCTCAATCAGATTTAATTCTTCGAATAACAATGTGTATGAATTTTAATTTAATTTGATACAAAGATACATATAAGTTCTGTAACTATTGTTCTTCTTTAATATGGGTACTATCCCCACTTAATTTTTTATTGAATTTATTCGAAATGAAATATACCACCATCAACCCCGCCAGGATCAACAATCCATTTATAGCAGCTGAAGGGGCATCCTGGTAGATACTGATGCCTACAAAAATGAAAAAGGAAATAAATAGTATGGGCACCAGGGGATACCATTTGATCATATAAATACTATCCCTTTTTAAATGACGTGTTTTATTTCGCAGGATAAATAGCGTAGCTGCAGAACTGGCGGTTGCTATGCATTCAAGGATAATTGAATAATTCAGGATCTCGTCGAATGTTTTTGCAAAGAAAAGTATAACCATTACTAAGGTTGCAAAGGTGCTGAGACTCACCACCATTACTCCGGTTTTACCGTTTTTCTGGGCAAATAACGCTGGGATAGCTTTTTCCTCGCCCATAGCATACATGGCCCTGGGGTTGCTGAGCAGGTTTACATTTACATAACCCAATACCGAAAGAAAGATGATTCCCGATAACATGGTATACCCCGCAGGGCCAAATATCTTGCCCGCCAATATAGAAGCGATGCTTTTTGCTGTTTTCAGTTCTTCAAAGCCGATTACCTTTACATACGCATAATTCAACAGCAGATATAAAGAGATAATAATAAGCAATCCGAGTTTGATTCCTTTCGGAATGATAGTCTTGGCGTTTTTAACTTCACCCCCAAGATTGATGGTCTGTGTATATCCGGCAAAAGAAAAAGTAATCGCAATAAGGCACAGTCCAAGTGCTTTACCGTAATCGGACCATACCGGTGTTCCTCCTGATAAGGTTTTAAACACTGGTGGAACCGATGCCTGTTGCCCTCCGGTAAATATTGCGCAAATGAGGGTGAGCACTAAAGTGAGTTTGATGATGGTGAGAATGTTCTGCATTTTTGAACTTGCCCTCAGGCCCAGCAGGTTCACGCCGAAAAGGATCATCACAGTAACTATCGCGACAAGCATCCTGTAAAAATCTGTCTGCATTGCAGCTGGGAAAATCACACTGCTCAGGTATTCTGAGCCTATTAAAGTTACGCCGGCCATAGCTGTTGCATTGCTGAGTATGACTACCCAGTTGATTGCAAAGGCGAACGATGGATGGTAACAGGTGGAAAATATTTTGTAGAATCCTCCGGTTACTGGAAATCTTGAACCAATTTCGGCAAAAACAAGGGCTCCGCAATAGGCCACTATTCCTCCGATGATCCAGGCGAGAAAAAACAATTCAGGTACCTGCGCCTTCACCGCCACATTTACGGGCGTCTTGAAAATGCCCATTCCAATGACTAAACTGACAACGATCATGGATAGATCAAAAAGGGAGAGTTGCTTCTTTGGCTGCATTTAATAGTAAATATGGCGGAAGGTACGGCAAAATGTGTATTTGTTGAAAACTGAATCGTTGTAAACACACAGATTTCACTAAATTTGATGATATTATAAATATTTATGGCCGAACCAATATATAACGATGACAGTATACGGTCGCTCGACTGGAAGGAACACATCAGGTTACGTCCTGGTATGTATATCGGAAAGTTAGGTGACGGTTCTGCTCAGGATGATGGTATCTATGTATTGCTAAAGGAAATTATGGACAACTCTATTGATGAGTTTGTTATGGGTTCCGGACGCACAATTGATATTACTGTTTCTGATTCTAAGGTTAACGTACGTGATTATGGCCGGGGTATACCCTTGGGTAAAGTTATAGACTGCGTATCTAAAATCAATACAGGTGGTAAGTATGACAGTAATGCCTTTCAAAAGTCGGTAGGACTGAACGGGGTAGGTACCAAAGCAGTAAATGCCTTGTCTACCAATTTCGTGGTGCAGTCTTACCGCGACGGTAAAACCAAAAAAGTTGAATTTTCAAGAGGGGAGATTGTACTTGACCATCCTATTATTGATACTACTCAGCGTAATGGAACCGCAATCACTTTTTATCCGGACGAGAGTATATTCAGAAATTACCACTATATCCCTGATTTTGTAGAGAGCATGATCTGGAATTACGTGTTCCTGAACACGGGTTTAACGGTTAATTTCAACAATCAGAAATATTTCTCGGAGCGTGGTTTGTACGACCTGCTGCACAAAGTTGCCGATGTAGAAAACATCCGTTATCCGATTATCCACCTGAAAGGGAATGATATTGAGATAGCAATGACCCACGGTCAGCAGTACGGTGAGGATTACCATTCCTTTGTAAACGGACAGCATACTACACAGGGTGGAACACACCAGGCATCATTTAGGGAAGCTGTAGTGAAAACCATCCGTGAGTTTTATAAAAAGGAATATGAGGCGTCGGATATCCGTGCTTCTATCATTGCGGCAATTTCTGTACGTGTACAAGAACCTGTATTTGAATCGCAGACCAAAACCAAACTGGGCTCACAGAATATGGGGCCAGAAGGGCCATCGGTGCGTACCTTCATCAATGATTTTGTAAAAAAAGAACTGGACGATTACCTGCACAAACACACTGACGTTGCTGATGCTTTGCTGAAACGGATTTTGCAATCTGAACGTGAGCGTAAAGATATTGCCGGTATTAAAAAATTAGCAAACGACCGAGCAAAGAAAGCCTCGCTGCATAATAAAAAACTGAGGGACTGTAAAGTTCACTTCAATACTACGCATGACAAGCGTTATGAAACCACCTTGTTTATTACCGAGGGGGATTCTGCATCAGGTTCCATCACCAAGTCGAGGGATGTGGATTGCCAGGCGGTATTCAGTTTAAAAGGTAAGCCCCTGAATTGTTATGAACTAACTAAAAAAGTGGTTTATGAGAATGAGGAGTTTAACTTGCTGCAGCATGCGCTGAATATTGAAGACGGACTGGATGGCCTGCATTATAACAATATTGTAATTGCTACAGACGCCGACGTGGATGGCATGCACATCAGGTTGCTGATGATGACTTTCTTCCTGCAGTTTTTCCCTGACCTTGTACGTGCGGGGCATGTTTATATTCTGCAAACCCCATTGTTCAGGGTTCGGAATAAAAAGGAAACGATTTATTGCTACAGTGATGAAGAGCGCAGGAACGCTATTGCAAAATTAGGTAGTAAACCTGAAATCACCAGGTTTAAAGGATTGGGAGAGATCTCACCAGATGAATTTGGCCTGTTTATAGGAAAAGACATTCGCCTTGACCCAGTGATCCTGAAAGATCAGACCATTAAAAGCTTGCTGGAGTATTATATGGGCAAGAATACACCGGACAGACAACAACATATTATCAGGAACCTGAGAATAGAAAAAGATACAATAGAGGAACTGATTTCTGCCGATGCCGAAGCGGCTACAGCGGCAGTTTCGGAAGATATCGTCGAAATTGCAGAATCAGCTTAGGCTGGTTCTGCTTTAGTTTCTTCTGGGTGCTGCGGCGGCAACACATCTACCTTTTCTTCAACTATGGTAATCTTGGTATGCACCGCGTATTTACTAGGGCGTATTCCACCATCATATTTTTCTGCGTATGCCTGAGTAAACTCGGCTCCGAAATACAAAATGATTGACGTATAATAGATCCATACTAAAATTACTATAATAGAACTAGCCGCGCCGAAAGCAGAACCTGGATTTCCTTTCTCAATATAGATCCCAATTAAATATTTACCTAAGCTGAAAAGAAGGGCGGTAAACAAAGCACCTATAAGAGCCGATTTCCATCTGAGAGCAACATCCGGCAATACTTTAAATATGATTGTGAATACAGCTGTTACAGCTGCCAAGGTGATTGCATTATTCAAAATATATATGAGTAGGGTAGTAGTATCGCTGGCTAGTGGAATGGCGTTACCAATTTGACTGTTGGTTAGCAAGTATCCTAACTTGGAACCTAAACTAACTACAATACTGTTAATTACTAATGATACCAGTAATAGGAATCCCATAGATACAATCAGTGAAAAAGACAAAAGCCGATTTGTTAACATTTTTTTCCATCCTTTTTTTGGTACAGCCTTAACTTTCCAGATCAGGTTAATGCTATCCTGTATTTCTATAAAAATTACTGTTGAACCGATAATTAGTGTGCCTACGCCAATAATTAACCCTATAGTGCTCTTGCCAGACAGATTCGATTTATCTACAAAGCCCTGAAGTTGTTTTGCTGCGTCAGCACCAACCATTTCGGAAATCTGCGCAAATATTTCAGTTCCAGGATTGAGTTTATGACTGAAAAAAATACTTGCCGCAGCAATAATTATAATTATCAATGGTGCAAGTGCAAATATGGTATAATATGCCAGTGCCGCGCTCAGTTTGGTAACCCTGTCTTCAGCAAACCCTTTACCCGCTGCAACAAACAGGTGGTAAAGGGCTATAAAGAATCTTCTTGTTTTATGTACTAATCTCATTCAGTTGCTTAAAAAGGATATCCTATCCCTATATTATATACTAAGTTGTCTTTTCTCCAGGCCTTATCTCCAAAGGCCACCTGGTCAAGCACCCATCGCTGTCCATCTGGATTGTAAGGTTTCCTGATTGGAAACGCTACGTCTAAACGGATTACAAAGATTGTAGCATCTACACGTAAACCTGCACCAGTACCTACGGCCATTTCACTTAATGCGCGGCTGAATTTAAATCCTGAACCTGGTCTTCCCGGATCTTCGGGTATAGCAGGAACGGCAGGAACACCAGGACTTGCAGGTATAGCAGCTACTGCAGGTGAACCTTTATCTTCTTTACGTAACCAGATATTTCCAGCATCTACAAATACGGCTCCATAAAGTATACTCACTATCTTGAACCTGAGTTCGCTATTCAACATGATCTTTATGTCACCACCCTGGTCAGCGAAGATAGCAGTGTCGGGTACTTTATATGTTCCAGGACCAAGTGCCCTTGCAGGAAAGGCACGGATATCATTACTACCACCTGCGAAAAACTGGCGTACAAACGGAAGTGATGAGTTGTTACCGTAGCCATAACCATAACCAAGGTTAAGGCGATTGGCCCAGGTTACTTTGCGGTTGATTTTATAGAAGTCCCTTAAATCAGTTTCCAATCGTACATATTGGGTCAATGGTACTTTAAATATGGACCGCTGACCGTCATCATCCTTTGGTACAAATAAACCCCATACGTTACCACCACCTTCTACGCTTCCGCTGAAGTATACATTATTTCGGCGCTGGTCTTCCATTTGGTTGGTATAGGTAAAGTTATAGTTGCTACCAATAATGAATTGTTTTTCCAGACTGTAACGGAGTGATGGATTGGTTACAAAAATACTGTCCCGCTTTCTATCACTGGCGAATAACGGCTGAACGTAATTAATCGAAATAGGATTCAGAGTATGTTCTTTGTACATATTCTCCTTCCAGTTGTATCCAAATTCTGCCTTAAAGGAATTCAGCTTGTAGATCGATCCCCTGCTTAACAATTGATAAGATAGAGAAGTGATTGTTTTTGGAATAAAAGCCGTTGTACTTTTAGGTTTATAGAATGGTACGATAAACTGAGGGAAAGTCAATTTACCCTCTGCGGTAAACGAATACGAGTTTAACCCCTGGGACTGACCACTTACCTGTGTTTCAAAGCCACCACTCACACTTACATCAAGTTGCTCCGCGCCTCTGAATAAGTTCCTGGTGGTTTGAGTCACCTTTACTTCAGATCCAACAAAGTTGTTTGATTTACTTGTTCCTGTAACACCAAAGGTTAAGGAATTCTTTTTTAATGGGGTAAGGTAAATATTTAAGTCAAGCTGATCATTTTTAAAACTGTCAAGTGGTAAAAACTCTGCACGTACATCCTGAAATGCATTGATGTTTACCATGCGGTTCAGCGACTGGCTATGATCTGTCCTGTTGTAAGTTTCTCCTTTTTTGAAGAATACTAATCTGTCAAATATCCTTGGCTTAAATGTATTCCTGTTATCGTAGATGTTGAAATCATGATACTCAGTAGGCGTCAGTTTACGCAAAACACTGTCTCTTCTGAGCGAGTAATTAGGGTAAATATTGATGTTTTTGATGGTGTAAGGTTTTACTCCTGCATCCGGTGCAATGTCTTTTACTTTAACAGTGATATTTACCAGGTTTTTACCGATGGTGCTGTCCACCTGTAAAATGAGGTAATCCGGGCTAAAATAAAAATAACCTTTTTCTTTCAGGTCGTTATCAATACGGATACGTTCGTTTTTAAAAACGTCCAGGTCATAATAGTCGCCTGTTTTTAACAGTGTATTGCCTTTATACTCATTCACTATCCTTGCCAGTTTTCCTGTATCTTTTGGAAAAGTAACATTGCTGATTTTATACCTGATACCTGTATTGGCTGTATATACAGCCTTTGCTGTTTTTTCTTTTGTAATGGTGTCGCCAGTTACAACCGACTGCAGATATCCCTGACTGATCAGGTAGCTGGTCATTACATCATTGTTATTTTTAAGTTTTACCTCGCTCAGCAGAACAGGTGGTTCTCCAATTTTGGTTCTCAGCCAGTGTTTGATGCCTTTTGGTTTTTTTGGTTCTCCGGCCAGGTTATAGATATATAACTTAGGCCTCAAACCGAATATAGACTTATTGGGTTTTGGTCTTGCTTTACCTTCAAGGGCACTCTTCACATCACTTTGATTGTCAATTTTAGCTGAAGAATCAGGATTTATCACAACCTCAGCACCCGTGTACAATTTCTGTCCGGGTTTCAGATATTTAGTATTGCTGCAGGCAGCCCATACTAAACATACGAATATAAATAAGCTGGGTTTAATTAGTTTTTTCATTTTTAGGCTTCTGTTCTTGGTTATCTCTGTCTCTTCTTGATCTTTTATGGAAGATCTCCCTGAATTTATTATAGTCTACTACTAAGGCAAATCCAAGCCCTGTTTCTATGATTTGTCCTTCAATTACACCTTCATTCTGGTTACGGCGATAAGCTCTTAAACGGTATTTTCCATCTTTTGATAAAGCATATTCCACATTCACGTTTCCGGCGATATTGGTTGAACTTTGTCCCTGCGGCTGCGGTCCTTCTAATCCAAATGAACTTCCTACGGTAACCGTCAGCCTGTCGCTCAACAGCTTTTTGGAAACACCTACTTCAAGATCTGTTTTCTGTTCCAGTGACCCCGTTGAATAGTCCTCTGATGAATTGATACCAAAGTTGATATCAACGCCACCCACAAGGTCCGAAGCAAGGTTGTTCAGCTGCTCGGTAAGCAATTTACTTACACTTGAGCGTGCCAGGGTAGATACACCACCTCCGCCACCAGCAAGACTTTCAAATGGATTGTCTGCGATAAACCTGTTTAAGGCTAGCAAGGCAAATACCTGTTTGTTCAGTTCACTTTCATTTCTGTTTACATTTTGTAGTTTGGTATATACCTCACCACTTAATGCGCCACGTTCATTCTCCGGAAGATCCAGTTTGAATGATATGGTCGGTTTCAACAATTCGCCTTTCATCATCAGGTATACCTGGAATGGCAATTTTGTTTTGGCCGCAGTTTGAGTTGGATCTCCTAATAAGTCTATCGGTGCTGCATTTACTTCATACAAAGCTGTCAAGTTTGTATTGGCAGACATTGGGTCGCCTGTCCACACAATGGTGCTTCCCGCCACAAGTTTGAATTCTTTTTTGCCTAATGGGCCAACAGAAAGGTTGTAAGAACCATCTTTGATCTCATACCTGCCGGTTAAGCTGGTTTTACCACTTGGATCCATCGTGGCAGTAAGGTCTGCATCACCTCTAACTTTAAGCGCATCACCATTAGACGGGTCAACTATCACATTCAACTCGG
>Ga0247816_10000911_pt1 | contig 15246 bp, 14 predicted proteins | sample UWRJL209509C1_FD_179930 | JGI IMG/M metagenome (GOLD analysis project Ga0247816, IMG submission 179930) | Plant litter microbial communities from Arlington Agricultural Research Station in Wisconsin, United States - UWRJ-L209-509C-1 | ecosystem: Environmental > Terrestrial > Plant litter >...
GCATTTAAATTAATTGATGCCCATTGCCGTACATGTTTTGGCGAATGAGAAGGGTTCTTTTGGCTTGGAAGATTCCCTTAACCTCTGGTTACATATCGATGCCTGGGAGGACTGCCAGATCCATTTTGAGACATACGAAACCACGGCTACACTACTTCTTAGTAGTAATTATGCGCTTTTAACAGTAATAAATCAAGGGGTATTGGGGATATTGAGACATAAACAAACCCCGCAGGCTGTGGCAACGTCATATCGAAGTGCGGCACAGCCCACGGGGCATCTTCTAGGGGTGGGTATCGAGCCGTTCGGACGTAGACGGAGTATTTTTCATCACCCCATCCAGACCGAGCATCACGATCACACCAACAATGGCGCCGAGTGACAGGATTCCTGCACCAATCGCCACCATGGTGCCGAACCGATCCCAGTTCTCTGCAAAAGAGACTTGGGTGAAGAGCATCGCGATACCGCTCACAATAACACCGACCACTAGGCCGACGATTGCCGCTACTACTGCGATACACCCCACAGCGAGTCCAACGAGCACAACGGTTCGCTGTCGCTCGTTTTTGAACACACCACCATGAAGAGCATCCACTGACCTCCCCCTTTCATTTCGATAGTTTGGACGAGCAGATTGTCTTGAATATACGCCCGCGCGATTACTGCGTCAAGCGATACTACGCTTTGGTGATAACTTCGTCGATCAGCCCGTAGTCTTTGGCTTCTTTGGCGCTCATCCAGAAGTCGCGGTCGGCGTCCTTCTCTACTTTTGAAAGCTTTTGGCCGGTATTCTTGGCAAGGATCTCGTTGAGCATCTTTTTAAGGAAGATACCTTCTTTCAGGGTAATCTCTTGATCGGTGATTTTGCCCTGGGTACCGCTTGAGGGTTGGTGGATCATAATACGGCTACTTGGGAGTGCAAAACGTTTGCCCTTTGTGCCGCTTGATAACAGGAACGCACCCATACTGGCCTGGAGGCCGATTCCGATGGTCTGGACGTCAGGCTTGATGTACTGAATGGTGTCATAGATAGCCAAGCCGTCGTAGACACTGCCGCCTGGGCTGTTGATGTATAGCTTAATGTCTTTCTTTGGGTCTTCATCAGCAAGGTGAATCAGCTGGGCAACGACGATGTTCGCCGTGTGTTCGTTGACGTCTTCGCCGAGGAAGATAATACGATCCTTCAGGAGTCGTGAGTAGATATCAAACGCACGCTCTCCGTCATAAGATTTTTCGATCACTGTTGGGACAAGATAATTCGATGGTTTCATATACCCATTGTATATAAAATTAGCACTCGATGCAAGAGAGTGCTAATTTAAAATATCATCTAGGTGTGAGCGGCGATGACTACTCAGATATGTCTGCCCAAGCAGTCATCGCCAGGGACCTTACCCAAGTCCCTCTACCCCCTGCCACGGCAGACCCGATTTCCGCGGTGCGGCTGAGGGGAGTCCGTATCACTACGTCCTAGCTCTATTATACCAAGACTAGCTGTTGAGGGCGATCAATTGCTCGATCGTCTTTTCGGTCACAAAGTGATTGGCAATATCACGGCGAACTTCAGGGCTTTCGAATTGCTTCAAAGCTTCTGGGTTGTTGCGGTACTGTTCTTTGTGAACTTCAACGTGTTCGTCGATTTCTTCTTCGGTTGCTGAAACTTTTTCAGCAGCGGTCAGTTCAGCGAGAACAAGCCCAGCTTGAACGCGGCGAAGTGCGGTTGGGCGAACCTCGTTCTCGCGCCATTCTTCGATGTCCTTAAATCCGTTTTGGTTCAGGTATGAGTCAATTTCGAGGCCCTGGTAGGCAAGATTTTGTTGGAAGTCACGTTCGATTGAGTTCATTTGGTCAGTGACCAGAATCTCAGGAACCGGAACTTTACTCTTTTCGATCAGTTCGGCTAGCAACGCGTCTTTAAACTTGTCGCCAGTTTCCTTTTCTTTTTGAGTGGTTAGTTCGCGCTTGATATCATCTTTGAGTTCAGCAACGTTCTTGAATGGACCAGCTTGCTTGGCAAACTCGTCGTTGATTTCAGGAAGGGCTGGCTCGACAACTTTATTGAGGGTCGTCGTGAAGACAACGCTAGTGCCCGCGAGGTCAGCAGCGTGGTAGTCAGCTGGGAATGAAAGGTCGAGATCGAATGTTTCACCAGCTTTTTTACCAATGATACCCTCTTCGAAGCCAGGGATGAATTGGCCAGCACCAAGTTTAAGGGTGTAGTCGGTTGCAGTTCCACCGTCGAATGCGACGTCGTCTTTTTTACCAACAAAGTCGATAACTACTTCGTCACCGTCTTTGGCAGCACGTTTGACTTCTTCTTTGGTTGCAAAACCAGCACGCATGCGTTCAAGGGTTTCATCGATCGCTTTCGCATCGATGTTTACTTTTTCTTGCTTAGCGCTTAGTTTTTTGTAGTCACCAAGTTCGATTTTTGGCAATACTTCAACTTCAGCAGTAAATTCGAGTTGTTCGCCCGGAACAAATTTCTTCACTTCAACCGATGGACGGTCAAGAGCTTGTAGCTTTTCGGCAACGAATGCTTCGGCAACAGCACGGCTGATTGCGTCATCCATGGCTTGTTCTTGTAGCGCTTGTGGGCTGACATGTTTTGCTGCAATACTTGCAGGAACTTTGCCGGCACGGAAGCCGGGAACTTTAGTTGATTTACTTAGTTTAGCCAAAGCAACTTGCTCGGCTTCACCAAGTTCTTTCGCACCAACGGTGATCGTTAGTGATACTTTTGTGTCAGATAGGTAAGTAAGTTTTGTCTCCATTCCTCTGATTATAACAGAGGTGAATTCTCTAGGCAAATCGGGCGATGATCTCGTCGATCGAAAGCTTTTGCTCTTCTTCGGTGGCAGCATTCTTTAATGAATACGTTTCATCGTCGGTCGAACCAACGAACAGGAGGTGTTCGATATTCTTCTTGAGGGCAGTTTTAATCTTCTTATCAATCTTACGATCGGTAATATCAACTTCGGTATTAATACCAGCTGTGCGCAGCTTTGCCGCGACAACGTTCGCCGCATCAAGCGCGTCATCGATAACGACAACATAGATCTCTGTCAGTGACTTTTGCGCAGGTAGCAGGCCGTGGACTGAAAGGAAGTTTTCCATCATCGTGTTACCCGGTGCCATACCAACAGCCGAAATAGGCTCAGCGCCGAATAGTCCAACCAGGCCATCGTAGCGTCCACCACCAAACAGTGAGCGGTTATTATCAGGGTGGGTGTCAAAGGCCTCAAAGACTGTACCTGTGTAGTAATCCAGTCCACGCATCAGTGTCGCGTCAAAGATCGCGTCTGTCACGCCTGCTTTCGTAAGTGCCGCAAAGACGCGCGACACTTCGTTCAACGCATCGGCGACTTTCAATTCCTCCGGCAGTGCTTCGATTGTCGTCGCATTAATCAATGTCATCACTTTTTCGATACGTTCGTCGCTATCGTTACCAAAGATAATCCCCGCCTGTTCGCGGAAGTCAGTCTCGGTAATCTTGTTACGACGGTCAAATAGCTTTGTCATTTGTTGCGCTGCGACAACTTCAAGCCCCAAGTACTGAGACATCATGAAGTTAATAAATTTGCGGTTGTTGATGCGGATAACGTAATCACCAGACTTTGCACCAAACTGTTTCAAGATTGTGTCGGCGATCGTAATAATCTCAATATCAGCCGTTACTTGGTCAACACCAAAGACGTCAACATTTAATTGCCAGAATTCACGTTCACGACCGCGTTGAGGACGTTCGTAGCGCATAAAGTTAGCAATTGAGTACAACCGTGCAGGATAGGCGAGTTCTTGGCGACGAGCCGCAACCATACGGCTAATCGTTGGAGTCATCTCGGGACGGATTGCAACGTTACGGCCACCACGGTCAGTAAAGACGTAGGTCTGATCATTAACTAGCTCTTGGCCACTTTTGGCAGCGTAGATATCGATTGGTTCAAGAATTGGTGCACCATATTCTTCGTAGCCAAATCGCTCGACGACAGAACGCCAGGTGTTAAAGATATAGTTCTGGGTACGTTTGTCCTCAGGATAGTAATCCCGCGTGCCTTTGTATGGTTGTGAAGAAAGTGTGTTCATATCTGTCGTATTGTCTCATTTTTATACTATTCGGACAAGATTAGCTGGCAGATTCGATTGATTCACCTGTTTCGAAGTCATCAAAGTATATGCCTGAATCGGCAACCGAATCAACAATCTCGAGCGGCGCAGTGATAACTTGTGTCTGTGTACGCTGGCGTTGGCGAATTGATCGACTACGCACTGCCTGTTCGACCAGCATCATTTCGTCAACGATTCCCCGCGGATTACCGGCCAGGTACGACTGGATCTCGCCAAACGCCGATCCCATCGCTCGCCCCCTTACCGGACTCGGTATTGTGTAATACATCGGAATCACCCCCCGTTCCTTTTGCTCGGTCGTAAAGAATGGCTGTACCATAATAGCCTTGGCTGCCTGCAAGCCTAGTTGCAGCCCAACCCGAAGTCGTAGCTCTTCCGTTCCAGCCGCTAGTCGCACCTTCTCAATATCTGTCTCAAGGGAGAATCGGTTACGATTATAATTAAAGACTTTCATCTGCAATCCCCTAAACTGCGTCTCACTAAAGCTATTACCATCAATATCACGGTCTTCGACCTGCAAAGGAAATACTTGATCGGAGTATAAATGCAAAAATCCCGGCATACGATTTCTCGTTTCCGGGATAGTCAGTGCGGCTAAACGCGCATCAAATTCAAGTTCGCTCGCAGCCACCCGCAGTTCGAACTGCTTTCCAGAGGGTAACTGGTCGGGCGAGCGTGTCATGATATTAGTATGACACGCTACATTTAGCGGGTCAACGAATGTTGTTGCAACCAGGCATACATTGTAATACCGGCCGCGACACCGACGTTTACCGAGCGGGTTGAACCGAATTGCTCGATCATAACGACTTCCTTAGCCTTGCTGAGCATTTCTTTACTCAGGCCAGGGCCTTCAGCGCCAAACACGAGGACGGCGTTAGCTGGCAGTGTTGTCTCAGATAGGTTTTTTGCCCCATCGACGATATCCATACCGATAACTTCACGACCAGCTTTTTCCATTGCCAGCATAAATGCCGTCACATCATCGTGATATTGAATGTTCATATACAGGTCAGTGACCATGGCGCCACGCTTGTTCCATTGCTTGCGACCAATGATGTGGACACGCTTGATGTTAAAGGCATTAGCAGCACGGACGATTGTCCCCATGTTGTAATCACGCTGTAAGTTCTCGATGGCAATTTCGAGGTCGATACGACTATCGTCAAGATCAGCCTTGATAGCATTCACAGACCAGTAGTGATACTTGTCTAGGACATTACGCTTGTCGCCTTCTTTTAGTAAGACGCGGTCATATTTCTGATCAGTCGGCCACGGTTCTGGGTGTGGACCAACCCCAATAATTTCTTCTTGCATCATTTCAGTATACTTCATCAGAGGTGAAACCGCTCTATGCTTGGGCAATAAAAAACAGACACTAAATGTCTGTTCATTATTTGGTGCGCGCGAGAGGACTTGAACCTCCACGTCATTGCTGACACTAGCACCTGAAGCTAGCGCGTCTACCAATTCCGCCACGCGCGCATACGTGATTTGGTTACTGGCAAATTATAGCAGATCACTTGCCTACTGTTAAGCAGTGAAGTCGGTCAAATCGTAGGTTGAGCGCAGTGATGAGACAAGGTGTCGAACATCGTTCTTTTGTTTGACGTCAGGGTTGAGGGTATTGAAGGGGTCGAAGATCGAACGTAGCTGAGCGTAGACCGCAACTTCACCGTCTTCTAGATGTGCCCAGGCAGCATTGGCCTTTAGACGCCCTTCTGATCCATCACTGACGAATGCACCGCCACACTTTGTGACCAGGTCGGCGTAATCGGTTAATAGACGGAACAACTTTTGTTTGTCACTAATGACATCTAGTTTAAATACAGGGTAGACGCTCAGGGTTCCGGTTAGGATGTTCGCAACTGTCGGCAATGTAATGTGGTATTTAGCAGCTAACTCATCGAGCGCAGTCGTAAATTCTTCACGACGACCCGAAGGGATAAATGCCCCGTCAATAATCGGAACCGCAACAGCATCATCGTTCTCAGCAAAACTCAGTGATTCAGCGATTGATGCAACGGCGTCAAATTCCTGCAATTGGTGATCAGACGAATCAACCATACCAACGCCTAGTTTGACCATCAGTTTGCGCATCTTTTTAAGTTTATTGACCTGCGCGCGGTCACTAAAGTCGTTAAATTCGAGGTAAATAACCGTGCCGAGTGACTCAACCGGACCAAGTAGGCCCGCTTGCGCACCAAGCTTTGATGCTCGGCGGAATAGTTCGCCATCAATCGTGCGTAGCGTGGTAGGTTCCAGTTCGATCAATCGGTCGGTGATATCGCGAGCCAGTCCGGCATCTTCAACAACCGCAACTGCAGCCGTGCGATCTTGGCTAAAGAACTCAGCCTTCAGTACTACTTCGGAAATAATACCGAGTGTTCCCTGGCTACCGATAAAGAGTGGCGTCAGGTCAAACGAGCCGTCTTTAGCACGGATGCGTGAAAGATTCTTGTACCCAGTGTTATCGCGAACAGGGTCATTCGCGAGGTGCTTAATGACTTCTTCGTTATCTTCGAGGAGACCTTCGAGTTTGCGGTAGATTTCACCTTCGAATGTTTGTAATCCAAGCTTCTTGTTGAGATCATGTTTCGTAATACGGCTGGTTTCGATCAGGTCACCATTCGCGAGGACAATTTCGAGCTTTTGAATCGCAGCACTAACTTCACCAGTATTACCTACCGTGTTGTTCGCGATTGCACCAGCAATACTCGAATGACGAGCATCAGCTGGCACGTTAGGGATAGTAAGACCTTGCCATTTGAGGGTTTGGTTCAGTGTGTCAAAGTTAACGCCAGGCTGAACGTGCACCAAACGCTCTTTAGTGACAATATTGATAATATTGTTTAGGTATTTAGCAGTGCTAATAATCATGCCTTTGCCAATAGCCGCACCCGTAACGTCGCCACCGAAGCCGCGAATCGTTAGGCCCATTGGGTGACCTTTTTCAGCCAGCTGCCAAGTAAAGCGGGCTGCCTTGCGGATATCATTAGTAATGCGAGGAAAGACAACGATTTCCGGTGTCACAGATAGGACACTTCCGTCGCGACTATAGCGTCGTCGCATCGCTTTTGAACTCGTTACTTCACCCAGCAAATGCTCGTTCAGGTATACTGCAATCTTATTCATGTCCCCGTCCTCTTTGGTATTCTTTGTCTCTATGATAGCACAAGCACCTTCGGTCGCGAGCAAACATCGTGACAAACTGATTTATCTCTGTTATAATCTACGTTAATGCGCGCGTGGTGGAATTGGTAGACACGCTAGCCTTAGGAGCTAGTGCTTTCGGGCGTGAAGGTTCAAGTCCTTTCGCGCGCACCAAATGAAATAGCAGGTCGGCTGGCCTGCTATTTCATTTGGTTTCGTTTTTTATTTTGTCGGATACTGCGCTTCTAGAAGAGACATGATCTGGGAAATAACCGGCTGTTCTATATTTTGTTGGCGGCAGTGCTGTGTGATCTCGGCTTCACGCTCACCCTTGTTCGATCGCATAATCGCAGAAGACATGACAAGTGCCGCAAGAGAAAATGCCGCGTCCTGAGCGGCATGCCCCTTCACGTTGTCTGGGTACGCTGCGTAAATGAGGCCCGCCAACTGATCAAGCAGCAAACGCATAGGGTCGATTTCAATGTTTTTATTTGCAAGCTTTTGCAGTGAAGCTATGAGGTACGGTTGATCATCTTCATAGTCAGGATCAAACTTTGGACCCGGAATTACACCGTTAGTAAAAGCAACCCATGAACTATCCGCATTGTACTCATCAAGAATCATCATGTCAGCAATCAGTTGTTTTTTCGCATCGACAAACTTTACTAGATCGGGATTATCAACACGGACAACGCTATATTCATGTACCGCTAACATCATAAGGATCTTTGATCGTACTGACGCCTCTTGGATAATCGCCATCTCAACGATGTGCATGACTTCTGATTCAATCGCTTTTTCAACATCTGCCGAGATTTCTAGTTCGGCTGTGTGCAATTCCTCGATGATCTGTTGACGAATATAATCAGCTGCTTCTAGTTGCAGCATCGCTTGTATTTCAGGGTCTCGGTCGGTGTATCGAGGGAGTGGATTATACTGCTCAAGCGCTCTGTCGTAGTCACCGTGCAGGCGGGACGCTGTTTGTTCGAACTCGTTTTTACGCGCCACCTCATCCGAAGCATTGATATTTGTGAGAAAATCGTCAAAATCTTGATTTGATGTCATAATATAACATTATTATAAAGTTTTAATATACGTTCGTCAATCTTACGAGGTATGTACTCTTGATAGAGGTGCTTATCCTTGCACACAGCCACTATCGATATCACAATCATTTTACCTACAGAGTGTAGGTATATAGAGGCGGGAGAGCTCATGCTGCGACACAAAGACACCACTACGGTGTCGGCGGATCAGTACACACTGCGTCACCTGGGGTTCATGGGTACCACGGACGTGCTCGAAATCGGCGAAGGTCCGTCGTGGATCGCGAACAAGTCGTTCATCAGCACGCACAACCAGCTCCAGAAGAACGGCGCGCCCATCACCATCACGCGGACCGAGCGTCGGTTATTTGGTGTCTGGCGCCAGAGCGATGCCATCTTCGTGACACAGGGCGAGGTGAACGAGTACATGTCCGAAGGAACGATCAGAGATGTCACGGAAGTGATCGTGAAAGACCGTCGTTCCGTAAATGCCTAAAAACATTTACTTGCGAGAGAGCGCCCCGCCTCTCGCATCCTAAGCGATTGAATCAGTTCGATACTTTAGGCTGCGAGAGAATAACATCAAGACAAGCAAATAGGACGCCGAGACGTCCTATTTTAATCGGTAGAAAGCAAGACTTGCGTTTCCATAACTTCGATTGTCCACCACAACAACTCCCGGTTCGGTTGGCGCTTCCTCACTACCTGGGTATGATAATACCATAAGCCCGTTTGGTTTTAATAGTGCAAATAAGTCACGAATTGTTGGAAATTGCGGATCGTAATATGGCGGGTCCGCGAAAATAATGTCGTAATATTCTTCTGTCAGATTGAGCCAGGTCGATGCGTTAGCACGAATCAGCGTCGTATTCTCCTCAACGTCTAGTTTTTCAATATTTTTCGCGATTACTTTTTGGGCAACACGGTCTTTTTCAACAAAGGTTGCGTGCGCAGCCCCACGGCTTAATGATTCCAAACCCAGTGCACCGCTACCCGCAAAGACGTCCAACACGGCAGCACCGGGCAGTTCATGTTGAATCTTATTGAATAATGCGTTACGAATCCGCTCACCCATTGGGTGCGTCCGACGATTGCCTGATCCGACAATTGTACGGCCACCGTATAGACCAGCGATTATACGGACATTCACCGAGTATGGCTTTCTTTACGTGCGTCCTTAGAACCATTCAGTAAGATCGATTGGTACCATCCGAGTACTACGCCCTTAACGATCAATGGTACGAGTTGCATCCGTACAGTCTTTGCAAGTTTTTGATTCCAACCAGTTTTCGCATACGTTTCATAAGTCGCCAGATCAACGACTTGCTTCATAAGGGCATAAAACGTCTTTTCGTAGCCATCTTTTTTAAGGGCAGCGATATCGTCGTCGTTAATAACGATTTTGCCAAAGCCTTTGCCTAGGATCGCAGTTGCAACGCCAAACTCAAACATAAAGTGATTCATGAAAATGCCTCGTTTGCCCCAATACTGCCAGTTTTTAGACAACGTGTCGCGGCGGTTGCTGCCTTTGATGATGTTCTTTTCGCGCACACTACTGCGTTCATGGTGCGGCATACCAAAAAGTTCTTCAATTTTGTCAGCCAGCGGAAAGTGGTGCGCCGGTGTTAACCCGTCAACAATAGCATGCGCCATCCATGCAGCCTCAAACGCAGCACGTTCCTGGTTATCATCTTTTAGCGCTTTCGCAAGGTTAAACTGGTGGTCGGTGATCATTTGCATCACCGCAAGATCTTCAGGTTTATTAGGATCGATAAAGTGCCACGGCTCATCGACTGAGGGGCTTTTGCGCTTGACGCCGTCCGGGCCGTTGTTGCCTTCAAAGTGTAATATCTGGGCAGCTGACGGAAAGAACGCTTGTTTATCAAGCAGTGCAACAAAATGACGACGGGCGACCTTATCAATACGTTGGTGGACGCCAATGAGTTGACCAGAATTCTTCGTGACGGTTGTGCCTGCGTACATAGTATATTTGTTGTTAATTTAAGGTTGTTAAGCGCTGATAATGCTCGACATCTCGGTGTAACTGTTTATATTGTAACAAATCTACCCCTTGTGCGACGAATGCTTTGGCTGCTTTTTGTGCCCGCGCTATCATTTTAGTATCAGAAAGCGTCGCTACTTGGAGGTTTAGCTCACCATGCTGCGCCCGGCCATAGATCTCGCCTGGGCCACGTAATTTCAGATCCACCTCTGCTAAATAGAACCCATCGTTACTTTTTTCGACTTCTTTCAGGCGCTGACTCGGTGTCTTCGATGAACTAACCATCAGGTAACAATAACTTTGGTACGAACTTCGGCCAACTCGACCTCGCAACTGGTGAAGTTGCGCTAATCCGAAGCGATCCGCGTCTTCAATCAGGATAACCGTTGCGTTTGGAACATCAACGCCCACTTCGACAACGGTTGTACTCACTAGTACATCAATTTCACCTTCAGAGAACTGACGCATGACTTCTTCTTTTTCGGATGACTTCATTTTTCCATGCAGTAACCCAATGTGACGGTGTTTAAAAATCGCTTGATCAAGACGCTTGAACTCAGTCTGCACGCTCTTTAATTCGTTATCGGGGTTGCCGTCAATGAGGCTACAGATCACATAAGCTTGGCGACCCTCCAATAGCTGTTCTTCGATTAACTTATATAGTTGTGGGCGACTGTTAGGTGACCAAATTTTGGTCGCGATATCCTTGCGGTCTTTGGGTCGCTCATTTAGTACCGATACATCCAATTCACCATAGACAGTTAATGCGAGGCTACGGGGAATTGGTGTTGCTGTCATCGCCAGTAGGTGTGGCATGTGTTCAGACTTTTTCAATAGTTCCTGGCGTTGATTCACTCCAAAACGGTGCTGTTCGTCAATCACCACAAACCCAAGCCGTTTAAAGTTGACGCCAGACTGAATAATGGCGTGGGTACCGACCACAACGTCGACGTCACCCGAGCTAATGGCTGCATATAGGGTCTCGCGGGCCTTACCTTTCACGCTCCCCGTCAGTAGCCCGACTTTGACGCCAAATGGTGCCAGTAGTCGATCAAGCGTCGCCGCGTGTTGTGACGCTAAGATTTCAGTTGGTGCCATCACCGCTGTCTGGAACCCCTCATGGGCGGCTTGGCGGGCAGCCAGGCCAGCCACAACCGTCTTACCGGATCCAACGTCACCTTGTAGCAGGCGGTTCATCGGCACTTCTTTTTCAAAGTCCTGCAAAATATCCCAGGCTGCGATGCGCTGTGCGCCAGTCAACTCAAACGGCAAATGGGTCACAAATGATTTCACGATCGCCTGCTCGAACGGAATATGCCAACCTTTTAATTTGGCGTTTTCCATCCGGTTCATCTGGCTCGCCAGCAGTAGTGCAAATAGCTCTTCAAAAGCAATCCGCTCTTTCGCTTTTGAGATATCCTCAATTGTCTCTGGGAAGTGCATCTTTAATAATGCCTCGCCGTGACTAATCAGCTTTTCAGACTTGACAATGCCCAGCGGCAATGTCTCCGGCATCATTGTCATCAGTGGTCGTAGCTCATTCAAAATCTTGCGAACTAACGGCGTCTTGAGGCCGTGAATTGCCCGGTAGGTGGGGAGAATACGGTCTGTCTGGACCGGCATTTCACTCACCTTCTCGGCACTTGGGTTAGAGAGTTGATACTTATTATAGTTAAATTCAAACTCTCCCGAAAAGAAAAACTCTTCACCGGTCTTTAATTGTGTCTCGCGGTACGGCTGATTGAACCATACAGCCTGGATCTTGCCCGAATCATCCGCTAGCGTCGCAGTTGTAATGCGCAACCCACGGCGCACTGGACGCGTCGCAATTTTTTCACAGCGTGCCTTGATCGTCATCTTACCTGGATGGATGTTGGCAATCTGTGTGACCTGCGAAAAATCCTCATAGGCTCGAGGCAAGAAGTTGATAAGGTCGTATACCGATCGAAGGCCGGCCAGTTTGAACTGCTCGCCGGTCTTCTCACCTACGCCTTTCACCTGTTCAAGTGGCGCGCTGATGTTCATATATCTATACTAGCTTAACGAACAAGAATGAAGCTATTCTTACCTTTTTTGATGAGTGCCTTCTGTTTGATGATACTATCCTCGGCAACTTTTTCTCCATTGACTGAAATTGCACCGCTTTCAATTAAGCGGCGAGCATCGCCGTTGCTTGATGCCGTCATACTACCAACGAGTATTTCAATCAGTGAATTATTCGTTGCGACAGTCGGAATCTCACCAGCGAGGACATCAAGATCCTCATCAGACAGTTCGGCGAAGTGTACGCCACCAAACAGCACACCCGTCACTCGTTCGACACTTGCGGTGCGAGCTTCACCGTGAACAATTTTCGTCACCTCACGCGCTAATGTTTTTTGCGCTTCACGAGATGCGGGGTTCTCGATGGTCGCCTGCTGCAGCGCTTCGATCTCTGGTCGAGTGAGCATCGTGAAGGTCTTGGCGTAGTCGATAACGTCTTGGTCACCAGCATTCAGCCAGAATTGATAGAACTTGAAGACACTTGTCTTGTTACTATCAAGCCAGACCGCACCTTCTTCAGATTTACCGAATTTTTTGCCAGTTGTCTTGTTAATAATGAGCGGCGTTGAGTAGACGTGGGCCACTTTGGCATCTAAACGACGTATCAAATCCACGCCAGCGATTGAGTTACCCCATTGGTCAGCTCCACAGACTTGCAATGTGACACCGTGTTCACGACTAAGGTGCAAGAAGTCATAGCCCTGGATAAGTGAGTAGCTAAATTCAGCGTAACTAATACCAGAGCCTTCGGCGCCTAATCGTGATTGAACGAATTCACGCCCCAGCATCTGACTGAGTGGGACATTTTTACCGACTGTACGAAGGAAATCAAGGTAATTAATATTTTTAAACCAGTCGTAGTTATCGACGATTTCAAAAGGCTGACCCGCAAAGACGGTTTTGTACTGCTCGGCAATAGCCGCTTTATTACGGGCAATTTCTTCAAGAGATTTGAGATTACGTTCGTCAGCTTTGCCGTCGGGATCACCGATCATGCCGGTAGCGCCACCAACAAGGAGATAAGCTTTGTGACCAGCTTCAATGAAACGGCGCACCATCATAGCAGCGGCAAAGTTGCCGACAGTCATACTGTCTGCACTAGGGTCAACACCCCAATAAAAAGAGATAGGGCCTTTATCAAGTTCGGTAATATCTGCGTATGTCATCTGGTTGATGAAGCCGCGCCACTGCAATTCCTCGGAAAGTCGCATCTATCTTCTCCTTATCTGTTATATCCCTGGTAGTATAGCAAATAATCACTCTTTACGCACTGTAATTAATGCTATAATGGTGAAGATATTGCTTATGAGAATAGGGAAACGTGGCTAATAAAACTCCATCAAGAAAATTGAGTGTGTATTCTAATCTTTCACGTCGACGAAAGGCGAAAAAGGACTCTGAAACACGCCGCCGGGCTGAATACCTGGCGACACTTCCGAAGCACCCTGTAAAGCGCTTCTTATATAAGATGCACCCGAAACGATTCTGGGCGTATTGGTTTAGCAAGCGTGGTGTCATCATGGCACTTAAGATTGCTGGTGTGGCTATTCTTCTGCTTGCTCTTCTTGTCGGTGGACTATTCGCCTACTTCCGTAAAGACCTCGATCAGATTCGTCCGGGCGAGATCGATAAACGCGTCCAATCTACTGTTACCAAGTACTACGACCGTAATGATCAATTGCTCTGGGAAGACAAGGGTGGTGGTAACTACAAGCTCGTTGTACAAAGTGCTGATCTCAGCGACAACCTAAAAAAAGCTACTGTCGCAATTGAAGACCGCGATTTCTTTAAACACAGTGGTGTGAGCGTCAGCGGTACAGCCCGTGCTTTCGTTAACAACGCCGTCGGTGGCGAAGTACAAGGTGGGTCTACCTTGACGCAACAACTCGTCAAACAAGTATTCTTTGCCGACGAAGCGTCCGATCGTGGCTTTGGTGGTGTTCCCCGTAAGATTAAGGAGCTCATCCTCTCAATCGAAATCGAGCGAATGTATGACAAAGATCAAATCCTCACCCTTTACCTGAACGAATCGCCCTATGGTGGACCTCGTAATGGTGCCGAATCAGGCGCACAGGCATACTTTGGCAAGAACGCTAAAGACTTGACGCTCGCTGAGGCATCACTCCTTGCCGCTATCCCACAGAACCCAACCACTTTCAACCCCTACAATGTCGCCGGGCACGAACGGCTGATCACTCGTCAACACGAAGTACTTAATAGTATGCGTGAAGTTGGCTACATCACTCAGGCACAGGCCGATGAGGCCAAAGCAGTGCCTATTCTTGATAGCATCAAACCACTCGCAAGCCAGTACGAAGGTGTAAAAGCACCCCACTTTGTCCAGATGGTTCGCTCACAGCTTGAAAGCGAGCTAGGCAAATCAACCGTTGGCAAGGGTGGCTTGACGGTAAAGACAACTCTCGACATTCGCATCCAGAATAAACTCGAAGAAGCGATGACTGATATGTTCAATTCGGCAACACCACGTATTGCCGGATTCTCCAACGGTGCAGCCACTGTCGAAGATTCACAGACTGGCCAAATCGTCGCCCTTGTCGGAAGTCGCGACTTTGCCTACGAAGGCTATGGTCAAGATAACGCCGCAACAGCCTACATTCAACCAGGTTCATCAGTGAAGCCACTTGTATACTCTGAACTGTTTGAACAAAAGCCAAATGGCCAACAGAACTACGGTAGTGGTACCGTCCTTAAAGACGAACCAATTGATGCACTCTACGGCGCCAAGCTACAAAACGCCGACCGCCAATACCGCGGCGACGTGACTATCCGTACTAGCCTGGCAACGTCTCGCAACGTACCAGCAGTCAAGGCTATGATTGTAAACGAGAATGCTGCTAAGGGTTCGACGAT
>Ga0247816_10000913_pt1 | contig 15216 bp, 16 predicted proteins | sample UWRJL209509C1_FD_179930 | JGI IMG/M metagenome (GOLD analysis project Ga0247816, IMG submission 179930) | Plant litter microbial communities from Arlington Agricultural Research Station in Wisconsin, United States - UWRJ-L209-509C-1 | ecosystem: Environmental > Terrestrial > Plant litter >...
GGATGGTGAGCAGCTGGCCGTCGACGTCGATATCAACGGAGCCCGGATCGATGCCCGGCATGTCGGCGTTGAGCACGTACCGGTCACCGTCGCGGTACAGGTCAACGGGCATGAACTTGGGGCCAGGTCGCGTGCCGAGCAGGGTCTCGGTGAGACGGTCCAGCTCGGTGAAAGGATCAAAAGACATAGCCATTATGAGGAGTCCCCTTTCGGATGATTCGTGTGGAGTTAGGTGTGGCCGCTTGTGGGAGCGACTGGAAATATATTAACTAATCTCTTCGCGCCGAAGCTCAAAAATGGTTCGAAAATGACTGAGTGATTCCTTAGAGTGCTTAGATCATGTTTCTCCTCTTCGGAACGCGCGCCTCCCAGTCCGTCATTAACGTTGTCTCGTTTGTCTGCGGCTACTGCGGCACGCTGGCGGAGCAACGCGTGATCAAGCGATCGACGAAGTTCACCCTGTTCTTCGTTCCGCTCTTTCCGTTCAGTACGAGCTACCTGAACAGCTGCACTCACTGCGGCGGCACCACCAAACTCACGGCCGCTCAGGCACGGCACTCGCTGGAATGGGCGCGCACCCACTCCGTGAACTAAGCGTCGCAGCGACTCGAGCCAGCCGGCTCGATCGCTCGTTGAACCGGGGTGGTCCGCGGCCTAAAATTGCTCACGGGGATCCGCAGTTTCGATCGACGCATGGCGGCGGTGATGAGTGAAATCTCGCGACAGGTAGGAAGCCGGCTGGCCTCGCCGTTTCTGGAGTTGTTATCGATCGACGGTGTCGCCATCTCGGTGTTCGATCAGAGTCGGCGCTCTACGGTGTTGCATTGCACCGACGCCACCGCTCGCCAGCTCGAGGAACTGCACTTCACCCTCGGTGAGGGGCCGCTCTTCGACGCGTTCGCCAGCGGCGCCCTGGTCGCGGTTCCCGATCTGGCCGCCACGACCGAGTGGCCGTCCTTTCTGCGCGGCGCCACCGAGCTGATGGTGGGCGCGATCTTCGTCTTTCCGCTGATGCTCGGCGCGGTGTGCACCGGAGCGGTGCTCTGTTATCGCCGAACCGCCGGACCGCTGGCCGCGGGCCTGGCGGAGATCGGCACCTCGCTCGGCCGAGCTATCGCCGGGCCGGCTTTTCGCGAGGCGATCCTGGTCGCCGTCAACGAGACCCCCGACGAGTCGACCCCGATCGAGCTACGGCGAGAGGTGCACCAGGCCACCGGGATGGTGCTCGCCCAACTCAACATCAGCGCCACCGAGGCGTTCTCCCGCATCCGTGCCCACGCCTTTTCGAGCGGACATGCCGTCAACGAGGTCGCCAACGACGTGATCGCCGGTCGCCTCACCTTCGACGACGCGACCGAGTAGTTCAGAGCCGTGCGGGGAACGAGGAACGGCGCCCGTAGACGGTGAGGAACAGCGCGGCCGCACCGAAGACGATCATCACCACGGGCAGCACGAGGCCGTCGACCACCGTCAGCAGCGCGGCACCGAGGATGCCGGCGGCGAAGATGGCGAGGTTGAAGGCGACCGGAAGGAAAGAGCTGGCGACATCGGCATCGTTCCCGCCGGTGCTGGTGAGCGCCGCCTGCAGCTGCGCGGATGCGCCGCCGAACGTGATGCCCCAGAGAACCGTGGCAATGACGATCGCCGAGGTCGAGTCGTGGCCGACCAGCAGGGTGACCGCGGCCGCGATGAACAGTCCCACGCTGGTGTGCAGCAACGGCCGGGGGTGCCGGTCAAGCAGAGCGCCCGTGAGCACAATCCCTACGATCGACGCGATCCCGAAGACAAACAACTGCACGTCCACGGTGAGGCTAGTGGTTGTCGCCCGCAGGTACAGGGACAGGTAGGTGTAGATGGTGTTGTGGGCGAGCATCCAGGTGAAGATGACGGCCAAAATCACCAGGATGCCCGGAATGCGGAGCACCCGCAGCACGGGCAAGCGGGTTTTGCCGGCCTGCCCGGCGGCGTCGGGGGCGACGGCCGCGATCACCGCCCCGGCTATGACGGCCACCAGGGTGAGGCCGACGAACGCCCACCGCCAGTCGAAGGTGGTGCCGAGCCATGACCCGAGTGGGGTGCCCAGCGCGAAGCCCACCGGCGCTCCGGTGGACACGATCGCCAGGGACAGACCTGCCCGAGTGGGCGGGCTGATCCGCCGACCGTAGGCGGCGAGCATGCCCCAGATCACGCCGGAGAAGGCGCCGGCTATGAAGCGGGAGACGAGCGAGAGGGTGACGTCGGCAGAGACAGCGGTGACGCTGTTGGCCAGGATGAGCCCGGTGATGGCCGCCAGCAGTAGCGGTTTACGACGCAGACCTCGGGTGAGGGTGATCGCCGGGATGGTGACGATCACGGTGCCCAGCGCATACGCGCTGACGAACAGGCCGACGGTGCCCTCGCTGGTGCCCAGGCCGCCGGCGATGACCGAAAGCAGTCCGGCCGGCATGGTTTCCATCGCGACCAGAACGAAACCGATCACCGCCAGCGCGATCAGGGTGGTGACCGGCAACCGGTTGATGGTATCGGCGGCCGGTGCCGGGGTGTGAGCAACGGTGGACATGGGGGCTCCTGGTGAGGCGGGTTAGAAGGTGAGCAGAACCTTGGTCGCGCGGCGCTCATCCATGGCCCTGTAGCCTTCGGCAGCGTTCTCCAGCGGCAGGGTGAGGTCGAAGACCTTGCCCGGATCAATGGTGCGGTCCCAGATCAGCTGGATGAGGTGCGGTAGGAACCGGCGCACCGGCGCGGGGCCGCCGTGCAGATGGATGCCGCTGAAGAACAGGTCGAGCCCGTTCAACTCGACCTCGTAGGTGACGCCGACGTAGCCGAGGTGCCCACCGGGGCGGGTGGACTTGATGGCTTGCTCCATCGACTGCTGGGTACCGACGGCCTCGACCACGGAGTGAGCGCCGAGCCCGTTGGTGAGCTGCTTGATTCTGGCCACACCCTCGTCACCGCGCTCTTCGACGATGTCGGTGGCGCCGAACTCGCGGGCCAGCGCCTGCCGGTCGGCGTGCCGGGACATGGCGATGATGCGCTCAGCGCCGAGCTGCTTGGCGGCGAGGATGGCAGACAGTCCCACAGCACCGTCACCGACGACAACGACGGTCTTGCCCGGGCCCGCTTCGGCGGCCACGGCGGCGAACCAGCCGGTACCGAGCACGTCGGAGGCGGCCAGCAGGGACGGCACCAGGCTGGGGTCTGGCAGGCCCGGGGTGGCGACGAGGGTGCCGTCGGCGAGCGGGATGCGAGCCAGTTCGGCCTGCGTGCCGATGGCGCCCATCATGACGTTGTGCACGCAGCGGGACTGGTATCCGGCCTGGCAGATCTCGCAGGTGTTGTCGGAGGCGACGAACGAACCGACGACGAAGTCGCCGACCTTGACGGTCGTCACGTCGGCGCCGATCTGCTCGACGATGCCGACGTATTCGTGGCCCATCGGCGTGTGATCCACCGGCTCGATGCCGCGGTACGGCCACAGGTCGGAGCCGCAGATGCAGCTTGCGGTGAGCCGGATGATCGCATCCGTCTGCTCGATGATGGTCGGGTCCTGGCGGTCTTCAACCCGGACATCGCCGGGGGCGTACATGATGACACCACGCATGTGGTTGCTCCTTCTGTTGCTGGTAAGTCGTGATCCAGTCAACGGGCCCGGCGCCGGGAGAGGGAGTCTCTGTGCAGGGGTGTACCGAGAGAGCACCCCACCGGGCGGCGGGGAGACGTACTGTCGAAACATGGACAACACCGCCGAAGTGCGCGAATTTCTGATGTCGCGTCGCGCGAAACTCACCCCGGAGCTGGCCGGGTTGCCCGCCGGACCGAACCGTCGGGTGGCCGGGCTGCGGCGCACCGAGGTGGCGACGCTGGCCGGGGTGAGCGTGGAGTATTACGCCAAGCTGGAGCGTGGTGCCATCGCCGGGGCATCCTCGTCGGTGATCGAGGCCATCGCCAGAGCGCTGCAGCTGGACGACACCGAACGCACGCACCTGTTCGACTTGGCCCGCGCCGCCGACGGCATTCCCTTGTCCGGCCGCCCCCGCCGGCGTGCGAGCGCCTCCGCGGCCAGCCGACCCAGCCTGCAATGGGTTCTCGGCACGATCACCTCGGGGATCGCGTTCGTGCGTGACCAGCATCAGGACCTGCTGGCCACGAACGAGCTGGGCCGCGCGTTCTACTCGCCGTTGATCGGCGACGGCGGGCGCACCCCTAACCTGGCCAGGTTTCAGTTTCTCGACCCGGCCTCGCGCGACTTCTACCCGGACTGGGACCCATTTGCGGAGATGTGCGTGGCGATCATGCGCACCGAGGCCGGTCGGGACCCGCACGACAAGGGGCTGCATGACCTGGTCGGCGAGCTGTCCACCCGCAGCGATACCTTCCGTCGACTGTGGGGCGCCCACGACGTGCGCACCCACGGCACCGGTACCAAACGGTTCAACCATCCGGTGGTCGGCGAGCTCACCCTCGCGTACGAAGGGTTGGGAATCACCGCCGACCCCGGCCTCACCCTGATGATCTACACCGCCGAGCCGGGCTCCCCCAGCGCCGAGCGCCTGCAGTTGCTGGCGAGCTGGGCAGCGACGACCGTCACCGCCGACTGACGCGTCGTCAGTCGCCGAGATAACGGGGGTCGCGCGCGTAATCGGCCTGACGAAGGTCGAGGGCGGCACGCACCTGAGCAGGAGCGTCGTCGCCCACGAGCACCCGGAGTCGCTCGTCGTCGGGGTCGGCGACCCGGGCCAGGATCGCGGCGGCGGCATCCTGCGGTGTGGTTCCACCGCCGGATTCAGCCTGAGGCCACGGCACCTCCGCGGTGCCGAACATCGCCGTGCGCAGGTCGTCGTAGGCGCCCGCGGGCGTGCTGAAGCGCATGCTCCCGCCGGCCCAGTCGGTGTCGAGTTCGCCCGGCTCAACCAGGGTCACCCGGACGCCGAAGCCCTTCACCTCTGCCGCCATGGCCTCGCTGAACGCTTCGAGTCCCCATTTGCTGGCGTTGTAGAGCCCCAGCAGGGGCATCGTCCCGACCGCGCCGACGGTGGAGATCTGGACGATGTGCCCGGCGCCCTGGGCGCGCATGACCGGGATGGCCGCCTGGCTCAACCACATCGGACCGAGCAGGTTGGTGTCGATGATCGCGCGTACTTCCTCCTCGGAGGCTTCCTCGATGGCGCCGATGAGCCCGTATCCGGCGTTGTTCACGAGTACGTCGAGCCGCCCGAGAGTCTCGACAGCCTGCGTGACCGCCTCGTGTGCTGCCTGTCGATCCCGCACGTCGAGGGTGAGCACAGAGAGACGGTCGTGCTCGGGCAGTGAGTGCGCGCCTCTCACGGTGGCGACGACCGAATGACCGGCCTCCAGAGCGGCCAGGGTGAGTGCCCGGCCCAGGCCGCGATTGGCCCCGGTGATCAACCATGCTTGCGGTGTTGTCATGCCTCCACCGTAGCGATGGCGGCACGACGGCACCCCAGCGTGGCTGGCCGCAGTGGTCTACGGGGCGGCGTTCGCGGCCGGCTCGTAGGTCACGGCGAGCACCGTCGCCGCGTTGCCCAGGGCGTGCAGGCCGATCGTGCGGCCGGTGAACCCGCCGGCCACCTCGGTGGAGAGATACCGGCCGTCGAGCCGGTGCAGCTCGTGCACACCGGCGTCGTCGACGACCGCGAACCGGAGATCGTCCGGTCCGTGCGCGGTCGGCGCGCACGCCTCGACAACCAGGGTGGCGGTCGTGCCGGTGAGGTCGCCCGCCATGACGACGGTGGACTGCAGGGCGCCCGCGGCGGCGTGCACCTCGACCGTTCGATCCCGCACCCGGAGCTCGTACCAGTGCCGCTCGTCCATGCGAACGCGCAGCCCGACCGCAGTGGGCACGGTGACCTGGGCGGTGAACCGCCACCAGTGGTCCTGGGCGCGCACCGACAAGAGGGCCGGCGATCCGTTGGCCGAGTCCACCGCAGCGAGCGTCACGCCGCCGCCCGGCGCGGGGGTGACAAAACGTTCCGGTGCGGCGCCCGGCGAGATCCACCGTGGGTGCAGGGCGGGCGCCGCGAAGTCGTCGGCAAAACCGTTGTCCGGCTCGACGGTGAAGGCGTCCGGCGCGACGTGCGGCCAGCCGTCCTCGTCCCAACCGATCCCGGCGACGAAGGTCTCGCGGCCGTTGACGTGGAACAGCGGCGTGTTGCCGCGCGGTCGCACACCCAGGTAGACCATCGCCCAGGTGCCGTCGGCGGCCTCGACGATGTCGGCGTGGCCGGTGTTCTGGGTGGGGAAAAAGGTACTGCGGCGGGAGAACAACGGGTTCTCCGGAGCCGGTTCGAAGGGACCCTCCGGAGAGGACGACCTGGCGATGCTGACGGTGTGGCCGCGCTCGGTGCCGCCCTCGGCGATGAGCAGGTACCACCAGTCGCCCCGGCGGAAAAGGTGCGGCCCCTCGGGGTTGGCCAGCCCGGTGCCCTGCCAGAGCCGCCGCGGCGCCTCCAGGGCAACACCGCGGTCGAGGTCCACCCGCGCCTGGGCGATGCCCGGCGCACGGGGGTCGCTCGAACAGAACGTCACGTAGCAGGTGCCGTCATCGTCCCAGGCCAGATCGGGGTCGATGCCGAGCAGACCGGGAATCACGAGCGCCGCCGTCCACGGCCCGCCCGCGCGGGGTGCGGACACGATCAACTGGCCGGGTTCGCCAGACACGTTGGTGGTGATCATCCAGAACCGGCCGTCGTGGTGACGGATGGTGGGAGCGTAGATGCCGCCGCTGGGTCGGGCTTGCCCGCTGGCGAACTGGTCCTCCCGGTCGAGAACGTTGCCGATCTGCGTCCACCGCACCAGGTCGGTGCTCTGCCAGAGCGGCACCGCCGGGGCGTACTCGAACGACGAGTTGACAAGGTAGTAGGTGTCGCCGACCCGGCAGACCGACGGGTCAGGGTAGAACCCGGCGATGACGGGTTGTTCCGCGGCCGACCGAGCCGCAGGCGAGGGCTCCGGCCGAACGGATGGGACGGTCGGGTGGTCGAGGTTGATGCTCATGTGATCCCTGTGGTTGTGATGCCGGCGATGAAGAACCGTTGGAGGAAGACGAAGAAGATAAGACCAGTCACCAATCTATGCGCATAACATTTGCGGAGCAAGAAGCAGGTCCGACCCGGATCAGCAGCCGCAGGTACCCCCGACGGCCAGGATTCCGGTCAGCGGCTCGACGTCGAGGTCCTCGACTCGAGCTCGGCTCGGGTCGAGCGCCGCCAGGAGTTTTTGCACCGCGACGCGACCGGTCTCCTCCATCGGCTGCCGCACCGTGGTGAGGATCGGTTGCACCATCCGACCGGCGAGGATGCCGTCGAAACCAGTGACCGCGACGTCAGCGGGAACGCGGAGGCCGGCCTCGGTCACGGCGTCGATCACCACGAGCGCTTCCTGATCGGTGGCACACACGAACGCATCGGGTAGGTGACCGGAAGCGATCACGGCACTGACGGAGTTGCGGGTCAGCGGATCACGCGCCGGGGAGCTCTCGAGAACCAAATTGGCGGCGAGCCCGTGTCGGGTGATCGTGTCCTCGAACCCGTGCAGCCGCTCCGTCATCTCATGGGTGTGTGGGCGCCCCACGTACATCAGGTCACGGTGCTGGTGCACGCCGACGAGGTGCTCCACCAGCGCTGCCATCGCCTCCCGGTTGTTCACCGCCACGGTCATGCGGGTTGCGGAGGAGGCCCGCCCGCCGAGCTCCACGACCGGGATGCGGGCCGCGATCTGGTCGAGTGCGCTGTCGCTGGCGACGTTCGCGAAGGTGATCAGGGCATCCACCCGACCGGCGACGTCGATGATCTGGGGCACGTGGTCGAGCCGGCTGCCGGAACCGATCATCACGGCGTACCCGGCCGCCCGGCACTCGAGCTCGACCCCACGGCGCACCTCGTCGGAGTGGAGCGGGAAGTGTCGCGCGTTCAGGTCGAGCGGAACCTTCAGGTCGCCCGCTCCGGGACCGCGGGAGTCGATCAGATAGTCGAACGCGTACACCCCGATCGCCCGGGTGGCGCCCTTGGCCAGGCCGCGCGCGCTGGCGCTGGGCACGTACCCGAGCCGGTCGGCGATCTCCAATACCCGCTGCAGAGTCTCCCGCTTCACCCGATCGGGTTTCGCGAACGCGTACGAGACCGTGGCGATCGAGACGCCGGCCTCTTTCGCCACGTCGTACACGGTGGGTCGGGTCATGCTGCCAGCGTAGTAGTCCGCCCTCGCGTGGACGGCCGAGCCCACCGACACGCCAGGGGCATCAGGCAACGTCGAGGCGGGGCGGCCGCAATCTATGCTCGCCTCAGCACACCGGATGACTGAGGAGGTTCCAGATGGACGTGATCTTTGTACACGGCGCCCTGGTGCGAGACGGCGAGTGGTGGTGGCACCGCGCGGCCGAGCTGCTCTATCAGCGGGCCGGCATCCGCAGCCGGGCGGTCGCGTTGCCATCCTGCGGTGAGACGGTGGAGGGCGACGCGGCGGGCGGTCTGGTCGCCGATGCGGCGGCGTTGTGCAGTGAACTGGACAATACCGACTCGGCCCTGGTCGTCGGGCACTCCTACGGCGGAACCGTCATCGCGGAGGCCGGACACCACCCCGCCATCGCCCGCCTGCTCTACATCACGTCATACCTGCCGGAAATTGGCCAGTCGCAAGCCGCGATCATGAGCGCGGAGAACAACCCGGTGAGCATCGTTGCCGGTGAGGACGGCCTGCTCCACGCGTCGGGTTACACCGCCGCCAGCTTCGGGGCGAGGTTTCTGCAGGACGGGGACACCGCCCTGCAGCTGCAGGCCTGGGAGCGGGTCACCGGGCAGTCCGCGTCGGCGTTTGTCACTCCCACCAGTCGCGCCGGCTGGGAGGGGGTGGATTCGACCTACCTCGTCTGCACGGAAGACCAGAGCACCTCCGTGCAGCTGCAGCGCTTCCACGCCGGTCGGGCCACCCGGTCCGTCGACCTTCCGACCGGGCACCACCCGTTCCTCACGGCACCCGGCCTGGTCGTCGACCTCGTGGCGGCGCTCGTGGGCGATAGCGTTCAGGAGTGAACGACGCCATCTTCTCTTTCGGCACCCTGCAACTGGATGGTGTGCAGCGGTCGTTGTTCGGCCGGGCCGTGCCCACCACCCCGGATGCTCTGCGCGGGTGGACGGTCGGGCAGCTCACCATCGTCGACCCTGAGGTGATCACGCTGAGCGGCACCGACATCCACCCGGCCCTGATCGCCACCGGCCGACCCGAGGACGTCGTCGAGGGGGCGGTGCTCGACGTGAGCGCCGCCGAACTCGCCGCGGCCGACCACTACGAACGGGTGTCGTACGAACGCGCGGCCGTCACGCTGGTGTCGGGACGACGGGCCTGGATCTACGTGTCGCGGGCACCAGTGACGCCGCCCGACCGCGGCTGACGCAGCCGAGCCGCCACTTCGACGGTGTACGTCGGCTGACCGTAGTTGAACACCGACTGGCGAATCTCGATGCCCTCGACCGGTTCACCCCGGGCGGCGAGGGCATCGAACAGGGCCACGATCTGCGGGTGCGGCGAGTTCGCGATCTCGTCGTCGTGGTCGATGTGCCGGATCGCCACCAGGTCGGTTCCGGCGGGCAGCACGCCGACGACCTCGCCCGGGCCGGCCCAGTCGGTCGGCAGCGCCACGGATGTCGCCCAGCAGAGCACGAACTGAGCCGATTCGAAATCGCGGGCCGTCGTGGTGGTCCAGCCCCGGCCATCCAGTTCGATGCCCTCGTTGATCAGGCGGGGCAGCACGGTCGCCTCGCGGGCGGCCGCGTCGAACGCGTCCAGCTCCTCCCCCGGCCTGGGCAGGGGAAGAACGTAGCCCGCGAACGGCTGCTCCGGCATGGCGCGTTCGACAACCTCGATGGCGGAGTCGAGCTCCCGCAGGGTGAGCTGCGCCGCTCGGAGCGCACGGTCTTCTCGCTCGCGGACCTGCAACAGCCGGTCGTGGTGGGTGGCGAGGGCCGTGGCCGACGTGCCGGCAATGAGCGCCGCAGCGACGTCGGGCAGGGGCACGCCCGCGTCGCGCAGAGTGCGCACGACCACCCCGCTACGCACCTGCTCCGGTCCGTAGTACCGGTACCCCGACCCCTCATCGACCTCGGCGGGACAGAGCACCTGCTCGCTGTCGTAGTGACGCAGCGCCTTCGCACTGAGTCCGGTCAGCGCGGCGAATTCTCCGATTTGCAGCATGCCGCCAGTATGGGGGCTCCCCCTGCGGGAGGCTCAAATCTCCGGTCGTGCACCGTTCCGTCGGCGAGCCGGTTGGAGGGCAGGTAGCCGGTTGCGACACGGCCGTCGTCTAGGGTTCTGTGCATGCAGATCTCCCGGTCGATCGAGTCCGTCCCTCCGCGTTACCGGCACGTCTTCGGCCAGATGATCGTGCGGGAGGTGACGGAGTTCTCCGCGTTTCTGGACCTCGTTCGCCGCGAACAGGCGGAGAACCCGGACGTGGCCGTTTTCATCACGCTCGATGACCTCGACCAGGCGCTCTACACGAGCATGCACGCGACCGAAAGTGACGACCTGGAGATCGACACCGACGACCTCGACTTTCTGGCGGACCCGCAGGCAGAGGAGGTGAGCCAACGACGTCAGTTCGTGCACACATGCGCTCAACTGGCCGCACCCGGCCTGCGCGTGGCGTGGAGTGATCTACGGGGCAGCCGGGAAGGGGCGGCCGACGACATCGACGCTCTTGTCGCCGTGAACAGCGACCCGCTGAAGGTCATCGATGATGTGGTCGTGCTGCTGCACGTTCCGGTGCACGACCGGACCGCGGCGATCGCGGCGATACCCAACGGCTACTTCAGCGAGGACTGGAACACGTTCCAGAATCACGCCGCGACGCGGCATCTGGCGGATGCCTACGGCTATCGACCACTCGGGATCGGCGCCTCCTGGATCGGGTTCGTTCGTGATGAGCCGCTATCCATTGAGGCGGCCGCCGCGCTCGTCGCCGAGCTGGCCACGGTGTACGGGGCGCCCGAAAGCGCCGGCTGGAACCGCCTAGCTGCCGAATTGACCCGGCAGTCGACTCTGTTTCTGGGTTACACCGGCAACTTCGCCGACTAGAGCAGGCGTCGGATCGGCGCCGACGGCCGTGGGAGCAGCCATCACGACAGCACCGCTGAAGTGCTGGCGTGCCCGCCCGCGGCGTTCGTCGGCACTGCGGAGATATGCCGGCAGGGCCGGCATGGAGGCGCGGCCAAAAAGCACGAGCGCACCGGTCGGGGCCAGCCGCGCCAGCGCCTCCCCGATTGCCGCACGGTCGACGCCGGCATAGACCACGTCGACCCGCTGGCCCACGGCGGCCGGGTCGATCACTGCGCCGCGGTCGCGCAGCATCCGCCCCAGCGGGTCGGCGGCGCCGATGCTCTCGTGCAGCACCACGGTGTGGCCCGGTTGCACCAGCCGCGTGGCACTCCCGAGGTGCTGCGCGGCGCCCGGCGCGTGCGGGAACGTGAGCAGACAGGAACTTCCGCTGCGGTAGATCTCGACGACGGTCACGCCGGCGGGCGCGGGCCGTTCGGGCACGCTATGCCTAGCCCTTGAGCCCGCCGGCGAGAAGGTCGGCCCGCCAGAAGCGCTGCAACACGAGCAGCAGGATGATGAGCGGAATGACCGAGACGGCCGAGCCCATGATCACCAGCGGGTACAGGTCGCTGTCGCCGGCGCCCTTGGAGAGGAAGGTGTACAGGCCCAGGGTGACCGGGTACTTGTCCTGGTCGGAGAGCATGATGAACGGCAGCAGGAAGTTGTTCCAGATGCCCACGAACTGCAGCAGGAACACCGTCACCAGGCCCTGCGACATCATCGGCAAGACGATCGCGCCGAAGATGCGGAACTCGCTGGCGCCGTCGAGCCGGGCGGCCTCGATCGTGTCGTCCGGTACCGCGGCGGTGGCGAAGACCCGGCAGAGGAAGATGCCGAACGGGTTGATGATCACCGGCAGCAGCACCGACCAGTACGAGCCGGCGATGCCCACGCTGGCCAGCAGCAGGTACTGCGGTACCGCGAGCACGATGCCGGGAACGAGCACCCCGGCCAGGATGACGGCGAAGAGCAGGTCGCGACCCTTGAAACGGAACTTGGCCAGCGCGTAACCGGCCATCGCCGAGACCAGGGTGGAGGCGAGCGCGCCGACACCGGCGTAGAGCAGGCTGTTCAGGCCCCACTGCCAGAACTGTCCACCGGCGTAGGCGTTGAGCGCGGCCAGGTTGTCGAACAGGCCGCTGCCCGGGGCGAAGGAGAAGGTGGTGAAGAGTTCACGTGGCGACTTCGACGACGCGATGACCACCCAGGCCACCGGAATGAGGCAGTACAGCGCGCCCAGGAGCAGCACGGTGCTGGCCAGTCTCGGTCCGGAGCGGCTGGCGCTCGCGCGCCGTGCCGGGGTGGGACGGGACCGGATCGACGGTTGCGCGCGTGGTGGGCTGAGGGTGCTCATGAGTTGTCTCCGAAGGTTCGGCGCTGGAAGAAGCGGAGCAGGACGAGCGAGAACACCAGAATTCCGATCGCCAGAACAACGGATGCCGCCGCCGCGCCCCCGAGGTTGTCGTTCATGAAAGCCTCCTGGTAGATCTTCATCAGCGGAACCCAGGTGGAGGAGATGGTCGTGGTCATCGGCCGGAGGGTGGCCGGTTCGCTGTAGAGCTGCAGCGTCCCCAGCACGGAGAACAGCCCGGTGAGCACCAGCGCCGGGGCGACCAGTGGCACCTTGATGCGCAGGGCGATCTGCAGTTCGTTGGCCCCGTCGATGCGGGCGGCCTCGTAGATCTCCGACGGGATGGCCTTGAGCGAGGTGTAGATGATGATCATGTTGAACCCCACCCCCGACCAGAGGGCGATGTTCGCCAGCGAGAAGTAGAGGGCCGGCTCGCCGAAGAAGTCCAGCGGACCGGCGCCGAGCTGCCGGGCCAGGAAGTTGACCGGGCTGGTGCTGGGCAGGTAGAGGAACCCCCAGAGCAGGCTGGCGATGACCCCGGGGACCGCGTATGGGATGAAGATCGCGGTGCGGGCGAAGCCCCTGGCGCGCACCCGCGGGGTGTCGAGCAGCAGGGCGAAGAGCAGCGCCAGGCCGAGAACGCTGGGAATGGCGATCGAGCCGTAGACCAGCACCCGGCCGAGACCGGCGAGGAACTCGGTGTCGGTCAGCGCCGCCACGTAGTTGTCGAACCCGATCCAGGTTTCCACCCGTCGGCCGAATGCGCCGCCGCCGTCGATGCGGAACCCGCGGAAGCTCAGGTAGATCGAGTAGCCGATGGGGATGATGAGGAAGACGACCAGGAAGACGATCGCGGGCGCGGCGAACATCCACGGCACGAACGCGTTGCGGCGGGATCGCCGCCGCGGCGGCGGGGTCGGTCGTTCGGTGCGCGACGGGGGCGCGACGACGGTGGCTGACATAGACAGTCCTGATCTCGTGGGGGAAGAACGCGGGGAGGGGCCGGTCCGGGGGCGGGCTGCCGCCCCCGGACCGTGGCTCACTTCGAGACGGTGTAACCCTGCTTCTCGAGGTCGGCGACGACGGTGTCTTGCGTGGCCTGGTACACCTCGCGGAAGGAGGACTTGCTCAGGGCGGCCGCGTTCAAGGCGTCGCCGAGGGCGGTCTGGGCCACGTTGACGTTCGGTCCCCAGGTCACCGGGATGGTGGTGTCGGCGATGACCTGGTCGGCGATGGCGTAGAAGTCGGTCTGCTGCGGCATCAGCTGCGGCGGCTCGTGCGACAGCGTGGCCTCGCGGCCGGCGTTGCCGCCGGGGTAGATGTCCAGGTTGAGCAACAGCTCGGAGCCTTCGTCGGAGGCGCCGAGCCAGGCTGCGAACTTGGCGGCCTCTTCGGCGTTGTCGGACTTCTCCGGCACCAGGTAGGTGGATCCGCCCTGGAACGGCACTGCGGCGTCGCCCGGGGTCCACTGCGGCAGCGGCGCGGACTCCCAGAGCCCGGCGGTGTCGGGGGCGACCGAGTAGATGACGCTGGGCACCCAGGAGGCCGCGGCCCAGCTGAGGATCTTGCCCGCGTTGACCTGGGCGTTCCATTCCGGGGTGAGCAGCGGCTGCACCGTGACCAGGTCGCGGTCGACGAGGTCCTGCCAGTAGTCGGCAGTGGCGAGGGACTCTTCGCTGTCGATGCCGACGGTCCAAGCCTCACCGTCGTTGGTCCACCACTCGGCACCGGCCTGCGCGGCGTGAGCGGCGAAGAACTCGAACTGGGTGGCGGAGAAGCTCGCGATGTAGGCCGTGGGGTCGGCGGTGTGGATGACCTCGGCGGCCTCGGCGTACTCGGCCCAGGTGGTGGGCACCTTGGCGCCGTACTGCTCGAACAGGTCGGCCCGGTAGGTGAACATCATCGGGCCGATGTCCTGCGGCACGCCGTAGACCTGGTCGTTGAAGGTGGTGAGCTCCCAGATGTTGTCGTCGACGGCATCCTTCGAATCGGCGACGTTCTCGGTGATGTCCTTGACCACGCCGGCCACGACCAGGGACGGCAGGGCGCGGTACTCGACCTGCACGACGTCGGGGGTCTGGTTGGCGCGGTCGGCGGCGAGCAGCTTGGAGGAGGTGTCGGCGGTGCCGCCCACTTCGGACAGCTTGATCGTGACGCCGGGGTTCTCGGCCTCGTAGGTGTCGATGATGTCCTCGGCGGCGGTATTGCCGCCCTTGAGGCTGTAGGTCCAGAACTCGAGCGTGACCGGTCCGTCGGAGGAGTTCTCGGCTCCGGCCGAGCAGGCCGACAGCGACAGCGCGAGCGCGGCTGTCACAACCAGACTGCCGATCATGAGGGGGCGTTTGCGCTTGAACGTGCTCCGAGGACTGAATCCCTGGGCCTGGGGTACTGACATCCCACATCTCCTTCGACGTGTCATCGCTCCGCCGAATGCCGGGTGCATTGGCGGGTGTTGACTGCGAGATCTATAGTGATGTTAACGTTGTCATTCTGTCAAGCCCGATGTTCATCGCTCCAAGGGAACCCATGCCTGTCTTCTCGAACCCCGTCATCTCCGGCTTCCACCCTGACCCCTCGGTCTGCCGGGTGGGCTCCGACTACTACCTGGTGGTGTCGTCGTTCGCGTTCCTGCCGGGCATCCCGATCTTTCACAGCACCAACCTGGTGGACTGGCGCCCGATCGGTCATGTGTTCGACCGGCCCGGCGTCATCGACCTCGATGACTTGCCGGTGTCGGACGGGTTGTGGGCTCCCAC
>Ga0247816_10000914_pt1 | contig 15201 bp, 15 predicted proteins | sample UWRJL209509C1_FD_179930 | JGI IMG/M metagenome (GOLD analysis project Ga0247816, IMG submission 179930) | Plant litter microbial communities from Arlington Agricultural Research Station in Wisconsin, United States - UWRJ-L209-509C-1 | ecosystem: Environmental > Terrestrial > Plant litter >...
GAATGCGGGTGATTCGTCCCGCAACGACCTACCGGCCCCCGACCTCACGGCAGCGCGGAGCGGTTTCGACGCGGCACTGGACCGCGGCATCGCCGTGCTCGGCACGCACACCGCCGCGGCCAGCCTGAGCGACTACCCGCGCTGGGAGGCAACCCTCGGCGGCCGCTGGCTGCCCGACCTGTCGATGCACCCGCCGATCGGGCCGGTCCGGGTGCGCCTGCACGTCGACCGGCACCCGATCGTGGCCGGGCCGGGTGCCCCGCACTTCGACACCTACGACGAGCTGTACAGCGACCTGCGCGTGGCAGCGGATGTGGTGCCGCTCGCCACGCATCCGCTGCACGGGGCGGACCAACCGTTGCTCTGGGCACGGGAGCACGGCGCCTCGCGGGTGGTCTACTCGGCGCTCGGCCACGACGCCCGCGCCTACGACTCGGCCGAGCTGCGGGAGCTGCTGGCCAGGGCCACGGGGTGGCTGCTCGACGCCTGAGCTTCGGCGACTGCCTCTGCCTCTGCCTCAGCAGCGGCGTGTAGTTCGGCCGCCCGGTTGCGGGAGGTGCGCAGCAGCCGGTTGATGCTGGATTCGTCGACCGGGCCGAGCTGCTTCACCGCGGGCGTCGGTTCGGCGGGCGCGGCCCACGCCGGCTCAACGGTCGGTGCGACACCGGTCGGGCCGGGGTCGTCGGCCAGCGCCTCGCGGATGATGCGCCGCGGGTCGTACTGCCGCGGGTCGAGCTTCTTCCACTCGGCCGGGTCGAAGTCGGGGCCGAGCTGCTCGGTCACCCGGCTCTTCGCGGCGTCGGCATGGGCCCGCAGGCCCCGCACGAGGGCGGCCAGCCGGCCGGCGTAGAGCGGCAGCCGGTCGGGTCCGATGATGAACACGGCGAGAATCAACACGATGGCGAGTTTTTCCACGGTGAGGCCGAACATGGTGGGGTCTCCTTTCGGTCAGACGGGTCAGGCGGTCACGGGCTCGCGGATGGCAGCGGTGGGGGGAGCATCCATCTCGCGCAGCACCCGCCGCGCCACCCGGCGGTCATGAAGCAGAGCCAGGCCCGCGGCGGCGGCGAAGAGCAGCGTCATCGGCACGGCGAGCAGGAACATCGACACCACATCGGCCGCCGGGGTGGCGATGGCGCAGAACAGCACGATCGCCACCAGCACCACCCGCCAGCTGCGCACGATGCTTATGCCCGGCAGCACCCCGATGAAGTTGAGCAGCACCACGAACACCGGCAGCACGAACGCCACCCCCACCGCGAGCACCAGCTTCAGCACGAAGTCGAAGTAGTACGACGCTTGCAGAATGGTGCTGTCTTCGGTGGCGGCGAAGCTCGCCATCAGCGTGACGATGTGCGGAAAGAGCGCGAAGCCGGCTCCGCAGCCGGCCAGGAACAACGGCACCGCCGAGAAGAAGAAGCCCAGGGTGTACCGGCGTTCCCGGCGGGTGAGGCCGGGCACGAAGAACGCGAACAGTTGGTACAGCCACACCGGGCTGGCCAGCATGACGCCGGCGTAGAGTGCGATCTTCATCTTCAGCTCGAACGCGCCGCTGACGCTGTCGTAGTTGAGGGTGGCGTTGCGCGATTCGGCGAGCGCCACGATCGGTCCGCGGATGATCTCGAGCACGGAGTCGGCGGCGAGGTACCCGACCAACACCCCGAGGACGATGCCGAGGGACGCACGAAACAGTCGCTTGCGGGCCTCGATCAGGTGGCCGGCCAGCGACATCCGCCCCCTGTCGGCGGGATCGCCGGGTCGTGCGCCCCGGCCGGTCATCGCGGAGGGGTCGCCGGCACCGGTTCGGGAGCCGGTGCGGCGGGGGTGTGCGCGGCGGTGGCCGCCGTGTCGTCGGCCGGGGTCTTGGCGTCGTTGATCTCGGTTCGGAAGATGGTCATCGACTGGCCGACGCTCTTCGCCAGGGCGGGCAGTTTGGTCGCGCCGAAGAGCAACAGAACGACGACGAGGATGATGATCGCGTGCCAGCCGGTGAGGTTCTGGAGGAGTCCCATGAGAGTGCTGTCCTTATCTATACGAGGGTGATCGGTTATCGGCTGGGCGCGTCGGTCGGCGGGGTGCCACCACCGCCGCTCGGCGGGGTGCCACCACCGCCGCCGCCGCCGGGCGCGGCGCCCGCGGTGGGCGTGGTGCTGGTGTCGACGCGGGCGGTGAGCGCGACCGCGTAGCCGGCGGTGGTGTCGCCGGTGAGGGTGGCCAGCTGCAGGGCTCCGCCGTCGTCGCCGAAGACGTTGTCACTGTCGAGGGTCACCTGGGCCAGGTTGGCGGTGGAGCCCTCGTACCCGGCGAGCTTGTAGACGGCGGTGCTGGCCGCCTCGGGCAGGGCGGCCTGCGAGGTGGAGATGGCGTTCGCCGCGTCCGAGATCGAGGCGACGTCGGGGTAGACCTCGAAGTGGATGTGCGGCCACCGGCCGGTATAACAGGCCGGGAAGATGGACGTGAAGGTGACCGTGCCGGTGCCGTCGACGACCTGCACGCCGCGCAGGTAGGTTTCGTCCTCGATGCCGTCGCTGTACATCGAGTACCCGCCGGCGGCGTCGCAGTGCCAGATGTACACCGCCGCATCCGTGAACGGCACGTCGTTCATGTCGAGCACGGTGAGCGCGAACGTCATCGGCACGCCCTCGGCGGTGAGCCCGCCGCCGATGCTCGAGCGGATGTCGCTGCGCACGATCCCGGACTCCTCCAGCACGTTCACACCGTTGGAACCGTCACCCGGGTACGGGCCGGCGGTCTCATCGGGGATCTCACCGGTGGATGTCGTGGTCGTGGCGGTCGTGCTGGAGCTGCCCGAGGCATCCGTCGTGCAGGCGGCCAGCGCGACCGCGCCCGCCCCGATGCCGATCAGGCTCAGCACCCCACGGCGGCTGATCAGGGTGCGCAGGTCGAACGCGACGCCCTGGTCGACGACCTCCTCATCGGCCCGAGCGAGCAGGCGGCCTTCGTAGGCGGGGCCGTCGGGGGTGGACTGGGGTTCGGGGATGCGGCTCATGGCTGCCTCTCGCGGTAGATGTTCCGGTTGGGGAGCTTCTATCGTGTGAGGGCGGCCCATGAGGCGGCTTGGTGAAACCTATGTGCTCGCTATGAGTCGGTGGCGGTGGCGACCCGCGCACGACCGGGCTCGGTCTCCCGAGTCAGTGCGAACCGCCCCCGATGTGGCGAACCGCGCCCGGCAGAACGGGCGCGGTCCGCCAGAGCGGGCGCGGTCACGCCGCCACCCGCCCGCAACCGGTCAGGCGACCGGGGCGGCCACCCGGTAGCCGGCACCACGGTGCTCGTCGGGCAGCCGGTCGCCGCGCCCGTGCAGCTTCTGGCGCAGGCTGCCCTCGGCGTACTCGGTGGGGTACACGCCGCGCTTCTGCAGCTCTGGCACCACCCAGGTCACCACGTCTTCGAAGGTGCCAGGGGTGATCGCGTAGGCGAGGTTGAAGCCATCCACATCGGTCTCGGCCGCCCAGTCCTCGAGCTGGTCGGCGATCTCCACACCGGAGCCCACGATGAACGGGCCCAGCCCGCCGATCGCTCCGGCCCGGGCGATGTCGCCCACGGTCCACTCCGAGCCGTCGTGGTTCGCGGCCTGGAAGTTCGCCACGGTCGACTGGATGGCGTTGCTCTTGACGTTGCCGATCGGCTCGTCGAGCGCGTACTGGGACAGGTCGACGCCCATCCAGCCCGACATGAACACCAGCGCGCCCTCTTCGCTGGCGTAGCTGAGGTAGTCGAGGTACTTGGCCTGGGCCTTCTCGCTGGTCTCATCGGTGATGATCGTGAGCAGGGTGTAGATCTTCGCGGCGTAGCGGTCCCGACCGGCGGCTTCGAGCGCATCGCGGATCTTGCCGACGGTCTCCTTCAGGCCGGCCTTGGTGGAGGCCGCCACGAAGATCGCCTCGGCGTTACCGGCGGCGAAGGCGATCCCTCGGCTGGACGCGCCGGCCTGGTAGATCACCGGCGACCGTTGCGGCGACGGCTCGGCGAGGTGGATGCCCGGCACGGTGAAATGCTTGCCGGCGTGGTTGATGGAGTGCACCTTCGTCGGGTCGGTGAACACGCCGGTCTCGGCATTGCGCTCGACGGCGTCATCTTGCCAGGAGCCCTCCCAGAGCTTGTAGAGCACCTCGAGATACTCGTCGGCGTGGTCGTACCGGTCGTCGTGCTCGAGCTGATCTTGGTTGCCCATGTTGCGGGCGGCCGAGGGCAGGTATCCGGTCACGACGTTCCAGCCCACCCGGCCCTTGGTGAGGTGGTCGAGGGTCGACATCCGTCGGGCGAACGGGTACGGATGCTCGTACGCGGTTCCGGCCGTCACCCCGAAACCGAGGTGCTCGGTGACGTAGGCCATGGCGGGGATCACCAGGAGCGGGTCGGCGACGGGGATCTGCGCACCGTTGCGGATCGCAGCCTCGTTGGTGCCGCCGTAGACGTCGTAGGTGCCGAGCACATCGGCGAGGAAGATGCCGTCGAAGCGGCCCTTTTCGAGCAGTTTGGCCAGCTCGGTCCAGTAGCCGAGGTCGGTGTAACTCGCCGACCGGTCGTCGGGGTGCCGCCACAGCCCGGAGGACTGGTGGGCGACGCAGTTCATGTCGAAGGCGTTGAAACGGATCTGTCTGGGCATCCACCCATGCTCACCTTTTCACCCGGCAGACACACCCCGGAGGACACACGGCGTCACACTCGCCGCGGCTCAGTGGCGGCGGCAAGCGCGCTCAGAGATCGTCGAAATGGGACAGTTCGTCGAGCGGGGCCGGGCCGTGGACCGAAACCAGATCGATTTCCTGCACCGCGATCATCGTCGCGGACGTGATGAGGAGAGCGGTGGCCACCCCGGCCGCGTTAGTCATCTCGACGAAGTTCCCGCCTTGACGGACCGCGTCAACGACGGCCGCCTTCCACCCCGTCAGATTGTCATCGGAGTTGACCAGGTAGTGGTCACGGTTCACGGACACACAGTAGGTGCGCATTGCCACATCCCTTTAGATCCAGCTGAACCGCGAGGCCGTCTGAAGCTCACGGGCGACGCACGGCCGTGGGCCGTGCAGCGAAGTACCACACTCACGCATGCTACTCGGGTAGTTCAATGTTCGAAAGATTCAGCTTCGGTGCTATTTGCGGCCAGGACGGGCAGTTCGCGCTACGTTGTCCGGGAATCAGTTGCCATCAGGGGAGGACAACATGTTCAGAGAAACGGGCTCCGTGCAGGTTCTCACCGGGGTGACCGGCGCGACGATCGCTCTGCTCCGTGTACTCGACAAGGGGCGCTCCCGCGCCGCCACCCAGGCCGGCCTCAGCGGGTCGGAGGTGCGGGTGCTCTCCCGTATCGCGGAGGCGGGCCAGATCACCCCGAAGCTGATGGTCGAATTCACCGACCTCTCCCCCAGCGCCCTGACCGCGATCATCGACCGGCTGGTCGACCGAGGGATTGTTCAACGGGTGGTCAACCCGAAGGATCGCCGCAGCCTCTTTCTGGAGCTGACCGCGTCGGGCCTCGACCTCATGACAGACCTGTACGACGCGTTCCGCCGGCTCATGGAGGAGTCCCTGCGGGCGATTCCGTCGTCGGAGCACGACCAATTCGAACTACAACTGCTCGCGCTGGCCTCCTCTCTCGACGACCAGATCGAAGGCGCGGCCGCGCACCGGACCAGCACTCCCGAACGCGCCCGAGCGGCCGCTTCGCCGGTCTCGAAGTGACCGTACGGCCGCTTTCGTGTGCCGATCGGGCAACGGGCGGGGCAATTCGATAGCTTCGGCGTCGAACTCGGTGCAATACTGGCCCAAAACCCGCCGGCCGCGAGCAGTCACGGCAGACCGGACGAGTCACTCAACGCTGAGGAGTCCCGTGAGCACGTTCCACCCCCTCGACCCGCTGTCCGCCGCGGAGTTCACCCGCGTCTCCGCCGTGCTGGCCCGCGAGCACGAGGTGGGACCGGGCTGGCGGTTCGCCTCGATCGAACTCGTCGAACCCGGCCGGGCCGCGATCGCCCGGTTCGAGACCGAGGGGGTGTTGCCCGAACGCCGCGCCCGTGCCGTGCTGCTCCACCAGGCCGAGAACAGCACCTGGGTGGCCGTCGTGTCGCTCGACACCGACCGGGTGCTGGAGTGGGAGACCGTGCCCGGCGTGCAGGCGAACTTCACCGTCGACGAGTGGGAAGAGGCCGACGCCGCGCTGCGGAAGCATCCGGAGGTCATCGCGGCACTGGCCAAACGGGGCATCGAGGACCTCGACCACGTCTTCATCGACACCTGGACCTACGGCGACGCCGTGATCCCCGACCGGTTCCGCGGGTTGCGGCTGGGCTGGGCGGATGTCTGGGTGCGCGCCGGCGAGGGCGCCAACCCGTATGCGGGGCCGGTCAGCGGTCTGCACTTCGTGATCGACGTGAACACGATGAACCTGCTCGAGGTCGAAGACACCGTGGCGGTGGACCGGCCCGAGGTGATGGGTGAGTACGTGCCGCATCTGGGGCCGGAGCGCATTCGCTCGGCGAGCACCCGGCCGCCGCTGAAACCGTTGGACATCGTGCAGCCGGAGGGCACCAGCGTCAGCGTGGACGGCAACCTGGTGCAGTGGCAGAACTGGTCGTTGCGGGTGGGCTTCAACTATCGCGAGGGCATGACCCTGCACGAGGTGAGCTACACGGATGCCGGCCGGCGCCGCCCGGTCGCCAACCGGTTGTCGTTTGCCGAGATGGTGGTGCCGTACCGCGACCCGAGCGTCGATCACTTTCGCCGCACCGCGTTCGACATCGGCGAGTGGGGTCTGGGGTTCATGACCACCTCGCTGGAGCTCGGCTGCGACTGTCTCGGTGAGATCCGCTACCTCGACGCGACGCTGCACAACAGCGCCGGCGAGCCGTACGCCATCCCGAACGCGTTCTGCGTGCACGAGGAAGACAACGCCGTGCTGTGGAAGCACGTCGACCACGACGGCGGCGCCGAGGTGCGCCGGATGCGCCGGCTGGTGGTGTCGTTCCACGTCACCGTGGCCAACTACGAATACCTGGTCTACTGGCGGTTCTACCAAGACGGCAACATCGAGTGCGAGGTGCGCGCCACCGGCATCATGGTGGTCACCCACCTCGCCGCCGGCCAGCCGCACCCCAACGGCACCCTGGTGGATGAGCGCACCTACGCGCCGTTCCACCAACACTTCATCGTCGCGCGGCTCGATCTCGACATCGACGGCCCGGCCAACACGGTGTTCCGCAGCGAGACCCGGATCGAACCGATCGACGCCGACAACCCGCTGGGACTGGCGCTGACCCAGCAGAACACCGCGATCGACACCGAGGGGCACGACGATTTCGACTGGGCCACCCAGCGGGCGTGGAAGGTCGTCAACGAGACCACCCTGAACGGGTTGGGCACCCCGGTGGCGTACAAGCTGGTGCCCGGCGGGGCGATCCCGTCGTTCTTCCACCCCGACGCGCCGGCGCTGCAACGCGCGCAGGTGATCGGCCACACCGTGTGGGTCACCCCGAACGACGCCGCCGAGCGCTGGCCGTGCGGTGAGTTCGTCAACCAGAGCGGGATCGACCACGGGCTGCCGGAGTGGACCCAGGCCGGCCGGAACGTGCGCGACACCGACCTGGTGCTCTGGTACACCTTCGGCATCCACCACATCACCCGGCCGGAGGAGTGGCCGGTGATGCCGGCCGACATCGTGTCGTTCTGGTTGAAGCCGGTGGGCTTCTTCGACCGCAACCCCTCCCTCGACGTACAGCCGAGCCCCGCGCACTGTGCGCCCGGGCTGCCGCACGCGGAGCACCAGCCGGCCGCCGTCGCCGATCACCAGCACGAGCACGACCCGGGGACAGAACCGGACGAGCACCCAGAACCGAGGAGAACCCCGTGAACCGGATCGCGAACTACGTGGTGGCGTACGAGGCCACCAGCCAGGGTCACGACGCGCTCGAGCTCGGGGTGGCCATGGCCCGGCTCACCGACGCCGAACTGCGCATCTGCCTGGTGCTGCAACCGGTGACCGCCGCGCCGTCGAAGATCTACGCCGCCAGCGGCGACTACGAGGTGCTGCTCGCGGATCAGGCGGCCGAGTGGTTGGCCGCCGCGGCGCAGTTGGTCCCTCGCGATGTTCGCGCCAGCACCCATCTGATCTGGGCCGACTCCACCTCGGAGGGGCTCCTGCTGGCGGCAGCCGAACACGATTCCGACCGCATCGTGGTCGGGGCGGCGCGCGGCGGCATCCTCAACCGGTTCACCATCGGCAGTGTCGCGAACGCGCTGTTGCACGCTTCCCCCGTGCCGGTGGCGCTCGCGCCGCAGGGCTACCGCGCCACCGCGCTCACCCGCATCACCTGCGCGATCGGCACCCGGCCCGGCTGGGAGGCGCTGCTCGACTCGTTGGCCGCGTTCACCGAGGGCCTCGATGTGGAGCTGCGGTTCGTGACGCTGGTCGAGGTGGATGCCGCCCGCGACAAGCACTCCGCGGCGGCGGCCGGCAGCAGCGGCCACCTCGACGCCGTGCTCGCCCACTACGAGGGACTCGTGCACGGTCACGGCAGCATCAGCACCGCGGTGGGCACGGGCAGCACGGTCGAGGCGGCCGTTGAGGCCTTGGACTGGCGGGACAGCGAACTCGCGTTCGTGGGTTCAAGCCGGCTGGCCGCCCCGCGCACGATCTTCCTCGGCATCACCGCTCACCGCATGTTGCACGCCCTCCCGGTGCCACTCATCGTGGTTCCCAACATCCCCGCCGCTAGCTGATCCCACCGAAGGACAGGTCCATGGCACACTCCTCTGCATCCGGCGCCACCCCCACGGCCGCCGCCGGCGCCGGCGGTATCACCGCCAAGGGTCTCAGCGCCGGCTCGGTCGGCCTGCTCGGCGCGACCGTGATCGGGATCTCCTGCATCGCCCCCGCGTACACGCTCACCGCGTCGCTCGGGCCCACCGTGGCCGCGGTCGGCACCCAGATGCCGGGCATTTTCATGGTCGGGTTCATCCCCATGCTCCTGGTGGCGCTCGGCTACCGCGAACTCAACAACGCCATGCCGGATGCGGGCACCTCCTTCACCTGGGCCACCCGCGCGTTCGGGCCGTGGCTAGGTTGGATGGGCGGCTGGGGCCTGATCGTGGCGACCGTGGTGGTGCTGTCGAACCTGGCCGGGGTGGCGGTGGATTTCTTCTACCTGATGCTCGCGCAGCTGTTCGGCAACCCTGAGCTGGCCGACCTGGCCGGGGTGGTGTGGATCAACATCCTCACCTGTCTGGTGTTCATGGTCGGCGCCTGTTACGTCTCCTATCGCGGGATGGAGACCACCAAGATGGTGCAGTACGTGCTGGTCGGCTTCCAACTGCTCGTGTTGGTCTGGTTCGCCGTCGCCGCGCTGCTGCACTTTTCCAACGGCACCGCCTTCGACGCGCTCGGCTTCAGTGCCAGCTGGTTCAACCCGTTCCTCACCCCCAGCTTCTCCGCATTCGCGGCCGGGGTGTCGCTGTCGATCTTCATCTACTGGGGGTGGGACGTCACCCTCACCATGAATGAGGAGACCAAGGACCCGGAGACCACCCCGGGCCGGGCGGCCACGCTGACGGTGGCCATCATCTTCGTGCTGTACATCCTGGTGTCGGTGTCGGCGCTGATGTTCTCCGGTGTCGGCACCGGCGAGCTGGGCCTGGGCAACGAGGAGATCCAGGGCAACGTGTTCGCGGCGCTGGCCGGTCCGGTGATGGGACCGTTCGCCATCCTGATGTCGCTGGCGGTGCTGTCGAGTTCGGCCGCGTCGCTGCAGTCCACGTTCGTGGGTCCGGCCCGCACCATGCTGTCGATGGGCCACTACAAGGCGTTCCCGAACCGGTTCGCCGCGATCAGCCCTCGGTTCAAGTCGCCGGGTTTCGCCACCGTGATCGCCGGCGTGGTGGCATGGGGGTTCTACGCGGTGATGCGGGTGCTCAGCACCGATGTGCTCACCGACACCATCCTCACCCTGGGCATCATGATCTGCTTCTACTACGGCGTCACCGCGTTCGCCTGCGTGTGGTTCTTCCGGCGGGAGGCGTTCTCGACCGTACGGTCGGTGCTGCTCAAATTCCTCGCCCCGCTGGTGGGCGGCATCATCCTCGCCGTGATCTTCGTCACCACCCTGATCGACAGCACCAACCCCGACTACGGCAGCGGGTCGGAGATCGCCGGGCTCGGCCTGGTGTTCATCCTCGCGATCGTGTTGTTCGCCGCCGGGATCGTGCTGATGTTCATCATGCGTGCGGTCAACCCGGCGTTCTTCCAGGGCAAGACGCTCACGAAGGGCACCTCCCGCGACGTGGCGTAGCCCCGGGGTGCATCGAAACCGCGCCCCCTCTGGCGAACCGCGCCCGTAATAGCTAGCGCGGTCCGCCGCCAGAAGCGCGGTAAGCGACAGCGGCGCGAACCGCGGACGCTCGGCGCGCGTGCCGGGTGAGAACTGAAGGGCGCCGCCGCGGGGCTGTCGCCGACGACCCCGGACTCGGCCTGAGCACGGTCTGACCCCGGCGGTTGTCAGTCGGGCGGTCCGAACCACAGCTGCATGTGGATGTCCAGGTCGGCCTGGTCGTCACCCAACCACGCGACGTAGCCGTCGGGTCGCAGCAGCGCGGCCGGGGCATCCAGCTCGGCATCGGCAGCGGCCACCCGATCAACCCGATCCGACCAGCCCGCTACCGAGAGCGCGCCGGTGCCGTCGAGCAGCAGCCCGCGCCCGTCGTGCAGCAGGTCGTACAGGCGGCCGCCGGCGACCGGAAGGTCGGGCATCCGCCGCCCGAGCAGGCGCGGGCCGTCGCCGAGGTTGTAGCGGATGCCGGTCGACGCGATCTTCTCGGCGAGGAACTCGGCGACCCCGTCGAGCTCGACCAGCTCGGTGAGCAGACGGCGCACCGCGCGCGGACCGGGCTCGACCGAGAGCAGCTCGCTCTGCGCGCGGGTGAGGGTGAGCACGTCCTCCGCGACCGGGTGCCGCTCAGTGAAGTAGCTGTCCAGCAGACCGGGTGGCGCCCAGCCGGCGATCGCGGCGGCCAGTTTCCAGCCCAGGTTGAACGCATCCTGGATGCCGAGGTTGAGGCCCTGCCCGCCCAACGGCGGGTGCACGTGAGCGGCGTCACCCGCGAGGAAGACCCGGCCCACCCGGTACCGGTCGGCCAGACGGGTCGCATCGGTGAACCGCGTCAGTGACCGTGGTGAGTGCACCCCGAAGTCGGTGCCGGCGAAGGCACGCAACTGGGTGCGGAACTCGTCCAGGGTGGGCGGCACGGTGCGGTCCTCGGCCACGGTCGCGGCGGGCACCACGCCGCGGAAGAGACCGTCGCCGGCCGGGCCGATGCCGAAGCTGCGGTGGGTCTGCCGCACCTCCGCAACGATCGCGGTCAGCTCCTCGGTCGGCATGGTCGCCTGCACCTCGCCGAGGATCCACTCCGTCGCGGCCGCGTCGCCCGGGAACCCGATCCCGAGTTGCCGGCGCACCAGGCTGCGGCCGCCGTCGCAGCCGACCAGCCAACGCGCATCCGCTTCGGTGCCGTCGGCCAGGCGAACGTGCACGCCGTCGGCGTCCTGCTCGATCTCGGTCACGTCGGCGCCGCGCCGGATCTCGGCGCCGAGCTCCGCGGCCCGCTCGGTCAGGATGCGATCGGTGACCGGTTGCGGGATGCCGAGGATGTAGTCGTGCGTGCTCGCCAGGGTGACCGGGCGGGTCGGCACGATCCCGGCGAACTGCCCGCCGGCACCCGGGTAGCGGGTACCCGCGGCGAGGAACCGGTCCAGCAGTCCGCGCTGGTCCAGAATTTCGATGCTGCGCGGGTGCAACCCGAGCGAGCGCACCGCCGGGTTCGGTTCGGAGTCGCGCTCGAGCACCAGCACGCTCACGTCGTGCAGCCGCAACTCGCTGGCCAGCATCATGCCGGTGGGGCCGCCACCACTGATGATCACGTCGTACATCTGTTTCCGTTCCACGACCGGTTACTGCGGCTCAGCTTATTTCGTGTCCCTCAGGTAGATCCAGAGCGCGATCGCGGGGGTGACGACGACGAGCGCGAGCCCGGCCATCGCGAGATAGGTCGACGACCAGTCGATCTCGTTCGGCACCCTCGCCAGTCCTTCGCCGGCCCAAAACTGACAGCGGATGCCGATTGGGAACCAGCTGACCTCCCCGATGGTCTGATCCAGCGCCAACAGGGGTACCGGCGAGACCGGCTGGTACTCGCTGTCGACCTCGCACAGGTACGACGGGTCGTTGCGCAACAGCGGCAGCAACGGGGCCAGCGCCCCGACCGTCATGAGCCCGCCCACGGTCATGATCCCGCCGGCAGTGAACAATAACCGGGCGCTCCTCGCGTCAAGACCCTTCAACAGCCCTCCCCCGACGTGTGTCAGCAGACTAGCCGCCTACGTCTGTATCGCGCGTCCATCTGACGCAGCGGATGCCTCGGCCAGCTCTTGCAACCGCTCCGTGAGCTGCCCGAGGGTGCGGCGCTGGGCGCGGTTGAGCACATCCGCTTGGTAGGCGTCGAACAGGGTGGCGGCCGCGGCCTCATCGAAAAGCGGCTGGTCGTTGCCGTCACCGAGCTCGGCCATCAGCGGGGCGAACTGCTCGACGAAACCGGTCACCAGCGCTTCGACCTCGGTGTCTGAGGCGTCGTCGGCGAGTTCCTCGAACCGGCGGCTGAACGCGGCGACGCCGGTGAGGATGTCCGGCTCGGCGAGCCGGCCGTACACCTGCGCCAGCCGATCGATACCGTCGTCGCCGGCCAGGTGGGCGAGGAGGATCACCTGGTCGCGGTCCATCCGGTTCATCTCGGGTGACGATCCCGCGGCGGCGAAGCGGGCGAGGCTGCGAGCCAGCTCGGGCGGCAGGTCGGGGGACGCCTCGTGAAGGCGGGCGAGCCCGATCAGGGCCTTCTGCGCCTGCAGCCGTGCGATCTGCGCGTCGATGTCGGCATCCACCTGCGCAAGAAGGTCGGCCTGACTGTCGGTGTCGGTGTCGAGCATGGCCGGCATCCGGTCGAGCGGGATGCCGAGGGCGGCCAGACGTTTGATGCGCAGCAGGCGAACCACATCGTGCACGGTGTATTCGCGATAGCCGTTGCGGCTGCGTTCGGGCTCGGGCAGCACACCCACCTGGTGGTAGTGCCGGAGGGTGCGCACCGTGACCTGAGCGAGCGTGGCAAGGTCATGACTTCTCATCGACCAGGCTCCCTTCCTCGGGTTCGGCGTCGGCTGCCTCCAGCGTACGCAGCGCCGGCGCGATCAGGGCGGCAAGCGCCGCGACCAGCCACCCGACGGCCACGCAGATGCCCGCCGTGCGGAGGCCCCACTGCTCGCCCAGCACGGCCACGGCCACCATGCCGATCGGGGCCGCGATCATCATCAGCGAGTTCTGGGTGCCCATGATGCGGCCGCGCATCCGCTCGGGGATGCCCTCGAGCATCAGCACCCCGATCAGGCTGCCGAACAGGCCGGAGGAGAAGCCGAACAGGAACGCGCCGGCGAACAGCACCGGCACCGCCGGCAGTACCGCGACGAGTCCGATGCCGAGCACGGTGCCGCTGAGCCCGGTGACGAACCAGGTGCGCCGGCGCCCGCGGGCTCCGAAGATGGCGTAGAGGCCGCCGCCGACCAGGGTGCCGGCGGCGATGGCGGTGAGCACAAAGCCGAGCAGCCCAGGTTGGTTGATGAACGCGAAATGCGCGGGCAGCAACATCCCCTGCAGCGCGGTGAGCACGGCGACCAGGGCCAGGCTGAGCACGGTGACCGCTCGCAGCGCCCGATTGCTGCGGAACAGCACGCCCCAGCCCTCGCGCAGTTGTGCCCAGACCGAACCGGCCGGGAGGCTGACGGGCCCGGCGTCGCCTGGGACGCGCGCAAGCGCACCGACCCGGTGCGGGATGAGCAGGGTGAGGAGCGCGGCGGCCAGAGAGGTGGCGGCGGTGATCCAGAGCACCGTCGAGCCCTCGAAGGCCACCATCAGGGTGCCGGCCGCGGCGGGACCGACGATGACCACGAGCGCCGAGATGCTCTCCCGGATGCCGACCAACCGCTCGTTGGTCAGGCCGGAGTGCCGCACGATCGCGGGCAGCATCGCCTCCCGGGCGGTCATGCCCGGCACGTCACCGAAGGCCCCGATGATGCCGAACAGGATGAACCAGCCCAGGTCGAGCCCGGTGATCAGGTCCACGATCGGCAAGGCCGCGATGGATGCCGCCGAGATGAGGTCGGACACGATCGATGAGGTGCGCCGGTTGACGCGGTCGATGACCACGCCCGCGAACAGGCCCGCGAGGAACGCCGGGAGCGCGGTCGAGGCCACGAGCACCCCGGTGGAGAGCAGGCTGCCGGTCATCTGCAACACGATGAGCGGGAACACCACGGCGGCGATCGAATTGCCGAGCAGCGACAGGGCGTACGAGGCGAGGTACAGCACGGGAACGGGTCTCATGCTGCTACTCAAAACTATGACGCTACGGCGGGGTCAAGTGGGATTTTGGTGGATACTCCGGGCTGGAGTTGCCGACCGGGAGCTACGTAGACTCCACTGCATGAGCGCTCAGATCTCGCACCTGTCTGTCGACTGCCGCAACGCCCTGGAACAGTCCGTCTTCTGGGCGAAGGTGCTGCACTTCAGCGAGGATCCCGACGACCCGAATATCGCCGGCGACGAGGAATGCATGATCTTCTCGAGCGACGGCGCGCAGAAGCTGCTGTTCATCGAGGTACCCGAGGCCAAGCAGGTGAAGAACCGGCTGCACCTCGATCTGAAGCCTGAGGGTGGCGCGACCCGCGATGATGAGCTCGAGCGATTGCTGACCCTCGGGGCGACAACAGTGGATGACCTCCGCCGGCCAGACGGTTCCGGCTGGGTCGTTCTGGCCGATCCGGAGGGCAACGAGTTCTGCATTCTGCGCAGCGACGCCGAACGCGCCGACGCCGAACGCGCGTCGGCGATCTGAGCGCGTTCTCCGGCCGCACGCCGGCGGACGGAGCAGCCCCACCTAGGGCACCGTGCGGATTGCGACCTCAATAGTCTCTGCCGGAACGCCCGCTACGAAGGCGATTGCCTCCCGCTGCGCGCCGGCGGCCTGGTCGAGTCGGTCGACCTGCGAGATCGCTCCCGGAACCTGGTCATTCTGAACGACCCACCACTGGCCGTCTCGGTGTGCTCTCGATGTGTATGTCAACGCCGCCACCCCTCCGCATCCATGTGA
>Ga0247816_10000915_pt1 | contig 15192 bp, 21 predicted proteins | sample UWRJL209509C1_FD_179930 | JGI IMG/M metagenome (GOLD analysis project Ga0247816, IMG submission 179930) | Plant litter microbial communities from Arlington Agricultural Research Station in Wisconsin, United States - UWRJ-L209-509C-1 | ecosystem: Environmental > Terrestrial > Plant litter >...
AAATGCCAGCCAAATCGAAAGGTACCTGATCAAAAAACGGAGCTTGAATTTAAATGAAGGAATGAATATGGTTTAATTGATTGCTTAGGTCTGAGTCTGCCGCATCACTCGCATCGCAAAAAAAAATCGTTCCCAAGTTTTACAATTTGGGAACGATTTTTTTGGCCTTTTCCACTTTGATCCTGTTAACAGGCGGGATCTTTGACATGGTGGAATTGGCAACAATTCTAGGTTTGAAAACGATTTAGTATAACTAAAGCTTAAAGGACATAATATGAGCTATGTACTTAGTCGATTTCTTTCATGAATGAAGCTAAATAGCATTAGCTTTCCTGAATTTAGATAATTGTGGAAGAATTAAATCATTATATAATTCAATCCCTCTTCTACCGCATAAATTTAATGTGCCAACTCTTTCTAAAGGCTCATCGGGTGCAGATATTCCTACCGGAATATATTTTAATTTAAGGCCATCTACAGAAACCAGATTTGGCTTAAATATCTTTACAAACTGGTTCCAGTTTTCCCTAGTATGAGGTAATAACTTACCTTTGAATTCTCTTTTCATTATAAGCCTCAAATCAGGACTTATCACATCTTTATCCTCAACTAAGCAGCTATTGTAATCAGAATGGATCATAAATGGTGGCAACCACTTCTCTTCCCCTTTAAAGAAAGGCTGCTGTTTAACAGTAATATCAATAATGTTAAATGGTGGTGCTACCACCCAAGCATGTGCAGCCACAAATTCACCATGATCAACAGACCAAAAATACCTATCCTCCAATTTTGCCTCCTCTGGAAATTCTATAGTTAGACTACCCTTTACAAGATAATTCCAAAAACCTTCTTTTTCTAAAATTCGACTAATCACAATTGAAGCATCAACACAGGCACCTAAACGTCCATCCTTAATCAGTTCTTCGTGAATAATCTTAACGATAAAGGGGATTTCAATTGTAGCTTTCTTGATATAGGTTTCTTCATACTTTCTAAACTGCACATAGGCAGCATAATTTTCTAAAAAAGATGATGAGAATCTTTCGACGGCTAGAAAACTGGAATCATCATAAAAACCAGGTGAGTTTGTATCAATGCCAAATCTCATAAAGACTTCCTCTAATTCCAGAATTGAAGACTGAAGTTCTGTTCCTTTCATGTGGGTTATTGTTTTTTGTAATTAACTATAACCGTCTCTGCGATTGCCTTTATTATACTAATGTGTGTTTCTAACTCATTATTTGATATCACATTTTCCCGCTTTTTGGGAAATGCCCGATTTGAATGAGTGTATTCGCATCGAATGTCATATATAATTCCAGCTAACTTTTGTAGGTCTTTAAATTCAGCGTCACTCTTAATGAGATTAATGTCCTCTAGGAACTCTTTTACATCACTATTTGCAATCAAATAAGCTTCATCATGCAGATTCATTTTGAAATACTTTTCTAAAACAAGCTTAGTTTTATTCTTATCATTTTGCTCTTTGTTATAGCGATCGATGACCTTTATTAGCTTATTTATGTGATCAAACTCAGATGTTCTGAACCAACTTGCATCTATTATGCTTTTAGCATCTTGGACAGTTTCATACAAATAAACCTCATCAAATATGCATTCCAATACTTGAAAGTATGCGATATACTTAAATTCGCTAACAGTCATTTGGGATGCCCTGTTAAAATATTTTAGTAAATCCCTGTCATATTTACCATGGGCGAGTTCAGTATTATTGATTGTTTCAAAATTTACTTCTTCAAAATCAGGCTCGAATACATCATCCGCTGATAAATCTTGCCAAGCTATTGAAACACCAGTTTTTCTATTTAAATCGAAGAATGCTATATCACCCAAATAGTAACAGGCGTCGATATATTCATCAATACGTTTCTGTTTATCTTTTTCTTTTTCATTCCATTTGAGATTGTATATTTTAATACTATGATGGTGCTCAGGCTGAAAGTAGTCAGAAATGATATCAGATTCTAACATTGTAGCGAAATCTGCAGAAAGTCCGCCTATTTCATAGTAGATATCTTCTTTATTAGTTCCTTCAGGAGCCGATAAATCGAATCCATTATCATAGAAGTATTGATGGAAATTATTTAAATCAATTAGCCCCTCAAAATAGCCATTAAAGTAAATATATTTTCCTTGCGTATAGTGTGTTTGTATAAAATTTTTAATCTGATTCAAAAGTAGCTCTTCTTCAACGGGAAGTTCAAAATGCCTTTCAATCTTATGGGCTTTATTATAAACTGTTACACCATCAACTGTCATGTCGAATTGATCCTCTTTATAAATTGTCTTAAGTTTTTCTTCTACTGTCTCAATAGTGATATCCATTATGTATATGGTTTTAAGCAAAAATAATAGTTGGAAAGCACATTAACTAATTCCCGACTAGGTCATAGCCGGGAATTAGTTAATGTGCTTTCAATATTTCCTATCTAAAGAATTAAGATTATGACAGCATTTAGAGACAACGGCACACAACGCCCCGCTATCCAAAGAGATCAACTCATTATCATTGACGACCTGATCGAGTTCAGAACCACTTTGCTACAGGATATACCCTGTGGGGCGGAGGTATTGAATGATTGATCTTGAGCATTTGTATCAGCCCTACCAAATACATCTTGACTAGGTAATTTTCTAGATTTAGCTTTGCCAGTATGATAATTTGAAAGAGAAGCGCAGTTCTATGACAGCCATCATTGAAGATTGGCAATCCGGTGGCGAAGTGTTCGTCTTTTTGAACCGCAGTCGTATGCACATCAAACTAATCAAAAGTACGACCAGAGGTAATTTAGATTCTAATGTCTAAATTTGGATAAGTAATTTACTATCTATGAAAATAAGAATTAACACCCGACGGCATGCTTAACAAATATTTTAAAGCACACGAAGCTTATAACCTTAATCCACACCGTTATGATATAGGTAATATCATCGGCCTTAAAAATGGCTACGAGGATAATCTTTTCATTAAAAAACTATTTACGCTACCTGAACCAGAATATCCTGCCTTTTATCAATATCACCTTGATTATTTTCTAGGAAAGGAACCGAACGGCAAAGAGGATTTTTTCACTTTTGTCTGGCAAATTGTGCTAAGACGTGTTAATTTTATTGAGCATAAGAACCCATTTAATTCAAGCCATGCACTGGATATGGAGATATTGGAAAAACTCACAGATTTTCAAAAATATCTTCGTTCGATTGACCAGTGGCATACCCAAAAGACCTTACCTGAAATTATCGCAGACCAGTATGAGGAAATAAGGAGTCAGCAATCAAAGATTGAGCTTTTAAAAGAAGAGTTAAGAATAGCAAAAAAGCTGGAAACTACACAATACATAGATATCCCTAAGGGTCACCTGTTGACCATTTATGATATTTTTAACCAATTGATTGATCTCAAAATCAAGGACGAAAAACTGATGGTTACAAAATTCCCGATTGTATGGGTCAAGATGATATGTAAGTATTTTCGGGTGGATAAGAAGGAGCTAGACATGGAACGTGTACGCAGTTATTTTCCAAAAGATAGGGACAATCCTGGCGAGCGGACCCGCCTTGTTCCAATGAATCAAAAGATTTTTGAGATCAAACCTAAAAAAAGATAGGAAAAAACGCATTCATAGCTGATCGTAAATCTTTTATACTTTAAAATCGTATCAATTTGATATCAAGTGTTTTGGGATTGAATACCAACTTAATTTAAACATCCCCAAGTTACCATAAAAATCTTTATGGTACAGGCAAGCCATTTCCATAGCATTCTTTTGTCCCAAAACAAAGGCTATGGAAATTATCAATGAACAAGCCCTTAGCCAATGCATCCGGGATGCATTGCGGGCAGAACTACAAGAGCATTTTAAAACAGGCGGCAGTTCCAGTAAGGAACAGCAAGAACGCCTATTGTCCAAACAGGAGCTATCCGCCGAGCTTGGCGTATCACTGGTCACCCTGACGGACTGGATGAAAAAAGGGCTGCCCTTTTTACGTCTGCACCGGCGTGTGTACTTCAAAAAGAGTGAAGTGCTTAAAATCATGCATCAAGACATTACCGGTTAATTTAAGGGGGGAAAAACTATGAACCTGGAGATCATCACAAAAGAGGATTTGAAACAATTTAAGACCGAAATGCTGGCCGAGATCAGGCAACTTATTAGACCAGAAGATAGGCAGGGTAAACAATGGCTCAAAAGCGCCGAAGTACGCAAGCTGCTGAACATCTCACCGGGAACGCTGCAAAATTTACGCATCAACGGTACGCTGCGATTTACAAAGATCGGTGGGATGATGTACTACAAATTGGAAGACATCAACAGGCTGTTAGAGGGAGGTAACCAATGACAGAAACAGGCATCCCTAACAAGATGGCGGACTACGGCAAACTGGTCAGGCGCATGGGTGCAGACAGCCGGATACTAGCTACCCATGTCAGCCTGTTTGCCGCACTTTTTGTCTGTTGGCAACATGGTGGATTTATCAGCCCCTTTGCTGTTACCCGCAAAAAGCTGATGGCCTATAGCCGGATCGCATCGATTGCCACATACCACAAATGCATCAAAGAACTAGATGCATTTGGGTATATCCGATACCAACCATCCTACCACCCGATCAGGGGAAGCCTAGTCTACTGGCCGCCCGGTTGAGGTGGGCTGTCGACCAGAGAAAGGTGCCGGAAAATCCCGGCGAAGTTGAGCCCTGACACTCCTTACAGGAGCCATCCGGGCATGGAAACCGCTAAGGTTTGCCGAAGCTTTTAGCACGTCAAACTTATGCGCTTTGTAGGGAGCGAGTTAATGTTTTTGCTATACAAAAACCCGGATTCACCCTAAAGGGATGCCCCGGACTCGCTCCCGTTGGTCGGTTAAAAAAAAAGAATTAAGAAAGAATCTACTGAAGATTTTGAAAGGAAAGCAGCGCATGAAAACAGTGACAGCCAATAGTGAAATAAAGAAGAAAAGAGTACCCGGCAGACCCAAAAAAACAATTAGCCGTAGTGATCTGCTCATGATCCGGTTAACCCCGACGGAAAAACAACTGATAGGGCAACGGGCGAAAAATGCGGGACTGAAACCGAGCGAATGGTTCCGCAGGGCGGCAAAGAGTGCGAGGGTTTTCCCCCGCTTTACCCCGGAGGAAAGCGGATGGTTCAGGATGCTATCAGGGATGGCCAATAACCTCAACCAGTTGACCCACCTTGCCCATGTTGAAGGCTTGCCTACGCTGGCTTTAAAATGCCAGGCACTGCTTAGGCAGATCGAAGAACTGTTAACCAGAATCAATAGCCATGATCGGTAAACCGATCACAGGAAGAAGCTTTAGGGGCTGTGTCCGCTACATCGTGGATAAGCCCGAAGCGAAGATACTTTTTGCCGAGGGTGTACGGATGCAGAACGCCGCCACACTGACCAATGATTTTAACCTGCAACGCAAAATGAGGCCGGAACTAGGCAGGGCGGTCGGGCATCTGGTCTTAAGTTGGAGTAAGGAAGACCTGCCCAAACTGACCGATTCGGTTATGCTGGAACATGCCAAAGAGTATATGCAGAAGATGGGTATCCGGGATACGCAGTATGTAGTGGTACGTCACCATGACAGATTGCATCCCCATCTTCACGTGGTCTATAACCGGGTAGACAACAAGGGGGCTACGATCACCGATAAGAATAATTACGCACGCAATATCAAAGCCTGCAGGGAGATTACAATGAAATACGGTTACCATTGGGGCAAGGGCAAAGAGCAGGTCAACAGGCAGGCTTTAAATGGCAGGGAAAAGATCAGGTATGAATTGTATGATGCCATCAAGGCCGCTATGAAAACGTCCACCAACTGGAAAGAGCTGGAAGCGAAGCTGACCTTACGGGGGATTGGTATCGCCTATAAATTCAAAAGCGACACCAAAGAAGTGCAGGGAATCTCCTTTGAAAAGGGCGACCTAAAAATGAAAGGTTCCGCAATTGACCGGAGTTTAAGCTTTTCCAGAATGGATGCACAGCTGAACCGTAACCAACGGGTACAGGCTTACCATGCAGCAAGGGAAGCACGCCAGCCCTCACTGGCGCAACAGTTGCGGGAGACCATCCGGCAGGACATTCATGCCGAGCATGGGCATAGCCCGAATGCGTCTGGTGTAGTTGAAAACCTCCTGAATATACTGCTTAGCCCGGAGTTTGTGCCATCGGCACCAGACCCGGTCGGAGATGCGGAAATAGCCCGCAGGAAGCGAAAGAAACACGAGGCAGAGCAATCACAGGGAGTATCCAGATAAATAAACAAAATATTCACCAACAAAATTCAATGTTATGGAACAGGACGAATTAGAAGAAAAAGTAACAATGGCCGAAGAACTCATTCTAGGTTTAGTTAAGCGTATGGAGATCATAGAAAGCGAACTGCCGGAATTTCTAAAGTCGTTTTTAGAACAATATAAAGAGACCTTAACTAATATCTCTGGCCAAATAGAAAAGTCTAACAGGCGTTACGACGATCAGAAGATCAGCCAACAGATCGATCAGGTTAAAGGCCTCGTGGGTACCATGCCCAAGGTAATCACCGTAAAAAACGAACATCACCACCATTTCGGGGCATGGTCAAAAAACTTCATCATTGGTGTAGCGGCCTGTTTCCTAATCACAGCCTCATCTTTCGGAACAGCTTTGTACCTGAACCACGAAAACAACCGCATGAGTGCCAATGATATCAAGTTCCGAGCGATTAGGCAGATAGCTCCTAAATGGGGACATTGGGCAGATACCACCTACAGCCGTAACACCAAAGCGATGGAAGAGAACACCATCAAACTGGAAGCCGAAGCGTTGGAAAAAGCCTATGCGGAAGAAGTTGCCAGAGAAACGGCAGAAGAGGCGAAGCAAGCCAGGAAGCGGCTGCATTCGCTGAAAAAGAAAGATTGACTTTGTTGATTTGCTAGCTTTAATGACTCAAATCGAAGCTATACCACAGTAAGACCTTCGTTGCAAAAGTCTAGTGAGATAGTTTAAATAAAGAGAGACGGTTCTTAGTGAACCGTCTCTCTTTGTATTTTACGAACTTGATAGAAAGCTTACTGATTTCCTTTTTTCAATAATTCTACTTTTTCATGCTCACTCTGTAACAAACGCTCCAAAAGGGCTACCTTCTCATCATAAAGTTCTACAATCTTATCCAAAGGATTAAATGAACATTGATAATTTAACGATGCTGAATTATCGTGGTAAGTGTTTCCAATTATATTAAAAACAGCCTCTTCACTGAAATTTTTAATAGCATCCACGCTGAGGCCTAAGACCTTTGCTATTTTTTCTAATGTTGCATCTTCAACTTCCTCACTTTGCTCTATCTTAGAAATGGTCTGCTGGCTTACGCCAAGTTCAATAGCAAGAAAATCTTGTTTTATACCACGTATTTCCCTGATACGGCTGATTTTTCTGCCGATGTGCATTTTGTTAGATTTTGTAGGCGTTTCCATAAAGCAAATATAATAAATTCCTAAGATAGTAATGAACCAATGTATTTTAGTAAGATACCACTTTTATTGGTAGGTTACGGAATTGCCGTACCGCATTTTTGATCTCAGAAATCAACAATGTAACGATTATGGAAACACAATTCTCGCAATCTGGTCAGTTCCAGAAAGAAAACTTTTCAGCCTTTATTAAGGAGCTGGTTCAAAAATTCAAACCCGAGCAACTCTATAGCTTTGGTAAAAACATGGATTTTAAAGTCAATGACGGTTGTTTTATAGAGAACCACAGTACAGAAGACTATCATTATTTTTTGCTGATGGTGACCGAAAGCGTTACCAGAATTGAACACGAGGTACAAGATTTTGCCAATAATCATTATCCCTTCGGAAAGATCACCATAATGGCTCATGGGCAAGAAACCATTGCAGAGGCAATAAAAGCCAATAACAGGTTTTTCATTACCGTTTACAACGAGGGAAAAATTATCTATAGTCGGGATGGTATGGTACAACCTTTCCAAGCTATAAGTTTGATACCCACACAGGGAGCAATAAAAGCCCAAAAACATTACAACCACCGCTTTCCGTTGGCAACAGGTTTTTTAAAAAGCGCAAAAGAATGCCTGAAGAACCAACATTACAATCTAAGTGCATTTATGGCGCATCAGGTAGTAGAACAATGCTGTATTGTTTTGATAAGGGTTCATCTGGCTTACCGTTCCGATATACACAACCTATATAGACAGCTTCGGATGTGCGATAGCTTTTCTCCAGCACCATCAAGACTATTCTTATCTGGCAGTGAAGAAGAAAAACGGCTTTTTGATATCATGGTGAAAAGTTATTCCGCTGCACGCTACAAAGATGATTTTAAGGTTGAACAAGCCAATGCGGAGCAAATATTCACCCGTGTTTCAACCTTTTTAAAGCTTACTGAAATTATGTGCGGTGAAAAGATAAAATCTCTTGCAATAGTGGCAGAATCCTACATACAATTAAAAAAAGAAAGTGAGGTGGATCATGCTGGATAAAAATATTCCATCGACGAACTTCTTTCGTTTGCCTTTTACGCCAAGTACAAGAATACTTACAGAAAATACACTGAACCAATATTCCGAGATCAGAAAACCTAAAAGGGGTTATTTTCCAATTAAAATCAGAAAGATATCTTTCAGCAATGAACTGCTTGTAATTGGTGTAATTCTGGACAAAGAGCCAGAAGAAATGGTTTACATTAAAGTCACCACCTCGGAACTATTAATAAGTTGTAGCGTCGATACCCATGAAAACTATTTGAGCCCATACGCTTATTTTGCGCTTAACCAACTGATGTACTACCACACTGATTATGATTTCGAAGACTATTATTGGCCGGATTTCTTTGATCAGGAAACAGGGGAATCTAAATACCTTATGATCCATAAGTCAAAGGATAATTTACACGTGTCGTCAAAAGTGAGGTACAAAGGTCTATATAAACCTGGAAAACAACTCCCCATAGTATCTGCAAACATAGTGGAGCTACGGAAAGCAGTTCATTCAATTCAAGAGCAGCCACCTATAGAAACACACACGGTGTTGGGTTTCTGTTTGGCAGATAACAACAATGAAAGGTTCCGAACAAATCATTATCCTTTTTTAATTCCTTACATAGGGATTTTGAACAAGGCTAAAACCGAGGTAAGAAGCTTTACAACATACGTGCTTAATGAAATGCAACTTTCTGAAATCGATCTTTCTGACGAACAACAAAACCTCGTTGAGATTTGCTTCGAAATGAAGAAAATAGCCTTGGTTGTTAGCCCGGAATATAAAGAAGACGCTCATAAGCTTTCTGAAAAACGGAAACAGAACCAAAATAATTTCAATCAGCTTTTTGAGCTCTGGCAAAAGGCGCTTCCTTTACTTTCAGGAAGGTTGTACACACACTACAGTTATACATATGGAATGCGTAATGTAAAAGGCAAGCCAAGAAGATCGTATATGACGCCATGCGCCTTTAATAATGAAACATCAGAAATCTGTTTTCTATGGAAAGATATGGGCGATTATTATAAACTGGAACTTCGACTAATGCTTCAAGGAAAAATACATCCGCTACAATATTACTTTAATACCGCTTTTTTTGCTATGCTGAGCTACAGCCCGAGAAAATATGTGCTGTTGAACTCTGTTATAGATAGCCAACTGGTGAGTTATTTTCAACAAAGCCAATTTCAGCTCTTAGTACTAAAGAAACACTATGACGGTGATTTTAAAGATTTTGTAGATCAACTAAGGATAGGATATAGGTTTATTACTAAATGAAAAGGTTATGGAAGAAATTTTAAAGGCTTTAAATTATCAACCTGTTGATATCTCCGATGAGGATCTTGATAATCCTGTGCCATCAATTACTTATTTTTTCGTGAACCATCCGATTCACGAAAGCCGAACTAAGCTTTGGGAGCTATACGAGGGATGGATTCATTTAGCTGCTGAATCGCCAGATGGGGAGAAACTGACAGATATGCTGTTTTTTTGTAATCAATTGGTGGAAATGCTGAACCTGTGTTATGTAATTACCAAAAAAATTGAATTAAATAAATAGCGATATTATCAATCAAAAACCATAAATAGGATTTACTTAAATAATGCCTGCAAATTGGCCGTCCCACATTTGCGGCCTGCGGAACGGCCTCCGCTCTTGGCTGTTGCTGTTCCCGCTTTTGGCATATACGGAGAAGCCAGTAACAGAAAACTACCGGTCAGCAGGAATACTTTCAATATAGAGAGTTATCTACGGCTTATTGAGCCTTTAATTCAAGATTTGAAGTTGAAAGGTTTTTATAAAATTTCATGGTATGTAAGGCTATTTTTTCCTTTTGGTTACCTTAATCGGTCTGAAATTGAACCAAAAACTTGACATCATCAGTAAAACAGTCTTCACCTTTCTAGCTGTAAAATTTATATGGCTAAATTAAATTGAGCTTTAGCGACCATTTGAAAATCACCTTTTTTTGATAAAATTGGAGAAAGTAAGTGGGCATCTGACCATCTATAGAAAATATTCTGCTCTTTGTGTAAGTTTTTAAAAATACAAACAACTAATAGTTGAAAAAGCATATATGAGAACTTTATTACTTTTGATGGCTGTTTCGATAAGCGCCATATCTTGCGGACCCGCTTCATCTCCAGAGAAACGAATGATTATAAAAAATCAAGAACTTAGTCAAAAAGTTGAAATGATTTTTAAACAGCAAAAAATATTACATGACAGTATCTTCATCCTGAAGAAAGAAATAGACATCATCAAACATAAATAGGCATGGCTATGGAAAGGAATTTCACGAAGAAGATACTATCATTTACTATAATGGTACTGATTACTACCAGCGCTATTGCACAGCAAGAATCGCCACAAGCTAAGTCTATGATCAAGTTGTTTATAGAATACTTTAATACTGGTCATTACGACCAGATTTCCAGTTTATTCAATGAAAAAGCAAAATCCAAATTCCCCACCGAGCGGACTATGGTCTTCCTTCAACAACTGCACAGCAATTATGGTCATATAAAAAGTACCACATTTATGTCCGTAGAAAATACATTTACGACCTACCTTACTGATCTTGATAAGGGGCAGCTTGTGATAGGGATAGTCGTTGATAGTCTTTCCACAATCAATGGATTGTTCGCTAAGCCTTACCAGAGTATTGTTCCGTTGAAAGTTGAACGCAATACCACCAAATTATCGCTACCCTTTAGTGGCGAGTGGAGTATCTTTTGGGGCGGCGATACCAAAGCGCTTAACCTGCACAATGGCATAAAATTTCAGCAGTTCGCATTTGATATCGTTATCAATGGGGTGAACGGCCGCTCTTACAATACAGACGGAAGATCAAATAGCGATTACTATGCATTCGGCAAAAAGATACTAGCTCCGGCCGATGCTACCGTGGTGCTTGCAGTCGATGGTGTTGCCGATAATATTCCCGGTAAGGTAAACACCATGTACGTACCAGGTAATTCAGTTATATTAAAAACAGCAAATAATGAATATCTCTTTTTTGCCCATTTCAAACAAAACACCGTCAACGTAAAAGAGGGCGATGTGATAAAAAAGGGACAATTGCTTGGCCGATGCGGCAACTCGGGTAATTCATCTGAACCGCATTTGCATTTCCATATTCAAGATACACTAGGTTTTGATACAGCAACTGGAATAAAATGTTACTTTGAGCGCATCTATGTAAATAGCAAGATTATGAATGATCATTCCCCTACAAAAGGAGAAAAAATAGAGAACATCAAACATTAGTAATGAGCGAAAAGGAATTTCTAAGGATGATACAGGATAACCAGCGCATTATCCATAAGGTCTGCCGGATTTACCGTGATAGCCTTGAAGACCGGGAAGATCTTTTTCAGGAGGTTATTTTCCAGCTTTGGCGGTCATATCCATCATTTCGCGGCGGTTCTAAAAGCTCAACATGGCTTTATCGTATTACACTGAACACAGCTATGGCATCATTCAGAAAAAATAAACCAAATGTTACTTCGTCCGAATATCTTCCGGATATACAATTAGAAGACATTAATAATGAGGGCAATGAAAGGCAGGAAAAATTTCTTGAGAGTATAAAGCGGTTAAGTGAACCAGATCGGGCACTGATTGCTTTGTATCTTGATGAATTAAGTTATCAGGAAATTGCAGGAATACTGGGCATCAGCGAAAATAATGTTGGCGTAAAACTTAACAGGATAAAAATAAGACTGCAGAAACTAATAAAGTAAACCATGGAAATTGAAGAATTAAGAAAAGAGTGGAAAAGTATTAAAACGCCACAAATAGAGCTTGATCGACTTAAAAATATGACAATGGAAAAAAGCCACCCAGTGCTTAGTGCCATAAGGAAGCAACTTACAATAGAATTGATCGGCTGGTCAGCATTCCTTATTATTTGTTTTGCCGGCTTAGATGCTGATGAAAAACCGATCCTTACAAATGCTATATTAATAGTATCTGTCGTTCTCCCGATGATTTTCAATATTTATGGCTATGGACTATCGAAGGAACTTATCGCTGGCCCAGACATAAGTTCTTCACTGAAAAACCGAATTGGCTCCCTTAGGCTTTTTGCTTTAGTGAGTGTAGTGCTAAGAATGATACTAATCACAGGAGTTGGTTACTTCTTCATATCCACCGTCAATCTCACCCAAAGCAAGATTATGTTGCTTGGAGCGGGGAGTGTGTTTTTGATTATTACACTTTATATGTTGGTTCGGATCTGGACCAAAAGGATAGGCAAATTAAGCAGCACTCTGAGGTTATTAAAAGAGAATAGCTAAGTATCAAAATGTATTCTCTTATTGAGCTCTGGTTCAAAACTTCCCACTCTACCCACCTTTATCACGAAATTCTTAAACAGGAATTCTTTGAACACCTGCAAAATATCAAAAAACACTTATTTTAAACAAAAAATCCAGACTTTGATGGTTCAAAGTCTGGATGAGGCCCTTATCGGGCTTTCTTTCAATCGTAAAGTTCGTCGGGTTTGAACCCAATTCGTGTCCTTTTCGGCGCTGGCCGTTTCTGTTTCTCCAGCAGTTCGTCTAGGTAACGGAAAACGATCTCCATGTTTTTGTCTTGATTATTCAGTTTCCCTTTAATCTTTTCAATTTCCAGCCTGATATCTGTATTGTCCGAGAGCACATGGCGCATTTTAGTAAATATGCGGATGATCTGGATGTTTACCTCAATAGCCCTTGTACTGTTTAGCACGCTGGAAAGCATTGCCACACCCTGTTCGGTAAAGGCCATGATGTTATATTTCGAGTGCGCCCCATGTCTTAAGGTGCCAAATTGGCTCCTTAAGATTTTCTGTTCCTCCGTGTTTAGTTCAAACATGAAATCTTCGGGAAAACGTTCTGCGTTTCTTTTTACCTGCCGCTTTAGCTGTTTGGTTTCCACTCCGTATAGTTCAGCCAGATCGGAATCCAGCATCACTTTATGGCCTCTTATTAGGTAAATCTGGTTCATAACCAGTTCGTCAGAAATTTTGATCTTTGTTTCCATTCTATTAGCGTGTATTTAAAAGCGGTCGGCACATGAGCTGCCGACCGGAAGGAGTTAAATTGATGCGAAAATCTGTCTTAAAGGTGCCATGTCACTGCTTACCTTTTCATCCAGCATTTTTGCATAGAGTTGGGTGGTGCGTATATTGGTATGCCCCATCATTTTAGATACGCTTTCAATAGGTACGCCGTTCAGCAGGGTAACTGTAGTGGCAAAAGTTCGCTTGGCAATCCGGTTGCCCAATGTTTTGACGATGCCACACAGGGCGGCAATTTCAACCAAGTATTCGTTCATTTTTTGATTGCTGGAAATCGGCAGCGCCCTGTTGTTATTAACACAGAAAGGGTGATCTTTATACCTTTCCAGAATATCAGTGGCTAAGGGAATGAGCGGTACGGCTACAGGCGTACCTGTTTTTTTGCGATAGCTGAACAGCCACTTTTCCCCGTCAATCCCTTTACGTATGTCAGTTTGTTTGAGTTTTTGTACATCGGCATAGGAGAGCCCTGTATAACAGCTAAACAGGAAGAAGTCTCGAACTTGCGTAAGTCTTGCAGTATTGTATTTTTTGCCCGCAATATTTTGCAGTTCATCCGCAGTAAGGTATTCCCTTTGTACGAGTTTTGATTTCAACTTATAACCAAAGAAGGGGTCGGCGATGATCCATTTGTTTCGACGACATATACGGACGATTTTTCCCAGATTTTTAAGGTGCTTACTGGCTGTATTGGTGTCATTATCCTTTGACGTGTGCAGGTAGAAATCAAAACCGTCAATAAACTCATGGTCTATATGGCGGATGTTGAGGTCACTTGTTTGGTATTTGAATAAAAGATATTCTTTGACGTGCTTTTCAAGCACTTTAAACCGTCTCAAAGTGCCTTCCGCATAATCTTCTTTTTCTACGAGTGCCGCCATATTTGTGTTATGGATTTTAATGGCCTCCATAATGGTGTGTGTTTTTTCGGCTTTGCCTAAGAATTTGCATTTAACGCTATCAGCGGTTATTACAGCTCCGTCTACGTTTAGCTGGCTATGGGCTGCATAAACCTCCGCTTTCATATTTTCCAAATAGGCATTCAAAGTTTTAACATCTTCCTTTGTGCCGATGACTTTTCCGGCTTTTGCATTCCACCGCTCTGGTTCGCAGTTTCTGCTTGTTGACATTTCCGCACGAACCCCGTCAACCGTAATTCTTAAAAAGATAAAGTAAACAGCCCCTTTTGTGTAGTTTTTTGGCTTTTTCAAAAAGAAAAGCACGCTAAAATTAGTTTTCATAACGATAACATTAAGGTTAAACAAAAATAGCTTTGCAGTTTCATTCATACAAGATGTTCATCTATTAAACTAGTTGAATATCAATGTTTTAATACGAATTAGGGGAGTTTGATATTATAAAGAACGACGCTCCGAATGACGCACATTTTATATGCGATTTTATGCATATTTTGGCATAACCCTTAAAAGCAAAAACCCTGCAAACATTTGATTTGCAGGGTTTTAGTTCTCTTTGATATTGTTTCTTGTGATCCCGCTGGGATTCGAACCCAGGACCACTACATTAAAAGTGTAATGCTCTACCAGCTGAGCTACGGAATCATCATTCTTTTAAGAACTACTCTAAGCGTTTCCGTTTAAAGTGATGCAAATA